>JAAGKN010000060.1_pt1 | contig 109228 bp, 143 predicted proteins | sample 6206371 | NCBI WGS metagenome assembly JAAGKN01 (sample SAMN11533720, study PRJNA540317) | gut metagenome | isolation source: fecal pellets from male and female animal of same cohort | host: Peromyscus leucopus | place: USA:CA | collected 2017
TTTTCTGGTATTTCTTCCGACCAATGACTTTGGTTTGGCCCAAAGCGGTAGCAGAGACTAATTGAGACCATTTTCAATGATTTTAACCCGAATCTGTCATTAGATTTCCAATCCGTTTTGCCTTTATGTTCGTTCGTATTGCAGCCGTTTTGTCGAAGTCATAGCGAGCTATGGCAAGACCAAACGGGAAGCAAGACGGCGAAGAGAAGGGCAAAAATGGAGGAAAAGGCAATATAAATCAGATGATTTATACAAATTGACGTTCTAATGACCGATTTGGGTTAAAACAGAACTTGTTGGACAGCCTCATCATAATGTATTTCACAGCCTATTGTCAAGACCCTATGGGGGAGAGGGAGCAACCGGAAACGGTCGTCAGCTTCCGACTAAACGCTGTCATCATCCGTCACTACCTCGTTCATGCAGATGTCGTGCTCTTCGGCAGGAAGATAATCCAATAATTGGAATGAATAGCAAAGCCCTATCCTGTAGGCATCAGGAAGCCGGGGCAGAAGACGGTCGTAGTATCCCTTGCCGCGCCCGAGGCGTGAGCCATGACGGTCGAAAGCCATTCCGGGAACTACGGCCAAATCTATTTCGGCATAGCGTGAGAGGGGGAAGACTTCGCCTGTGGGTTCCATGATGCCGAAAGCACCGGGGACGAGCGTATCGGGAGCATAGATACGCAGTTCCAACTCATCGCCGACGACACGGGGAAGCAAAACGCGCTTGTCCACGAACACGGCATTACGGAGCAACAAGGCGGTGTCCACCTCGTCCGGCAGGGCGTGATAGAGCAGAACCGTCCCGGCAGCACGCCACAGCCCATCTGAAAGAATGCGTGAACAGGCACGGAGACTTCGGTCACGGAGTTGCTCCGGAGAACAGGCCGATTTAAGTCCGCGTATCCATGTACGTATTTCAGACTTTTGCATCTGCGGTTCGCGGGCAGCAAGACTGTATTCACAACCACAATAGACCTGATTATAAAAGCCATGCCGGCGCAACAATTCATTGCGACGCTGTTGCAGCCCGCCCTTGCGCCAATTGCGGTCGTCAAACTGCACGCCCCCCACCATGGAGGCTGCCCAATGACCGGCATCGGATATCTGGTCCAGACGCTTCCAGCGGCTGCTGGCCAAGGTGGTGGTAAAGGTCTCAAGCCCCAGCTCCCTGCAACGACGTGCCGCAGAAAGCAGACGCAAACGGAAACACTCCAGACAACGGCTGCCACGCTCAGGCTCGGATTCATGCCCATGAACGGCACAGGACCACGATGCATGGTCATAGTCCTCGTCCAGTATGTCAAGTCCAAGCTCACGGGCATAGCGGGTACATTCGTTCTTACGGATAAGATACTCTTCCCGGGGGTAAATGTTGGGATTGCAATAATAAAGCACCGGACGGATGCCGTTTCGCAGCATCCACTCTATGATGGCACTGGAACATGGCGCACAGCAACAATGTAACAGGACTTGTTTCATAATAACATCTATGCATTTCTCATCCCGGATTCATCAAGCTCCACCTCTTGGTATAAGTGGTCTTTATACGCCAGGCATCGGGATAGAGGTTGTTTATACGTCCCGGCACGCCCTTTCCCGGGCCGAGAGGCACACCGCAGTAACAAAGAGTCAAGGGGCCGACAGGAGCTGCGGTGCGCACGGCCTCGCGGCGAAGATAAGCTATAGCCTGGTCGTACGTGAGTTCGACCATAGGGCCTTCGCAAGAAAAAGCCCGGGGCATCAGGCGCAAGAGGGTCTTGGCCTTGCGCAGTATACTGTCAGCCGTGGGGAGGATGGAGGATGTCGCCGGAACATCTTGCGTGGAAGAGCATGAAACACCATCCTTGCGTATGGCGGCGCAATAGAAGCCCTCGCCACGATCTCTGCCGGGAAGGAAATGACGCTCTTCAAGCAGTTCCGCACCCAACTCGGAACACATCCAACGGACGTTGCCCTCGTCCTCGAAACGATTAAAGGTACAGGTGCTGTAGATCAACAGAGCACCCGGCTTGAGCGCATGCCAGATGTCGCGAAGAATACTCCGCTGACGCTCCACACAACATTCCACATTCTTCAAGCTCCATTCCTTCACGGCCTGTTCGTCCTTGCGGAACATGCCTTCGCCCGAACAAGGAACATCAGCGACAATAATGTCAAAACACTCGTCAAAGGCAGCGAAGTCGGCAGGATAGTTGTTGGTGACGATACTACGGACAGGATACTCCGTTCCACCGGGCATACATGTCCATTTCTGCATATTCTCGGCAAGGACACGGGCACGCTTGGGCATAGGCTCGTTGCTCAAAAGAAGCGAGCCTTCTGGAAGCAGTCCGGCCAGCAAGGTACTTTTACCTCCCGGTGCGGCACAGAGATCCAGAGCACAGCAGGGAACGGACGTGGAAGCATAACGTCTATAAAGGTCGGCCACGTACATGGAGGAAGCCTCCTGGACATAGTAGACCCCGGCATGCAGCAAGGGGTCGAATGTAAACGGTGGACGCTCCGCAAGATAATATGCATCCGGGCACCATTCCACAGGAGCAGCACCCACAATGGAACTCGCTTGCCAAACATCACGTAAGGCATCTATGGCACGTATTTTGCGAGCATTGAGGCGAATGGACACCTCCGGCTCGGTATGAAGCAGCGCATCACACAGACGTTGCGCATCATAGGAGCCATAATGCTCGCTCATCAACTGCACAAAATCCTTGGGAAGTTCTTTCATATATTTATTGTTACAATACTCTGTCAGGAAAACAGGGTTGCCGTGGCATCACTCAACAAATAGGAATTTGAACAGATTACCAGCAATGAGCATCAAGCAAAAGAAAGCTACTCGGCAATTTATTATCATCAGTATCCACATTCACTGATGGTGGCATGACTCATACACTAACCGCGCCCTCTATCTTGGGCCAAGGGTCGTAACCCTCCAGTGTAAAATCCTCGTATTTGAATTCAAAGATGTTCTTCACCTCCGGATTTAATATCATACATGGTAATGGACGCGGCTCACGACCCAATTGTGTGCGTATCTGCTCCATATGGTTGAGGTAAATATGTGTATCGCCCGTTGTGTGGATGAATTCACCGGGACGCAAACCGCAAACTTGTGCCATCATCATGCAAAGAAGGGCATAGGAAGCTATGTTAAAAGGTACGCCCAAGAATGTATCGGCACTACGTTGATACAACTGCAGCGACAATCTCCCGTTGGCGACATAAAACTGGAAAAATGCGTGACACGGAGGCAAGTTCATGTTATCAAGGTCTGCAACATTCCAGGCAGAAACGATGATGCGTCTTGAATTCGGATCGTTCTTGATGGCATCTACAGCCTGCTGTATCTGATCTATGAAACCTCCATTGTAATCGGGCCACGAACGCCACTGATAACCATATATGTGACCAAGGTCACCTGTTTCGGGGTCTGCCCATTCATTCCATATACGAACACCACGTTCCTGTAACCAATGTGCATTGGTATTGCCCTGAAGGAACCACAGGAGTTCATATATGATACTTTTCAAATGCACCTTCTTGGTGGTAAGCAAAGGGAAGCCCTTCTCCAAATCAAAACGCATCTGGTGCCCGAAGATACTGAGAGTTCCCGTACCGGTACGGTCGCCTTTCTGCACGCCTTCCGCCAAAATGCGATCAAGCAAATCTAAGTATTGTTTCATCGTATTTTATGCTATTTCCTTGTGAATAATAATTACATTTTTAGAAACAACTGAACCTTGTAAACAGCTCTTAGCCCATACGTTCGTAATTTACAAAGCGATATTTCCATGCATGCTTCTCATCCGCATCGTGGCACTCTACCCATACGGGATGCCATACGGTTACATCAAAATTCGGGAAAAATGCATCAGCGCTCTCCGGCGTATCCTCGATTTCTGTTAAACAAAGCCTATCTGCCATGGACAATGATTGCCTGTATACACTTTCACCCCCAATGATATACACCTCATCATCAGATACACAGTTCTGCAGGGCCTCTTCCAATGTCGCATAAACCTCGGCACCGGGCAATTCATGCACGGTACAAGAAAGAACAATATTTCTACGGTTAGGAAGTGCCCCTTTAGGCAGGCTCTCAAAAGTTTTCCTACCCATAATCACGGTATGACCTGTAGTCAGAGCCTTGAAACGCCTTAAATCATTGGGCAACCAATACAACAGTTTATTCTCATTGCCAATGGCAAGATTTTGTGCAACTGCAGCAATAATATTTATTTGCATATCTATATGTTCCTATTTATTCATATACATTTCAGTATGTCCGACAACAATTCAACATGTACAAGTATCCGAATCATCCATGATTGGCATTTGCTATTATCTCACAGGCAAACCTGTATCCATAACCAGCATGCTGCATGGATATGAAACATACATAGGCTTGTCATATCCCATTAACAACAATTGGACGGAAGCCTGTTTCCGGTTCCCGTCCAATTGCTATAGTCATTGAAATATTTTAGTTTCTACGACTTGCAGAGTAGTTGATACGCAATGCCCAAGACTTCCTCAATACCTCCTTGATATCGGTAATGATACCCATCTGAGTATGTGTATCGGCCTTGATGGAGATTATCTGTTCTGCCTGATTGGTCATAATACCCTGACGCTCCTGTGCAACGAAATCCATAACCTCGCGAGGCTCCGCATAGCGGTCGTTCAACTGAATACGTGTGCTACTACCCATCTGTGCACGAAGTGCATCCGTTGGAGGACCTACATAGATAAAGCTCACAACACTTTTCTTTGTCAACTTCTCCAACTCGGTACCCTGAGGGATAGTAAACTTGACCTTCAAAGTAACCTCACGCATAGTGGTTACAATCATAAAGAAGAACAATATGGTAAAGATCAAGTCAGGCAGAGATGAGGTATTCATCTCAGGCATTTCTCGCTTTTCCTTTGTCTTAAATCCAGCCATGTTTAGTTTCCTCCATAATTTTTGGGTTCTGCCTCAGAAATCTTCTGTGGATAGTATGCACGAACGGCAACTTTCTGCTCATCGGTCAATGCCTCGTATGGACGTCCGAACTTGGCTTTTGCCAATTCATTACGTAATTCATTATAAGCTGCTACCAACTCATTCTGAACATTGAAGTATACCTGGTATGGTGTGCCACGGTCCGTTTGAACAGAGACTACATGCTTGTCTGTGACATAGCACTGGCCCAACAAATCAATCTCCTTTGCATGCTTCTCCGGCAGGGTGGACAAATCATTGGGGTTAGCAATAAACTCCTTTGCTCTGTTGCGCAAATCTTTGATATCAATTATCTCAGAGTTGCACATCAGTGCACCTGCGGCATTCAGTCTGACATTTAGGACATTTCTTTCCTTAACATCAATCTGTGCATCTTCCTGTTCCTTATCTGGCGGTTGAGGCAGTCGTCTTGACAAGCCACTATCCGTATCCATTGATGTGGTCACAAGGAAGAAGATGAGAAGCATGAAAGATATGTCAGCGGTAGAACTGGTATTCAGTCCCGGCATCTTTTTCTTTTTCTTAGCCATATCTTTCTCTGTTAATTTACTTAGAGGCAGTCTTTGTGAGGATGCCACTCATGCTAATTGCAATAGCAGCAAAAGCCACTATAGCCAAGATGTACATGCTCCACATGAACATGTCCACAACGGTGACCATATAGCCCGGGGTCTTGGTTCCATCAGCGGCAGTGAACTCAGATTCACCGATGCCTGCGACATAGCCGACAACCAAAGAAGCTACAAGCAGTATGCAGGTAAACGCGGTAATCTTGGAACCGGGAACACCAGTTGCAGCAGAAGAATCACTTCCCTTTGAACTTGCCACGCTCTTAATCACAGCCCATATTATCAATCCTGTAGTTACCAGCACCAAGCCGTACATCAGGAACAGCAAAAGGCCTGTGAATGTAGGTGCTGCGTATTCGCCGAGCATCTCATCGCCCCAAAAGCCAAAGAACATGGCAAAGACGACAGCACTAACAGCTATAACCGCCAGCAATACATATTTGGATAATTGCTGAATTTTCATTACTATATCTCCTTAATAGTGGTGTATATGAAACTTATGTGTATCTAAGATTACTTCTTGCACTTGTCGCTCTTAACGCACATAACCAACAATTCCTGTGCAGCCTCCTCCATGTTACCGGTCAGAGCCTCTACGCGAGCCAAGATGAAGTTATAGAACACCTGAAGAATCAAGGCAACGATAATACCGAAAATGGTAGTAATCAAAGCCACTTTCATACCACCTGCAACAACGGTCGGGCTGATGTCACCAGCTCTCTGGATATCATCAAATGCCATAACCATACCAATCACAGTACCCAAGAAGCCGAGAGAGGGAGCCATGGCGATGAACAAGGTAATCCATGAGCAATTTTCCTCAAGATAAGAACCTTGGACTTCGGCTTCCATGTTGATGGTACGCTCAATTGTAGCAATATCGTTCTGGTCATTGCTATTGAGGCACTCCATAGCTTTGCGGCTAATCTGTGCAACGGGGCCACGAGTACCTTTTGCCTTGGCGATAGCATCGGTAATCTTACCTGCTGCAACCAAAGCAGCCATCTCAGCGCAGAACTTGCGGGTGTTGATCTGAGCCAAGCTCAAGTAAACCACACGTTCGATACAGAAAGCCAAACCGAGAACCAATGCGATAGCAACCAATGACATGAAGCCAGCGTCACCCTCGATGAACTTTGTCTTCAATGTCTTGTGAAGGTTCTCTTCTTCTTCCTCAACGGCAAGAACCTCTTCGGTAAGTGTAGCTTCAACGGCTTCAGCCTCAGCAACGGTATCTACAGCGGCAGAGTCAACCACAGCAGCAGTATCTACCACTTCGTCCTGAGCCATTACAGATGAAGTTGAAGCGAAAGAGCACGCAGCCACCATCGCAACAATAGCAAATAACTTTTTCATTGTTTTGGTATTTTTAGGTTTAGTTAGTATTGATAAAGCGGAGAGGACGGGATTCGAACCCGTGATACGCTTTTGACGTATACACGCTTTCCAGGCGTGCCTCTTCAGCCACTCGAGCACCTCTCCAGATTGTTTGCGGTTACAAAAATATACTTTTTAATGGACTTAACACAACTATTTTCTGAAAAAAATCACTTTAGAGTACTTTTTTATCTTTTAACCACCACATACGACATTCACAGGAGGCCAAATATGCTTGTAACCGTAGCATTGGTCGTATGATTTATCTCTTCCAGCGTGACATTATATATATTACTTAGAAAAACGACTATATTTGCCAGGTAAGAAGGTTCGTTTCTCTGCCCGCGAAACGGCACCGGAGCCAAATATGGAGCATCGGTCTCCAATACTATCCTGCCGAGAGGTACACCCTTGAGTGTTTCGGCCAAACGGCTGTTCTTGAATGTCAGCACTCCACCGATGCCCAGGGCAAAACCATCATATTTCAACAGACGAGATGCCGTTTCGCTACTTCCGCTGAAGCAATGGAATATCCCGCGCAACCCATCACCCTTGTGCCGTTCCATGGCCGCAAGCAATTCCGGTTCGGCCTTACGCATATGTATCACAAGTGGCAAATCGTGTTTCTTCGCCCAACAAATCTGTCGTTCAAACGCATCCACCTGTTCCTTCTTATACGTCACGTCCCAATAAAAATCCAGGCCCACTTCTCCCACCGCTATCATACCATCACCCAACAGAGGTTCCATGCTGTCAAGAACACATTCCCAATCACTGCCGACATCTTCCGGATGCAAGCCCATCATAGGATAACATATCCCAGGATATGCACGCACCGTTGCCATCATCCTGAATATGCTATCCTTGTTTATATTTGGCAGGAATATCTTCTCAACCCCCACCCGTCGTGCCCTGCAGATAACCTCATCACGGTCGGCATCAAACTCTTCACCGTAGATATGGCTGTGTGTGTCTATCATCTGGAGATACTCTGATATATCATTTGTTTCTATCCAACAAACCCAAGGCATATTGCCACAAGCCGGTCTTCTTCTCCGATGGCAAATCAACCTGTTCCAAAAGCACGCGGGCCTCCTCGAAATACTCATTGATCAAATCGACGCACGCAGAACGCACACCGACAGCATCGTACAATGCCGTCACCGCAGCCACTTTCTCTTCCGGAACATACTCCGAGGCATTTATCCATTTCTCCAATTCCCGGCGCTGATGACCATCCGCGCCCTCGAGTGCCTTTATAAGCAAATAGGTCTTCTTGTTGCACAAGATATCGCCACCTATCCTTTTGCCAAAGGTCTCGAAGCTGCCATAGACATCCAGCATATCGTCCTGCAATTGGAATGCAAGACCGAGACGCTCACCGAAACGGTACAGCAATTCGGCATCCGCCTCTGGAGCACCAGCCTGCATGGCCCCCATCTTCATGGCACAAGCCAACAGGACGCTAGTCTTCAAACGAATCATCTCTATATACTCCTCGGCAGTCACATCCATTCGACATTCAAAGTCAACGTCGTATTGCTGTCCTTCTCCAATTTCAAGTGCCGTAGCAGTAAACAGGTCCATCACATCTTTCAGGCATCCCGCAGGACAACGGGCTATCAGCTGACAGGCCATTACCAACATGCTGTCGCCACTGAGAATGGCAGTATTCTCGTTCCAAACCTTGTGGACACACGGCTTACCACGTCTTACTTCGGCCCTGTCCATCACATCATCGTGCAGGAGAGTATAGTTATGATAAGTTTCCAATCCCAAAGCCGTCGGCAAGGCTTCGCCTACGTCTTCCCTATACATATTATAAGACATAAGCAATAGCACCGGACGCAACCGTTTGCCTCCCATACCGAGGACATAACGTATAGGCTTGTAAAGTCCAAAGGGTTGGCGCTCCAAATGGAGGTCCGCCAACCCTTGATTTACCATAGCCAGAATATCTTCTGAACTGTACATTATATAAATAATAAGGTATAAGTCTTTTTTATCGGTCAAGAGCATTAACCCGTTTCTTGCATCCATCCACATACGGATGCCTACCCTACCCGGGCACCGCCCCGTCCGACTATCAACCCAATCTGAACATTACGGGCAGTCGGAAGCGAGAACGCACAGTCTTATTACCTTGGCGTGCAGGCTTCCACTTAGGCATAATCTTAACAACACGCATAGCCTCCTCTGATAGATGTTCATCCGGAGAACGGTCAACCTTGACATCCACGATAGAGCCATCGCGATTTACCACGAAAGACACCATCACACGACCTTGTACGCCCTGTTCCATGCAAATGCTGGGGTACTTGATGTTCTTCTTCAACCATTTAAAGCATTCTTCATCGCCGCCAGGGAAAGAGGCGTTCTCCTCAACGATATCAAAGATGCGGTCGTCATCCACTTCCTCCACGATGGGACCTACGGGACCTGTAGCCACGGCACTGGGAGCACCGGTACCTACAACCGTAGTGATGGCCTGATTCACTTCCTCGGAAGTTTCGATTTCTTCCTCGGGCAGTTCCGTTTCGTTGTCCACGATATTGATAATTTCAGCAACCTTTGGAGCAGCCTGTGGCGGAGGAGCTACTACTTCCTGCTGCTGAGTAATGGGAATCATGTCCTCTTCCAAGACGACACTTTCGTAAATTTTACCCTCTTCCTTCACTACCACATCACGCTGAGTGTACTCGAAAGCAGCGAACATGGCCGCCAAAACCACCACATAACCTATGAGCATGCTCGTGGACTTCTGGCTACGAAGTTCATCATTAACTGTTTTGGTTGCTTCCATAATTTATATTGTTTATTCGTTATTTGGCACTACTGCAATGACAAATGTAGGACTTTTTTCCCATATACCCACGTATCGTCTCTTTTTTTTCCGGCAAAAACCATTTTTTAGGGTACGTTCAGCCTGTATTGACATAAAAATACCGTAACTTTGATGTCTAAACAACATAAAAATGAGGACCAAAGGCATATCGTCATTCATCTTTACGCTAACAGTCTTGTTCATCACGACAAGGGTTCACAGTCAAACCAGCGTTTTCGACTTTCTCAATCTGCCTACCTCCTCACACGCAATGGCTCTCGGTGGCAAGAACATTTCCCTGATAGAGGACGATGCCTCCCTCATTTTTCATAACCCCGCCCTCATGAGTTCCGTCAGCGACAAGACGCTAAACCTCAATTTTCTCACCTATATGCAGGGAAGCAAGGCTGGCAATGTCAGTTTCGTAGGCGCACAGGGAGAACGCGGCTCATGGGGAGCCATGGCACAATTCGTGGGCTATGGCACCATACGCGAGACAGACGAAATGGGCAATATCACAGGTACCACAGGTGCATTGGACATGAACCTGGCCGGCGGATACAGCTATCTGCTGAGTGACCGTTGGGTAGGTGGCGTACACGGCAAGTTTCTTTATTCCAACTATGCCGATTACTCCAGCATAGCATTAGCAGTGGACCTTGGACTGAACTATTTTAACGACGAGAAAGACTTTTCCTTCTCGGTCGTAGCCGCCAACCTTGGCGGTCAGGTCAGTGCTTTCGGAGAAACGGCAGAATCACTTCCCATGGACCTGCAACTGGGACTGAGCAAAGGCCTCGGACATTTCCCACTGCGCCTCCACGTGATGTTTTATGACATGTTCCATTGGAGCAGGGCCTATTATTCACCGGATGGCAAAGTCAAAGGCTTTCAACTCTTTGCCAACCATCTGAATCTTGGCGCCGACCTAACCCTTTGGCAAGGGCGCATGTGGCTGGGGCTGGGCTACAACTTCCGCCGTGGCTTTGAGATGAAAGCGGCAGGCAGTTCCCATGCGGCAGGTTTGACCATAGGCGCAGGCATAAACATCAAAAAGATAAAAGTCGGTGTGGCATACGGCAACTACCACACAGGCGCACCCACCCTGTCCTTCACCGTGGCATACTCCTTTGCCAAAGAGAAGAAAGACCTCCCGCCTGCCACAAGCGCCCCCGCCGCAACTACAGCCACTCATACTTAAACAACATAATACATCATAATGAAAAAGATAACGATAGCAATAGACGGACAAAACCCAAAGTGACTTAAATTTAGATTTTTGCATGATTACCAACAAGTTATGAGTTAAATTGTAAAATGCCAGTACACCGAAAACTATTGTCGGAACGTTGTCGGAACGAAAAACAGTTGTCGGATTATTGTCGGAAAATTGTCGGGAATGAATTTAAGGGTCGTACTATTACCAGCAAAGGTTTTGGCTGACGGATCGCATAAGGTTCGCATCGCCATATCTCACAAAGGCCAGACACGCTACTTTGTGACACGCTATGTTGTGCCTGGACTGGAAAATCTTGTGAATGGGCAGGTTGTAGGCGTGAATAACGCTTCTTACATCAACCAGCAGCTTCGCATTAGGATGAACAAGATTTATTCCATCTGTGATGCAGCCAAAGACATCGAATACTATACTTGTTCACAGTTGGTTCAATACATAGAGGATGCAGAGGGTAATGCTGGGCCAAAGAGTATTCACGACATTGGAGAAAAGTTCCTCACTACTCGTCGTAACCAATACAGAGAGGGGACGCTAAGGCTCTACAGGGATGCCTTATATTATTTTGAAATGTTCTTCGGTTCCGACTTTTTGCTGCAGTTACTCACATCTGACTCTCTCCATAGGTTTGAACTATTCTTGAAAGAGAATAGGGGAATGTCACGGAGTACCATATCTATAAAGATGAGAAACCTCCACACTATCATTAACTATGCGGTACGGCAAAAGTTTGTGGAATATGATGTAAGCCCTTACGCTGACTATACTGACCCTGAGCCTACACGCCGGGATTGCGCAGTCACGCTCGAACAACTCCGAATGATTAGGGATGTTGACCTTTCACAGGAAAGGAGCCCGATGATTGGTGTAGCGAGAGATATCTTCATGCTTTCGTTTTACCTTTGTGGAATAAACCTGCGTGACATGGTTGAGATTGACTTTAGTAACGATTATGTCCAGTTCGTAAGAATAAAAACAGAGAATAGAAGAAAGAACCCAACACTAACAGAGTTCACCATACAACCGGAGGCAAGAGATATCCTTAACAGGCTTACAAAAAAAGGACGGCTATTCATTCATCATAAACGTTCTTGCGGAGCATTGCAAAGAATATTATATGATAATCTTCCCAGAATAGCCAAGAAGTGTAATATCGAGAATAGCAATTTTATCTATTATTCCGCTCGCAAAACATTTGCGCAGTTAGCCAACCAACTCTTCATCAAAGATAGTGTTATCGAGTATTGCATCGGAGATACCGTAACCCCATCAAGAAAAGTTATAGGTTACTATATCCATGTCACAAGAGAAATGGCCGATCTTGCCATAAGAAAAGTTTTCGATGCTGTGGCCACAGATAAATCTTTGGAAGAATTACAGAGAGAGGCCATTGGAGGTTCAATCGCAAAAAATCCATTGTAATCTCATCCCTCTGAACAATTATCAAATAATTCCAAAATCTTTTAGCATCTTCTTGTTTGCGGTCGGACTCTCCTTTACAGTTCCGACAATTTGTTCCATCAAGTCCCCATCCTTTATCTCACCTCTGTATGTGGACCTGTCGAATTTGTTTCTTTCCGCTGTTATCAGTCTGGAGCAGTTTACATAAGAATTATGTTTCAGAAAGGGGCATTGTTCTACCGTTACAGGTAATTGGTAATCTGTAATTGTGCTTGGAAGCCTATAATTGATATTTGAATTTATTACCAATCCACCAATTACATTGCCTTCTTTGTCAAAACCCAATACGACAAAAAACTTGTTGCGTGTCTTGTCTCCATCTTTAGGTGTTATGCCATTGCTTTTATCAAGAACAAGCATATGGACATCACCTATCTTCAGGTTGTCTTGAGTAAGTTTGTCTGCGACATTCCCAAGCAAATCTCCTATCTTTGTCATGCCAATGCCTCTTCTATCGCAAGATTATCCTTAATATATTCAAGCATATCAGCACTGGCCATGCCATCCTTCGCCATGCCTACAACATCCATGACCTTGCGTCCTTGCTTGGCATTGTAATAAGCCCGATGCCATTCTTCACCATGGGATTTTGCTCTCAACTCACCGTAAGGCAGATATGCATTTTCTTTGATAGACTTATCTATTTCTTCAATGTCTGCATGGGAAAGATAGTCCATGTCTGCCTCTCTCTTTGCTGTCAGCATGTAATATGCATCATCATTTCCTTTGGCGATGCAGTCTTGTATCATAGACTCCAACTCCTTGTCGCAATGCACGTCATCCTTGATGCAATTATACAAAACTGACGGAACCGGGCCATCAGGTAGTGCACAGAACTCATCAGTTGTCATACGAAATCCATACTTTGCCAAATGTGCAATATTGGCAAAGTATATCACTTTGAATACGTGATAATAGTCCAAGCCCTTTGTCTTGTTTAGGATATACAAGACAATCTCGGTCAATTTCTGTTTATCAAAATTGGTCATACGATTCGTATTTGTATGCAAAGGTACTATAAATCCGATGATTATCCCAATTTTTGATAACTTTTTTATCAAGAATTGAGTAAAAATCAGTTTATACGCACTCAATTCGCTAAATTTACAACCTAAAAGATGACAACTCAGCAATTGCCATTGCCATTCTTTCGTCCTCTTCTTTGAACGATACAAAAACATCTTCGTCAGCGCAACTTATATCACTAATGCCAAGTTCCGTAAGATCTTCCTCCATATTGTCATAATAGTATTCCGCGGTTAATTCCAATCCGTGTAAGGTAACAGAGACCTCACCGCTCAACTCGCCGGAGTGCTTTCCCACCACTTTCTTGGCAATTTCCAGTAGTTCCGTTGTGTTTAGCCTAACATACATACTATCAGCCTTTGTCGAAAATCAGTTCGTGGAACAGGATAAGTATTTCAGTGCTTATTTGTGCAGAATACACAAAGGCGTTTGCACCTTTGTTGGAACAACGCTCGTCATGCCAACCAAACGAGATAGATTCCGGGCTAATAAGACCTATGCTTAACTGGGTAATATCTCTCCAACCTCCATCATAGTAAAATCGAGGTGCTTCCGTCTCGGCAAACTTTATCTTCATGTTCTTACGCTCTTGGAGTTCCTTGAAGATGTCGCATAGAATATCATTGCGCAGTTTACTTAATCTTTCTTTTAGCAAAGATGTATTTTTTGCCATACTATACCTTATTTTATATATTAAAGTTCGAGAGCGAATTCAGATTCAAAATCGCAGGCTGTTATTTCCATAGACTCCCATTGGGAAAATCCTTTTGCCTTACAGTAATTCCTAAATTTATCCGGTTTTGATGTTCCGAACACAAAGAATGTATTATCGCTGTATGCAAACCTTATATCGAGTGCCATACAAAAGTTTACGAAATCTGATGCTATATTTTTAACTTTCAGCGCGTTCATTTTTTCTTCATTCATTTTCATTTTGTTTTGGAGTTTTATGTGAATAACTTTTTATCTTTTTTGATACTACAAAGTTACGAAAAACTAATCACATACGCAACAAAAACAGGAGAAAAGTTTATCAAATTTGCAATTATTTTCCTCTGTAAACCAGATGTTTAGACCGTTAAATTGTAGGTTTGATTATATCTGTCAGGCAACAAATATATCCAGTTTAGACAGCACCTATGTGTAAGCCTAAACTGGATATGGTTTGTGGTGATATTGATAAGCCCTTGTCGGACGATTTGCCGTTGCAAAGGTATTGGAATTTTATCAATTACAAACTTTTCTGGTTAATAGTTTCAAAAAACGAGTTTGTTTCTGTAGAATATTAAAGGTGGAGGGCAACATCGCCCTCCTTACCTTATATTACTGCTCACTAACATTTCCGTCAGAACAATACCCATCCATTTCCTCGGAAGGAATCTCTGGCGTTGAATCTACCGAGGCACCGTCTGTCTCTATAGTTTCAGCCTCCGCTATTTCTTCAACAACATCTGCCGGTTCGTTTTTCTTCATGCCTTTCAGTTCGTCAATCTTATCCTTGTAGTTCTTGCGTTGCTTGTCGTACTTACCGGCAATCTTTTTCTCAAGTTCATCCACACCGCTGAAACTGTCGTCAAGAAGAGCGACCAACATTCCTGACAAGTCATTGGCATAGCATACAGACTTCTCAGAGAGAACCTGCTTGATGAACTCGCGTTTGATGGCATTTCGGTTGTCTTCAATGAGTTTTGCGTTTGCCTTGTATGCCCTTTCGCTGTTTTCCCACTCAATACCGAGTTTCTTCTTGAATTCATACGGAAGCCGCTTCAAGATGATGGCATGGAAGATGCGTTGTTCCTCGCTGTTGAGAACGGTGTTCATGGTCGAGTATTCCGAAGAAGCGAGCAGTTTCCTCTTTTCCTCGATAATCTCATCATGCTCCTGCTCGTCACACTTCAGCAGATTGTCTTTCCACTTGGTGATTTGCTCTTTCTTGGAAAGTGACTCCGTAGGGTTCTCATCTGTCTTTGGGGCCGAGAACGTCCACTTGAACAGACCACTCAGTTTGCCGTCAAAGCACACCTCGTACACCTTCTCCACAAGTCCATCATCCACATTACTGTCAAAGATTGCCTTGGCGTGTCGGTATGCGTGCATACGTTTCTCGTAGCACTCGTTATCCGAGAAATTAGCCTTATCCGGCTCTACTGGATCATAGACATATTTCCTGTCGTCTGCGCTGACAAGTGTCAAGCCTGCCTCTTTTGCTGCTGTGAGCCACTTCTCGTTATTCTCGCCTTGGTACACAAGCGTAAGTCCGGACTCCTTTGCTGTACGGAAGATGTGCTCCATAGTTTTCTTCATGAAGCAAGAGGCATCCATACATCTTGGTCTGTCTGCATCCTTGAACGACTCCGGCTTGTTCTTTGTATTGAGCGGACACATGTCGCAGTTATGCCCACAACTGAAAGTCTCATCTGACGTGCTGAACTTAGCGGTATCAAGGAAGTTCATCACATGCTCATCGATCATGTCGTGAAGAATCTCCATCTTGAGGATTTTTTTCGTCCATCGTGCGATACAAGCAGGAGAGAAGCAAGCCTCATAGAGGGTTTTCTGCTGTTCCTTGGTTAGTTTGCAGATGTCAAGCAGGTGGACGAGGTAGAGTGTCTGGTCTCTCATCAACTTCACAAACTCGGGGATGATATTGTTCAACTGAATACGATTTACCACGAAACTGACAGACTTGCCGAGCATCTTTGCCATTTCAGAAGTGTTCATGGTTCCGTCGCCATATAGTTTAGACAGGGCTGCAGCTTCCTCCATCGGGTCAACATCCTTTCGTTGCAAATTCTCAATAATCATCGCAGCGAACGCCTGCTTGTCGTCCAACTCCTTGATGATACATTGTATCTCAGAAGAACCGTTGAGAAGCGTAGCACGGAATCTTCGCTCACCACACACAATCTCATACTTGGTTTCACTGCCCTTGGGTCGCTTTCGGATGGTGATTGGCTGAACCAATCCGTGCTCCTTGATATTTTGGGCAAGTTCTGCCAATGACTCCTGGTCAAAAGTCTTACGAGGGTTCAACTCACTTGGACAAATGTCCGATACCTGTACGTTCTTTACTTGAATACTCTTGTTTTGCATATCTTGTTTCTTTTTAATGTGAATAACTTGGGTTAATGTTTAGTCAAGCCATGAAAACGGTTCTTTCTTTGGCTCCTTTCGCCAGCTATTGAAAACATACTCATTGATGAAGTTCTCGTATGAGTACGTTCTTGAATAGTTCTCGTCTGTACGTTCTCCGTCAATTCCGCTTTCTTCAAACTGCTGTGGCATAACCAAACCTTTGAGTTTGTTGCTGGTGATTACCGTGGCACGGTCTGGTTGGCTATTGTAGAATTTTACGGTTCCGGCACCTCCGCACAACATGACCTCAAGAATTCTTCGCAATGAGCCAACGTTGTACGATACACCATTGATGACGACACCATCATGTTCATTCGCATCAGCCTGTTTGGTATGCCACAAACAAGCCGAATACAACTGCTTGATGTCGATATTCAGTTTGGTCCCATAATTCTCCGCAGAGGGGAAAACACTATCTACATTTGGGTATCTACCATCAATCTCTTCACCTGTCCTTCTCATTGTCTTGTTGTCAAGTTTCGGATTCCCCTCACCATAGATAACCAAGATGTGACCGTCTGTAGCATAACATCTTTCACTCTCGAAATGTACTCCGTTCATAACAGGACGGAGTTCGTCCTTGCCGCAAATGTTTGCGAACAATAACTGGATAACTTTTTTGTCCATTTTTGAATATAATTGAATTAGTAAAGTATTATCGGGGTTCGGTTGTAGGCTTCTCTGCCCATGGCCTCACGCTCTTCTTCATCCCAACAACGCTGGTAGAAATCATAGTGCTCAATCATTTCAATTGCGTACCCAAGGCGGGTCTCAAGACCGTAGAGTTTCTTCTCTGCCTTATCAAGGGCTTCGATGGTCAATGGGCAGGGATTGTCGCAGTATGAGTTTTCACACTCTGAAACCATTTCCTTTGTCTTTGCTATCTGCTTTCTCAGGCGTGTAGCAATTCCTTTGAATACTGATAAACTTTTCATTTTGTTTTGGAGTTTTAAGTGATTACTTATCTTATTTGCTGATACAAAGTTACGCAAAACTAATCATATATGCAAGAAAATAGACAGAAAAGTTTATCAAATCTGCAAGTTTTTTCCTCCCCATCCCCTCCTCGTAATGACATAAAAAATCCCCATGCCTTCTGCTTCGACATGGGGACATTACCTTGGAAGATAACTCTATTATTTGCCTTGCGGCTTACCCGCTCGGTACTTCGAGAACACCCAATAAGCGAGAACCGCCATTAGGATTACGAAAGCGACACCAAATAGGATGTATGAAAAGTATAAAGGCTGCTTGGTTTCAGCCTTGGTGTCCTCTCGCCTGTTGTTTTCTTGTTTTACTTGATTAGCAGACTCTTCCTTGGTGGCAGAGATATTTTCTTTTTTTTCTGTAGCCGTATTGCTCTTTGACTTTTTCTTCTTACCTGACATTACCGTAGTCTTCCGCTTCACCGGGGATTGACCGTTTTCATCAACCTTATCAGTGTCGTACTCCGTAATGATTGTAATGGAAACCGTTTCGCTACTATCCTCTTTGGAAGTATTAGATGTCTCTGTTGTAACATCGAGCAAACTTTGGTTGCTGTTCTCAACCTTGGTTTCGTTAATCAAGCAATCAGACACCTTACTTGTTGAGCGGCACGAGCATAAGACAAGGCAGATAAAGGTCGCCATGACGATGTGATATTTCATACAAGTGCCTCCTTTTTTGCTCTTTCCAAAAACTTCTTCCTGCTCTCAAAACCATTCAAACCTCCGTTCACCCGTTTGGTCACGGCGCGGACATCATCCTTGTCGGCAAGTTCAAGGCATCCGCTTGTCTGAAAGTACCAGCATGAAACCATCACTGCGTAGCGTGGTTCTGCGACTTTCTCCGGATTAGACAATAAATCGACCATTTCTCCACGAGAGTTTACGTAGATGTTGAATTTGCGGTAGTTGGCGGTCCCCGTGAGTTGTATCAGTCCACGACCTTTGAATTTCTGCCCATCACCATCTGCTTCAGGAGTATTACCAAGCACAACTGCAAGTCGCCCCGTATCGTAAGCCTTGCCGCTTGCGACCTCCGTGTTATATCTAAGTTCACCACTCTCATGCGCAATCTGGGCTATGAAGTGGGCACGTCTGAGTTGGGTGTCAATACCGAACTCATCCATAAACTCGTCAAAGTACGGCAGATACTTGTCGATGTTAGATGATAAGGCATTGGGCATTATCCTTTTGAGTTGTTCTCCTGTCATAATGATATTGTTAAAGGTCAAACATTGATTTGAATGTATCAACAAGATTGATGCGTTCCCATGTAAACTTGTCCGTTTCCGCTGGCCTTCCGAAATGCCCGTATGCAGCTGTCGGCTCGTATTTTACATGTTTCAAATTGAGGCTTCGGATGATGCTATAAGGCCGCAAATCTATGAACGTCATTACTCTTGATGCAATTTCCGCATCAGAGAAATGGGTCTTGTTTGTGCCATAGGTGTTTACGTTTACGCTTACGGGCCGTGCAACTCCGATGGCATACGAGAGTTGTATCAGAACCTTCTCTGCGACACCTGCAGCCACCATATTCTTAGCGATGTAACGAGCCATGTATGCGGCTGAGCGGTCAACCTTTGAGGGGTCTTTCCCAGAGAATGCACCACCTCCGTGCGCACCGTAACCTCCATAGGTGTCGACAATAATTTTGCGCCCTGTCAGCCCTGTATCACCATGAGGTCCCCCAATTACAAACTTTCCTGTAGGGTTTACAAGAAGTTTGGTCTTCTCATCAAAAAGCGAAACGATGCCATCGTCTGCGATTGCTTCCTTTACCCTCTGCATAACAAGGCATTCAACATCGTATGCGATGCGGTTGTGCATCATTTCATCATATTCAGGTTGCTCCTCCTCGCTGTCCGCCTTGAAGAACTCATCATGTTGTGTGCTAACAACAATGGTGTCAATGTGCACAGGCTTTCCGTCCCCATCATACTCAACTGTTACTTGACTCTTAGCGTCAGGGCGCAAATATGTCATCTGGCGTCCTTCGTTGCGGATGTCTTTCAGCATTGTGAGAATGAGATTTGCAATATACAAAGGCAGAGGCATGAAACTCTCTGTCTCGTTTGTCGCATATCCGAACATCATTCCCTGATCCCCTGCGCCCTGTTCCTCCGCTTCGGTGCGTACAACACCTCTGCGAATGTCCTGGCTCTGTTCGTGAATAAGGTTGATGATGCCACAACTTACACCGTCAAACATGTACTCCGGCTTGTTGTAGCCGATACGCTCAATGGTCTTACGCACAACCGCAGGAATATCTACGGAAGCCGATGAACGCACTTCTCCTGCAACTATCACCTGCCCGGTAGTGACAAGTGTCTCACACGCTACCTTTGATTCCTCGTCTTGTGCGAGGTATGCGTCAAGGATTGCATCTGAAATCTGGTCGGCAACCTTATCAGGATGTCCTTCAGATACCGCCTCTGACGTGAAAAAGAAATTGTTCTTGCTCATTTTCTTGAATGTTGCTGTTTTTGACGTATCAAAATTACTAAAATATACTCGTGGCATGGGGTAACCGTATTATTATATAGGTGAACCCAGCAGTTCAGTACATGAGGCTATTTGGTTGGGTTAACAGTTGTTCCGCTGTGCCCAAAACCGCCTCCTCTATCTTCTCCGGACAACTCATCGACAACAACAAAACTCGGTCTTAACACACGGTAGAAAGTCATCTGTGCGATGCGTGTTCCTGCTTGGATGGCAAACTGTACATCGTTGTTTTTGACGATTACACCAATGTTTCCTTTATATCCCGGGTCAACCTTTCCGTTGATAACATCAGCATCAAATCTCATGATACCGCTTTCTGTCACTCTCCACGGCAACCACCCCCACTTCAGAATCCATTTGGACCTTGTTCCAAGTCCCTCAATACCTTTGGCGGAGAAACCACTACGTGGCTCAATCTTTGCTTCTACGCTTGCTGGTGACTTGATAGAAATGTTAGTTGGAACAATCACTCTACTGTGAGCAGGTATAATGACCGTCTCCGGCACACAGAGGTCATAACCAATGGACTGCCTGTCTGCCTTTTTGGGATGCTTGCAGGTCCCGAGTTCCTTCAATTCAATAACAGGCATCCAGTCAAAAGGCTTCTGGACAAATGGTCTTTTCATTTTTCTTCTTTCCATGACACTTTGTTGAATTTAGTTGTTATATTTTCCACGTTTTCTTGAACAAACTTGTTCAAATCTCTTTCAAGGGCTTCTAAGAAGTTCCTTCTTCTTGCACAATAGCACAGGGTTGTATCTCTCCTCTCTGCGGCATATTTGCAGACTCCATGACAAAAAGCAGTGCGGGCGCTTCTCACCATTTCAGACTTTATGTCATTTACCATCTTTGTAAATGTCTGCGACCTCTCACGCTCTCGTTCATCATACAACTTGTCGAGCTCTGCAAGGCGGCACATCACCTTGTAATTGTTTTCCTCAATGCCTTTCCTGTATGCGTCAGTGACAGCATCGGTGAATTTTGCAAACATCATCAGGACATCTTTCTTCCTGACAAAAGGCAACATATTGCAAGAGTTCATCTTTTCAATCACTCCATCCAAATGCGCCTTGATCAAATCTTCACATTTTTCCATAATGAATTTGTATTTAATGTTTAAGTTCCCATAAACGGCAAAAACTTACAGGTCAATCCTATAAGTTTTTATCGTTTATTTTATTTGTTGTAATTCACTCATTTCTTCTCCTTTTATGCTTTCTCACCAAGAAACGCACCGTATCAATGGCGTAAAGCCACCCTGTTGCGGCGGAAAGAAATAGCAGACTTGCAAACACCCACAATCGACTATGGTCTTTCGGTCTCCTAACCCTTAAAAGCATGATGCCAAATGACACCATGCTACCACATAAATGTGCCAGCAATATAAATCTGGCAACTCCAAACAAACTCATTTCACGTGCTTTTTATACTCTGCGTCCTTCTTGTTTTCGGAATAGACCGCCCATAGTAGTCCATATACACCAACACCGAGCAACAACTCTAAAAAGAAAGCCCCTGTCGATAATAAACCATGAAAGATATGTGATACGAACATTACCATGTAACACACAAAAATGATGAGCGCGAACACGGCACTCACGGTGTCCTCTAAAAAAAATGTTTTAATTAACTTCTTCATTGTTGTGGAGAATTTTTAAGTGATTGGTTTTATCTTATTTGCTTATGCAAAGTTACTAATAAATAATCATGTATGCAAGTTTTTGGGTGTAATTTGCTATCAAATATACAATTTTTCCATAAAAATGCCGTACGACCCATCACGGGCAGTACGGCACACAAGTTATTCGCATAAAAAGAATTATCCGTATTCTTTATAGACCTACCTTTTGATGTAGTTGACAATTCCGTCCACGTGAAGCTGCGTGATGAGCCGCTTGCCGTCTTCAGACAGAAGAAAGTCAACGTCTGCTTTGTTGTCTTGGAAAAGCGACTCTGTCAGAACTGCCGGACAACTTGTGCCTGTCAGAACTGCAAAGCGTGCTTCATAATCAGGGTCTCCGTCCGACCAATCTGCACGCATCGGCACTTGCCGACTGTCATATGCGCCCTGTTCTTTAAGAACCGCAAATCGTGCTTTGTATGGTTCAAGCATGACATTAGCCACATTCCACAGCGATGTCGCAAGGTCATCGGCTTTCGTCTTTCCTGGTGACGTATATACACACCAACCACCGGCAGACTTCCATTTTCCATCACCACCGGCAGCATTACAGTGTATTGACACAAAGATGACATTCTTCGTGCCGAATTTTGCACAGACAGCATTTGCGCGTCTGCATCGTTCTTTCAGACTGATGTCGTTTTCTTCCGGCACGACAAGTTCTGCATCGTAGCCTTGTGACTTCAGCGATGCGACAATACGATGCGCGATTTCACGCGCCCACTTGTATTCTCGTAGTGATTTGTCTGGGCTGCACTTTCCTGGTGTGTCAACACCATGCCCATTGTCAATTAGTATCTTCATAATTCTATTTATTTAATCTTCGATAAAAATCCGTTTTAATATCGTCATATGCCAGTTTCACGTTGGTAAAAGCACGGCCATGGTTGGCTCCGTCTTCATTGTATATCTCGCCTTCAACGACCTTCGCAACTTGCTCTATCCATTCTGAATTACAATATTCGGATAGTTTTTCGCCACGATAAGTAAACGTGTCGAATCTGCTGTTTCTGTCGTCATGCAGCACCTTCAATGATTTGCGTATCTTAGCCGATGTTGCTTCTTTGTCTGCGATATGATTCTCCTCACGCACTTTCTTAATAAGACGGCAGACTTGCTCTACGCTCAAATCAAACGCGAAACCTGTCAGATTTCGGATGCGCAACTGTGTCTCTGGGCGCAACCCCTCCGCAAGGTCGTTCAGCAAGCTGTTTTGTTTGCGTGTCTCCGCAAGTACCCCCTGTAAGTTCTCCTTATTGTCATCTATTATCTGCGTGATGATACTCTTGAACCACTTGAAAATTGCTATCATCATAGATGCCGACAATATCAAGTATATCGCAGCCATCATGGCCAAAGCACCATAATCTGTTATTCCTTTCGCTGTAGCAGTCACCGTTTCCATTTCCATTTTATATTCATTTTTTATTAAAATACAACCAACCGAATAGGCGGACACTGAAATAGTACATCAGAGCCGTCACTATCATCCACGTTGCTTTTAGCGGACTGAAGGCTGTGCCTCGTTTTTTAACGAGTTCTACCATTCGCCAATACAAATCCTTATCTGCTTGTTTCCTCTGCTTGCTATCTCCGCCCTTGTCATAGTCGTCATCATGACACAAACAAGCAGTATAGAAGAAACGAGCATACGGAGGCTTGACGTATTTTAGCAGCCCCTTCTCGCATCCACATCCATTACCCATTATTTATTATCTCTTGTACATTAACACCGTCTTTTTCCTTCCACCCCTCGTTAAGGCAAGTGGTAACGTGCATTACTGCCTTCGTGTAGAAGTCAGTAAACTCTTCCAATGCCTCAAAAGTATGGTATTGAGCATTGCCGCTCTCATCCTCTCCGAGTTTGAACTTAATTGGCAGGATGCCTCCACCCATCTGGACCGCAAGGTCATAAGCAGCCTTATAGTTCATTTGGTTCTCTGTTGACAGCCATACAGACATACCTTTCCATTTGAACCCGGTCAGTATCTTGCTGTCTGTGTTCGTGTCAATCTGTGCTATTATCACGTTCTTGACTTCCTCTTCGGTCGGCTTGTACCTGAACCTCTGCCTCCAATTCCATCCTGTCTCATCGCCGTCTTGGTCTTTGCCAAACCCGTAAATGAGTTCCCAAGTATTTCTGCCTACCTTATACAGACCATCTTGTCGCTTTGGGCTTCCGTAAACCTTTTCCATATCAATTACTTTTTGAGTTTAACATTAAGTTTATTTCCAAGTTCTTCAAGATCTTCGTCTGATGGAACCTTCATTCCAAACTTGGAGGCCGGAACAAAATTCATCTTCCTATATTGTCCGGAGTAATCTACTTCTATACCGGAAAAGAAAGGTAACTCGCCCGCTTCCTCATATTGGTCAAGTATCTGCCATATCTCCGTATCTCCTGTCCACAGTTTCCGAAACTCATCCTCAAATATCACACTGATTAGGTATTTCTTCTTTGGTGCTTCCACCAATGACTTATCTATTCCTTGTGCTGATGCTGCTTGCAACCTGCGCAGATATTCATCAGTCTCCCTTCTTGGTATCATATCACGTTCAAAGTCAACTACGATGATGCACTTCCTGTCCAATTCTGTCATGTTAACTTTCCGTCCTTTGAAGTTCTTTTTGCCGTCAAGAGTTGTAGGCTTAACCTCGAATTCTCCAAAATCCTTCATTTTTCTGTAATGTTTAAGTTTTTTATATTCGCTTGGTGTTATAAGTTTCTTGAGCAAATGCCGGCAATCAGCGTGTGCAGCCATTCCGAAGAACGAGCCGATAAGCGATTGCCTGCGCTTCCTCGATTTTACATCTTTAATTCTGCTTGCAAACTTCTGCTTTGTCCGCTTCCTAATCTTAGAATAGACAACACGCTTTGCATTGCTGTCGTCAGTGTATGTCTTGTAGCCAAGATAGTCAAGACCTTCTGAAATGGGACGTACCGCCTCACTTGGCTTAATCGTCAAGCCAAGTTCCTCCAGCAGCCCTTTCAGATAATTGCGGAGTACCCACAGTTCTTTCTTTGTTGCTGCAAAAATTACGATGTCGTCACAATAACGGTAATAGTGGTAGCGTATCTCCTTGCTGTTGATGACAACCTTACTGGCACCGCTTACAGTGACACCCTTTCCGTTTTCGGCTTGCTCATCATATATTTCATGGTAGTTCACACGCTCGCACATCTTATGGTCAACATCATTCAGATGCAGATTGGCAAGACATTGCGAGGCTCGCAGACCTTTTGAAAGACCTTTCGGCAAGAGAGTGATGAAGTTATCCATCATCGGCAGCACAAGTTCATCGGATGTGTACCGCCTCACCTGCTGCTTCATAATCTCTTGGCTGATGCAGTCGTAAAAGTGGAAAATATCACTCTGATAGAAGAACCGCATACCTTCTGGGTCGGCAAGCAAGTCTTCCTCGATAATCTGATGAAGCCAGTGCATACCACGTCCCTTGATGCTTGCGGCGGTGTTCTTTATAAGTGTTGGATAAGCATACTTCTCAAATGGCACCATTACCGCATGACAACCGACACGGTGAAACACAAACGGAGCCTGACAGATTCTGTTCTTCGGTCCATCTGTTACTTCTATCGTGCGGAAGTCGTCTTTTGTAATTCTGAATGAGCCCGTAAGAAACTGCTCTTTTAGAGCCTTGCAGTACGCGTCTTTCTTCGGTCTCATGTGTTCCCTTTGTTCTGCGCTCTCCAGATGACTTACTACATAGTCGAAACTATCGGATATATTGGCATCGCTCGCAATCTCGTCGATGAGGTTGCGAATAGGAAACTCTATCACATTACTTGTGCGGTTGAGGTCCGTTGACATATATGGAAGTTCTACTGTGTTCATAAGCCTTCAGGCGCTTCTGTTATGTTCCGGCTTTCTTCCATTCCTTTGTGGAAAAAGTTGGAGAGGGTTGCCGAGGCTCACGTCCTTCGGAAGATGCTGTCGCCAACCCGTGGCTGTGCAGAGCTTCCGATTATGTTGTCCAAAGGGGCAAATATCTTGCGACTAAATGTGAGCCGAGAGCCGTTGTTCGTGTTCGAGTTCGTGGAAACGTTGTTCGCGTTCGAGTAAACGAGACCGCCATTCGCATTCGCGTTGTTCGATGAACGGCCGACAACACGGCACCGGGGACGCTCTACCTTTTCGCTCTCGCTTTCGCGGAGCATTGTTGTTATTCTTTTTTCCTTTTGCTTTTGGCCCCGGCTTCCTTTCGTCAGCCGGGGAAAGTTACCTTATGCTGCTTCAACAAACTCAATCGGTCCGCTGAAGGCGAGCCGGGAGCCGTAGTGCGAGCCCGAGGAAACGTAATCCGCGTTCGAGTAAACGAGGCCACCATACGCATACGCGTGGTACGAAGCCCGACCGACCACACGGCACCTTCCATGAGAATAGTAGGCTGCATCCGAATAGTTCTTGTTCCATGCGGAATTATCGTTTGTGACTTTTCCCGGCACATAGTCCATATGCCGCCCGAAGCGCACACGTCCGATGCAATAGCCGCTTTGTGCAGAATTATTGATACCCTGTACTTCACGTTCTGTGTCTGTCTGGACATCGTAGATATGCCAACGAGAATCAAGAGGATAAGAAGCGTCATCCGTCGGACATTTCTTCGCTTTCCAGTCCTTGAACGATGCGACATTCACGGCTACGTGTGCCATCCACTCGTAGTTGCAAGCCACGAAATTCTGGATGCCGAATATCAGGTTGCCATTACCAGATGTCGTATTCTCCAAAGTCTTGTTGCCATGCTCATTGATGTTCTTTCCGTTGATAGTCTGTGTACCGGTTGTATAACCAGCGCCGCATCCACGACCGCATACGGCTTGTATGTCTCGGTTTCCGACCAACTCCATGACGATATTGGCAATATCCTTCGACTGCTCATAACTGATGGCGTGGAAGCCCTCACCTCGCATTTCGCAGAGGTTGATGCAGTCCTGGCGAGTACGATTTAGGTTTGCAGGTACAGAACGGTTGGTTACATGCCCTTGCACATCATAAGTCCATTCTGATGATGTCGTAGATGTTCCCGTACCAACGACCGCCTTTGTCCCAGAAACGGAACGAGCACGTCCAAGTCCGTCCTGCCCTAATCCATACACACCTACAAGGAATTCCTTTCTGAATACCCAGTCAGGCTCTATCGCTTCTACAGATGAACTATCTACCGCTATCGCTTCTTGACTATCACTGCCAGCCTGAGCCGTGAATAAGAATTGCACGGCACCCGATGGAACATCACAGAAGATGTAATCCTCTCCGGCTATGAAATCAAATTGTGCATTTGCTACAGCCATCTGGAATGTATCTACAATCTTTCCGTCAGCACCAACAAACACGCAGCACAAATCAGCATTGTTGATGCCTGGCCAACGTACTTGCTTCATGCCCTCTACGCTGATGGCATACACGCTCATCGCCGAGTTCAGTTCCCTCACAGGTGTTCCACCTATCTGGTTGCTTGACAATACGAGCGCGGCATTCTCTTCGACAAGCAAATCGCTTATCTTTGAACGTATCACCTTTGTCGCTGTTGAAATAGGCTCATCGGTGCAAATGGAACGACAGCCGAATTTCTGCTGGTTCTTGAAGTCGTTGATACCCTTGTACCAGTGATTCGGGATGTGCTTCCAAATGTCATAGCCCATGCCGGAACTATCCGTAAGGTCAATGCTTGTGCCGTCAGCCATGAGGTTGTAGTTTTCATCATTAAGACGCTCACACCGCATAGCCTTCGTTGCGTTGTTATACGTACCTTTGTAGGAATGGCTCATGTCTTCCAATTTCTTCACATGCCCACTCGCAACAAAATCGTTCCCAAACAAATAGCCTGTATTGTTTTCGAGATTGCTGATATTCTCACAGTCTTCCTCTGTGTCAGTATAGACTACCATCGAGAACTGAGAGTTTATTACCGTCAGTTCCGGGAAGTAGGCATTAAGCGTGTTGAGACCTGCGAGGCCGTCCGTATCATTCTCATCGATGAGTTCTGACAATATCCAACGGCCCGTGATGCCCGAACACTGGTTTGTTTCCTCGTAAGCATTGCCGGAAGCGTCAAGACCTGTCGCATTTGCGTTTTTGAGCAGACGTAATACTGATACCGATGCCGTGATATTCACGTTCGGTATGCGCACCTCCTTTATGTTGCCTGCTTTTGCAACATCCATAACAAGGCTTTCCGTGTTGATGTATGTGCATCCTTCTATCCACAGGCGGTTTATATTTCCGACACTGGCGAGGGTCAGACCGCCCGGATATGTCAAATTAGGCAGGTTCACGAGTTCCAGAGAAGTCAACGTTGCAGGAAGCGTCAGCGTCTCAATCGGCGAAGTCTGTGCGAGATTGCACGTTGTGAGCTTCGTGTCGTTGGCGATAATACTTTCCACACGTGGACACCCCTTTGCGTCCACACTCGTTGCCGTTGTCTTGCTAATGTCAAGTTTGCGCAGGAACGGCATATCACCAAGTACGAGTGAACCAAGAGAATTGAAGCCGTTGAGCGATGTGTTGGCCGTGTGCTTCTCGCCGCCGAGTATGATTTCTTCGGCAAGTTCGAGCTTGCTCAAATCGTCAAAGTGGAAAGCAAGCGACATTTCCGAAAGGTCAATCTTGCTCATTCGGCCCGGCTGGTAGATATACAGCAACGCACCGGCATCGTGGGCAAAGTTCGTGAATGCGTGGCTCTGTCCGGCTTCAAGGAATACCGATTCCGACAACTGGCCGCTGGCATCGTTACCGATACCGAAATAGCCGGTCGCCGCTGCCGTGATGTAAATTTTGGAAGTCGACTTGATTGCAGACACACGGCCGCTGAAAGGATTGGTGAAGAAGTCTCCGGTCTGATAGTAGCCGTCACGGATAGCCCAACGCTGCTCTATGAAGCGCGGTAGGGATGTCAGACCGAGACCATGAAGCGCATAGAAGTATGGCAGATTGGCGATGCTCGTATTGTCTATATACTTGCGCTCACCGTCATAACTGCTGATGACCTTCGGCCAGAACTTCAATCGTTTTTCAACGAAGAAGTACAATGCGCCATCAGGAGAGAACGGAACGATTGTCTTGCCGTCTATCTGTGAGGTCTGATTACGCATCCTGTTCACAACGCTCTTCAGTGATATGGTTGTAGCGCCGAGGTCGTTGCTGTTCCAGCACTCCGGCTGGCGGTCCATGTTGTTGAAGAGTACAGAACCGTAACCCATGTATGGATTAGTGTAGCCTGTCGCCTCATCGGTCATCTTGTTGGGGTCAACCTCCGGGTCAATGTCTTTGCCGCCGTCATTGTCGGATCCGTTGCAGGTATCACAGTCGTATACCTTGTTAAGATACATTCTGGTTGGCTCCATATTCTTGTAGCCCGAGTACACACCATTTTCTACCGAACATCCGTCCTCCAAGAAGAACATCGGTTGCATATTCTTCGCTCTCTGGTCCACAGCGGCAAGATAGTCCGTGAATGCCGTGTAAGCCATAGCACTTTCGAGCGACATATAGCGGTATGCGTTCTCACGCCAAATCTTTTGCCATCCTGTAACCTTGGAATAATCGCAGGAGTTGAAGAAGCGCAGCATATTGAAGAGGTCGTAAGGCACTTTCTTTCCAAGCGCCAAATCCTCCTGCAACTGGTCATCGTCAATCATGCACTCGAAGTAGTATGTCCATGCCGGATATTCCGTTGCAGCAAGTCCGAGCTTGCGTACCCATGAAGAAACCTGTGTCGATGGTTTCATCATGTCCTCAACGGTAGCCACACCCTGCCACCAGTCCATGCCGGCATACTGCAGCAGTTCGTAGCCGCTAACAGGGTTCAGCACATCACCGGTCACTACCCATTTGCCGTTTACCTGCTTCATCGAGCCGGTCGAACGTGTCCACGAGCCATTCTTATAACGATATATGGCATAGTCTCGTCCACAATACTGCGATATGAGGTAAACATTTCCATGTGCTGCGTCCGTGTTGGTTTCTGGGTCGGTCTTGAAACGTGCCTCTGTTTGTGCAAGCGTCTCGTTTGGATTACCGAAGTATTCCACGAAATCACCATAATTGAGACAGCCGAGATTATACCCCGGGGTATTCATGAAGCCGAGTGCGGTCTGCTCCCCCTTATCCTCCTTCCAGTTGCCCTTCGCATGGAACCAGGCATCCTGCAACGTGTCAGTAGTGGCACGGAAACAAGCAATCGGATGATTCTTCGTGGAGTGATCCATCTCCAACCCGGTCAGCACATCACCACCGCCAAGGTCCTGCGTACCGTCAAAAGCACGTTGCGCAGGTGTCATATATGAAGAGCCAAGTGCACGGAACGTAGCATTCATGAGGTCGCAGACACCGCAGTCATTAGCATTGGAACTATCCGAATAGTCAACCTTGACTGTCACGACATCTACGAACAAACCTGTCTCCGACACGAACACCTTATTGTGTTTGGCTGCCAGTATTGCCTTGCGTCCGAGTTCTGTGCTGTCATCAGGATTGAGCAGGGTGACGGTGGCTTTAAGTCCGGTCGTTTTGTTCTTCTTGTTGAAGTTGAAGCGGTCGTTCTTAATCGGTCGCTGTGCGGATGTAGTTCCCTGCCTGCGCCACAGCACGTTGACGGCCTTGAAGTTTACTTCCGGGTGTTGCGGATTGTAGTAATAGAGCGTACAAGCAAACTGGTCGCTGGTCGATGTTCCACCGTTCAAAGCATAGTCGAAGTTATTGAACGTGGTCTGGTCGGCAACAATTACATAGTACGGCATACCCATAGCAGCCATCAACGACATAGACGGCTTGCCTGTGGTGTCGAGTACGTTTTCCTTATCGTACTCAGCTATCATTGCAGTCACATCGCTCAACTTGCAGAGGTAGTTTTGGAACGCCTGCAGCCACTCCATATACGAGTTGTATGCCATAATGTAGTTGAGGTTGAAATCTCCGTTTTCCGAGTTGAACGTAATGGTTTTGTTCTGACGCAATGCGCTCGTTCCCGGCTGATAGCCTATAGCCGCACACTCCTCGCCGTTCACGTACAGTTTGACAAAGGCATAGTTTGTGCCAGATGCAGCACCGGACGGCTTGTAGGTCACATATTTGCTTCCCGGCTCAACCACCACTGCAACCGTTACTTTCTCACCGCATTTAAACTTCACGTTCTGCTGTTTCGGTGTTCCGTTCAGTACCGTAAGCACTATTTCATTGCCACGGATGAAGAATCCCACACCGGCCGTCGGGTCATAACACTCAAAGAGCATCGCATTTGGATTCTTGATACTCTTTGTTGAGAAAGCCATCTGTATGGCGGCTCCACTTGTTTCAAGAGCCGAGGATGCGAACGGTGCGTATGGTATCTCTGCCTTGACGTTCTCCGCTATACGCAGTGTTGTTTCTCCGAGCACAGAAACGAAACCGTTGGAGTTCCAGTTGCAGCCCTCGACATTCATCTTATAACCGTTATCGCTGATGGTATGGTCAGCCTCGTTGTTGCTTCGTGTCGCAAAGTCAAAAGAGAACAATGCGCCATCCTTGACAGTAGCGTCAATGGCAGAGCCTTCAACGGTCAGGGTGACGGTAACACTCTTATTGCTTCCGCTCCGCGCGAACACATCGAAACTCTTTGTACCGTCTGATGCGTAGCCTTGTACCTGCTTGCTCACATTGTAGGTCTGGCCGACAGGACAATTTACTGTAGTGATTACAACGCCGTCCATAACGACCTCTACAGGAGTAGTCGTTTTCCCAGGTGTGTATGCTGCTACATCCAATGAGAGGCTGTCATATAGACGCACCTTTCCACCATTTCTGTCATCATAACGCAATGCTACAACCGGTGTAGATTTGCTGGGGTCAATACACATGACGGCTGTGTATATAGTATTACCCTCTACACCTGATGCTATGTCTGTGCCTTTGATACGCAACGGATATGCACCATGTTCAAGTTTCTCTCCACCGCCGAATACGCTACTCGGATTGATGCTGATATTATGGCTGTACGAGTCGGTGACTGTAGCAGTTCCGAGGGTGCGCCATTGTCCGTTGTAGAATATCTCGGTTGTAACCAGTATGCCCTGCTTTGTGCTGACATTGTTCTCGAACTTGTACATCGGAAGGCTCTTTGTCGCTCCGTTCACTTCAAGAGCCGTGGCAGTTGAATAGTTCAGCGTCTGTATGCAGGTGCAGGTAACGTCCACTGCCGTTACGGTAATGGTGCGGCTCTTTGTGTTGCCATCAGCATCTGTTGCCCTGACGATGAAGTCCCGGCTCGATGCCGATGTGATGAATTCCGTGAAGTCAAACAGGAACTTGAAGTCGGTCGCGCTCGTAGATGAAGCGGTATTCACCGTGTCACTCCAAAGCACGATTTTAGTTAGCGCATCAAGGATGCTGACAGTCTTGATGGTGCCGAGTATCTCGTTGTCTCCATCGAAACTTACGCTCTTGATAGCAGCCCGGAGGGTAATGTTGCCACCGAACGCGCCCCATACAGCCTGTGTCTCTGGGTAAATGTTCAGTGTAGAACCGCTTTCACCGCCACTGCCATTACTGCGAGGTATCTTTATCGGGTTTCCAACACCTTCTCCCTTGCCGTTCACACCTTGGAAGACGTAATCTTCCGCTGTACTCTCGTCATTGAAGTCCACAATGGTCTTGGTTTGCAATGCTTCATACACACCACCGGAAGTGATTGGTTGGGAATTGTCTTTTTCTACTTCATCTGTAGTTTCCACTTTTCCGCCACCTCCGCCGAAGTCTTTCCACTGTGCTTCATTCGTGGCTGTCATATCATTCTGTTTTCCCCAATACTGCTTTGTCTCCCAACTGTTGGAATCTGCATCGCGACGGTATGTAATGACAAGTCCCTCTTTACGGTATTTTATGCCACTTGACTTTTCGTAGTCTATCAATGCTTGGATGGCTGTTGATAAGGTGTAATCCTTGTCTTCACACAGAATGTTTATATTTATGACTGCCTCCTCGCCGGCACTCATTCCTGCGAGGTCTATCCAGTTGCTGATTGTATTTACAAATTGGTCCTCTGTATTGTTGGGACCAACATACTGGTATGTCTTCCATGATGACATACCTATGGCGAATGTTATCTGAAGTCCTGGAGAAGCGACACCTGCATCATACACAGCCTTCAACACGTTGTGTACCTGTGTTTCACTCACGATGTCTGAATAGTATTCACCAGCAGGAAGTGGAATTCCAACAGTAACATTATAGGTGTTTCCTACTGCAGATCCACCAATCGATTGTATTTTCCCATCTACAATACGAAACAATTCGCTCCCACGACGGTATATGAGTGTTTCATTTGCCCTTTCATCTGTATTGTAATCTTCTTCTGCGTGCCCGTAAAAATTAGCACCACCAAAAGACCTAAAGAAAGATGTCTCACTACCAATAACAAGCCATACACCAAATCTTGGTGGCTGCAGGCCTGCTCCAGCAACATATACACCATCAAATGGCAGTATTCCTATTTCGGAAATACGGCTTCCTTGTTTATCTACTTCGTTTCTTAACTCCAGTCCCTCATTACCGGGAAATGCAGTGCTCGATGTATATCCTAATGCAAGATCACTGCCTATAGGAACAAGAGTATAACCGCTCCATCGGTAAGTTTTATTGGATGACACATCGGAATAGACCTTGTCTTTAACGGGTGATACACCGTTTATGCCCACGGTACCAAATTTGTCAGATTCTACCCAATTATTATAGTATTTAATACTTATCGGGGATTCGTATACTCTTACAATAAAACAATTGGAAGTTTTGTTGTATACAACAGTGGTATTTTCCCCATCTGGTTCTTTGTTCGATGACAATATTTGAACAGGAACATTTTCAACGAATCCGTTGAACTCCTTTACATCATCCATGGAACCGGGAATGTATCGAGTAGGTATTCTTCCGGACTCGTCCAAAGGAACAATCCCATTGGGCATTCCTTTAGATTCCTTGAGTTCATTCAGGCCTGCCTCAACAGTAGTTGCCTTATTCTTGGCTTCGTTCCCTGTCTGCAATGCGGTGTCGGCTGTATTCTTTGCTGCTGAAATCAAATTTTTTATACTTGCGAGTTGTGCCGGGGTGAATAAGCCTGCACTTGACTCGCTTGCAGACGGTAAAGTGATAGGCACCGTCTTTGTTCCTCCCTTACCTGTTGCAAGACTAAGATTGACAACAATGGACGAGCTCTTAAGAGACAGGGACGAATCTATGCCAACAATTGAAACACCTTGCAGTTCACTTACCGCACTGACGAGTAAATTCCAATTCTCGCTTGACAAGATTCCCTGTTCGGTCGCTCCTTCATTTGCAATCTTACCGTTTATTGAAGAAATGTCTATTACGCTCATGATAAAATGTTTGTTATTAACCTATTTTCCTAATGGTAATGCCCCCTGCTGTAAATTTTGGTTTGCCGGAAGATTTAATCAAGCCGACATCCTTGCAGTAGGTTACACACTCATTCAGATACGCCTTCGCAACGTCTATGGCGTTGTTGTATGCGTCAGACCTCTCTTTTGAAGAGATACGAGTTGAGTAGTCGTCGTTTTTCATGACGGATCCAAAACGTGTTGATTCAATGTCACCGGACATGAGATTTTGCGCATAGACGAAATATGATATTGACACACGCAACCCCATAAAACTGCGCGTTCTGTCATTCCCGTCTTTATAGACTCCTCCGTCAAGCAGCATCCTGATCTTATCGTTGCCACCCTCTTTTATTTCGGTGAGTACGTCCAAAAACAATACATCACCGAGAATGGGCTTAATATGCAGTTGCTCCGCCTCGGTGATGAATGCATTGAGTTTATCATCGGCAACCTTTCCGATTGGACGCCCGAGACTTCTCACTTCGTTTGGTTGTAGTATGTGTTCCATATCACTTTCCTTTATCCTTTGTTTGATAAACAAGTGGTTGTATTTCGTAGTCATCAGACAGATTTGCCTTGAAGTTCCAGTTGTCAAAGATGCGCTTGAAAGCACGGCTTATAGCACGTCTTTGTGTACTCGTGTATGAGTTGTAGTAATTGAAAGCCTCGGACATAATGTCTGTGGAGAAACCGAGAGAACCGTTTATAATTCTGTAGAATACTTCCTGACCGAAAGCAATGTATATGCTCTTCGTGACACTGCCCTCCGTCAGTTCAAACTTCTTGTCGAAGTTCTGCGCTTCCAGTTTTGTAAACTCAGGCTTGTCCTCGTCCTGTTCAATAGTCACATCCATAATGGCACAAGCATTCTCGTCACCTTGGAAAATGTCAAGACTCTCGCTGATGCTTGAAGAATTGTCTCCGTCGGCAATAGGGTTGCCTTCTTCGTCCAAGGAGAATGTTGCACCTTTTTTATGTACGAGCATACCTGCAACAAGGAAGTTGTTGCGCACATTGCGGTACTTCACGTTGTCAAGTCCCTCGTCAGTAGATAGGTTTGTCACCACCTTATCATAAATCGGGCGTGGATATTCCCACTTACCATCCATCGAAACCCACAAGATCTGTCCGCGATAATTCTCTATACCTCCACTCTTGATAATCTGCGCTTGCACAACCTCTCTTCGTGGATTGAATGTGTAGATTTTCTTCACGTTTTCAAGAGAAACACGGATGTACTTACCCTTTCTGCTTTTATGCCCAGTCCAGTCAGGATGATAGTTGATATACACCACACTGCCATCATCAGTCTCTTCTTCAAGCCGACATGCCTCAAAAGGAATGTGACTGACTTCTGTTATCTGTCCAAGGATGTTGTAGTTCACATGCAAGGCGAAGCCATTATACATGGCAACGTCTTTCGCAACGAGACGAAAGATGTCATCCACAGTGTCGCCGGCTCTGTTGCACATATATTCGGAGAATACGGTATCATTAAAACCATTACCCTCAATGAATGTCTGATAACGCTCACAGCAAGCCCCGCCAGTATGTGAACTATGTATGAGGTCTCGCATTCTCTGCGGATAGAGGTTGTCTCGTCCGTAGAGTTGAATGTTCAATGTGCTGCAGTAGCCCACATCGAAACGTTTCGGAGATTTTTTTACGTTATTTATATTCATTGAGGGTATCGGAATTTAATGGGTTATTCTGTGGTCTTTGGTCCTCTTTTTTTAGGAGCAGAAGCAGCCTTTGCCTCTTCAAGTTGCGCCTTCAAAGATGCAATTTCTTCATTGGCTGATGCGAGGTCCGCTTTAAGCGTCTCGTTCTCCATAGAGAGGGTTCCGTCATCATCACTGCCATCACCTTCACCTGCGTTTTCCAAAGCAGCCTTTGCCTCTTCAAGTTGCGCAGTAACTTTTTCAAGGTCCTTCTTGGTCTCTTCTTCCTCGCGTCTTGCGTCAGCGAGGACAGCTTCAAGGCTCTTGATCTTCTCGACAGCGGCTTTATAATCCTCTGCAAGTTCGTCATTATTTGTAGAAACAGGAACCTCGCCGTTCTTTCTGGAGGCCACGCGGAGTTTGTAGTCTGCAGGGAATGTCAGAAAGTCATTGATTGCGTCAGGGAACTTTGCGAGGTGCGCTTCCGCAACCTCATCGGGAATATTGGTGTTCGCGTAAAATTCGTTTGTACCCCTCGGATGTATAACCACACCGGCTTTGAGTACATAATTGGGTTTGTTAGGCATTTTTCCTTCTTTTTTTAGATAGTGATACAACTCTATGTACGCATCGCGGAAGCAGTCACTACAGCCACTCTTACGTACCTTCTTATTCAACATAGAAGCATACAGCCTCTCTATAAAGTTCCTGTCGGAAGAAGAGAAACCGTCATCGAAGCGGCTTCTCATTTCCGACAGTCTGCTCATTAGTTCTTCGTAATCATGCATAAATCAGCCTACGCATTTTCAGAACCTTTCTCCAGTGATTCAATGGCGGCGCGAGTAGCTGACACAGACTCTCCGAACAAGAAGATACCGCTACTTGGAGCCTTCTCTTCAAGAAGAGTTACAGACCAACCGCCATCGGTGTCCTCACTGTACTTGTCGTTGCCCATTTCTGAAGCCGAAAGTCCTTGTTCGAGTCCATAAATCTCAAACGTATTCTTGCCATCCTTGCCACGATACTTATTCTCAAAAATGAAAATGTACTTGCCATTGGCGAGCTGGTCGATGACATTCTCGCATACATCAGGACCTGAGTCAAGCACGACAATCACAGCGGTTTTGTTAAACGTGTTCTTGTACGTTCCTGCTACCATCGCCACATTGGTGCCAGTGAATGGGGTCTTTCCGGGAACCACACAACGATATGCACGTCCCTTCAAAAGAGAAAGTTTCGATACGACGTTCTTCTCCTTAGCCAGGCTGTCCCAATCTACATCATCGTAGTTTATGAGCCAACCTGTATTCTTGAGACCAGACACCTGTGGATTGTCACACTGGACGGAAATATCCTGCGCAAGACGGAAATCACATACATCTGTTGTTGTTGCCATATTCTTTAATTTTGATAGTTAAATAATAGGGAGTGGAGGGGCTTATTTTCCCCTCCACACATCCCGGATAATTAGATGGCCACCTGTACGAGTTCGTCCTCACCTACGATGGTACCAAGGTCTGATTCTGCAAAGATGAAGTTGTCACGCTTGCGGTCGTCAAACTTGACGGTAAGCGAAGCAAGGCGCTTCTTGTCAGATGTACCACAGAAGAGGTTGCTCGGTGAAGCGAGCAAAGCACGGTGAGGACAGTCAATGGTTGTGCCATTATCTGCATACTTGCGGATAAGGCGGTCCCAAATGTCAAGAACAAAAATCTTGTGACCGTCGTACTCTGACAATCCAAAACCTGCTGTTATCTTTTCGAATGGCATAGTAGTCTTGCCATACTTATCTACAACATCATTGCGAAGAGCCTTGAACAAGGAATTCGTCATCATGATTGCATGGTCTTCGTAGTCGAATATACGGGAGTCTGCATCCGAAAGGAGATTATCCACGATGCCGATAGCTACGCCAGAAGCGCGGATGCCTGTTTTCTGCAGAGCCTTTGTTGCGGCAGAGTTTGCTGCAATAGGCGTCTTTTGGTCTGGATTGGAAGCAATGATTGCAAGCAATTTCTTCCAAAAGCCGTTGCATGATGTGAGCAAGTTGGGATTGATGGTGTCCGTAACAGTACCGCCGCCTGTCTCGTCAATTCCTTTGTTTGATACGTTTTTTGCATCCTTGTCACCGAACCAAACGAGACGCCAGAACATTTCTGTGATAGCCTTCTGCAACAGGGGCTGGAGTACTTTGTCGAAGTACGGAGTGTTGGTAATGTCGGCTTCTTCCGTGCCGGTATTCATTCCATACTTGGCAAGCGTGTCTTCCAGGTCCTCATAGCAGATTGACTTAGGAATGCGCCACTTGCCGAGGTCCCACGTTTTCTCAATACCAGTGATATTGATTTTTGTGTACTTGGGGTCACACCCACCACCAGGAACACCAACGTCTCCCATGCTGTCAAGATAGCCGAGTTTTTTCCCGTTGACGGCATTAGGCCACATGGTGAACAGACGCTCCAAGTCGGGGTCATTGTAAAGTGATGTGAACAGGAGTTCACTAAGGTCGCGTATTGCGCCATTATCGACTGTAAACTGCTCGAAATTCATATCGTTCTAATTTTAATTGTTTGACATTAGGTTATTTCTGGCTGCGTGCCTTGCGCTTAGCCTCCTGCGCCTCACGCTGTTCACGGAGCATGCGCTGTGCCCTTGTCTCCTGTCCGGCATTGCCCTTCTGAGAGCCGTCGCCACGGGCAACAAACTTACGGTTGCTTGCGTTGAAAGTGGATGACATGTTACCCAAGTTCTCAAGGAATGCTTTGCCGCCAGCCTTGGCAACGATGTCAAGGATATCTTTTTCATCGTCAGTCTTTGCCTCTGTCTTCAAGGACTCGTTCTCTGCCTTCAGGGTTTCGTTCTCCGATGTAAGGTCTTCCACCTGCTTGGTCAGGTCTTCGACTTTGGCGGTCAACTGATTTACCTGCTCCTTCAAAGCGTTGGCGTCATCGTCACCTCCGTCACCGTTTCCGTCATCAGCAGGAGTGATAGACTCGATCACCTCGTCTGTCACGACGATGGTTGTGCCATCATCAAGGACATAGGTGCCATTCGGATAGGCCTTGTCTCCGACCTGGGGGTCTCCATCCTCACGCTCAACAGTGAACTCTGTTCCGTCTGCGGCTGTGATTTTCTGGTCAACGACCTTTACATCTTCAATCTTTGCGAAGCCTGCGATAGAGAGCAGTCTCTTCAAAAGGTTGCTCTCGATTGTGATTTTTTCTTTTGCCATTTTTGTTGATTTTGATGATTTGTTCTTTCTGTCCGTATTAGGAGCAAGTGTGGACGAGATAAAGCCCAGTTCTGCCGCACGAGCCATATCGACAAACTTGTCCTCGTTCATAAGGTTCTGCAACTCTGTACGGTCAGATCCGGTTCGTTCAACATACAGGTCGAGAATCTTTTTCTGTTCTTCAAGAAGGGATGCTTCCTGCGCTGTCAATTTTGACTTCAGGTTGTTGATCTCATCTGCCGTGAGTCTTTCATCGGACCATAAGTCAAGCCATGCTACCGCAGGGTTGTGAATACACATCCTTGCGTTAGCGAATCCGAAACGACGCTCTTTCGGTGCTGCAAGGAGAATGATTGTAGCCATTGAAGAGCACTCGCCCTCAATGGTTGCTGTGATTGTCTTTCCTGAGTTGCGAAGAGCATCGTAGATTGCCCATCCTTCAATGCATTCTCCGCCGGGACAGTGAAGCCGAATATCAACCTCGTTGTCTCCTTCCTCAATCGAGTCAAGGAACTCAGAAATGTCCTTATAGCAGATACCTTCTGTGCCATACCAGTCCTGCAAGTACACTTTTTCTTCCTCATCTACAATCGCATTGTAAATTCTGAGTTTTGCCATAAGTTAAGTATTTATTTTATTGCTTCTTGTGCAAAGTTACCTCAACTTCTTTTCCTATTTATATTTTAATTCCTAAATGCGGTGAACTTCCCAGTTCAGTAAATCACGCAAAAAGTGGGTACCTGCATAAAGCAAATACCCACTCACTACTGCATGTAATTTATGTTCTACTTCGGACGAATATTCCCTTCTTTGTCGAAATAAACGCGAATATTCTTATTTGGCTTTACAGGTCCAAAGCCAAATTTAACCGTCCTCGTTTCTCCTTGTTTATTCTTGAATGTTACGACCTCATGCCCTGGCATACCTTTGAACTCGCTTACCTCAAAACCTTCGTTTGCCATTTGGCCGATAATAAAATCAGCCAAAGAACCATTATTTCCTTTTGTCATTTTTCTGTTTCTCTTGGCTTCTCTATTTGTTTCCAATGTGTGATTGTCACATCAAACTCTGAATCATCAAAATTGTCAAGATAATCTTCGGTCCATCCATAGGCACTCCAAGTAGATGTCAGGTAACCAACTTCCACAATACCGGTGACTTTTTCTTTGTACTCAATACGCAAGACACAAAGCGTCCCTACTTCTGGGATGTCTGAATTATCATCTTTGCATTCGTGCCACTCCTTAAACTCATTCCATCTTCTTGCTATTTCCTTGCACAAGATGTTTGAACTCTCTACATCGCCAAGATGAATTTCAGCAATTGTGATATTCCATCCGTCTTTGATGCACAAGTCCGCATCTATCTCGTCCGGTCCGCATATACGCTTCCCTCTTGCCGGAATACAGAGCATCTGTATCTTTTCCATGTCAAACTCACCTTTGGCATACGGCCAATTCAGTTTAATCTTTGTCATTACTTTATTCTTTTTATTTGTTCAATTTTTAGAATCATTCTTTCCTCTGCAACCTTGATGCTTTTTCGTTTCAGAGAAAGTTTCTCACGCATCTTTATGAGTTGAAAGTCTGTCCTCTCGTCAAAGAACATATCATTCGCTTTGTGCCATGCTACGTATTCGTCAATTTTACGCTGTACCTTCGTAACTTGTGCCTTTGCTGATATAAGTATCCGCAAATCGCCATTGAGTTTATTGTCATTTCCAAGACGTTTGTCGTAGAAAGAGAAATAGCACAGTACATCATCTTTAGGGTACAGGCACCTTAATTTTGCTTCTCTCCACCTCACGACCCATCTTCTTCTATCGTAAACTTCTCTTGGCAGGTCATACGAGAAAATGCGCACCCTGTTTCCATTTTTATCTTTGCGCTCGATTCCAATATATACCCGGCGCTGCACCCCTAATTCCTTTTCGGCTTTAGCATAGTCTTTTGCCATCGCCATAATGTCGCTCATGCCTTCCTGCGCCATAGTCAGAATAATGTTAATTGTTTTGGAATCTTCATTGCCGCTTCCTTCTTTGGATTTTCTTCCTTTATAGTCCTTATTTGAGTGGAAATAAATCTTGATGCGTCTTCACACACTCTAATTGTAGGCAATGCTGGTATCGGGTACAATCCCTCGTTAATGATATAGCCGATATTTACTTTGTCCGGTTCTGCAAGCGTGTCATGACATACAACCTCGCCAAAGCATCCATGCACACAAAGGTTGATAGCCGCCATCTTACAGCACATCCTATCTATATCCTCAGCAATGAAATAACTCGGTCGTTTGCCATTCTTGCAGTTAACGGCATGAGCGGCAAGAAGTAGTCTTGCTGATCCGCAAGCGCAGTCATTTACCACCTCTCTTCTTCCAAACCCTCCACAGACAAGCGTAGGCTTACTCTCCGTTTCACTTATTGTTATATTGGCCATTAAGTCACAGATGTGCTGCGGAGTGAAGAACTGCCCCTTGTATTGCCTTGAAGTATGACCGACACACGCCATGAAGAAATCACCAAACGTGTCATACCATCCGCTTCGGTCTATCTCCTTCTTCTGGACTTCCAGCCACTCACGCATAAGTTCAAAGAACAGGAAATTGTGCTCTTTCTTATAATTCCACGCAGGGTTTGGGCTTGGCTCTGGATTGAACATTCCTATAACGTATGTCAGGAAGTCATCAAAAACGGTCAACGGGTCATGATACGTCACATTAACAATGTGGTTGAATTTCTTTTCAAACTCCCTGAGTTCTCCACTCAACGCATAATCGCTCATATTTATCTGCTTTTGTCATTTATTTTTTGTGGGGCGAAGATAGCGAGCAACATTTCATGTTTAGCTTTGTCAAGGCATTTCCGGCAGTATGGGTGACTCGGTATGTCTGGGTCACAACACGGCCAAAATGCAACAGCAGGCTTCCCACACTCTATACACTTACAGTCTGATGCTTTCTTCATATTCCTATTTTTATTCGTTATACTACACTTCTTCAAAACGTTATCGTTTCTTGCTTCGGGAATGTGAAACCCTTCTCTTCGCTTTCATCTTTCTTCTTGCGCTGTGGTGTCGCACGTTTCTTCTCTGTTTTCTTCGGCAATGTCCATCCTCGTAGTTTGGAAACTTCGTAATTGAATTTCAACCATACATCTTCATCTATGAATTTGAAATGCATAGTTCCTTTCTTGAAACCTTTGCACATGAAAAATCCCCACTTGAACCACTCTCCCCATGCTGCTCTCTGATTGTGAACAGCCTCGGACAAACTCTTAATGGTATCATAGTCAGTTCCTGTGATATAGCACAGAGCCTTGTTTACATCTTCCAGCCTATTTTCACTTCCACAATAGTTCAACTTCAGTTCAAACCTGGATGTATAATAAGTGTCCGTAGAGCAAATATATGGCACTATGAACTTCTGGTTTATCATGTAGTTGGCGTTTGTTTTCCACTTCTCTCCAGCCGTACTGTTCTCGGCAGAGAAAGAACAGATGTGGTCAAACGCTTCTTGCAACGCCTTCTGCATCCTCTGCCCAGTTGTCTGTACTACCATGTCAATGACGCGATAAACATTCCCCATAGTAAAAGGCACGTTCTTCTGCGTCTCAATAAACCGGCTTATCTGATTACGGAGGTTCTGTGTGGCATACTTTTCCATGTTCAGTTTGTCGAAAATAATCCTCCAGTAGTATTTCTGCAGATATTTCTTGTACTGGTCATGTGTAACTTCTGTTGCATGTTCATTGGCTGTTATCGCTCCGAATTTCACAGGCAGGTAACCATAAGTTTTGGTGTGTATTTTCCCTTCCTCGTCAGCTTGGTAATCTTTGAACTCGGCTGTTTCGTTGATTAACTTTGCTGCTCTCATGGTCTCGTCAAACAGATTGACGGCAGAAATATAACGGTTCACCAAGTCACGCACAACATTGTAACTCATGATGCCCTCTTTGTCGTTGGTATTTGCTGCATCCTCATCTACATTTGAGAAGAAATAACCTTCCCATTCATTTTCTCCTTTCCCGTCCTTGTATAACTTGACAAGGGAAACCGAAACTCTGGTAGTCCTTTCGGCATCGTCCTTGAACACTTCACCAAGTGTCTCTTCACTGCCATACAACTCAACGGTTTCCTGGAGAGTCATGTATTCTGTTCTGCTGTAACGTGTGAGGTTACTCGTGTTGCAAAGAGCAATGATAACACACCCTGGAGGTGCTATCTCCCAAGCGTGTAGGATATGCTTTGCTCCCTGTGAAAAAGGTGGGTTCATCACAATGTAGTCAACATGGCTGATCATGTCAGCCGTAACCGTGAGAAAGTCATCTGCTATAATCTTGCATTTCCCGTTCAACAGCCTTCTGATATTAGGGTCATTCTCGCAAGCAATTACTTCGCCGGCATTATTCTCTTTCATCCAGTCAACGATATTGCCTTTTCCTGCCGACGGTTCGAGAATGGTCTTCCCAATGTAATCTTCTCCCATCATCATCTGCTCTATGACCGCATTTGGTGTAGGATAGAAGTCTGGATTGTCTGTAAATATCTTCATACTATTCTAAAAAATGGTCTCTTGGGGTTGCTTTGTTTGCCCCCCCAAGAGACCGTGCCGTCTATTCCACAATCATGAAGTCTCGATAAATCTCGATGAACTGCTTACCAGCGTATTCTGCAAGTTCCTCCGTCTTGAAGGCGAGCCGGGAGCCGCTGCCCGCGCACGAGCTCGTGGAAACGTAATCCGCGTACGAGCAAACGAGGCCGCCATGCGCATACGCGATGCTCGAAGCCCGACCGACCACACGGCACACTTGGGCTTTCTCTTCCTCGTTCATTTCCTCTATCTGTCCGTTAGTGTATAACCAGAACCAAGGATAGTATCGCCACTCGTCCTTTTCAAACTTCGGTGTCCACCCCTCATTAAGAGCGGCTACGATGATGCGGAGTTTGAGGTATGCAACAATGTCAGCACCAAATGTCTCCCTCATGTAATCCTCGCTTGTAGCAATTTCAAAAAGCTGCCTGTACGCTTGTACAAGCGGATGTTCTTCTCCTAACTCACGGCGAGCGTCCTCGAATGACTTGATGCGTTCTCTTACATCTGTTGGCTTGAATACATCCTTCCCAAACAGGTCAACAAGGAGTTGTTTCTGTTCATCACTTGCGTTGTTGTACGCTGTTACTGCACTCTCTACGGTAATTTCTAATTTCTTCATAATGATAAATTTTATTTGCTTTGTTGATAATAATTACGTCTTATTCTACGTTAAACTCTATTTGCAAGATTTTGTTCCGAATGACCTTTATTGCAAGTTGGCAGTTGCTGTCATTGAAATCAAACTTCTCTATATTGCCGGCATAGGCATCGAAAATGTCTCTCAGAGTTGCTACTTTAGGGTTGAATATAGTATTTCCCGATGTTGGGATGCGCTGCTGTATCATTTTATCAATGTCGGAAACCATCTGTCTCGCCATGTCAACCAAAAGCATACCACAAATAGCATCTGTTCTCAGGTTACAGTATGAACAATCTCCATACTTCTTTTTAAGTTCCGATTCTACCGAACATCCCAATATCACGAAATCATTGTTGTATAGTTTCATAAATTGGGCAGTCTGGCCGTCTATACTTTTGATATATTCTTTATCAAGGTCAAGTGCCAACTCTTTCAGATAAGAATCCTTCAACACGTCATAGGCACGACTTAATGGCTTCAACTCGCTAATTCGCAGTTCCGCAGCCTCCTTACGTACCTTGTCACCATATCGAAACGCTATATTAGCAAGTATACATGGAACTAAGGCGATTTGAACGTGTTCACGGAGCGTGAAATTATTGCGCAACTGCTCAGATGTCTTTTGACAACTTTTCTTGAACTCTTTTTCCTTGCAGTCCTCCAAAGTGACCGGCTTCCATGCAAAACGGTTTGCATTTAACCGCAACGTCTTTCCCTTTACCCGTCTGCTATTGACGATTACCACAGGTGTGCCGTCTTTTAGCGTATCGGTTCCAACAACTGCGTACATCAGTCCTTTCTTGACGTCTTTTTGTATATTAGGACTACATTTCCTCTCAGTAATCTCAACAACCTCATATTTTTTATCTTGTTTCATAAGAATATGGTGTTTTTTGTCTTATCTGGCCACATAATTATATTTTGCATACAAAGCATCCATCTGCTTGTTGCTTCTCACTGAGAATTTGTAACTGCTTGCACTTATCATTTCGCTTGGAGTTTTAAGTGATTATTTATCTTATTTGCTGGTACAAAGTTACGCAAAACTAATCATATATGCAAGAAAATAGGCAGAAAAGTTTATCAAATTTACAATAAATAGCCGCTCCTATCTTCACAGACGAGAACGGCTAAGCAAATTGATAAATAGTCACTTGGATTGCTCCAAGCAAATACGGGTATTAGAGATTCTATCAGAAAATATCACTCTATCCCCGTTTTTTCTCTCTCACGTCAACAACTTTCCCTTCCTTATAAACAATCTTAACACTCTTATCCTCACCGGAAGACAAATCAACACCGATAATCAGTTTACGCTTCCTCCACATCGCCCATCGACGGCGAGTTGCGAGGTAGTTCTGGTTCTTCTCATTGTCGTATGCCTCACGCTCAAATGACAGGTTCTTGTAAGCATTACCTTTCATAAATAGGCGAACTACCCATTCAAGCAGATAGATAATATAACGTGAGTTCGACGAATTTATATCAATTATAATTACCTGATAATCTTGTTGCTAAAAGAAACGCAACTCAAATTCATTGTTAGTATGCTGTATTCGGCTTATCATCTGTTGCATAGAAGCATTACATTTTTATCAAAAAGAACACTTTTGTTTCTATAGAACATGTATATACTACTATGGCCAGGAATCCAAAGTCGATATAATTAACTGATATTATAATGGTTATAATTCGTCGAACTCACGTTAATATAGAATGGAAGGTACCACAACTCTTTCATCTGAGCCGTGTGGATTCTCTCGTGGTTCAACACTACATCACTGATGTTCCGCTCTGTTCCCCTCACGAATAATACGCCAAAGATATTCACGGCGAGAAATCCCTTGAAAGGGATGAATTTGTTATATATGATTTTCATTGCCCATTAAAATCGTTCTTTCTATCTGGTTATAATATGTGGCACATCCCTCTACATAGGAATTATTCAGAATATATCAATTTCCGCGCTTCAACAATTTTAGAGTCTTTTGACTCAAGAAATTTTCGATATCCAGCACAAATTCCACACGGCTTTTGCCTTTTGATATTCTCCCATATATCTTGTACATTTTGTGTATTCACATTACCCACTGATGGGCACAGCCATGATTCAGACAAATGTACTTCCCCTTTATAATCTACCAATGGTTTGCATACATGAGAAGATGACTGCAATACCGAGCCCCATCGTTGAGGATTGTCCACCTGTTTCGCTACAAGTATAGAGTTCAAGCATGACATGTAGAAACGACTTTCTTTTATCTGTTTCTGTGCCATTTCACAAGTGCGTGCGCGTCCCAGGTCCTGCATGTTTTCGATAGGGGATGTGACCACGGTTACTTTATTAAATCCATCGAATAACTGGATATTCTTCAAAATCCAACTATGCTCCCGGTAATATCTCTCATTTGAATATACCTGTATGCCTTTGCAAGACCGCAGAGCCTGTATTTCCTTCACGATTTCCGTCTTTTCCTTATCCTTTACCCACATACCATTAGAGGAAATGAAAAAACTAAGCATACCGCCAAAATTCCGAGAAATACAGTCGAATGTCTTACACATCTTCAACAACTCCGGATTTTCTGTTGGCTCGCCTCCAGATATATTATATATATTATTGAAGATATTCAACCCAAACTCTATTGCTTTCACGAATGTGTCATATTCCATGTGGCCACCATTCAATGTGCTGTCCTGCATGCAATGTGGACATTGCATGTGACACATATTAGTTACCTGTATCAGCATCTTCTCCTCTTTTTATGTGTTTTTATTCGCAATTATATAAAATTCACGGTGTGAAAATCTCCCAGTTCAAATCTTATAAGTTCTTTGTAGAAATGCTTAACAAAATGTTCTGCCTGCGCTTCTTCTTTGAAAGCCCATCTATTTTCAAGCACACCACATCCGCAATAAACTCCATCATTTTCCCAGCCCAATCTTCCACCCCACATTGTTCTTGTAGTACGGATATAAACAGAGAATGTCCTGTTGTCTATTTCAATGTTTCCAACATATGTGCCATACCTTGGTTTGTAATTTTCTGATGAAATTACTATTTCAGGTTGATAGTAATGGACGTCTTTAGTAAGTTCAAGTGGTCTCCCCTTAGAAATTTTCCTATATACGGTATATAACCTGGCATACAAATCAGTAGTTGAATTGTATTCTGCTTCACAAGCAAGTTCTGTTATAAGAGTATAATCATTCAGGATTTCCTCTTCTGAATATTCTCTTAATGCGATTTCTTTAGCAAGGGAACCTTGTTTGTAAAGTTTCCTTGCTTCTTCTATTGTAAGTCTCATAATTGATGCCTTCTTTTTGTTATACTAATCATATTCTATATCGGTTTTCTATATCCGAAATGAACTTCTCTGCGATTCCAGAATTGGTCTTTATGTCTGGTACAACAGAAACAGTGCTGATAGGATTTCTTGATGAAACGTTTGTTGCATTTTGGGCCGGCACAGACTATCAGTGTACCTACTTTTGCTTTCTTGTTTAACTTGTAGTGGCGTTCATCGTGCAACACTCCTATTTTTCTTTCTTCAAGAAAATCACCATAACTACTGCTAAACATCGACTCACTATCATCATAAATCTCGCAAAGGTGAGCTGCTTCACTATCATCCGTTGTTGTATATCCGTTCATATTCATTTTCACTTTACTAATTCAAACTCGTAAGCGAACACCCAAGGGCTACTGTCCCACACTCCCTTTCCCGAAACCTTGTCTATGAGGGCAGCAAAAGCCTCACGAGGATTTCTCGGCTTATCTCTCCACTCAAATATTTCAAAGCCGTCTGCCAAGTCATATTTGAACAACTCTTCATCTTTAGTCCATTTACGGATGCCCTCTGAGATACAATCCTCGTCCGATATATCCTGTAAACGCTCTGCCTTAACGTCTGTTATGCGGATGTGGTGGGGCATAAGGTCGGCACGGACAAAGAGTTTATTGTTCCAGCCAGCTCCCATTTCGTCCATTGTGAGATATTTTTGCCCGATACGATAAAGCCCTAATACACCATTTATTTCCTCCTCTTCTTCTGTAATGCTTCTATAGCTCTGCGCAATGGCAACTACCTCACCAACCTTGTATCTTGCATCGTTTTCGATAAATGCTTGTATTGACGCTTTACCCCAATCATATTTCAAGGCATTATCAAAGTTATACTCGCCAAGTTTATCCAGCTTTATTATCCTCCTCGTCATGGTCTTGCGCCCCTCCAACACGGCTTGCGTAAGCCCGTATCGGTCGTTGAACATAATTTTCTTCATACTCTTGCTTTTGTTAATTTTACATTGTCACCTCTATATTCTGAATAGAGGTAAACATCATTTGGTTTGTAAGACTGAGCAAATGCCTTAATTCTCGTCATATAATTATCACGCAGACACAACGTATCGTTAACCCAATGCATAAACTCCCATGCCATACCAGGAGTCTTAAACCGGCGAAGCGGTAATCTCTGATGATCGTCACGCCATATCACAACATTATTTTCGTCTCGTATTGCTCCCATCTTGATGTTCCCGTTAGGTTGCGAGGTTTTAATCCTGCGTACAAGTACCTCGCCATGAATTTAATGTTCATTATTCCTTTCTTCCTCCACATTTCCGGTTACATCAGTTACGGTAACGGACTCTATTCGCTCATGGTGAGGGTCTGCTCCCTTCCGTAGATCCGACTCTATCCTCCTCGCAATTTTGTCATTACTTGCTGTGTGTCTGTCATCATAGTTGTATGACATTATAATGGTTATCATCTTCTGTCTTTTCATACTTATTCCTCCTTTAGCATGTTTTTCATTTTCGCAAAATTCCTATTCTCTATCGCTGCATCTTCGGGGTAATACTCAGCCCTCTCCAGCCATTCCTGATAGCATTTTGGACAGTACCACATATTAAGTACCGCAATATAATATCCTTCCGTTGACGCTGCATTGCAGAAGTCGCAGATGCCCAATCCACCTATGCTGTTGACCTCTGCCAAAGTCATCTTTATAACCTTGAAACCTTTTGGGTTTTCTACTTTCTGTGCCATAGAGTTACTTCAAATATGTTTCAAGTATGAGACCTCCATTCTCAACGTGTTCTTTCACCGCTGGAGACAACTTGCAATATTGCTCGTATGTCGGACGAACCCATCCGATAACCTGTACAGACGGATGCACAGACTTGTACGTCTCCTTATGCGTCATCGTTCTGCCACATTCCGGACATACAATCGTAAATGGAGTGACACCTTTGTCCTTGTATGTGGTCACTACATTATGAGCGCCAGTTTCACATACGTACAGGTCGTATGTTCCTCGACCGTCATAACACCTCATATTCTCTGCACCTTCGCAGAACTTTTCATACTGTTCTTTATTCATTTTTACGCTTTCTTATTTATCCAAATGTTATAGGATTGATGCAAAAGTAGGTGTCCTCCACATCATACTCATAGTCATTGATAAAGTCCACCATTTCCTGTTCGGCTCTGCCTTCCTGAGAAATGCCGGTTTTCTCACACCATTTGTTGATGGCATCGCCAATAGTGTCATAAGCACCCTCGCAATCTTCAGCAAAGAGATCTCCACTGGCAGTAACATAACACTCTTCTGGGAAGAAGTCATTTTCGTCATGGGTATAGAATATGTCACAACCAGGCTCAATCTCTCGCCAACTGATGGACAGTTCATTGTCAAGTGCCTTGTTCACTTCGTCAAAGAACATGTCGCAGGAAGACCAAGCGCTTGAGGTGTTAAAAGACAAAATGGCATAATCACCTTGTTCGTTCTCATCGTACTCCGCCCAATAGATATATCCTCTTACCGATATACCTTTCTTCTTGTAGTCAATGCCGTAGTGCTCTGCCAAAAGATGCAGATGCACATTGTTATTATCTACCCCAAATTCTTGGAGGGTTTTCCAAAGGTCGGCTACCGACTTGCGTGAGCCGATCACATTATACTGGGTGTTGCAAATGTTGGCCATAACTACTTCCTCTTCTTCAACTCTGCAATAAGCGCATCAGCACAAGCAATAGCCATTTGCGCGATCGCAGTTGGAATTAAATGTTTCTCATCTTTGCCATAGGTCGCTTCTGAGCATGCATATTCAACTTCATCTTCGTTGCTCAATATGCCACTCATTGCACTTTTTGCAAGTTCATATCTGCGCATTCCCCAGTCTATTTCTCTTTTGCTATCGACTCCTGTATCGTCAGCAACTTTCTTGAAGTCCCAGAAAATGTTTCCTTTCGCGCTTTGATGTTCTTCCCCACGACTGTCTATGTACGAAACAGTATCATCTGATGACCGATGTATTCCCAGTGGAGCCGTGTATGACAGCACCTCAACGACCTCTCCAGTCTTTCTTATTTGGTACATCATTTTGCCTTTCTCTTCTTGTTGGTTAATTTGCCTTGATATTTCAAACGTTTTATGGAATCCTTCTTGGAGTAAGCCAATACCGTGTACCCTTTGACAGTGAACTCATGCAGTTCTTTAGGTTGTATCGGCTTCACATACAGGTTGCGCTTTCTTTTTACTCCTCTCTGTGAGTCATATACTGGATGACCGGAACCTGCGGCGCACATAGCCATCATTGCCAATAATGAAATTGTCTTTTTGCTGTTCATAATCTTTTTTTTATTTTGCTTGATAATATATTGAGGGTTCACTACTGACATTGTACACAAAGTCGCCACAGCGAACCAACAAAGCGTTTCTTCCATAATACAATGATTTCATTCCCTTAATACTACCAGTTTTATGAAAGTTAGGGAAGCGACCGATATTGCACCGTTTCCCTTGCTCTTTACTCATAATTCGTGTTCTCATTTATACAGACACGGTTACAGCATTCTTACAATATCTTCTGCTTCTGCCTCGTCTTCCCACCAACCTTCGGGAAGGTCGTTGTCTGCTCCGTATTCCTCCATGTAATCATGGATTATATCACTGAGTTCCTCATCGACATCAACCAACTCAAAATTGTGTGAGTCCATGGTCTCAACTACTCTCTTCACGCGCTCAGAAGAAACACTGTTTTTAATGTTCTCGACTGCTTTCTGGAAATCTGTACTGTAATTGTTCATTTTGTTTGGAGTTTTAAGTGATTATTTATCTTATTTGCTGATACAAAGTTACGAAAATCTAATCATATATGCGAGAAAACAAGTGGAAAAGTTTATCAAATCCACAAGTTTTTTTTCAACAGGATGCATCAGTGTCGGTCTTACCAATACTCAAGCTCATGCTTGTTGGTTATCTCGACCTCCTCTCCATCTTCGTCATAAGCCTTGATGTCCGTTATTTCGGCTTCGTCAAACTCATAGTGCGACAAGTCCTCGATATTGTTGTATGGAACCTCGTTGTGGTAGTTATATTCCTCATGGAAATGCGCATTCACCCAGAACGTAAACATTATCAGGTAGTCACCATCCTCAACTTCACCTTCAAAATCCTTGCTTCCCTCGAAGTCAATATCTATATTTTCGATATGGCTTTCAATTTCGGCCATTGCTTTTGTGGAGAGTATCATCTTATTTGCTTTTTATATTGTTAGAAAATATAGAAGAAGGGGACAGGGCATCCACAAGACTCCTCTGCTCCGATCCAAAAATCAAGATGATTGCCCCTGCAGAAATCAGTCACCTCCATGCAATGGAAAAGGCTTCCGCTCGTATTCTCCAGTGCCGGTTTGATTTTGATGGCAGAGTTGTCACCCTTGTCTATAACTTCAATTTCCACGGACGTTTCCAACACAGAACCTCCGACATAGCCTTGCAGACTTGCGGCAAGGGACTTTGCCCTTGCCAAATTCATTTTTCCCATATTTATTTATATATTAACGGTTAAAACAATCTTCCGAAATGTGAACGGCAAGCCTGCTTTGCTTCTTCCAAAGTATATGCCCTGTGAGTTATTTTCCATCTCACATAAGACCTGCCAGAAATGTGATCCACCCCATGTTCCTCCACGAATACACCCCATTTTTTACCCCAGTTTCCTGTGTCATTAGGGTTTATTCGTTCTATTTTATATCCTCTGTATATCATAGTTGGAAAGTCTTTTTTACAGTAATGATGATACAGTGAAAGAACGGAAAGCCTTTTTCTCGACATCCCAATAACGGATGCAGTTTGCCGGGCTTGCATATCCCGTACCCTTATAGTCGTACTGGTAAAGATTGCGGGCAAGCGTGCCTACCGCTTTGCGGAGTTCGCCGTTTGTCTTCTTGAAACAGAAGGAAACAACACCGAGTGCCATCTTCGCTTTGAGTTTGTATGCTTTCCACGCTTTCTTGAGTGCTTCTGCAAAAGAACCTGCCTCTTTCTTTGCGAAGACCATCCACGCAGCCTTCATTACCATACTCTTGTTAATTCTCACTTGATTGTTATTTGTTGCGTTCATTTTGTTTGGAGTTTTAAGTGATTATTTATCTTATTTGCTGATACAAAGTTACGAAAATCTAATCATATATGCAAAAAAACAAGCGAAAAAGTTTATCAAATCCGCAAGTTTTCTCCGTTCGCCTAAACTTTCTGTTTTTCCTATAGTGCCAAAGCCTTTTTTAACGCTATCTTTGAAAATCACAGGCTTGTCTCCAAGTATTTTCTTGGTGGATAGCACGAGCCTTTCCACTTCTTCACGCTGGAACTTGACACCCATCTTTGACACAAGACCAATCTTGAACACATCGCACACATCCCTGGCACGTTTAATTGCGAAAAGTGCTGCATCTATGTCTATCACCGGCTCCACGCTTGCAAACGTTGATATTCCTCGCCTTTTCAGAAACTCCATTGCACTTATTCGCTCATTCGTATTGCTAATGCACCGGCTTTCCATCGCCTCCATTCCTGTGAGCGTAAACCCCACCTTCACCATATCACGGTGTTGTTCAAGAACAAATACTGCATCGTTGATACCTACCCAATCAGCACACTTGGTTAGTATCTGTATCGGTACACCGTTTTCCAAAGCAAAACCGACACACCTCATCGTAAGAGGCTTGTTCTCCGGAAGCATTGGATCGCTGACAAATGAGAAGAATAATGACTCATCGGGTTTCATCAACGGCTTCGCTTCTGCCAGTTCCTTTTTGAATATACCGAAAGCCGTATTTTCATCGACAAGAGATTTCTTCAAACTGACGGTTTCGGCCCCAAGAACATTGGAAGCCATGCTGTGCTTGTTATAACAGTAACCACAATTATTGCTGCAACCATTGAACAGGTTGCAAGCCCAGTGGCAATACTCATAAGCAGCACCACTGGGCTCGTAGATAGCCTTACCCTTGAATTTTCCCATCACCTTTTGCATTTGTGAGTATTTGTTCATGGAGCATGTCGTTTACCCATGTCACATTATGGATAAGTCGGTCACAATCAGACATGGCATCATGCTCAACCCAGTCTTCTTTCTTTGGTATGACAGAGTATGGGTCTTCCACATCTGGATAAAGCAGGCGTACACCCTCAAATATGAATGTTCTGCTATCACGTACATCAGCGTACTTCCATGGAATAGTATCTTCTGCTCGATCATTATTTGCGGCAACAAACGCGTTGCGTATTACAGCGATGTCAAAGTCAGTTCCTTGGCACCACACATGTACTATTCCGGCATTGTTATCCGCTTTCACCTTATTTACAAAATTGAATAATTCATTGAGCACCCATTGTATCGGATGGTTATAGGCAAACTGCTCTTTTACCTTTTCCGGCTTATGAGCCCACCACTCAACGGTGGCAGGGTCAATATCAAACCCGAGCATAGCACAAGATGTCGCATCAACACCTCGAAAGAAGGATGCACCATCTTTCACTTTATTCTCTCCAAGGCAAAAAGTCTTTGCAGCAATGCCAATGATGGCAGCGTTCGCTCTTCTCGATAAAGTTTCCAAGTCAAGGGCAATGTTGATTATTTTTGTCATTTGCTTGATAATTGAATAGTTCTTTTTATTCCTCCATTTTTGTCAACTCACTGTAAACGTACATATCACGATTGGAGCGAGCACCGTCTTTTTTCGGATAGTTCACGACGGCGATGGCGTTGTAGGCTCCTACACGATCGAACTTCAAGTATTTGAACCAGCACTTGCGTCCGGCACCATCCTTACACACATCACCTTCCTTGATAGGATAGCTTTCAACATACTTCTGCTGCACCTTGCGCATTTCTGTCTCAATGGCATTGCGCTGCTCATTGAGCGAAGCCATTTTTTCTTTGAATTCTTCTGTTGTCATAGTCTTTATTATTGATTTAATATTGATTATCGTAAATGTTGCCGATAATTGAGCGTTCACTTGTTTCAATAGATGCCATACTTTCATAAAACCCAAAACTTCTTACATTGAAGCATCCGTTACGAAACACCACAACCTCTTTTGCGTAATCTGGTATGGATGGAATGGTAAGAATATCTCCCTCATAAATCTCCTTGCCGTCGCTGTCGTATAAGCCTGTGAACTGCCCGATGGTTTCTTTATCAACGAACTGCCAATTTGTGAAAAACGGAGAGGCAGAACCATCATTAAACACACCAGGTTTCTCTATGATTATGGTAGTTTCTTCTAAAGTCGCAAGCATACCATAAACCCATTCTTTGTTGTCAAAGCGCTTCGCTCTGAATTTTATTGTCCTCGCCATGCTAATCCTCCCATTCATTCAGTTTTGTTTCTTCTATTACATAGTTTATATCCCCACACTGAGGTGTTTGTTTGTGTTCAAACAGATATTCCCTGACATATTCAAAGACATTATCGTCTTGCTCATTCAGCCAGTCATCATCAAACACTCCGTTCTCCAAAATCGCATTGACAGCCTTTTCGTGTGTACTGAATGCTCCTTTAGGGACATAACTGCTCTTTGTCATCCATGCATCTGTCTGATATACATTGAAGATGCCTTTTATTTCCGTGCTCATTCTACATAGAATTTATAAAGTTTCTCGCCATTGTAGTGGGCAGACTCACCGGCAAGTTCTTTTATTGAATAGTGATTCCCTTCTGCGTCACACACAGGGTACAAAGTCCCTCCATACATGGTATAACATCCTCCTTGTGCTTCTGGTGCGTTACTGAACCATACAGTGTCCGGCTTTTCCTTCTCTCCATCATTCATAAAGTAAAGCCCCTTCACCTCGATAGGCTTCCTGACAAGAGTGTCGATGCGCATAGAAGCATTGTATCGCTTGATTGTCCGTGCAACATCTTCACCCCAATAAGCAATGATTAGTTTTATGGCTTCCAAGTCACCATCCCACGCAATCATACTTTCATGGTTGTTATACTCATAAAAGTACACCTCCTGTGGATCACACTCTTTGGGTATCGCATTATCCCTCTCTTCATAGAAATCAAAGAACTGCTTGATGCCATCCTTTGTTCCAAACATACCTCCACCGCTGCGGTATATCTTTTCTCCTTCCTTGAGGTGACCAAGTTCTTCCAATTTCTTCTTTCCCTCTGCAAATTGCTTGTCACTGAAAGCGAAGAATACTCCGTACTTGTTTTCGTCGGGATGCTGATCCTTAATCTCTCTGTACCTCTTTATTGTCTGAGGGTTTACCATGCAGATGGACCCATCGCAATTCCAATCACGGTAGTATTGAAGTTCTCCACGTGTTGTCTGGATTGTCCGTATATTTTTCTCTTCCATGTCTGTATGTTTTTTATATGGTGAATACTATGTAACGGACTCCGTAACTGTTATAGTCATATGATACACGGAATCCTTCGGAAGTGGCAAAGTCTATGGCCGTCTGTTCATGGCTCATTCGGATTGTGTTGCCGCCAGTTATCTTTGTCTCTCTGATATGCTTGTCACAGATAAAGCAAGCCCTTGCTGACAGACTACCTTTTATCCTGTTGCTTATCGCATTGATGAACTCTTCCTTTGTAAAAGGTGCATCATTCGCCATTTCTTGGCGCAATTTCTCCGCTGCTGTCATTGTTGTGGAATTTATTGGTTGATTAAATAGTCAATTCTCTCTTTGATTGAAGCCGCGAAAGCAATTCCTTTATCCCCGAACGCTTGCGCCTCGCTGCAGATACCTTCCCTGTATGTTAGACAGCAGAATGTGCCATCGGGGAGGTCGATACCCAAACGTGGTCTGCCCCAAAACATATCAATCTCAATTTTGGGTCTGCGCTTCTTTTCGTCTTTATCCTCCTCGAATAACGGGAGGATGTACTTGCAAGTGGTTATCACCACGGGCTTGTTAGTGACTGCGCCTATCGCCCTGTTCCCCCAAAACCTGTCTTGGAGGGCATTCAGGTCATTCTTGCTTACTTCTATGTAGCCCTGTTCCTTTGCTACTTGTTCCGCTACTATGAGCATTGCTTGATTTATGTCCATTGTTGTTGTGGAGTTTTGTCCGGCTGCTTAGACCGGGCGTTTATTTTTTCTTTGCCCACTCTTCAAAGGGAGTGTAATATCCAGTTCTGATAAACAGCATATCACCGCTGCCATCACCCCACCAGTCGTTGCAGTGGGAAATGTACCTGCCTATTTGGTTACGGTTGGCAGGGCATAATTTCTTGTAGATTGAGCGGAACATAGCCGACACCTCGCGCCCGGAGAAGTGCCCTGCTTTATTTGCATCGTTGGTGCAGTAGCCGTACATCATAACGGTTTCAATCTTGCCGTTCTCGTCCAAAAATTCCATATCGGAATCACCCCAGCCACCGTAGTTGATGGTGTCTTTCAGGAGCTGTTTTTCGTCAGCGGTTAACACTGACACGATTTTTTCAATTTGTTGAATTGTCACTTCCATGTCCGTTGAATTAGAAATTTGCTTTAAGTTTGAGCAGTCGCAGCACCTCTTTCAACTCGCTATCGGTGTACTTCTCTGCTATTTCACGGCTAACACCGTTTGTATTCATCGTTATCTGTATTGCTTTCTCCTTACTTACTTTTACAGATTCTTTTCTTCGAGCCATTATCCAAACACCTCCACCTTTAGATTGTCGTTGATAATAAACTTGCGGCCGCACTCACAGATTACGTGAGTTTCCGTAATTCTCGTCACCTTTCTCACAACGTCCTCATGGGTTACACGAGGCGTTCCGTCTGCATAATGTCCATTTTCCAAGTCTCCAAAGACTCTATACCTGCGCCCAACAATAATTTCGTTTGCTTTCATATTCTTTCCTGTTTATAAGTTAGTCATTGATAGCCACTCTTCTTCCGGCTCTGATGAGTTTCGGGAGATAATTGTCAAGTTCTTGTTTGGGGAACCCTGTAATACAGAACATCGAGCCATACTTCAAATCCTTTGATGTCACGATTGTACCGAGTATCTCTGCTCCGTCAATGGCATCACGCTCATACATTTCATAGAAGTCACCGACCCTGAACAGGAATATAACGTCCGAGTACTTACATTTACACTCGTAATACTTCTCTAATTGTGTCTTTGTTACTTTTGCTTCCATTTTTGTTGCCTTCAAGTGAGTATTTATCTTATTTGCTGTAGTATCTATTTTATTTGCTTTGGCAGTGCCCTTTTTTCTTTGGCCTGTTGTATAATGCGAAGAACAAGCAGTTCCCGGTGATTGAGGTGTCGACATAAACTTTACTCCTGCACATATTCCTTGCTTCAAGCATGTCAACGAATGCATCAAGCCCCTGCGCGTCATCGCTTATTCGCCCGATGCTTCCAGTTCCTTTACCGGGTTCATAGCGGAAAGTGTATAAATCGTGCATCCCTGGGCTCGCGTTAATTACCTGTCTTACTCCAAGGTCTTTCAAGATGTCTTTCTTGCCTGTGTATTGGGTAAATCCCAACGCCAACAGATTCTCAGTTTGTGTCTTCAACAACTGGGCTGCCTCGCCGAACTTGTTGTATAGGTTTCCATGCTGGCTATAATATATCGCACTGCGATTTGCCGTCTTAAAATCGATATTTACCATATCATTCTTATTTTACAAGTTCGTCTGAAGAGAAGTCATCAACAACATACGCTGTTGGAAGACCACTAACACTGTGCTTCCTGGAGGTATTTACCTTTAATACGCAATATCTTCTAAAGCACGGCATCCATTTGCAGACAAATATATCATTCGGGAACGCATCGTTCTCCCAAACATTCATCTTCTTGCCTTCACCGTTATATCCTGTTCCATCCCATCCTTCCATGGTCAATTCAACCTTTTTAGATGTTTCCTTGAAATTTGCTATTCTTCTCATTTTTTGCTTTTTGTTGTTGATTTATATTATCTTATTTGATACTGCAAAGTTACTTGAAATTTATCAAATATGCAAATTTTTACACGATTATTTTATCACATTTGCAAATTTATTTCGTTGATTTACAGCGTATTACAAAAAGCAACTCTACTTGTATAACTCAAAATTTGTATATTTGTTTATACCCAGGTGCGTTTTCGCGTTTTTGTAATATCCTCATACACAGTTGCTTTTCTCAGAAATTTTGATTAACTTTGCACCCAGATTCGGCGCAAGCCGTGTCTGACATTGCCTTATTCGTCTCGAAATCACCACCTCGGAACATGAAGAAGGGCACATTATCCAGTTTTAGGGCAGAACTACGCATAACGTAGAGCTGAGCCTAAACTGGATATGGTTTGTGGTGAACCACGAGACGATAGGCGAGGCTCTACGTATTTTTATGCGTAAGCATTGCCAGTAGATTCGTATGTACTAAAAGCAATGCAATATGAAAAAGTTTTTAACTATTACCCTGTTGGCCGTTCCGTGTATGGTTTTTGGTCAATCAATCGTAGGCAACACTTATAATGGCGATGACCACATAGTCACCACTGACAAGAAGATTTGTCGCTCCATGACAGATAGGATGGTTTTATCTGTCGGTATGTCTGGTATCAGAATGAAGAAAGACAGCCATGACATTTACTACATCGACCTTAAAATCACATCTGCAGGAAAACTCACAATGTCAGCAGGTGGCAGCCTTATAATCACTCTTTGCAATGGAGAAGAAATAAAGTTACCGGCAGCAGATGACACCACAGAGGGTAGGGTTCGTGATATTCACGATGTGAACGGATTAGTAACGCACGATTACAGCGCATATCCTTCTTTTGTTGTTACTCAAACACAAATTGATGCCATTATCTCAAGTGGAGTGAAGAAAATCCAATGCGACACATCACCTAATACCTATGTTAAGGAGTTCAAGAAAGACCAAGTCGGAAAGGCTATATCAGAACGCTGGAGATTATTAAAGGATAAATTATAAGGTATCATGATAAAGTTTGAAGTGAACAAATACAAAATAATGTGCCCTTGCCGCCTTAAGAATATCCTTTTCCTTATTTCTTTGCTGCTTCCTATGAGTGGTTTTGCGCAAAACAACAATGTTGAAGACAAACCTACGCTATTCCCCAAACTGTTCGGGTTAAACAAAAGTGTATCTGTCGGCATTATCGGTGGTGGTATGGAATGTTTTGATTATGGTGTAATCGGAGTCAACACAACCATTTATGGATTCTACTTGGATTTCATGGGGTGGCCTCGAAAAAGCGTCAAAGATGTAAACACATCAAACTGGGAGGAACTTTCTGTATGGTCATCACATGTAGGCTACCAAATACCTTTCCACAAATATCAAGACGGGAGTATTAGACTTATCCCGATGATAGGCTATTATGCGAAAAAAGAAGGTGCTGTATTTGGCTTTAACGACAATACCTACAGAACGACTGCCACTACAGGGAAGTTCGATTACGGCGCAGCTTTGGTCTTTCAGAGCAAGGACGACAAACTTGGGTATTTTGATTTCTATGTTGGTGCAACCAAACATACTATTTGGATTGGTTTTGGCATCGACTTTTCATTACGAAAATAGAAAAGAGGGCACCATACGTTTCTGATGCCCTCTTTTTGTTAAAATAAACTCTCCTCACAAACGACATTAGCGATACGTTTCTCTGCAACCTCAAAGAACGTATCGTCCCTTTCTATACCTACATATATTCTTCCCAGCTTTTTCGCTGCAATGGCGGTAGTGCCAGACCCAAGGAATGGATCAAGAACTGCATCACCTTCATTTGTCGTAAGTCGGATAATATTCTCAAAAATCTCAGTTGGCTTTTGCGTCGGGTGCTGCTTCTTTGTTACAACCCTGCTATGGAAAACTCGGCTGTAAAGTTCATTGTCCGGCAAGTTGTTCAGCGCGGTTCCTTCCTCATATATCCGTATGATAAACTCCAAGTTCTGACAGAAGCGCTTTTTGCTTATGATGTTCACAGGTTTCTCCCATACAAGGATTGCGAATTTATACCCCTTTCTCTCTGCCCATGAGATATAGGACGCGAGTTGCGCCTCGGCACAAAAGACAAAGGCATTCATCTTCATCATCAGCCTTGGTATCTGATTCATGAACTCGTTAATCTCCTTATCTCCGAACTGTACTTTTATTCTGCAGAGGTCTGAGTCGTAATCATACAACCCAGACTTAGCAATCAGTTTCTTGGAATTGTCCTTATACATCTTCCTGCTTTTTGATTTCGTGAAGTTGTACGGAGGATCCGTAACCATCACCTTAAAACTATATGCTGGCAGATTACACAGGACGTCGTTATTCTCTGCATGATACAATGCACTCTCTTTAATTTTGTTGTAATACTTCATACTTTTATTCTTTCTCCAAATCGTTTGATTATTTTGTATATGCCTCTCTCCGTAATTTCGTACTTTTCGCTTAAGAAGCACACGATGTATGACACCTTGTGTTTCTTGGTTTTCATTCGTTTGTATTCTTCGTATAATGAGAGGTACTGCACATCGCCTGTCTCAATTCCGTTTTCTTTCATCAACTTGAAAAGTTGCTCATTCAACTTTAGTATCTCGTATCTTGTCATAACTTAGAATGTATCAAGGTTCTCAATCATTTTAATTCTATCCTGCGCCTCTGTAATTTCAACGACGGAAACTACGGGGTTTATCTCGCGTATTGCGGCTGCAAAAGTGTCTGTCATTGACTCGGCATCTTCTACTCTCTCATATACGGCAGGAGTACTGATAGGTACACCGGCTCCAATAGAATTCATAGCCATCAGTAGCGGTTCAAACATCTTTGTTGCCTTTGCCGTCATCACAAACTCCCCATTAGACAGGTTGGCCGGGATTGAGTCACTTGTGCCAGTACCGGGGCCGAACACTTTACCTCCCTCTGCGAAATTGGCGGACTTTACAGTTGACACCGCAGTGGCGATATTTGCGAGAACTGTTGCCACGGTAGTTGCAATGGCAGCCATGTTGGCAGGGAAAGGCAAAGACGAAGCCGAAGCAATACCAGCAGACAATGCCTTACCTGTATCTACCGTAATCTGGAATAGAGTTATCATCTTGCTCATCATCGCAAACTCTTTGTTGTCCTCTCCAAGCGTATCAAGCAATCCAGTCAGTGAACTTGTCACGGATTTCATGGATTTTGCATAAGCCTGCTCATTCTTCAATGAAGCCTGGTTAATCTGGACTTTTGCATCCGACACGGCTTTCTTACCTGCAAGGATGCGGGCATTGTACTGTTCCTCCGTCTCCGTTTCAAGACGTCCTTGGTCCATTATGAACTGAAGTCTTTGTTCTGCCATCTGCTGTTGGATTTCCAATTTTCGCATTTCAAACTCCGTCACAATTTCAAGTCCAAGTTCATTTAGAGATTGCTGTAGTGTCATTTCCTCATCTGCCCCTTCATTGATAATTGAATTCATCTTCTCTTCATTAGCAATCTCAAGTTGAGCAATCTGATTCTGCAAGAATTGCATTTGCTCATCGAGGACTGCCTGGTCATGCGCTCTTCGGAGTTCATCTTCTTTCATGAAATGTTCCTCTTGCTTGTTCAATCTCAATTCTGCATACTCTTCATTTATGCGAGTGATTTCCGACTGTGCATATGCGACAGCCTCTCTCTCTCTTGCCAGTTGCTCTTCCGTAGCGGTGCCTGAAGCAATAAGTTCATCCAATGCCGCTTGACGGAACATCAATGCTGTTGCGGCACCTTTTTGTGCTGCCTCTTCTTCATGTTGCAGTTCGAGCAGGTCAAGTTTTAGTTTTTCCTCACTCTGCTGCAGTTTTATCTTCAATTCCTCTTCACTTCCCTTTCTGACAAGAGCAAGCCGGGAGTCAAGAAGTTTCTGTTGCTCTTGGATGCGTTTTTTCAAATTCTCGTCATCCAGTTTTGCCAGTTCTTCCTGCAACTTCATTTCTTTTGCTGTAATAAGTTGTCGGATGGCGTCTTTCGATGCTTCGGTAAGTGTCTTGTCCGTTTCAAGTTTTGCTTTAAGTTTGTTTATCTCACCATTATACTGAGCCTCCAGCATCGCCCTACGCTTCTCCACGGACTCGCCGAGAAGTTCAAGCATAGCCTTTTCTGCTTCTGCGACAAGTTTAGCCTCCTCTTGTGCTGCTTTGGCGCGAACCTTATCCTCCTTATCTGTTGTCTTGCTTTTATTATTCGACTCAGTACGATTACTTCCTGCCCCCGTCTTTTCTGTTCCATCACCTGTTCCGTCACTATTTCCAGTCACATCGATGCTGTTAGTTTGAGTTGTCACACTTCCATTTTGCTTCGGTTGAGGCTTCGGAGCTGGCTCTGTTTCTGGTACCTTGATATGTGCAATCTTTGCCCCTTTCACTGTATTATTAAAAGCGTCAATCATATTTCCTGCAACAGCATTTCCGAAGTTCTTGAAATCTTCCGCACCTTCTTTTATTGTCTTACCGAAGTTGCCTATAATGTCATTCCATCCTTGCTTGATTGTGTCCGGAGAGAACGTTATAACACCTTTTATAATTGTTCCCATTCCACTTAGGGCACGACCTACAGATTTTACCCCATCAATGAGCAAGTTGAAAATTAACTTTACGCCCTCCCATAGATTTTTGAATTGGAGGGCAATTAGTTGAACTGCTCCACGGACAATGAGACTTTCGTTATACAAGTCAATAAACCAGTTGATGACATTTACAATACCTTTAACAATGGCGTTCCAAGCAGAAGAAGCCCATTTCGCTATTGAGCCAAAAATGCCTTTCCCTTCTTTCATCTTGTCATACAACAGCATTATCAATTCAAACGCAAGGCTAAGAACCGCAGTAAGAATAAAGCCTTTGAAAGCCGCCTTTGCCGTTGTCACAAAGCCTGTCACTCCAATCTTTGCCATAGTGAAAGCACGTGTCCACCCATTGCCTGTTTCCAACGCAGCGGCTCGCTCCCACATTGTTATCTCAGATGTTTTTGCCTTCTGCGTCATTTTTTCTGCTTCGGCAAGTTCTCTCTTTTTAGCAACCAGTTGTGTTTCTATACGCTCACGCTCTATAGATGAAGCACTTTCTGCCTGCGTTGAGAGTGTCGCAACTTGACGACGAAGTGCAAGTTCGTTGTTTTGGCATACCTGTACCTCCGCTGTTGCTGCTTGCGCGTTTGTCACGGCCGAGTTCCTCATCTGTGTAAACGCTGACATAGCACCGCTTATCAGTTTTGCAAATGATATTCCGGCAATAACAGCCATTAGGAGTTCACCTATCTCATTGATGTTCTGCTTCGCAAACTGTATTATTGCTGTCAGTTGCTCGACAGGTCCTTGAAGCAAGCCAGACAATCCTCCAGTGCTTGCTTCTATTTCTTCTGACATTGAGTCTTGGAAACTTTGACGCGCCTCCGAATACACACGTATGCCATCTTGGAGTGCAGCCTCTTTATTTGTTAGTTCGGCTTGAATTGCCTCATTCGTCGGGTCTGTTTTAAGTTGTTCCTGAAGTTCTGATATTTCCGATTTGATTTGCTCTATCTTCGGCGCATACTCCTTGTCAATAGCCTGTGCGCCCTTCTTCCATGTATCAATGAGTGCGTTGTTCCCGGTTTGTTCTACCTGCATTTGCTGTGAAAGCAACTGCTTGGAAAGAGCATACTCACGAGATACGCCATCAAGAGTTGAAGAGGTTTTTCTGATTTCTTCAAGCAAAGCATCGTTGTTCTGGTCTTGTGAATACTGGGCATTAAGGTCTGCGAGTTGCTTCTTAAGTTCTTCGATACGAGGAACAAACTGAGCATCTACGGCTTCTGCTTCAGCGACCATCCTTTCACGAAGTTCCTGGTCTGTCCCTTGCCATATCTGTATAAGAAATCCTTCCCATGCAGACTTCAACGAGTCGGAAGCCTGCGTGAATTTTGAATATGCCTGCTCAAACATTCTGTCTGTAGTTCCTGCTGCACTCTCGGTTATGGAACTAAACTTTTCACCGAGCAAGTCCATAGAGTTTGTAAGTGCGAGAACACCGGGCACCGCCTTTCTTCCAAATATATCCGACAGTTGCTGAACGGAAGGGCTGGCATCCATAATCTTTTTAAGGGAACCGATAAAGCCATCTGCCTTAACAGTAGATATGTCCATATTGATACCAAGCTCGTCAAACGCTTTCTGCGAAAGTTTGGTGGAGGTTATCATACCATTGAAAGCCTGTCTCATAATAGTACCGGCTTCTGCACCTTTAATGTTGTTGTCAGCAAGAACACCAAGCGCAGCACTGGTCTCTTCGATATTAACACCAGCCGTGTAAGCGATTGGAGCCGTGTTTCTCAGAGCCTCGTTCAACTGTGTGATGTTTGTCGCCGAATTCGCACAGGTGTAGGACAGCACGTCATTTATTCGTGTTACGTCGTTAACCGACAAGTGAAACGCATTCATCTGACCTGTCACAATGTCTGCCGCTTCTGCAAGTTCTATAGTGTTAGCCTGCGCCAAATGCAAGACACCACTCAACGTTCCTGTTGCTGTTACAGCATCTAAACCATTTCTCGTCAGATACTCCATAGATTCTGCTGCCTGCTGTGCCGTGTATCGAGTTGTCGATCCCAGTTTCTCTACCTCTTGTGACATTTGGGCAAACTCTATCTCATTGGCATTTGTCACGGACTGAACTTTGGCCATCTGGTCTGCGTATGCTGAACCAACTTCTTTTATCTTGTCGTTAAGCGACATGAATTTATCCACAGTGAATACTGCAGCAATCGTTGTCCCCAACTCCTTGAACTTGCTTTTCAATCCTCCAAGAGCAGAGTCAACACTTGAAGGATAGTTGCCTACGTTGCGATAGAAACGTAGCGTGCCTTGCTCAGCCTCTTTCAGTTCATTGGTAATATTAAGAATGTGGTTCTTTAGTTCTTGCCCTTTTGCCCCTTCACGTTCCGCACGAGACATGGCATCGTATGAAGCGGTAGCATTGGAAAGTTCTGCACGTAATTGCTTCAAGGAGCCCTCATTCTCCTTCGTTACCTTAATCTGGTTCTGTACTTGCCGGCTAAGCGTATTGATAGCATCATTCTGCTGTTTGATGAATGCACGACTCGCTTCAGACTGACTGTTGTACTCCTCTTGGCTTATTTTCCCATCCTTGAGGTCTTTCTTTAACTGCTTTAGGGCAGCCTGTGCCTCTTCTATTGAGGCGCGGTACTTTCCCATAGCTTCTACCGCATCCTGATATTTTATCTGGATGTCGACAATTTTAACTTTTGTGTCGCTTGTTGCCATATTATGTATTTACCTTATTTGCTTTATATTAGAAGTTTCTGAAAACTCTTATGTATGCCGTTTCCGACCTTGCTCTAAAGTCACTTCCTGTGCGTAGCGCATTATCTATAGACGACCTATACATGTGATAACAGCGGCATGTGGTGTTTGAACTATATCCTGTAGACGTCCAATAGGTGTACGAAGAGTCTTTTATAAGGTCGTCTCCTCCTACTGCTGAAATCAACGACTCTATGAGTTCCGCATATTTTGCGACAAGTTCCCATTCAGCCACTGAGCCTAAGAAACCTTCCTCTCCACTTGGGAAGGGATTATTCTTAGCCACGGCAGCAGCACTGTAAGGAGAAGATGTAAAATATCCGTCACTTGATTTTACCGCCTCTACAATGCATTCCGTATTCTCATATCCGTTATACAGAGTTGAACTTGTTGATAACCCTTCTATATCCCTGCTTCTTCCTCCCCAACGGTACCTTGGCAAACTCTTTGCTGACATAATTATCCTGTGGGTTCCGTCAGAAACAGCAATTCCTTCAACGTCTCCAGTTAACTTCTTGCTGTCGTACCATTCATCCTCCGTATACAAATTGTACTCTTTATCAAGAATCAGGGCATGCTCGCTATCGAGCTTCTCATAATCGACAACTGTTTCTCCAATGAATGTTATTGTTTTAGAAGATTTCTTGATAAGCCCATTTAATCTTGCTTTTACTGATATTGTGGTAATCTCATCTACAAGCATTCCAGAAACTGCCAACTTAAATTGGTTGTCGGATAACTTTGTCAAGACTACATCGGGATTACTTGATTCCATAGAAACCTCAGACACCGTTACGTCTTCTGGCCCATAAGCAATTCCAATAGTTACCGATCCTGTGCCATTCGGAATCTTATAACTATCTTCTCCGCCTATTGTCATATAGCCTTCCTTTACTGGAACCACGGTTTCCGGTATCTCAGCCAATGCTCTTATCCATAAAGAATCGTTTTTTGAACGACTGAAATATTCTACATTGGCACCAAAATGAGCATACCATAGATTGTAATTTGAAGAATGAGTGGATGTCATGTAATCACAAGACGATGATTTATAGAACAACTCCTCTGCGCCAATCACTCCCAAGAGAGTGTTAATTATACCACGCTTGCTGGCTATAATAGCCCACTCGCCAAGGGAACCAATATACCCTTTCTTTCCGCTGACAAACAGGGCTTTGCTTCTCACTTCCGATGCTGCACTGTCAGTCAATGACGCAACCATAAGGTCTGTATTCGATTTTCCTGCAAAGTCAGCAAACGCCGTGCTCTCATCAGTAGTCGTAACGATACCACTAATAGTAGTTCCATATCCAGCCCCTTTTGATGTATAGTATTGCGTTTTTGATATGAGCAAACGGTGAATCCCATCAGACACTGCAACTCCGTCAGCATCTTCACCTTCGTTCCCAGATGCAATCCATTCATCTTTTGTATAGAACCGTCCGTTTCTATCAACGATAAGCACACCTTTCTCATCGAGAACACTTGCTGAATATGCATTCACGAACTTTGCAGTTACAGCAAATGAACCTGTTACAACGGAATCGCCATATTTTGCAGTAACAAGTATATTGGTACTGGCATCCTCGGTTATTCCTACTACAGACAGCTTAAAAGTTGTTTCCGATATTATTTCTATCTTGAAACTTGAATTTGATGATGTGACAGATGATATTTCCGGAGTTTGGTTTTGAGGTCTAAGAACGACCCGATAGTTTCCTGATACTCCAGAACCATTTATGGCTTCAAAATCATTTCTTCCACCATAACCATTCTGCAATAGTTCAATTGTCGGCTTTACTACAGATATGGTTATACTTTTAGAGACCGTAGAACCATCTTCAAGTGTAGCAACAACTGTTACATTATATATCTGTTCATTCTCAGGCAACGCTGACACTACAAGACTAAATGCGTCAACAGATACATTTTGTGCGCTCATAGCATTGCTCGTCCCTGTTCCATCAATGTGTATCCGTACAGATGCGACCTTTACATCTGCATAATCAGGAGAGTACGACAATTTGTATTCGTGGGCATCTCCATCTGCAATGGTAGCCTGTCCTGTTATCTTAATATCATTTACCTTTACAGTCTTGTCATCGTCATGTTCTGTTCCATAAGGCGAATCTATTACAGACTGTATCTTCTCTGATATGAACCAAATCACTCTCCGTCGTATCTTTTTCAAAAAAGCACCATGCTCATCTACGAGGTCACCTTCATACTTAATGGTGTGGTACTGGCCGAACTCGCTCTTGAGATACGTCTTCTCCGTATTCTCGACAATTCTCTCATCGTCATAGTATGTACGCAATTTGGCAGTTAACTTTTTAGACGATTGAAGAACACCGTTCCTATACCTTGACACAGTGTAACTGATAGAAGTATATACATATATTCTGAACGTGTACGAGTCTCCCTTGAGACGTGTCCCTTCATAGGGATAGGCCCATAATGGCTCGTCTATGTCCACATTACAAAACCCATCGTATTCGCCCATTCCTCGACTTGACACAATCGCAGTCTGATTAGAAGTGTAGTCTCTGATGAGATTCACATACAATCTGCCTAAATTCCCTACACTGACAGCCACTCTGTTGCCGTTCTCATCGTAGTTATCCATTGCTGATCTTCCAGAAACGAGTATTGGAGACTTCCATTTCTGAGAGTCAACAATTTCATTGAACTGGTTTCGTATCGGTATTACAATTTCTACATAGTGCCAGCTAAGGTCATCTTTTTTTATAGTGTGGTATTCAACATAGTTTCCGAGTGAGTTCTTTTCGTAATCTGTCCAGTTTTTACCGTCGAAATATGCCAATGCTTCACTTCTTACAATATTCTTTTCCTCCCCTGTATCAGGGTCTTTGTATGTAAACCGATACTTTCCATAATATTTACAGAAAACCCTCATTTCAGAAGGTGTAAGTTTACCATCGATCTCATACTCTGATGCTATGGCATATATTCCCTCTTCGCCATAGTTTATCGTCTTGTTGGTAAGTTCTTCCCAAGCGCCTTCCTTTGTGCGTTTGAAATATATATTACCTGTTGAATTGTACTGATTTTGTACTTCAATATATCCCGTAGAAAGAATCTCGTAACTGTATGAGTTGTCAATGTCACTGATCTTGTCATATACTCTTGGCAACTTGACAAACTCAACAGTTGATACTCCGTTTTTATCTCTTTGGATAGAAGACACAGCAAAATATGCGTTATATTTTCTAAGATACACAGGGATTGACTCATCGAAGTCTCGAAGGTCAATCTCATTGAGCATTATCTGTTCTTTGACTAACTGGTAGTCATTGAGGATTTCTTTTAGGTAGCCGAAGAATTCATCCATCATTTCCTCGTCGTCAAACGGAGAAAAGATGTTCATTCTCTTATGAAGTCTTGTAATGTCCGCGTTCTGCGGTCTCCTTACGCTCGTGTCTTCAAATCTGTGGTCAAGTGTGCGATATACCATATACCCGTAGATAGCAGGTACCTTGCTCTCCATGACATTATCGCCCTCCCATATCTTACATGTGTTGCCAACCTTTATCAGGGGGTATCTGAGGTTCTGTACAAAGGCAGGGTAGAACGATGACTTGAATACGGACATTTCATCTTTCAGGATATCGTCGTCAATCTGTATGTTTCCGTAACCATTGCTATACTGGTCGAATTCATTAAGGACTTCTTCTTCCGTCTTTCCTTTGGAACTCTTGCTCATTTCAAAGTAGTTGTTCCTCGCAAACTTTGTGCTGTGGAACTTCGATGATTTTGGAAGTTCCTTATCTGCGGAAAGCAGTTTGTCGGACCAGTCAAGGACTTCTCCGTCATTCACTCTGTCACGCAACTGATTATAGTACATCGCTGTGATAGTCTCACCGTCACGCTCAACTCTCGGCATGGCTCCATTCATATAAAAGACTGACTTCATAAAGTCAAAGCATGAAATCGTTGGCAGACTCTCTATTATTCTCAAAGAGGTAGGCAGAACACTGACATCTACGCTTGGAGCCAACTCTGTAATGACTATGTTCTCAATGATGAAATCACCGTCTTTCAGATTTAGTTTCTGTATGGTGTCTGTGTTTCCATCCTCGTCGGTAATGTCTACATCTATGATGTGGTCTTCGGGGTAATAAGGCAAAAAGACATAACCGACAAAATCCTCATCGTCGTTTGAGTCCACCTCAATCTTACGGATGTCATATTCACTTCCGAACTCGAAATGGCAGATGTATGAGTCTGTAGCCTCTTCGTACTTTGGAGTGTCCACGGACTGGAAGCCTGCTGACGAATTTATGCTTTTCTCCGTTACTGGCTCTACCTTAAACTCATATTCTTTGCTGTCGTTCTTCTTTGTGACAGATACAGCGGCCAGACACATCCACATGTATTTATAAACATCGACGCGCCCCTCTGTTACAGCTGTTTTGGATATTCTAAGGTCGCATGACCCTTTGACAGTAAATGCGTTTCTCGTAAAGAAACCGATTATGCCGATGTCTCTTCCTGCATCCACACCTTGTTCATAAGAATATATAAACGAGCCTGTTGTATCTTCCGTACATTTTACATCATATATGTTTCCCCATGATTTTTGCGGAGTAGTGCCGAGTCCGTCCATTATTTGCTCAATTCCCTCATACGTTCTTGTAGCCCAACGCAAGTATTTTCCTCCAGAAGAAATGTACCAATCCACATCTGCCTTTTGGCTCTTTTTAGCATTGAAGAAGAACAAGCCAGTATTATGCTGAAAAGCATACAACGGCTTAATATAGTCATTGCCCTTCAGCGCATTAAATACAGGAATACCGACAGCAATCTCGTCAGGCTCTACATATGTTGCATTTAGCTGCTCACTGTTCACCTGCTCAATGTTTGTGTAAGTACCCTCTGTTACACCATAGAATTTTGTATAACGAGGATTATTGCTGGAACCTGTTCCTATAACTGCCACTTTCCATTTCTCCACGAAATCCAAATACTTGTAGTACATCGTGTGCGATGATATTCCATATATACCACGAATGCTATACTTGTCGTTATTGACTTCGCTGTTAACAAGAGGAATGACACCATTCGACACGAAATCGTCATACACGCGATGACCATAATAGTTTGCGTTGTTTAGATACCGTTTTGGTTTCATACCCATGCCACTTTCTATTCGCTTACCGATGTCTAACTTCACTCCGTATTTCTCGTTAATCATCTGGATAATGCGGAACACCGGCACGCAAGGTTTTGGAGGAGTGTTTGTCATGTGAGGAACTCCAGCATCGTAGTCGGGGTACACGACATCGTCCATATTGGATGTCGATGGGTCAATGCCACCGTATTGTTCGTCACCTCCCCATATAATCTTTCCCAATGTAGGCAACTCGTTGAGCTTGCAACTGTCGCTCTTCATTAACTCAAATCCTTTCAATATGCGCCAAGTCATCACGCATGAAAAAGAATCCGTCATTTCATTGATATAAAGATTGGCATTAGGACATAAGCATATTCCGTTAATATAAAACTCCGCACGATATGATTTCTTCATCATGGAGTTTTCGTGTCGAATATCATCAGCAAGTTCCAATGCCCTTCTGTTCCTGGAAGTCATTGGCAACTTGAACGTATATGAATACGAGCACGTTAGTTTTGAAATATCGTTGAATAGATTTGATACCCACTTCAACGTGATTCCGGACGGCGACGGTAAATCCAACTGAACCTTGCTCTCGTCCGTTATGATGTACAATTCTTCTTTCATACTACAATGTTTGACTGATTATTTCTGGCATTTGTATGCTTATCTCATAATCAGAGAGAAGCGTTTTCGGGTCTGTCTTATAAGTTCCGTCTGATATACACACAGGCAGCCACAACTCTGTTCCTGCCTTGTTCTTTCCGAGATACAGGTCCACCATCGGCGCACTAACGATTGTCTTTACATATTCAAGCACGTATTTGGGCAAACTGACAGCACAGCACTTGCGCGTCTCTGTATTTGTCATGTCAATGGATCGCTCAAGGTTTCCGAAGTTCACACCGCTGAAAGTGCGTTCTACTTGTACAACGTTGCTTGATGCCTTTGTCTTAATGGATGACTCGCCTTCGATAAACAAATAGAACTGCATGAGTCCGAAGCGGTCAATCCAACGTAGATATAACCCGTCTCTATTGTTGCAAATGCGCAGATTTACCGTTTCATTGACGACCTTTGACATATCTGGGAAAGGGAAGTTGAAGTTCATATTGAAAATACCACTTGTCACCTTTTCAAGACAGATGTTGTACTGGGCAGTCTTTTTTGCATCCGGGAAGGTGATAGAGGGGTTAAGTTCGTAGATTCCTTCGGTACCTGCATTTCCCATCGTGGCTCTTTCCATCTGCTTTATTTCATTATTCCAGCGCACAATCTCCCCGTTGTATTCAAACTCCACATCGTCACGAGCCTTTCCAAATTCATCATTATAGTCTTTACTTGAACCATATATACCGAGAGCCGTCCATGACAAATATGCTTTGCTGGAAGAAACAGCCCCCCCCTCAGACAGGATAATACCACCCTTGTATATTGGCGCATTACTACTTACCTTTCCACCAATGCTTTGCAATACTCTTGTCTGTACACTCGGCGAAATTGTCAATCCACCGTCAACGGCATACACCACGCCATGCTGCAAATTGAATACAATAATCGGGTTGCTGGTGAACACCTTGCTCGATGACTCGAATGTTGGCAATTCTCCATCTGTTACCCGGTCTATGCGACAGCGATACAACCTAAGTTCATTTGTTCCCGGTGCTACATAGTCACATTTTGCAGATACGAGTTCTCCTGGTTCTGACCGGAACATTGACACATAAAACGGGAAATGACGGAACCAAACAACGTTACGCACGTGGCTGTAGTCCTTTCCATTTGATATGAATGCTCCATATTTTCCGAACTGTTCTCCCATCTGAATGCCACCCCATACGGCAATACAAGAAATCTCATTGCGCATGATTGGTGTTTCATTGTCATAGACTCTTATTGTCACCACACTGGTGCGATGATGCTCTACATCCTCAAGAAGCAACTGCAATACTTTAGAAATAAACACCTTTGCCGTTCCCTTGAAAAGATTTACAAAGATGTCGTATGACTTTCCCGGAATTGATAACGTGACAGTCATTTGACCGTTAAGGGTTGTGTCATCCATGTTTATGGTGACATAGTTGGGGTTAAACACAAAACACCAAAGGTCAGGGAACTCAAAAGTCCCGACCCTTTCTATTCCATTGATGCTGTATGAAATTGGTTCAATGCGCATATCTATTCTGTTTTATCAAGTTCTATTTCCTGTAGTTTCTCGACCTCCGCTTCAAATACTCCAGATGCTTCTTGTGACATAAGTTCAAGTTCTTTTTCTGTGATTTCGGAGAAGATTTCGTTGTAACCATGATCCCGATATAATTTTGTTCCATTCTTCATGATGGAGTATGCTATTGCTCCACTCAGCCTTGCAAGCCCCTGATCTGGAGTTCCATTCTTCGGTATCATATCTTGGTAGGATATTCCCTTTGCGACAACCCACTCTTTAATGATGTCGAAGAATCCCATCGGCACTTTTCCAGGCCCACGACCTTGCTCAAGATAAAGGAAAGTACTGGAGCCTTCAAGATAACCACCAGTGTCCGTTGCGTTCACCGCCAACGAACCAACCGTGCGTCCACTCGCATTTCTGCCTTTCTGGGCCATTCGTAGTTCAATACCTTCCTTGATAGCATTGAGGTGGTTTGAAACTATTTCACGAACACTCGCTTCCATGATTTACTCATCCTCCAAGGTTACTCTTCATCCTTCTGTATATTATCGTCTGTTCGGTACTCTTCATCGCAGACAATAACACCTTCTTCTTCTATCAGCGGAGGCGTTATGACAATGCCTGTCACATTCTGGTCAAAGTGGTCATACAGCACGCGATACCGCAAACGACCTTCAATCGGCTCAAACAGCCCGCTCTTGTTGAGTTCTACGACAAAACGAATGCACAGACGTTTCATCTGCTCAATGATGTTGTCGTTTTCTTCTCCTTCAAAGTCAAACTCCGTTGAAGCGACAAAGGCTATCTGACTCTGCGGATAATCCTTTACACTGGTAAAGTGAAAGTCAAGTTCTCCGGAAGGAGGGAGTATATATATCACGGTGGGGCCATCCACATGATCTATATCATTGTTGGCTTGTGCCCAGTTCTTGAACATGTAGTTCACCCCGAGGGTATCTACAATCTTGTGTATTTTCTTCTCAACGGTGCCGTACCGTGGTGTCATAGGTTCGCCGTTCATCTTTTCCTGCTTTTTGCCTTGTTGTTGTTCATGTATTGCTTGTGTAATCTACGCTCAAACTCTGACTGCATGTTATCATTTTTCATGCACTGGTAGATACGGACCCAAGCCACATCGCGCACATCGTTTTGATTAGATATACCCATACGCCTTGCGTACCAGTCAAGGACACCAAACGAGCCGAAATCCAAATCATGGATGCCGGCTGCTTCTTCTTCCTTGGAGTAGGTATGCTTGATATCGGAAAAGAGTTTGTTTATCTTCTCCAGTTCCTTTGTTACAAATGTCACGAAGCCGAACACATCATTTACATCCTCGTACAGAAGTTGCGCATTGTCAATACCAAGGAGTATGTTTGCGCACCCACCGACAGGGTCATCTGTAGATGCCACATTGCGCAAATCGTCAAGCATGCCATACGATATGGCATTAAGGTTTTGGGGTACTTCTTTCCCACACAGGGAAAACGGTTTTTTCTGCTTGCGTAGCCTCGTAAGCAAGTCTTCCTGCACGTCTTTGTTGCAGAACTGGAATAGCGTTACGAAATCCTTGTACGAGCATTTCTCCGCCATTAGACTTTGGGCTTTTCGTTTCGACTTCTTCATCTTATAACAAAGTTACTCCTTTGTCAGGAGGTATTTATTTTATTTGCTTTTTGTAAGGCTGAACTCTGTAGTTCAGTTAACTATATGTATTATGGCGTATTACGCACTTGGCGAAGTGCTTATTTTAAGCACCTCGCCTTGCTGCAATCTTAGCTTCTCGCTCTTCCTCTTGCCTGTCCAAGAAGTCCGAATGGAAATGGAACTCTCGCTTCGGCACAAGTGACATCCCAAGATATTCAACGAGCGTTTCTATCTGCTCATACCTGAGACCTCTTTGTCCGTTGAGGTAGGATGAAAGGCTCGTTGGAATGATTTTGCACTCAAAAGAAACGGTCTTTATTCTCAAATTCTTCCGGCCAATAGCCATTTTAATTTTCTCTCTAAACATGATACCTGTTTTTGATATTACTTAATTCTTTTCTGCCAGTGTAAGACCGAGGTACATACACAACTTCTCCAGATCCTCAATGGGTATACCGCGACGACCATTTAGATATGCAGAATAGTTCTGCTCCTTGAAGCCAAGGTCTGCACATACCGCTCTGTTTTTCACTCCCAATTCTCTCATGCGGAGAATAATCTTTTCTCTGATTGTTATTGCCATATAACTGCGTTTTTTAATTTTCGTTTCTTACCTTAACTTTTGCTTTTGCACCTTTGCCCATTTTCTTTATTCTGAATATCATCGCCATCATCAGGGCATCGATGTAGTCCGGCGAATGCCCGAGGATTGCTTTCATCGTTTCCTTCTTGATGATTGCCTTCTTTGCCTCGTCGTTGTATATTGTAGCCTGCTTGAGGGCTCCGAGTTCGTCTTGTATTCGTTCTCTCTGCTCCGCAGTACATATTATTCGTATCTTACGCTGGTTTATCAGTTCTGCCAGTTTGAAATAGCACTCTGAGCGCAAGTTTGTGTACCTCTCTTTGTCCAATGCTGGTGAGCCTCCGTGGAACTCTTTAATTCCTTCAAGATAACTTTCAAGGAAAGAGCCTACTCCGTCTGCATCTACAACCGTCAGGGAACGTGGTATTTTGTCACGTATCATCAGGTCTTTCAAGTCTTTTTCCACTTCCGCTCCAGGAGAATACTCCTTGTCAACAGCAATCGTACACACGTTGCCCACCCACGATGTTGCGATGAAACGGTCATGTCCTTTTCCGGCAATGTCGGCCGAGCAACTCCTTCCTCCGACTGCTTTCACATGCTCATTGTGGAATAAGTCAGATATCGCATCGAAATCGCACAGCGTTGCAGGGTCATCATCGTACTCAAAGTTTCCGAAATATAGACGTTGTACCGTGATCGGGTCTGCTCTTAGCAAATTGTCAATATATGCTTGGTCGATGTGTGGGTTGTCCGTCGGCAGTGATTTGATAAATCTTCTGTGACTCAGTATCGTCCCCATCTTATCCGGCTTGACAAAATCGTTGTATATCCAGTTTCTTCTCGGGTTACAGGTATAGAGTGCTTTCGGAACGGTCTTCCATTCACTTCCGTCACCCCTCTTTCCCCTCAACACAGAGAAACGACCCTTCAATACAGAGATTGCCTTCTCGCACACCTGCTGTGCCTCGTCAACGAACAAATCGGTTATACCCAACGACCCCAAGCGGTCAAACTCTGGGTCCTTTGGCATGAACTTCAAATCGCGGAAATATATCACGCTTCCGTTGTTGAATGTTGCTATCAGGCGAGTAGCGTTGTATTCTACTGCTGTCGTGTAGTGCAAAAGACTCAATACTTCAAAGAACGTGACGATAGTCGTATCTTTCAACTTTACCGATTCCTCTCGACACACGAGACCTACGGACCCCGGCATGTTAATTCTACGAAGGACCTGCCAAAGACAACCGAGGAAAGTTTTACCTCCACGTGCTCCACCTCCGTAGAGTACCTCTGTGACGTCTGCGTTATCCTCAGACAGGTACTCCAGTGCTTTCGCTTGCTTGGAGAAAACTTCCACTGTTACTTCCATCTTTTTTAACCGCTTTCTTTGTGAGTGTTAAATTTGTAAATTTCTAAATAGTGCATCATACTTCGTTTTATCGCTGATATTCAGCATTTTCAAACCACGTTCAAATAATCCATCACACTGTTTATCCGTTGCTCCTGCACATCATTCACGGCACCCGTTATAATAGATGACTGCGAGCGTTCCTTCTGGACCAGTTCATACATCCGTTCGTCAAACGTGTTTCTTCCGAGAAGATAAACACAAGTAACAGAATTCTTCTGTCCATTTCTGTGAGCCCTGCATTCGCACTGATCACAGTCAGCAGCAGTCCATGGCATTTCCACGAAAAGGACATCCGATGCTGCAGTCAATGTTATTCCCACACCTCCGCTCTGGATGTTCACGATGATAATCCTGCATTCTTCCGAGTTCTGGAACCTATCGACCGACTTCTGCTTGCCTTCCGCCGAGTCGTCTCCGGTTACTGTTACGGAGCCGGGGAAAGCCTTGTGCAACTTTTGAGCAATGCTTTTGTGGGCGGTGAAAACGATAACCTTTTTGTTTGCGTTCATGTAGTCACCAATCAGCCTCTTGGCTTCCTGGATTTTCCCCTCTGCTGCGATTTGTCTAAGGACACCGATTTTCACGATAGCCTCATTGCGTATTGCACTGTTCAGTTTCTCTTCGCTGGTGTTTCTGTACCTCTTCAAGTAACGGGCAAGGCTTTGTTCGGCATGGTCATACTCTTTCCTGTTTGTCAATTCACAAGAGTAGTATTGCCTTATCTTCTCTGGAAGTTCCTTCAGCACAAGTGACTTTTCTCTTCTGAAATAGCATGTTCTCCAGAGTAGGGAGTTAAGCATTCCAAGTTCCTCGTCGGTGACATTGGAACAACAGAATCTCTTTCTGAATTCTGCGGATCCTCCGAAATCGTCTATCCTGCCCATCACCTTCAACTGCTGCATCAGGTCTTTCACATTCGTTACGACCGGTGTGCCTGTAAGCAAGAAGATATACTCTTTTCCTTCGCATATTGCCTCCAGATACTTTGAGGAGTGGCAGGAAGAGTTCTTAACGCGATGCGATTCATCTATAATGACCGCTTTGAACAACTTTGCTTTTTTGTCAAGTTCAATGTTCTTCTTTGTCGTTCTTGATCCTCTCACTTTTTTCACGAAATACTTTTTGACGCTTTCGTAATTAGTGATAAAGACATTACAGGTTCCTGTGATAAACATATTCTGCCAAGTGTCTTTGTTGGAGTTGTCAAGTATCGTGGCGTTTTTACCAATGAACTTCATGAACTCTCTCTTCCATGTCATTTTCATGCAGGCAGGGCAAACAACAAGGCAGGGGTAAGCCCTTGCCACGGCTATGGCTGCTATACTCTGCATTGTTTTGCCAAGTCCCATATCGTCTCCATTGAAAGTCCTTTTATGCTCCACCATGTACTGGATTCCCTTCTTCTGGTAGTCGTAAGGCTCCAGCTTGAGATTGTAGGATTTGGACAGGGTAGGCATATTCTCTGCAAAGACATTTACATCAGTAAGGTTGTCCTGGTCGATTACTTTCTCCACGAGTTTCCTCGCAAGCAAGTATTCCCCAAGATGGCGAACATACATAGCATCATGCGAGGCAATATCCCAGCATCTGTCTTTTGCGTTGTACTCAGCAGAAGGAATCTTTCTGATGAGACGGACTATCGCCGGGCTATTGTCAGACATGACCTTTATGTTTCTGTCGGTCTTACTTATATAAATGTTACTCTGCATCGTTCTTTTTAGGGGTACTGCTACATACTATGTTGATTGCTGTAGGCAATGGATTCTCAATGTTGATGTCATGCTTTTCTCCGAAGCCTTCGTCACGTCCGAGAGTTGACAACAAATATCGTATCATGTTACTGTCGGGCTTCTCTTCCCATCCCGTCATCGTCTGCGTCTTAGGGTCAATTCTTGGTATTCCCATGGCGACGGCATACGCAACGTCAAGGCATTTATCAAACATACGCTTTCTTTCGTCCTTCAGCGCGTCTTGGTACTCAGGTGACGATTTTGACCAGCCCCAAACAGTCTGGCGCGTCACTCCTAAAAGCTGTGCGGCTTTTGTCAGATTGCCACCAGACTTTCTGAGTATTTCTTTAAACTCGTCTAATGATGGTTTCATATCTCGTGCTTTTTTAATCAAACAATGATGGAATGACCGGTGCCTGATATGCTCCCTGCTTGGCTATCATATTTGCGAACCACCAGTTCCGGCACGTGTTGAATAACTTGTTCCTGGACTGAGGAAGGCTCCAATCAATGAATGAATTGTTGATCGGCAACTGACGGGCATTTAGAATGTGAATCTTAATGAATTCGTTATCAATTATCACCTCTTGACCCTGGCTTTCCACAAATGCCAAATGAAGGTTCAGCGACCATCTGAAGTTTACGTCCACACCACACAGATAATACCATCTGGACTCTTCCAACTTCATGTTGGAGAACTGCCGCATGAAACCTCTAACTCTCTGGTCATTGTGACCCAACAAGGATTTCATACAGTGATGGGAGAGGTCAACCCCATAAATGTACCTCAGCCAAAGTATTTTGTATGTGCCCTTTATACGGCACTCTTTAATCTCTACCATTGTTATAAATTTAACTGATAATGTTATTACAAAGTTACCAAATAATAATCAAATATACAAGTTTTTCGGTGTTAAATATAATCATATTTACAATTCGCCAATCCAAACAGACTCTTGACCTCTTCATTCCGCCCGTATCTCTGATTGTCTGGCAACTTTAGATTAAACTCGTAATCCACAGCCTTGGCATATTCCTCGTCAGTAAACTCTCTTGTTTTGTGAGCACCGATGAAGAAATAGCCACTACTCTTTTTGCGGACAAACACCTCAAATCCCATGCGCTCTATAATGCGATCCACATCCTCGTCCGTGAGGAATTTCTGGAAGAACCATTGTCCCTGCTTCATTATGGCTGTAAGACCGTTCTCGTCAAAGAAGTTTATGCTCATCATCGGGGTAGTGTTCCTGTTCGCCTCAGTCTGCTGCTTCATATAGTCAAGGTTTCTACCGCTAATGAATATCTTTCCTCCCATCTTCGTGAAAAGATTAAGGCACATGATAACGGCATCCTCGGCTTCTTGGGTGTTCACAGAATTGATGACAGCATCGCAGATAACATAGTCAAACTTCCCGTGGGCATTAACGTAAGAAATGAAGTCATTTACCATTTCCTGCCCCTTCTCTACCGATATTCCGACCGTATTATGGTTGAAGAACTCCAGTCCAAGTGCATTGCGGAATCCAAGTTGCTTGCGGAGTTTCGTTATATACTGAGCCTTCCCGCAGCCGAAGTCGAATACCTTTACTGTCTTTCTGTCCTCTTTCATGAGGTAGGGGACAACGATTTCGTATAAGCATGACCAAGGAAGAACCTTTAACCGGGGAGGTTGCGCCAATCCTTGAACAAAGTCTCCACGCTCAATGTGGTCATAATTGAATACGCCATAGTCCTGCTTGAAATAGTAGTCAAAGATAGGACGCTTGCTTTCCTCGACGAAACAGCAGTGAACGCTCATGCCGGTAAGTTTTGCCGCTTTAAGGTAATTGTTGCCAAAGACACATTCGTCACCTATGACAATGGCACACAACGCATCCCCGTAATTCACCATCAACTGGCACATATCCTTGACAATCGTAGCCTTAGAATCCCTTATGTCAAATTCGATCGCCGGCACATCATCGTAGAAACCTGGAGTACGGGGATTAAGGCAAACGCTGTGCTCTTTCGGCTCAAGTTCTATCCCATTATGGACTTGATTAAATCTAATCTCCGATTCGATATCAATGCCGGACACGAAATAGCAAGGAGCCTCCTGTAGCCCTATATCCATTGCCGCCTTTGTGCGCTGGTGTCCTGCCACTATCGTCATGTTGTCTCTGTTGACAATAATAGGAAGGACAAAACCAAGGGTCTTGAGGCTGCCCTTCAGTTCTTGAAAGGCAGACTCGCTGATACGCCTTGGATTATATTCGGCAGGCTTTATATCCTTGAACTTTACGTATTCCATTACTTGCTTATACCAGAGTTAAGCCCAAAAAGCTCCTTCACTTCTTCGTGCCTGTTGTACGACTGATTTTTTGGCAGTTTGAGGTTGAACTCGTAATCTACTGCTGCAGCATATTCTTCATTCGTGAGTTCCTTGGTCTTGTACGCTCCAAAGCCCCAATAACCCCCTTTGTGGTAACGCATGAATGTCTTGAAACCATACTTTTCCAGGATTTTGTCGACATTCTCCTGTGTCAGGAACTTCTGGAAGAACCACTGGCCCTCTCGCATGATGGCCGTCAAACCATTCTCATCAAAGAACTTCACAGTGATATAATCCGATGAATTGCGTTTAAGGTTCAATTCTCTCTTCGCAAACTCCATCGATCTGCCGGAGGCATAGATACGACCTCCCATTTTTGTAACGAGATTTAGGCAAGCAAACACCGCATCCTCAGCCTCCTGCGTATTGACGGAGTTAACCACAGCATCGCAAATGGTCACATCAAATTTGCCGTTTGCCTTGACAGCGGCAATGAAGTTGTCAATCATTTCATGACCCTTCTCAATTGAAATACCCTTGGTGTTATGATTGAAGAACTCAAGACCAATGGCATTCTTGAAGTTCAACGTCTTTCTCAGTTTCGTTATGAACATCGCTTTGCCACATCCGAAGTCCAGGATATTGATCCTCTTCCTGTCCACTTCTTCACTGGTCAAATACGGGACAATTTCTCTGTAAAGCACGGACCAGTCAATTCCACCATGCCGAGGAGGTTGTGCAAGCCCCTGTACGAAATCCTCTCTCTCGATATGCTCGTAGTTGAACACACCGTAATCTTGCTTGAAATAGTAATCAAACATAGCACGGTAGCTCTCTTCAAGGAAGTAGGCGTGGACCTTCATTCCCGTTGCCTTGGCAGCCTGTAAATAGTTATTACCAAAGACAACTTCATTTCCGATACAGATAACGCATAAGGCATCACCATAACGGACCATAAGTTGACACATATCCTTTACAACGGAAGCAACGCTCTCCTTGATGTCAAAGTCCTCAACAGGAATGTCGTCATAGAATTTGCCGCACTCTCTCGGATTAAGGCAAACACTATGAACGGACGGCTCCAGCTCTACACCATTATGAATTTGGTTGAACATAATTTCCGACTCAATGTCTATGTCGTTCACAAAGTAGCACGGTGCTTCTTCCAACCCGATAGCCGTGGCTGCCTTTGTTCTTTGGTGACCGGCGACAATGGTCATATTGTCCTTGTTTACAATAATCGGCAGGATAAAACCGAGAGTTTTCAGACTTCCTTGCAACTCTTTGAACGCTGACTCGCTGATTCTTCTCGGATTGTAAGCCGCCGGCTTGATGTCTTTGAATTTTACTATATTCATAATGATGATTTTTTAGATTGGTAACTCTTCTGTTTCATCCATCGATGCCATCTTGACGACTGCGTAACCCTTTGCCTCAAGCAACGACTTGACAAATCCATAGTTTACACCCATCATGTCAATGTAGTCGTTGTACTTCTTGACAAGCAAATCGTAAGTCTCCTTTGTCACAGAACAACCGTTCTTACCGAATGTCAGCATGTCAATCTTCTTTGGAGTGGAGCCTTTAATCTTAGCCACGACTGTATCATCTTCGTCCGGGTTGTAGAACAGTGCCTCGTCCATACCAAAGTTGATAAGGTTCACATCGTCATAGATATGAAGGAGCACGTCATAATCGAACTCACCATACTCCTGGTTATCCTTTATAATGAGTTCCTTTTCCTCTTCCTCCGACAGATTGTCTGCGATGGTGACTTCTACTTCGGGGGATTCTACCCACTTTTTCCAGTAGTCAATAATTGCCTCCTTCTGGCTTTCTGCTGCGTCCGTCCACTTTTCATTGTCCTGCAGGATCACCATCCAATCAATGGGAGAAGTATTGGTTATCTCTTTGAGAATGGATGTCCTCTGATTTCCTGCAAGAACCACATTATCTGCATTTACAATGATGTCTCTTACCTGCAACATCTTTGGAAATAGCATGATACTTTGCTGGAGCCTCTTCTTCTGCTCAATCCTTATCTTCCGAGGATTTATCGGATTTATGACCAGTTCTGATATTTTCTTTTTCATATTTTTATCTGTTAATTAAGTAGATATTCAAGAAAACCATCCCCATCACCTTCATGTGCTTCCAGATAGTCGGCATAGCACTTGCAAAGGGTTTCAAACTCAGCATTGGTCATCTGACAATCAACATAACCACATTTGAAGTGCTCTGGGAACTTTTTGGTGAGTTCCAACTCTTTGTCATTCATTTTGTCGTCATAGTCATACAAATTCCATGCGACACTGCCGGTATAGTCACTTATTGACTCCCTGTCAAAGTTGTGCTTCAGAATATCAACGTCATCTTCTCCATAGTGCAAGTTGTCCTTTACAAGGAATTCATGCTCCTCTTCCCCCGTAAACTCAGTTACTTGTCTAACCGGGATGACAGGATTGCTCTTGAACTTCTTCCAGAAATTGCGCAGCTTCCCCTTCTCTTCGTTGGACATGAACCTGTACTTCTTCTGGTTAAACATATAATCCTCTATCTCATCCGCATCCATTTCTATGATTTTCTTGAGCATTGACAGACGCATATTGCCCCCAATGACAACATTGTCTGCATTTACTACTATTGGACGCACTTCGAGCATCTTAGGAAAAACCAAGATGCTCTCAATCAGTTTGCCCTCCATGAACTCACTGGCAGTTCTTGGATTTTCAGGGTTGACAGAAAGGTTCCTTACATCTTCCTTTTTATCCATATTATTACTTGTTATTTGTTTCGTTAGCATTCCTAATGCAAAGGTACTGAAAATATAAACATTTCTACCATAAATGATTAGTTTTGCTTAGTATTTTGATAATTTCTTTGTAATTTCGTCGCGCTTTGGGTAAGATTTTTGTACTTTTGCAAGTATGATAATTACCAACTGGAGTAATTGACATTTTTGTTTATTGGTCGCTTGACCATTTCGACGATTTTGTTGTTGCTTTAAGTGAGGTATTTATTTTATTTGCTTTGGTAGTGCCATCCGCGAGGACCGCACTGCCTTTTTGCTTATTTTTGTGTTTCATTGCGTATTATTATTTATAAATCTTCGTAATACGGAACATTCTGTCGATTAACAGCAGCTTCCAATTCTTCCCACCACACCTCACTATGCTTGTCGTTGTCAAAATCAATATGCTCATTGTCTGATAATCGCAATCGTTCTTTTGTCGACGAATCGGTTTCAAAAGCGATTACTTCCATTTGCTCATCTGTGATATTCTCGGTGCAAAATGGGCATGGTAGGCTTTCTAAGTCAGCACGACTCAATGTTGTATCAGAATATGTAAAGTTTCTATCATAAAACTCATTGTTTGGTGCTTTCATTTCAATTTATTTTAAGAATCCTAAAATTTTCACATCGTTTGAATACGCTGTGTGCCATATCAATTTTTCGATTGAAACATTGTACACCCTTTCTTGCGGAATTTTGTATTGGCTGGGAATCTAAAAACTGCCATAACCAATTCAATGGAGCCATCAGGCAACTGCACAAACATTCCACGTTTGAGACGTCCTGGCCTATTAAATTTTGAAATATCTTCATTGTGTTATACTTTTCGGTATATAAAGTATCGTTGGATTGTTCTTGTGAACATCAATCTCCGGAAATTTCTCTTTGAATTTCTGAAGATTGAATGGCTGAGTGATGAGATGACAACCGCTCTTTGTCGGTATCTCAGCGAACAGATACACACGTTCACGGCGACATTCATCAAGATATTCTTTGTGCTCCGGATGAGTATCCAGCCAGATACCATCGAGTTCTTCCAAGACCTCATATTTTGTGTCAAGGTCTCGCGTGTCAATGTCGATTATCCAACTCTTACGGCGGCTTGTTAATTCTCCACAAGCACTGTTGTAAATATGCCAGGGGTTGATGACATTACCTGTATGAACATTATCCGCGAGTTTTTTGAGTATGAGGGTATTTAACTTCTCAAAATCTTTCCCAGCAACATTGATATATGCCCGCGCTTTGTAATGTTCGCATAGGAATACAACCTCATTCTTCAAGTTTTCAAGTTGTTTCCTACTTCTAACAAGCCAAGACTGAATAAGTTTATTAGCCGCCGGAAGTTCTGGATGATCCTTACCGCGCCTCAGTATCTGAAGATGAAAAAACATATTGTTCGCTTCATTGAAGTAGAACAAAGATTTGATTATGTCGAAATTGTCAATCATTTGTCAAGAAACTTTTTAAGGAGTGTATCAAAGTTTCTTTTTGTTTTGATACACTCCATTACTACTTCATGTTAATCACCGATGATTGCCAATTGACCGCAAGCTGCACCGTTCTCAATCTCTGCCTGTGTTGCTATGGCTACTGCATAATCGTAACCAAGGCTTTCCAACTGATTTTTGATTGCTTCCATTGTTTTTTAATTTTAAAAGGTTTATACTAAATTTATACCCTCGATAACTCCTTTGCCGAGATTATTCTTGTCAGAAATGTTGTTTGGGTTGATTGGAGATAGCTTCACAAAGAAATAATCCTTGTCGAAGTATTGCTGCAACTTCTCCGCATCAAAATCGGATTCGTCTACAAGCGTGAGATTGATTGTCGTTTTCAGATTGCTTTCCGTGCGTATCTGTCCAAGTTCTTCGATTGTCATTTTCTTTGGATATGGGATAAGCCAGTTTCGCTTTTCCTCATCAAATGAGTGCAAACTTATCTGTAACGTCACATTGCCTTTAACGAAAGAGAAGTCACTGTCTTTTATGCCAATAGTTGAAACATAATGATGTGTATTCGGGTATTTCTCCGTAATGCGTCTGATAGCCTCCTTTACCGCATCAATGTTCAAAAACGGCTCACCCATACGAGTGTAGTTTATCTTGAACTCTTTTGCTTCTGACGGGTTGCATCCAGACTTACTGATTGCAAATTCAACCTGCTCTACAATCTCATCGGCAGTGAGATTGCGATACCTTTTCATATTTCCTGTGGCGCAAAATTTACATCTTACAGGACACCCACTCATTGTAGATACACCTACCATCCAACGCTCAGTTCGGTTGCCCAAATCGGTATTATCCAATTTGTTTTGCTTCCTCCCTATTGCATCTTTGGTGTAGAACGGTAGGAATGTGTCCGTCGTTTCAACAAGCATTCCATCTGATAGTCTCAAGCAATAGACAATGCCATTCTTGAATTTCTTGCTTCTTAATACTTCCATGTTAGTCGTCATATTTACTCTGTTTTTACAGCATCCTTAAATATCGAATGTAGCATACTCCTTGATGCTCTACGATGTTCCTCAAGTATTGCGATAAACCTGTCTCTACCAAGTTTTTTGTAGTATCGTATAAAATCTTCATCTATCAAGTCCGCCGGCTTTCCTGGCTTTATTGCCATACCGTCCCCAACATAGTGTTTACTTTGCGGGTCAGACAACTCTTCCAAGGTTATCCCACGTTCATCTACAACCTTCATTTGGTGAACTTTGCCATCATCAGACAGGCCACCTTTAACTTGTATTCCGCCATAAAAGCGTGCTATTGACAAAGGTGAATTTCTCCAATAGCCTTCTTCCATCAATATTGCCATATCTTCATTCTTTATAATTTACCGAGTTTTCTTAAATAACCTATTCTATGAGTAACACGCTTCAACGGCAAGCCGAGAGTTGAACTTATTTCCTTCCTGCTCAGTCGAGACTTATAGTAAGTTATTACGGCATCGTCAAGTTGTGTTGTCCACTTTATACGGTTTATCATATTCTTCTTTTTAAGATAATAATAAACAGTGGTACGGGAACATCCTATATATTCTGATATTTCCACCGTGCTCTTGCCTTCATGATACATTCTCAATATATCACATTTGTCATCCTCTGTCAATGGTATGATTATTCTTTTCCCGTCACCCATATCAGTCAATCGTTTCAAATGTGTAAACAAACACAGGAGGGTTCTGAATCCACGCATTTCGCATATTTTTGAATGTCTGCGACGCGAAGTACGCATAAGCATCACGTCCCGTAGAAAAATAACATCTGCAACCGTTATTCCTGTCCTCTATATAAAATTTGTTTTCATCCTTGCTGCTATCAACAAGGATGCCTTCTGCGATGCAATCCTCTTCCGTGATGTCTTGCAACCTTTGTGTCTTGACAGACAGTATGCGCACATGGTGAGGCATGAGATTCGGCTTCACTGCGAACTGGTCCTTTTTACCAGCACTGAACATTTCCGAGTTTTTGCCGGAAGTCGCTTTGAGGAACATCTTATAGGTTTCACTGTCCCTACCTTCCTGTTCATAGAAGGACTTTACCTCTTCGTAGGTCTGTGCTATCGCAACAATTTCACCAACACGGTACGTTGATAAAATCTCATAGTCCACAAATTTGCGCCCATCTTCCAAATGAAAACGAGCCTTACCTTTTTGAGTTGGAAGTGGAGTGTACCTTACAACACGACTTCCATAGTCAGGAAAACGGATAAACCTCCTCAACTGAGTCTTTGTACCTTGGACAGCGAAATCAAGCATTCCAAAGTTTCTATTAAACAAAATCTTATTCATTTCTGTCTTTTTGTATATTCAATTATTGTGTTTACGTAGGACAATGTATATTTAGCCATTCTGCTCGGTGCTTCTTCCCAAAACTTCTTATATGATATGGCTGTTGGGTTTAGGATGCTGTCACTTATCATCCTATACGACAAAAACGGCTTGTTTATCTTGTGGCATACTTGTGCGATAGAACATGATTCCATATCTACGGCATACGCAAAACGATTATGAGCATGTATGTTTTCTGCTACTTCTTTTTTATCCACGAAGCTATCACCAGTTAGTATCAACCCGTAATATACATGCTGCAAAGAATTGCTATATGCAGCACCAAGGAGTTCCTTGTCTGCTTTGAAAATAGCTGGTTCACCCTGGATCTGTCCTAACTCATTTTCGCAACCACAATATACATCATGATATCTATACTCGGTACCAACCACTATATTCCCAGGTAACAAGAACTTATTGAGGCTTCCTGCCACACCGCTGCTAATGATACAGTCCACATTCATGTAAAACAGAAGCATGGCTCCAACGGCAGCATTTACCTTGCCAATACCACACTGCATGATGATAATATCGTCTTTCGGCGACAATCTTAGCATCATGTATCTACATCCATATTTCTCATGTATGGTGTGTCTCACTTTCTCTTTATCTTGCAAATAATGTACGATGAGGCCAAATTCCTTATTCATCGCAACGATTATACCTACTCTCATACTATTGAACTTTTGTTTGGATTTTGTATGTGCCTTTCGTAATTGATACAAGCCAATTCTTTATTCTTTGTTGCATAACAATACGTGCAGTTGTGCATACATGTATCATACATACCAATGTCAACGCTCTTTGCACATCCGCATAACCTCCGCTGACCGCTCGCACCTTTAAGATACTCTTCTACCTTTGGATCTTTGTCGGTTATCCTCAATATAAGTTCCGGGTCAATGCACTTGTTATGCTCTATGCCGTACTGCGAGAAGTCTATAGCCTCTGAACAGGTGGCAATCTTTATGGAATTATACATACCATAATCAGATAAGAATTTTGCAACATGATGCATTTCGCCGTCCGTAAAATCACGAACCCAGAGACCTCTTTGTGCAAAATTCATTTTCACTTTACGGTATTCAAGATCAGCAAAACTGAAGACAATTTTCTCGGTGCATTGCGAAATGCCGTCAAGCACGTCAATTACATTGTTCAATAGTTCATCTACTGAATGATTACCAACGAGTATCATCGGATCGTAGCGCAAGATTACCTTTTCTTTCCCTATCATCTGAGACAATTCCCTAAAAGTGTCCATTCTTTCATAGACACTATCAAGTTCCGGCTCAATGCCACAATAAAAATAATTGTTAAGCGTGTACTGAAAATAATACTTTATGCCCATATCGTCCAACTTCTTCAAATGCTTCATCATTGGGCGGGGGTTTTTCGTCCAAAATACAACACACTTAACCTGCGAGAGGTCAACTCTTACAGGCTTATGATTGAACGGATTTACATAATCACAGAATCCGTCAACCATTCGTGACATAAACCAATCCGCATAGAAAGCCGGAACATCAGTGCGCCGGCTCGCAGAAACAACAAGAGGACTGTTCATAACTTAAACTCTTTTGCCCAATCCTTATCAAGGTGTATCAGTGTGACCAGAGTAAATAATAGTTTACGCTTACTTCCCACAGACGCAACAGTCCACACAAAGTTATTAGACTGCTCTTTTGTCGCGATAAAAATATATCCCTTCTTTACCTCTGGCTTGAAGGGCTTAATCTGCGCTTTTAATCTTCTGAAATTTATGGCCATATTTTATGCCGTTTTAAGTGATTACTTATCTTATTTGCTGATACAAAGTTACACAAAACTAATCATATACGCAAGAAAATAAGCGGAAATAATTATCAAATCTGCAATTATTTTACCGCCACAATGCCACAGAAATTGAGGTATCTCCAGAAAGTGTCAATCTTTGAAAACCCAGCCACTTGCAAAAGGCTCTCATTCATCTTATATGTGAGAGGAACCAATGTACCAGCAAGCGATTTGCGCTTATTCTCAATCTGCTCTTCCGTATATGCGTGTTCTCTCTTGATGTCGTAGTATTCCTTGGTCATGGCATCGTCTATGATATGGGAATTCCCTATGACCTTTTCAACCAAGAACAACGCACCACCTTTATTCATGGAGTCATAGATACTGCTTATAACCTTCTGCCGGTACTCTATGGGAACAAACTGCAGTGTAAGACAACATATAACCACAGAGCACTTGAATACAGGGCATCCTTCCGTTATATCCCATTTACTTACGCATACATTCTTGTAGCCCTCATACATCCTTGTACACCTCTTCAACATCGGCTCACTCACATCTATTAGGTGATAATCTACGCAGTCAACCTCACTTTCCTTTATGAGGAACTCTGACGACAATCCCGTTGAGCATCCAATATCAAGGACATTTGAGTACGGCATGAGGAAGTTCTTTGCCATTCGGTAGAGTAACTTCCTCATGCTGTCGTAGTCAGGGATGGACCGCTCAAGCATATCCTCAAAGACACTTGCCACACTTTCGTCAAACTTCCATCGTGATGCTGCGATTATTTCATCTTTTGATTTCTTCATTTCTCTTATTCAAAGTCAAGATACAACTGCAAACCTATAGGCTCCTTATATTGCGGATGCGCCATTTTGTATGCCTTTCTTAAAGCATTCTCTATCTCACCCCTAACAGAAACCGCTACGTTTTTCCTGTCGGCATCATTATTCTCTTTTAGGGCTGCCTCAAGGCTTCCTTTTATCCGCCGGTCGTCAAGATAGATTGAATACTCTGTGAATACCCTGTTTGAGTGTTCGGCATCCTGTTTCTCGCCCGGTGTCTGCTCTCTTACAAAGCATGTGTTCTGGAACCTGTTGATGCTCTTCTCGACTTTATCTTCTCTTTGGACTTCGTTCTCAAAAATGACAGATATAGCCTCTCTCTTCCTAACTTTACCAAGTTTCGCCCATCCATAAAAGACTCTCAGCCGCTGTTTATGTTTTGGTGATGACAGCTTCTGGTAACGATACTTTGCATCGACATCAAACAACTTTTGTTGAAGTGTATTCATTCTTTCGGATATTCAGTAGGGACCTGTCCGGTCAAAAGGACTTCATTCAGGAACTTCTTTGCTTGGTATTTGGCTCCAAGAAGATCATGTAAACGGTAGTTGCCACATTCGTCCGGCTCATGACCTGGAATTTCTGAAGCCTCTGCGATATAGCCGAACATCGAGGTCAATAATGGAAGAATCTGCTTAGGGAGCAACTTGCCTTTCATAATGAGGTAACTTCCTGTCAGACATCCCATAGGTCCCCAATAGACTACCTTATGCGAAAAGTCCTTGTCATTACGCAGATAGGTTGCCGCCAAGTGTTCCAGTGTGTGCTGAACCTCTGGAGTGAGAGGCACTTCCCAATTCGGTCGTTTCATTCGGATGTCAAATGTTGTAACGGTCTCTTTTCCGATGGTATCAACCCTTGATACATACACACCTCTTTCCAAAGTTCGATGATGAACGGTGAAACTTTCTATTTTCTCCATAACTATGTATTCTATTTTTATATTTAACTACTTTGGCATCATTCAGACAGATAAGAACATCCTTTCTGTTCTCAAGAGAATGATACTTTTCAATAAGTCTCTCATATAGGTCACTGCAATCAACAGTCCATCCACCCAACGAAAAGTCAAAATGAACTCTTCCCATATAACGAAATGTCGCAAAGAACTTGTCGCCTTTCTTAACCATGATGTCTATGTCAAGGTATATGAACCTATTCCCATATCCATCTACAAAAGAGTGCTCTGGTGGAGCAGTGCTCTCACGATTGAATGTCATATTTTTATGGGGTTTGTTTTAAGCGTCCTTAAATTGATAAATGCACCGTGGTTTTCAATGGAGCCGGAGAACAACTTCCACAGAATATTGCATCCAAACTGTGCTACCGTCGAATTGATGAACAAATCCTGCTTTTTCAGAGCCTCAGCAAGAGAGCATGATGGACCGCTGTCTTCATCATTGACCTGTGAAAGGTCAAATAACTCATCGACACACTGCAACTTTCCACATACGTCCTCCTTGCTTTTCTTTGGCTGGCTAATAGTTTTTATTGTTCCGAGAACTACCTGAGCTGTATCTGTGGTGTTGCCGAAGTCAATCCAGTAGTAAGGTCTGCATTGATCCATGTTATTGCCGTTTCCTTTTGTCTTGTTCTTCCGCAGGAACTTGCCAATCTTAATTCTTGCAGACACATTATCAACGCAGGTAATAGTGATGTTGGCTGTCTCGCTGTCTTTGCTTGGGTAATTCTCAGTCACCGCATCCCAGTCAAACCCGAAGAACCTGTTTATTCTTGTTGCAAGGACTACAGCCTTGTTTATCCCAACTTCCGAGGCAGAGAATAATTGCCTGCCTAAGTTCGCCCTCGTCACAATATCTCCGTCTATAATTGTAACATGAAGCCCGGGATGTCCAAGCTGCATGAGCGCACAATTTATTCGTGCGAGTGATGTTACCACTTGGCATCCTGTTCCACCGGCTCCTATCACATTTACCTCTATCTGATGATATGGGTTCAGGATGTACTCTTCCGTGAAATGTATCTTGCTCATTTTAATAAGTCATTAAGTTTCTTGCTTGTAGGTCTCAGCATGTCCTGTGGAAACGGAGTCTTGTTCAGAATACAGTCTTTCGTGATTGTAGACAAGTTCCCGAGGCAAGGGTTCTCTCCAAGGATGTGCGAAAACTCCGATTTCCAAAACATATTCTCCCAATATTCCATTATATTCTCGAATGTTATCTCCTCTGGGAAGGCTACTTTTGAATTTCCAAGGCACACATAGGTGTCCGTCGTATTCATGAATGGAGCAAAGAATAGATTGCTTTTAGGCTTGTTCCCCTTGAACGCATATACAGCCAACTTTTTGTTCTGTACTGCATACACAAGTCCTGGCACCACCATAGCTCCGTTAGGAATATCAAGATCGTCCTTAAAGAAAAGGAAACGCTCTTCAGGCTTGTGGTACCATACAAGTTTCTCTCTTCCTATTCTTGTGTCACAATAAAGGACATTGTCTGGAATAGCACCATAAATGCTACTGTCAATTTGTGCGTTGCTTTTTGACAGGACACTCATCATATCAACAAGCGTCTTCTTTTTAAGCGGTTTTCCTGCACCCATTGAGCCATCTTTGAGGATAGAGTGCTGCTCAAGATAAAACATCTCTTCCGACGACGCGCCCTTTTCTGCCTTGTACGCAATTATCGCACAAAACGGCTTATACACCTGCTGTAGAATATCTGTTATTTTGCTCATTTTAATATGTCTATAAGTCTTTCCATTGTCTCCTGCCAACGGCTTGGGTAATCGCTGTTCATCTTAGACACTATATTTTCGTCATCTATTTCAGAACTGACAATCATACTGCCAATCTCCATATCGAAACCACACTGGTTAAACAAATCAATCATATACTCCATTGCCTTGTCTTCTATGTCATAGCAAAAAGCAAATAGCCGGCAGAAGTCCATAACTCCGTTTTCTTCTTCACCAGTTGCGAAATCGTTTCCGTAACGGTTTTTAACAACGCTGATATGATATTCTGTAAGCCACGACTCCTTGCATATATTTACCGTGTCTTCTATTGTCGAGAGTAGGACTGTGTCGTAGTAATTCTCTTCTTTGAGAGATTGTATTATCTCAAGAACATTGTCTGCTATCGGTGTTACGGCATTATTACTTATTGCCCTTATTTCCTCAAACAACTTATATATATCACCGATGACATACCTCGTAGCACATTCCTTAAAGTCATCTTCCCACTGATCCAAAGCATCCATGTCCACTTCGAGTTCTTCTTTTCCCCATGAATAGCACTCGGCTTGTCCCAACACACATTGCATGTCGTAACTTTCCTGCGGATACATGAACATATCTTCCTGGTGAAGCATTGCAAATGTATAAAGTAGCAGTTCCCTAACCTTTCCGTCACAAACTTCAAGTTTCTTAATAGGAATTGTCCAAACTGTATATAAAGGGAAATCGTTGAGGTTCTTATACACTACGAACCTCAACGGTTTACCCTCATCAGTAGATTTTACACACTCTACCTGCCAGTCCTCACATGGAAGATGATTGCAAAGGTGGTCGTATAACTCTTTGACATCATACTGGAAATTGCCTGTAATCTCCGGCAAATCGTACTTTCTGCCGAATTTCGTATAGAACGAACACATCGACTTCCTAAGATTGTCGATACATTTGTCCGGCGCATTACAAGCAATGGCGTTGTTGATCGCAAGCTCGTACCCAGGAATACACGCTATCTTCTTTGTCAGAAAATTATTGCGCACTCTGCGTCCGGGGTTATTCTTTCTTCCTCGCCCACATTTCCGTGGCTGTTTTCCGAAAGAATCCGACCTATTTGCTGATACAACCGCCATTGCTCTTCTTCCTTTTCTTTATCCATTATCCCTTGGTTCCAACTGTAGTCTTGAACGTGTACACAGCCTTGTCCTCTTCTATCTTAGGACCGTGGACATTGCTTGTAGTCAGTTCCGGGTACTGGTTGGAGTAGAAAGCCATTACCTGCTCTGGCGACAAGTCAGGATTCGGGTCTGACAGTACCGTGTTACCATGTTTGAAAACTCTCGTATAGTTGTTTACTTGTAATGCCATGATGATTTCTCCTTTACTTTATGTTATTCGTCAGTGTCCTCTTCTTCGGCATCCTTAGCATTTGCTGAAGCTGCTGGAGTTTCCTTACCTACCTTGATGTTCTTCCCATCAGATTTGTCCTCTGCGGTTCCAAACAGACTTGCATTCATATCTTCGCTGATTTTCTTAATGAGCGCATCAGCCTTTGCCTTTCCTCCGTTCACCGTTCCGGCAAACTCCAATGCGTTCTTCGCACAAGTGACGGCATCCTTAAACTTGTTCTCCTTGTGGTTCTGCTCTGCAAGTGCCATCCACTTAGTAAACAGTTCAGAGTTCTTCTTTGCCGTTTCTTTTGCTTTCTTCTCCATTTCAGAAGCCTCCTTCGCTGCTTTCTGTGCTTCCTCAAACGACTTCATGTCTGCGTAAAGACCATTTGTCTTTTCTACCGGCTTGACAACTGCATCTACAAATCCTTCGTCAAGCTCGGTCGCAGTTCCTGTGATGTTGAGCGGTGCAATCTTTGCCTTTGCGGCATCTTTTACGAGTGAATTACCGGGGAGGACGCTTACCGTCATTCCTGTTTCCGTCTTAGCGATGTTGATTGTAATGGTACATCCATCGCCCATAATCTCTGAAAGTCTTGAAAATAAATCCATAACTGATGTAATTTTTATAATTGTTATTTATCTATCTGAACAACCTCGTTGTAGCTCTTCATGTGTTTAATCGGCTTGGGAAGAGCCTTGGACAACTCGTAGTGTTCGCACATTCTTGGACAAGCCGCCACTTCTCTTTCTTGCGACAACTTACAATGTGCTATGATTGGGTTCTTGTTCCACTGCAGAAGAACAGATTTGTTGCACGTGATGCAAGTAACCAATTTCGACTGCTCTGTTTGTTTTATCGTCTTCTTTTTAGCCATGTATCTATCTTATTTGCTTTATTTATGATGATTCTTATCACCGACTATATTCATTGTCACAGCGTTTCTTCAAAGCCTTGATCGTAGTCATGCTGAGGAGGACGTCCGTCAAAATATCTTCCACTTTCACTGAGTGACGGATGCAGGCATTTGGGATTTGCCCCTATTCCAGAGCCTTCGAATGCGAGTGATATACCGGCCCGCCTGTCAGACCCGAGTCCATTCATTTCGACAAGCAGTTCGTAGTAGTCTTTTCCGCCGAATTCGCCATAACCCTCGTAGCAATGCTCGATATATTGATTACCTTTGTCGTCAGCCATGATAACCTTATATTTCTCGCCAACTACAATTCTGTGATGCGTGTCTTGTGTAAACCAACTAAATTGTCCCATTTTGTTTGGAGTTTTAAGTGATTATTTATCTTATTTGCTGATACAAAGTTACGAAAATATAATCATATACGCAAGAAAACAAGAGGAAAAGTTTATCAAATCCGCAAGTTTTCTCCGTTCTGAAACTTTTGCAACAACTTTTGATATTCGTCACCTTTCGCTTCTTTCAATAGTTGCCATTGTCCGTATGTAATTGCATTCTTGCGCCCCTCTTCCAATTCCTTTTCTTTAGCAATACGTTCTTCTTCGTCCCTCCTTTTATATATATCCCTATGTTTGTCTTGGATAAACAAGTCAAGAGCACCGAGGATTGCAGCAGGATCTATAGAACCGTAGAACTTACCATATTTGGAAGAACGGAGCCTTGCGCAGAACAAGATAAACTCCATAAGCGTGAGAGTGGGGTGCTCGTTAATTATTTGGGCGCATAAAGAGTTGGACTGCCAATCGGTCATCTTGTCTCTTGCACCGCAAAACATACTGACAGCAAGTAACTGTCCCTGCATCCATACAATAGCCATGTCTTTCACTTCTTCGCCAGTCCTTGGGTCTGTGTGTGCAGGAAATGCTTCTGACATAACTCCAAGCATCGGCGATGACACATCGCCAGCCTTGTCAACGGTTGGAAATGCCGCAGCAGCGCTGTTTTGAAGTTCTATACTATACGCTGCTATTATCGACGACGGGGTCTCCTTTCTCAGTTTGGCCACCTCCGTACCCACCTCGGTAATAGAGTTCATCCGCTTTTGCAATGTCATTGAGTAAACCTGCTGCTTGACCAGCAAGGAGAGCGGTTGAGGTTTCTTGGCTCTTTGTATTTCGTTGGACATTTTGCTGTATATTTTTCTTGTTTTTGATTTCTGAAACTATCTCATTGTACTGACTGTCAATCTTGCATACTGAAAAATTATTCATCAGCCAATCTTTTCCTATCATCCGTATGAACGTGTCAAGTGCTTCAAGCAAACTGTCGTCATCACATGGTAACGGCTTTGTTCGATTTGTGCGTGAAAAGGCTATTTTCTGCAAAAGCCTCTTCATTGCTACGGCATCTTTTACGTCCCAGTAATAACTGTCTTCATAAAGTTCCCGGTAATACTTCTCAAAAACTTCTCTAGCTTTGTGTACAAGTGTCATTTGTTTCTGCTTTTTTTCTTCGTTTCGTATTTTTCGCTCTGCAGCCTTCTTTTGTTTCTCCATCTCTTTTGCGTTTGCAGAAGGCACGTCACCGACAAAGTCGGGGGCGTAACCCCGCGTTAGCGGTTTCTTTTCTTTTATCTTTTCTTTAGTAATAGGGGGTATGGGGGAAAGAGGGCTTTCTTTTCTGTTTTCTTTTCTTTTAGACTGCGCCCTATCTGCGCCCGAATTGCGCCCAGTAGAGTTGTAATCATCTGAATGGCAGGTGTTTTCCTGCGCCCTAATTACGCCCAAATTGCGCCCTTGTTCCTCTTCTTGTGCCTTGATTGCGCCTTGATTGCGCCCTTCGTCAACGTAATCCGCTGATACACAATCACATTTCTGCGCCCTATCTGCGCCCGAATTGCGCCCAGTAGAGTTGTAATCATCTGAATGGCAAATCTCTACTTGTGTGCTATTGGTCCCTGTTGTTAGAGTTGCGATGCCGCGTTTTTCAAGACAACTCAGAAAATAGTATGCCGCTTTGGCAGTGCAGTTGAAAAGACGACCGAACTTCGCACGGCTCATTTCTACCTTCCCATCTGCATCCATAGCATTGAGAAGCCGGAGAAACCACACAATGCGTGTAGGCTCTTCGGTGAACCATTGCTCAGAGATAACTTCATATAATCGCCCAAACTGCTTCATAAGGCTATCTGGTAAGGTATCTGGTGACTTCTACACTAAACTCATCCACAGACTTGCATACGATGTATTTGCTGCCGTATTTCTCCACGTTTGCCTGCCATGTTTTTTGTTCTGGACGCTGGTAACACCCAGGACGTTTCATTTCAATGTAGAGTGCGCCATATCCGTGCATGGGGATCGCAAGACACAGGTCTGCTACACCCTTCACAACACCCTCACGCTTTGTTCGCGCCCCCATTCCTCCAAGTCGTATGCCCTCGTTGGCAATATGGAACAACATACCTTCTTCTGACAACTGAGGATAATTGCGCTTGAACCACCTTATACAGGCTTGCTGTATATCCGTCTCATACGGTTTCTGCTCTGCGGCCTTTCTTACAACCTTTGCAGGGATGCTATTTACATCACCACCTTTTCTGATGGCATCGAGCAACCTTTTGTTGAATGTATCTCTTTTCGTCGTCATATTATTGGAAATATGTGTTAGTTAATGGTTTGTAATATCCTCCGACTACTCCACGGACATACCACTGACCGGGTTTCTGATCCATACAGAGTTCCAAGTCCTCTACCTTGCCAAACCGCTTGATATTCTCTCCGAGGTCAACTATCCAACCATCCTTACCTTCAAATGGACGGATAGCACGACCCACTATCTGGTACCACATTGCGAGAGACATCGTAGGGCGTGCCATAACTACAGTGTCAAGAGCAGGATAGTCAAAGCCTGTTGTGAGAACACCTACGTTAGCAAGCACCTTTATTTTCCCGGACTTGAAATCTCCGAGTATCTTCTCTCGCTCTTTTTTAGGTGTGGAACCGGTAACAACAGCCACACCGTCAATTTCTTTGGCAAGAGCCTCGCTTTCATCTATGAACTGCGTGAACACAAGTATTCCTTTTCTCGGTTTTCCGTCTTTCGGATGTAGCAGTCTCTTGACAATGCCCGACAACTGATTGGCAAGCCCACAACGTGCAAACTCATCAGACAATGATTGTTCATCGTAATCTCTGCCTGTTGAGTTTCTTTTCACTCTACGTGTGTCAATGGCCGTCATATCAAAGTACCTCAGTTTAGCAAGATACCCTTGTTGCAGAAGTGTCTGTATGCTTACCTCATATAAGACATCATGAAATACTCTTGGCCTTGTTCTTGTCAGGAACTTCAAAATGCAGGCGTTGGCTATTTGAACACCTGGCTTTGGATGAAACTCATCTATGAAATAATCCTTATCTTTGTATGAACCGTTTGGCAGGAAACCTTTATCTTTCGTGATAATACCCTGTGCCGTGGACAATCTATAAGGAGTAGCCGTAAGCCCAAGGACCTTTCGCTTTACTTTCTGAATGAAAGTAGCGTATTGTCCTCCAGTGGCATTCACTCCATGGCATTCGTCTATGATTATTGCCTTGAAACGGTCAAAGTCATCAATGTGTGACATGATGGAGCCAATGGTTGCAAACGTGACAGCACTAATTTCTTTTTTGTTGAAACCCGCAGAATATATAGAGCCGTTATCCAACCCATAACTTTTATACTTGGAATAGTTCTGCTCCAAGATCTCCTTGCTCGGCTGTAAGACAAGTACGCTTTGCCTTAGTTTGCTTACTATATCTGCCACTATCAGACTCTTTCCGGCACCTGTAGGCAACACGAGGATGCCGTTGCGCTCGCTCTTCCTGTCGGAAAAGAAACGCACAGCGGCATCACTCGCATTTTGTTGGTATGTTCTAAGAACGTATCGCATAGTATTATTTAATACCGTTCTCTTTCAACTCGCCTTCAATGACTACAATTTCAGGAACAACAGTCCTCAGACGCTCCACTTCCTTGTTGAGGATTGAGTCTGTAGTGTTTTCGATGATGTCCAAAGCATCAGGCGAGAACAGTTGCAGATAACATTCCGCTCCCTGAATGTAGTGGTCCACCTCGACCTCAATAAGCTGTTTTTCCTTTCCTTTGAATATCGGAAGACATACCTTGAAGTCTGTCGGCAAATTGCTGGTAACCTCCTGCTCATATGCTACTTGCATACTTCCATTTCTGTCCTGCGCTTTGTCGAGTTTAGATTTTACAGAAGCGGAGAACTTTTTGAGTTTTGCCACAAGTTCAGCCGCCACTTTCTTATCATCAAAGAAAGAGCGATGAAGCCTGATGAACTGACCGAGTTTGGATGGTTCCCATCCCTCATTGTCATTGATTCTGAAATAGGAAAACACGTCGGATAATTCTGCCTTTCCGACAATAGTACGCTTATTTCGTGCATCTGTCTCATCTACGACAAGACCGATTGACAGGCTTTCTCTGTCCACTACAGCATACATTTGTCTTCCTTTGAAATCACAAGCTCTCTGTTCGAGCCAGTTGGCCGGTGTCTCAACGGTTCCCGACAAGTTGCATGATAGGGGTTCTTTCAAAGGTAGCGGGTCTACAGCCTTAGCAGCCTCGCCCTTGCGCACGATTACCTCGATAGGTTTCTCTCCTGTGTAGTTCTCGATGTTCACGGAAACTACTTTTTCGTTTTCTTTGTCCATTGATTTTTGTTTTTTTGTTATACATTGTCGGTGCCCGTCTTACCTTTTTGGACACTCATTTTGATTGCTGAAAAAATTGTGGGCTGCAATTCGCTCGGGAAACTCTTTCTTTGATTGATTAGTTTCCCATCTTCATCATAAAATCCAGTTACACGCTCGTCCGGGTCTATGATTTTGAACAATTTTCCTTTGACAAATTCACCACCTTGTTTGATATTGCCAAGAACTCTGTCCATTTCTTTCTGCACAGGCTGCTTGCGTTCCTTGAATGATTGGCGCATTTCGTCTTCTTCCGCTTTTAAGTCGGCCATCTGGAGTGATAGGTTTACGTACTCTTGCCTATGCTGTTGCAGTTCTGCGTTCTCGTATGGTTTGAGGTAGTTTTCCTCTACGACTTCGTCCGCTTGTGCATCAAGCATTTCCAGCCTTTCCGCTGGACTCAAATCTTGAAATAGGTGTAAATCCATTTTTACTTGTTTTGAAATTCTAAGATAAATTCGTTATATACTTCCTGGTCGTCTGGACTTGGTAAGTTAACATTCCATTCTGTCAGAGCATCTGCTTGTATCTGTTGCATGAAGTTGCTCATTGCAGCAGTGCTAAGACAACGAATACTCCTATCTTCCGGGGCGAGGAGTTTCATGCAGTAGTAATCATGCCACTTGACCCTTGACTCTCCGCTCCAGTATTCAAGACAGGTCATCCACATCCAGAATAGTTTCCTCTGTGGCACGGATAATGCTTGGCTCTTCTTCACAATATAGATGCTATATTTCCCTTCCGGAAGGTTGTCTATTATAGGTACAAGAGGTCGGCTGAGTACCGTCCCCTCGTACCCGTTTTTTACAAGCGTCAGCTTCTCCATCAGAATGGTAAATCATCATCACTCGCATAGGCTGGAGTTGCAGGAGGCGCGTCTATCGTTCCGGCTTGGTTGCTGTTAGGTATTTGCACAGGTTTGAAATTTCCGAGGTAAATTTTGTTCCTTGCATCCACCTCCTCTTGCGAGTGACCGCTGATATATTCCTTACTCACAGAAGCCTTTGCATAATGTGTATTGCCATACGTGTCAGTTTCCCTACTGGCATATATTTCTACTCCAAGGCAATACTTTTTGTCCACGTACCTATGTCCGTCCCTTGAAGTCTTTTCTTCCACCTTGATAAAGATGTCGTTCTCTTCTATGGGGATTACAAGACATTTCTTAGCGCACGACTGCCCTTGAATGGTCATGATACCTACATTGCTTAATTTGGCAAGATTGATACTGCCAACTAATTTCTCTGCCATACTTATCTGTCGTTTAATGATTGGAATACCTTTTGGTCCGTAATGACATCACGGTTAACCTCAAGGAACTGGATGAAATGCTCACAGATGTCACGCAGTTTGGGAATGTCCCGCGACGGCTCGAACACATACACTTCAGAGAATGTTTCCTTGAAATTGGTTACATTGTACTCAAAGTGGCTTATATCCATTCCCATTTTCTGCAAACAGAACGGATAGACAATATGCTGCCAATGCTCTCTAAAGTTACCGGCATGATAGTTCTTTGTCGTTTTTATATCATGACACGAGAACGGCATCAGTTCATCGGCATATCCATACAGGTCTATATCGCCACATGTCGTTTCAAGCGTACCCTTTACAAAGACTTGTGGAACGGCGCCTTCGTAGTAGTCCACGAACTCATCCGTCACATCCTTGAAATAGGTGAATGTCTGCGGTTCTCTGAACGCTGGCATTTCTTCACTTTCTTTCTTCTCTGTTTCAGATTTTTCTCGTTTCTCCTTATCAGGGTCAAACACGACTTCATATGCCAACCGCTCTACAACAGGGTCAGATTTTCTTCTCCCCTTGATTTGCAGAAGTACGACACGGAAAGTGATATGCTCACTCTCCATATCGTTATCTTCCGTCCTTTTTTTCAAAGGCTTTTTGATAAGAGCATCTACAAGTTCGTTAAAAGCCGTTCCCTTGTCAGCGGCTTCACTCGTGAATGACACCCTGTTAATCTTGTTGATGAGGTCGATATACATTTTATCGCACCACTCATCAACCGTCATACTCGGGTTTTCAGAAGTGAAATACTTATAGTAAGTCTTCTCGGCATCAAGATAGGACTGGAAACCATCGAGCAGTGTAGCGTAGACAGAGTAGTGCTTACGCTTATTCTGCTTGTTTTCCATTTGAGTCCTTCTTTTGGTTTGTATTCTTCGCTTCCACGTTCTCCTCAGCCACCTTCTCTTTCATATCTGCGGCCGGAACCTCGGCAGTTTCCTCTTGACCGGTCTCTGTTGTTTCGGATGCTGGAGCCGGCTCTGAATAACTTTTTGTCGCAGAGTCGTAGATGTAGCCGAGTTCCTTAATCTTCGCTGAGAACTTCTCACGTACAACAGCCTTCGAGTTACCAATATGCTGATACTCGGAAAACTTCTTAATATACGCATTTGCCATTTCAACGCTGTTAATGGCGTTAATGTCTTTCTCTATCTCCCGAACAAGTTTCTTGTAAGTCTCGCCCTCAACAGAACGCTCTTTCAGGCGGTCGATGTAACGCTTGAACACCTGTGTTTCCAAGAAGTTATTTTCAAGTACAATCTGCCTGTCTTTGTTCTTGAGGTAGGGAACATCCATTGTTGCAGGGAGATTGCACGTATTCTTTCCTTCGGACATAGAACACGGATCGAATGTGATGGTACGCCTATTACCCTCCGCAACAAGATAGCCGACAAGGTCAAGTTCCGTAGCAAGCGCATCGTAGTTTGAGCCGCCAAACAAAGGAACGTATCGAGTATCATCACCATTCTTCTCCGTCGTTCTGTGAGCAACGAACACTACATGCTTCTTCTTTGAGTTGATAAGTTTGATAAGAGAAGAGAACTCTACCTTGCGGACACCATATCCTTCAAGTGTAAGAGAACCATTTTTCTTGCCAAGGCGAGGATTGCTTGCGATGAGGTAGTCAGCCATGCAGTCAAGCAACTTGCCACCAGTATCAATTACAAGAGTCTCGTAATCGGATAAGTCCTCATTGTTCAGAAGATTAAGGATGTCCACATAGTTCTCTACCTGCACGGTGTCCTTGATGAGTTCATAGTCTACACGATTGACACCATTGTCGAAGTCGATGAGCAAAGGCTTCGGGGCACTTAGGGCAAGCGATGTCTTTCCGGCACCAGGCTGCCCATACACTAACATCTTGATACGAACGTTCACGTTCAACTCATTTGGTTTTTTAATAAGTCCCATAATCTAAACTTTTTGGGGGGTTAAACTTGTATAATTGTTAAATCGAATTGTATAATTGTTAAATCGAATTGTATATTTGACAATATGTAAGAACTATGATATTCTAAGGTGACTTTTTCTATCAAATCCCCGAATAGCACACCCTACAAATGTGTCAAATTGCAAGTTTATGGAAATTTAACAGAACCAATCATTGGCTTGACATTGGCAAGAACCTCTGCGGCATTTATTTGCCACTGGGAGTTCGCCGCCCCGTCAGGTTTGTAGCCATGAATCTTCTCTTCTTCCATGAGACGCACGAGGCGTTTTTCGCCTCCAACTATCTGTTTCGCCATTGCCCAGGAAAAGAACTTCCCTTCCATTCTTTTGAGTATGGAGTGATACTTCTGGACAGCGACCATTGAACTTAAATCACTACTCATGCTTCAGTCCTCCTTGGGGCATACTCAACCCTTGCTCTTCTGCACAGCCTGCGCACCCTATAGAAGTCCTCTTTCCTTATTGCAGAAACATAGAACAGCATAATCACACACATAACCGCTGCGAGACCTCTCTGCCGGACCTCCTTTAGGTTCCAAGCCTTTCCAGACCACAATGAAACCATATAGAGAACAAGCTCATGGGTTGTTGAGATACCAAGTTTTGCATGGATGTGTTTCTTGTGAGTTCGGATAGTCCATATCGGCTTCCTAAGTTCTTCTGCAACTTCCTTGTCCGTTAAGCCGTGGCAGTATTTCTCCGCTATGGAGTATTCCGTTTCACTTAAAGCCATCATCACCTAACTCTTTTTACTATCACTTGAAAGTTGTCGCAATCGACACGAATAGTCGCGTTCCATCCTACTCTCATTTGCTCGGTTCTTATTCTGCTGACCACAGCCTTGACAGATCCGTGCTTCTCTATGGGAAAACGAACAGAGTCGCCTACGGCAAGCCCTCGCACCAGGGCTGTGAACGACAGTCCGGCACGAGGCTTGCGCTCTGCGACATCTTGCTTTCCGCATGTCTCCGCTATCGGAGAAGTGTTTGTTCCACACTTGGGAAATCGCTTACTTTCTACCATTTCTGTTACTTTTAGGTATATATTTTATTTGCTCATTTTCGGAAATCCCACTACCTTTGCAGTGATATTATTATTATTTCCGATGCAAAGTTAATCAAAAATAATCAAATGCACAAAGAATATAATCATTTTTGCAATAAAAAATTTTCCGCCAATGTGTTTCGACACATAGCAGCTTAGTTATTCACATAAAATAGAGTTAAACAATGAAAGAAAGCGAAAAAGCAGACAAGAACGTGAACGCACGGGAAATCATCGCTAATGTTCTCAAGGAACTGGACATGAACGCTCCATCGTTCTCAACGGCAACTGGTATCTCATACCAACGTATTTTTGATTTGCAGAGGGGAAGGACCAAGAAATTCAATCCTGGTGTCGTAAACATGATCTGTGACGCATTTCCTGCAATCAACAAATCATACCTCTACACAGGCGAGGGACCGGTTATGGTAAACGGAAAACCACAGGAACTTGACAGTTCCATCGGTGCTGGAGCCTCTCATTCCGAAATCGCAAACATGCTCAACAAGGTTCTTGACCTGTCCAAGCAGGTGTCCGACAAAGAAAAGGCTATCGAAGAAAAGACTCGAGAACTTCTTGAAAAGGAAAGAGAACTCCTTATTAAGGAAGTAGAATTGTCAAGACGTGAAATAGAACTTGAACAAGCAAAGGCTGCTCTTGGGTTCAAAAAAGACTGATTGACACCTTATATGTAATAGTAACTAAGAAACTATCTCGATACACATGAAAGAACTTGTGAGAAAATGTTGCAGCAACTGGAGGGATGGCCAGTGTCGTCTCTCTACTGCACTTGAAGGATGGGGATGTCGGCTTCTTACATGCATGCCGGAAAGCGTACCCCATACGGAACGTGAGAAAGCAAGGCTTTTCTCCAGAGTTTACAGACACGCAGAAGACATGGGCGTCTTGGAGTGCCAACACTACGATGAAAATGTCATCGACAGAACGCTCGATAATGAGGAAGAACTGCGCCGTATGGTAGATTTTGGATGCCCTACACAAGCCGAATTGTTGTCGGATTTTTATTTGCAGAAATAAAACCAACTGATAATCAACAAGAAACACAAATATGAAAAAAATCATAGTAGCCATAGACGGACATTCCTCCTGCGGCAAGAGCACCATGGCAAAGAATCTGGCCAAGGAATTGGGTTACATTTATATTGACACCGGTGCCATGTACCGCAGCGTCACCTACTATGCCATGCAAAACGGCATGATAGATTCCGAGGGTAACATTGACACAGAACACTTGCTGACCGCCATGCCAGACATACACATATCTTTCAAGTTCAATCCCCAAACAGGCCGCCCCGACACCTATCTCAACGGAACATGCGTGGAGGACAAGATACGCACCCTTGAAGTAAGCAGACATGTCAGCCCCATAGCAGCATTGGGATTTGTACGCGAGGCCATGGTGGCACAGCAACGCGAAATGGGAAAGTCCAAGGGAGTAATCCTGGACGGACGCGACATAGGCACAGTTGTATTCCCTGATGCCGAGGTGAAGATTTTTGTGACCGCCAGTGCCGAAATTCGTGCCAAGAGACGTTTCGACGAACTTACGGCCAAAGGGGAGACGTGCGACTACAATGACATTCTGAAGAACGTGCAGGAGCGTGACCATATAGACTCCCATCGCGAGATTTCGCCACTTACACGTGCCGAGGACGCCATTGTCCTTGACAACAGCAACATGACTATCGCAGAGCAGCAAGAATGGTTATTGAAATTGACGAAGGAAGCGGTTTCTGCTTCGGAGTAACGCGTGCCATAGGCAAGGCCGAGGAAGAGCTTAGCAATGGCAAGAAACTCTATTGCCTGGGGGACATAGTACACAATGGCAAGGAATGCAACCGCCTGCAACAGTTAGGATTGGAGACCATAGACCACACTGTCTTCAATTCACTGCACGGTGTCAACGTGTTGCTCCGTGCACACGGCGAACCGCCATCCACATACCGGCAAGCACAAGAAAACGACATACACATAATAGATGCCACCTGTCCGGTGGTATTGCATCTGCAGGAACGTATACGCAAGGAGTATCTGGCCGATACGGAGCATACGAAGCAGATAGTTATTTTCGGCAAGAACGGGCATGCCGAAGTACTTGGCCTTGTGGGCCAGACAGACGGGACGGCCATTGTAATAGAAAGTCCCGAGGAAGTGGAGCGTCTGGATTTCAACCGCGACATATGCCTTTACAGCCAGACCACCAAGCCATTGGACGGTTTCCGCTCCATCGTCGAATACATCCGTGGTCATATCTCCCCGCAAGCGTCCTTCACATACGCAGACACCATTTGTCGACAGGTGGCCAACCGCATGCCGCACATTCGCGAATTTGCTTCGCGCCACGATGTCATCCTTTTCGTCTGTGGAAAGAAGAGCAGCAACGGACGTGTGCTTTTCTCGCAATGCCGCGATGTCAATCCACGCAGCTACATGGTAGACACGGCCGTGGAAGTGAGCCCCTCTTGGCTCCGCTCCTGCAACTCCGTAGGCATATGCGGCGCCACCAGCACCCCCAAATGGTTAATGGAGGAGTGCAAAGTACGCGTCCAGCAACTGCTTGGCTGCCATGAATGAGGTCTTTTCTCCGCGCAACACGCCCTGTTCCTCGGCCTGCAACATACTGTCTATGGTGGGATTCTGAAAGAAACTGTTGTGCAGGCTCTCGTTGATGGTCTCGTACATCCAGTACTTTGCCTGTTCAGCACGGCGGAAGTCAAAATAGCCGTTAGCCTTGACAAAATCCACGTACCTGTAGACCATGTCCCATATTTCCTTGATGCCCAGGCCATAGAAGCCGCTATAGCACAACACCTCGGGTGCCCAACCGCTGTCCGGTGTCGGGAACAGATGAAGGGCGTTGCGAAAATGGCTCGCGGCCAATTGGCATCGTTCCACGTTGTCACCGTCGCACTTGTTTATGACAATGCCATCGGCCATCTCCATTATGCCACGCTTGATGCCTTGCAACTCGTCGCCCGTGCCGGCAAGCTGTATCAGCAGGAAGAAATCCACCATCGAATGCACCGCCGTCTCGCTCTGGCCGACACCTACGGTCTCCACGAAGATGCGGTCATAGCCCGCGGCCTCGCAAAGCACGATCGTCTCGCGCGTCTTGCGCGCCACGCCGCCCAGCGAACCGGCCGACGGGCTGGGGCGAATGAAGGACTTGGGATGAACGGAAAGTTTTTCCATTCGGGTCTTGTCTCCAAGGATACTGCCCTTTGTCCTCTCGCTACTGGGGTCTATGGCAAGGACGGCCAATTTTCCACCATATTCCTTCAGCACATGTATGCCAAATTCATCTATACTTGTACTTTTGCCCGCCCCAGGCACACCACTGATGCCGATACGCACGCTGTTACCACTGTAAGGAAGACATTTCTCTATCACTTCCTGAGCCATGGCAATATGCTCCGGCAAGGTACTTTCCACCAACGTAACGGCCTGTCCGAGGATGGAAGAGTCACCCTTCAGGATTCCCTCGACATAGTCGCCTGCCGTCAAGGTGCGCCTGACATATTGCCTGCGTTTCAAATACGGGTTTACACTCGATGGCTGCGCCACCCCCTTGTTCACCACCAATCCTGTATACTCTGCACTATTCTCGGGATGCTCCATATCAATCAGTATTTGTATATATTATAATAAGGTATAGGCCTGATGCCTGACATAACCCATGCGGCAATGCATTTCCTGTAGCTTCTACCCATATTACCCATCCGGGTGAAAGAGGTCAATCCTTTTTCTTTATTGCTACATTCACTATCTTTACGGGATTCTCGGGATCGTCAGTCACCAGCAGGATGCGTGGACGGGACTTGAACCTGCCTATCAGCTTCTTGTTCATCCTTATCTTCATCTTGACAGTGCTACCGGGCGACACCTTGCGGTTGGAGAGCGATACCTCCACCGCTGGATTGAACACCTGCAGGTTGTGCACCACCAGCGGCGCCTTGCCATCATTGGAAAGAAGCACCTCCGTCCTCATCTTCTTGTCAGACATGTCCATCTGTACCTCCTCGGTACTCAACCGCGCCTTTGGAACGGCCGCACCGGCCTGCGAAGGTTCCTTCACAGGAGGAAGCAATACGGAAGACACCACTATTTCGTTGCCGTCGCCTATTTTGTCTCCCATATATCGAGCCAGGTATATGCTCGTCTGATTCAATCCCATGGAAGGCAATCCATTGCTATCCAGAATCAAACGTATCACGCCGCTTTTGCCTGCGGGAATGTCCTCGGGTTCATATTCGGCACGCATATACGATGGCAGATGCATCAGCATGGGACGATACGGTGTTTTCTCGGTATTCACCACTTGCAGTTCCGCGGAAAGCAGTTCGCCCGGCTTCACATATTCAAACTCCACCAGATTGGTACTCATCCTCACATTACCCAAATCTATAGGGAAGTCCGATGTGTAGTCGGTCAGTTCCGTCACCACCCTGCCCTGAAAGGACAAAAACTCAGGGTCCTTGCCTGCATTGGTATAAACCTCCACGTATTTGTTGAACGTTCCCAACATGGCGGCATCGTACACCACCACTATCTCGCCACGTCCTCCGGGAGGTATGTTTCCCGGTGTATGGCTGACCTTTGTGCAGCCGCATGAAGGATGTACTTTCTTAATATGCAAAGGCTTGTCGCCCCTATTGGTAAAACCGAAGACTACGGTGTGAGGATGCTGGAAACGCACCTCGCCGGTTTTTATTATGTCAGCATCGGGCACGAACACAGGTTGCGCCGCCATGATGGCACAATGCATTAACATGCAGAATAAAAGGCATTTTCTAATCATAACACAGGCAAAGATACAAAAAAAAGCAGGATATTCACCACTTTTGCGTAATTAAGTTAGGTGCAAACACAGCTTACATGGGCGTTAAACCCGAATCGGTCATTAGATTTCCAATCCGTTTTGCCTTTATGTTCGTGCGTATTGCAACCGTTTTGTCTTGGCATAGCTCGCTATGCCAAGACAAAACGGGAAGCAAGACGGTGAAGAGAAGGGCAAAATGGAGGAAAAGGCAAT
>JAAGKN010000752.1_pt1 | contig 109112 bp, 101 predicted proteins | sample 6206371 | NCBI WGS metagenome assembly JAAGKN01 (sample SAMN11533720, study PRJNA540317) | gut metagenome | isolation source: fecal pellets from male and female animal of same cohort | host: Peromyscus leucopus | place: USA:CA | collected 2017
AAGTATTAAAAGAAAAAGATAAAAGTCTAATTTTTTCTAATGTTAGTGATGATATATATAAAATATTTGTTCACACTAATTTAAATAGGTTATTTAGTATTGTTAGTGATGATGAAGAAGCAAAATCTAAACTTTTAAAATAAATAAAGTATTGTAAATAATATATGAAAAAAATAGATTGTTTATCTGCAGAAGAATTAAAAGAAATTATAGAAAATTATTCAGAGCAGTCATTTCGCAGTAAGCAGATATATAACTGGCTTTATCATAATAATATTACATCATTTGATATGATGACAAATATTCCAGTATCTCTTCGAGATAGATTAGCATCAGAATATGAATTTACTTATTTTGAAGAAGTTAAAAGATTTACTTCTAGTGATGGCTCTATTAAATTTCTTTTTAGATTAGAAGATGGTGAAAGTATAGAGTCAGTTTTATTAAGTGATGGTAGTAGAATATCTGGATGTATATCTACTCAGGTAGGATGTCGTATGGGTTGCAAATTTTGTGCTACTTCTAGGGCTGTTGGTTTTAAACGCAATCTTACTGTTGGAGAGATATTAGCACAGGTTTCTACATTAAGAAAAAGTGCAGAAGAACTTTTTGATGAAAGACTTTCAAATCTTGTTTTTATGGGTATGGGAGAGCCACTTGATAATATAGATAATTTAAGCAAATCTCTTTCTATATTATTAGATGATGAAGCATTTGGATTTTCTCATAGGAAAATAACTGTTTCCACATCAGGTTTAATTAATGGTATAAATAAATTTTTTCAGATGAAAACACCAGTTAATCTTGCAGTATCAATTAATGCACCAAACGAACAAATAAGGCAGTCTATTATGCCTGTTACAAATAAAAATCATTTAAATGATTTAATTCAAACATTAAAAAATATTGATTTAGATAAGAGAAAGCGTATTACATTAGAATATGTATTACTTGGTGGTATAAATGATTCGTTAAGTCATGCTAAGGAATTTGTGCAACTTATAAAAGGAATAAAGGCTAAAATTAATCTTATATCGTATAATGGTTCACCTTATTCAGAATTTAAAATGCCAAGTGAAAAAAATGTTTTGCAATTTCAAGAATATTTAATTAATAACAATATTACTGCATTTATAAGAAAAAAATTAGGTCAGGATATTGCAGGAGCTTGTGGGCAGCTTGCAGCAGACTATAAAGGTGTAGTAAGTTTTTAATAAAAAGGAGAGTAAAATGTTAAAACAAGGAGATAATGCACCAGCTTTTGAACTTGAAAGTAGTGATGGTGGTAAAGTATCTAGTGAAAGTCTAAAAGGCACTAGATATGTATTATATTTTTATCCAAAAGATAATACATCAGGTTGCACTAAGGAAGCAATTGAATTTAGCCAATTAATAGAAGATTTTAAAAATAAAAATATTCAAATTTTTGGTGTTAGTCCAGATAATATCCAAAAACATAATAAATTTATTGCAGACCATGATTTAAAGGTTACTTTATTATCTGATCCTGATAATAAAGTTTCATCAGCTTACTTTGCTTATGGTGATAAAACAATGTATGGTAAAGTATACAAAGGTATAATACGCTCTACATTTATCATTAATGAAGATGGTATAATAGAGGAAGCTTTCTATAAAGTAAAAGCAAGTGGTCATGCTAAAAAAGTATTAGGATGTATATTGTAATGAAAGCAGTAGTGGATTTTGAAAATAATTTAAAAAGATTAGAAGATATTGTTGCAACATTAGAGAAAGAAGAACAGTCATTAGAAGAAACTGTTAAGTTATTTCAAGAAGGAATGAACCTTTCAAAAGAATGCCGTAAAGCTTTAATGGAAGTTGAAGAATCTGTTAAAGTAGTTATGGAAGAGGATGGTAATGGAAATATAATTACTAATGGTTTAAAAGCAAATGAATAATGTATTATCGTTTTTTAAAGAAAGTTCTGAAAGAGTGGAGCATTTTTTAGATAACAAATTATCAAATTCTATTGTTTGGACTTCTAAATTAACAGAAGGTATGCGATATAGTTTGTTTGCAGGAGGCAAAAGACTACGACCAGCATTGGTGTATGCCTCTTATGGTATATTTTCAAATAATTATGATTATGTTACACCTTTTGCAGCAGCAATTGAAGTATTACACACATATTCATTAATTCATGATGATTTACCTGCTATGGATAATGATAATATGAGACGGGGAAAGCCTGCTAACCATATTGCGTTTGGTGAAGCAGAAGCAATATTGGCTGGTGATGCTCTTCTTACAAAAGCTTTTGAGATTATGTCAGATTATACTATTACTCCAAATATTCCAGACAATATTCGTATTAAAGCTATATATAAAATGGCTCTATCAGCTGGTGATTTAGGTATGGTTGGTGGACAGTATGCAGATATAATATCAGAAGGTTCAAAACCAACTGCTGACCTTGTGGAGTATATACATAAAAATAAAACTGCTGCTTTAATAGAATGTGCTGTATATTTAGGTGGTCTAGCTGGTGGTGCAAGCGATAAACAAATAGAACATCTTATTTCTTTTGGTAGATATGCAGGGCTTGCATTTCAGGTAATTGATGATATTTTAGATATTACTTCATCACCAGATACCTTAGGTAAAAGTGTTCAAAAAGATATAAATAGTAATAAAGCCACATATCCAGCTATTTATTCTCTTGAAGGAGCAAAAAGTAAAGCTAAACAGTATAGTAATAAAGCATGTGAAAGTTTGGAAAGTTTTGGTGATAAAGCTAATACTCTTCTTTCTATTGCTAAATTTATTACGGAGCGAAAATCATAGAAGATAATAATGATATAAACTTGTTGCAATCATTAAATTTACCTTATGATATTAAAAATTTATCTTATAATGATTTAGAACAAGTTGCAAAAGAAACAAGAGAATTAATTATAGATGTAACATCAAAGAATGGTGGACATATTGCTCCAAGTCTGGGAGTAGTAGAGCTTACTATTGCATTATTGCGTGTTTTTGATTTGCCTAATGATAAAATAATATGGGATGTGAGTCATCAGTCTTATGCTTATAAAATATTAACAGATAGACTTAATGTATTCCATACACTTAGACAATATAATGGTATAAGCGGTTTTTCACGACCTGAGGAAAGTATATATGATACTTGTATTTCAGGTCATGCAAGCACATCTATATCTTCTGCAATAGGTATTACACTTGCTAATTCAATATTAAATAAAGCAGGTAAGGCTATTGCAGTTATTGGTGATGGTGCTTTAACTGGTGGTATAGCATTAGAAGCTCTAAACAATATTGGTGTTTTTAAGAAAAATATTATTATTATTCTTAATGATAATGAAATGTCTATAAGTAACAGTGTTGGTGGATTTTCATCATATCTTTCTAAATCATTAACAAGTGCATTGGCAACTAAAATGCGGTATGATTTTAAAAATGTTGCAGAAGAAGCACCTTTTGGAGATAAAGTTTTAAAGATAGCTAAAAAAATGGAAAATGTAATGATAGGAATGTTATCTCCGGGTGCATTTTTTGAAAATCTTGGTATAAGATATATTGGTCCCATAGATGGACATAATATTAAAGAAATTGAGAAAGCATTATCTAATGCAAAATTACAAAAACGCCCTGTTTTAGTTCATATAGCCACAAAAAAAGGCAAAGGATACGAACCAGCTGAAAAAAGTCCAGATATTTTTCATGGTGTATCGGCTTTTGATAGAAAAACTGGAATTGCCAAAGGTAAAAGTGATACTCTTTCATGGACAGATGTTTTTGGCAAAAAACTTATATCTATGGCAGAAAATCATAATAATATAGCAGCTGTTACAGCAGCTATGAGAGATGGGACTGGCTTAAAAATCTTTTCAGAAAAATTTCCTGATAGATTTTTTGATGTTGGTATTGCTGAACAATATGCAGTTACATTTTCTGCCGGATTAGCAGTAGCTGGAATGAAACCATATTGTGCAATATACTCTACTTTTTTACAGCGTGCTTATGACCAAATAATACATGATGTTGCTATTGCCAAACTTCCAGTAACATTTTGTATAGATAGAGGTGGTTTTGTAGGTGCTGATGGCTCTACTCATCATGGATTATATGATATAGCATATTTGAAAACTATACCTAATCTAAGTATAATGTTGCCAAAAGATAAAAATGAATTAGAGGCGATGCTTGATTTAAGCTATGAATTAAACGAACCTGTTGTTATACGATATGCAAGAGGAAGTGTATATGATAATGCTGAACTTTCTTTTACTAATATAGATTATGGCAGACCTGAGATTATTTCTAATAATGGTTCTATTGCTATTATTTCTGTTGGTCATATATTTAGTGAAGTATATACTGCATATAAAAAACTTCTTAATGAAGATTATAATATTTCAATTATTAATCTTAGATTTTTAAAGCCACTTGATGAAGAATATTTGCTAAATATTTTAAAAGATAAATCTTTTCTTATAATTGTTGAAGAGGGTGCCTTAATTGGTGGTGCTGGGGAAATGATTGTTTCATTATTAAATAATAATAGTATTTATATACCTTGTAAAACTATTGGTATTAGTGATAAATTTTTTGAACATGGCACAGTAAATGATTTGAGAAAAGATGCAGGTTTAGATTGTGAAAGCCTTTACCATACTATAAGAAATATATGTATCAATAATTGAAAATCTTTTAACTATATAATATATGAAGAAAAAAAGAATGGATGAACTGCTTGTAGAAAAAAAACTTGCAGTAAATATTGATGAAGCAAGAAGATTTATAATGGCAGGTTTAGCTATAGCTAATGATAAGCGTATAGATAAAGCTGGTGATTTAATCCCATTTGATGCAAGTATTAGATTAAAAGAACGACTACCTTATGTAAGCCGTGGTGGATTAAAATTAAAACATGCTGTTGATACTTTTAAATTAGATATAAGTGATGCTTTTGTGATGGATATAGGTTCATCAACTGGTGGATTTACTGATGTATGTCTACAAGAAGGTGCAGAATGTGTCGTAGCTATTGATTCTGGCACTGCTCAATTGCATAATAAACTGCTTAATAATAAAAAAGTTATATCTTTTGAAAATACTAATTTTAAATATCTTGAATTTGAAAAAATAAATAAATACTTTGATTTTATAGTAACAGATGTATCTTTTATTTCATTAAGTTCTATTATTCCAAATGTAGTAAATTTTTGCAAGCAGGGAACTATATTTATTGCACTTATTAAGCCACAGTTTGAAGCAGAGCGATATGAAGTGGAAGATGGTGGAATAGTCCATAATAAACTTATTCATAAACGAGTTATAAAGAAAATTATTGATTTTGCTTGTGAATATAATTTTTCCTTTATTGATGTTATAAAATCATGTATAACTGGTGCAAAAGGTAATATTGAATATTTATCTTATTTTATATATAAAGGTATAGATAAAAATAATAATAATATAGAAAATATAATAGATAAGGTTGTATTATAAGTGAAAGCAGCATTGATTGTAAAACCAAAAGGTGAAGTAAAATATATAGTAGAAAAATCTATTCAAATATTAGAGGCAAAAGGTATTACTCCACTTCTTGAAAAAGAAACAGTAGAAAGACTTATTATTAATAGAGAAAGTTACTCTATTAGTGATATGCGTTCTTTGGCTGATGTAGTAATTGTTTTAGGTGGTGATGGCACTTTACTTTATGCTTCAAGAATATTTAGATTTTTAAGTGTTCCGATATTAGGTTTTAATCTTGGTAGATTAGGATTTATAATGGAATATAATATAAATGATTTTGAAGAAATTATAAATAGTTTTATAGAAAATAGACTTATCATAAAACGCCGTATGAAAATATCTGGTATAATATTAGAAAATGGTGAAAATGTTTTTGAAGAAGAAGCATTGAATGAAATTGTAATTAATAAAGGTGCCCCTTCAAGAATGATAGAATTAAGTATTTATATAGATAATAATTTTGTAACTCGCTATCGTTCAGATGGTGCAATTATTTCTACACCAACAGGTTCAACAGGGTATACAATTTCAGCAGGTGGTCCTATTGTGCATCCAGATTTAGATTCTATTATACTTTCTCCGATATGTCCTCATGCTTTAAATATTCGTCCTATTGTATTACCAAAAACAAGTATTGTAGATATACGCATAGAAACAAGCAATATTGAATGCTATACTACTTTTGATGGGCAGATTGTTCGCCCATTTAATAGTGGAAGTGTTTTAAGAGTTGTTCGTTCTGGATGTGATTTACATTTAGCAGTATCACAAGATAGAAATTATTACAGTATATTAAGAGATAAACTTGGCTGGGGAGGAATACCGTGTTGACATATCTAGCCGTAAAAAATATAGCAGTTATAGAAAAAGTAAGTTTAGAATTTGAAAAAGGTTTGAATGTTATTACAGGTGAAACAGGGGCAGGTAAATCTGTTCTTGTAGGTGCATTAAAATATTTAACAGGCGATAGAGTTGGTAGGATAACTCCAAGAAACCAAAATGAAAAATTTTCTGCAGAGGGTATTTTTTGCGATGATTTAAATATAGAGCCTGATTTAATAGAACAATATGAAATAGAAGATGAATTAATTATATCACGAGAAACTGATGAAAATGGTAAAAACAAAGCTTTTATTAACGGTAGGGCAGCTCCAGTAAATAGACTTAGAGATGTGGCAGAGTTATTAATAGATATTCATGGGCAGCATGAAAATCAGTTTTTGTTTAATCCTGCAAAACATTTATCTTTTGTAGATTTTTTTGTAGATAATTCTTTAAAAACTGATTTTATTAATAAATATAGAGCATACAAAGAAAAGTTTGATATACTAGAAAATATAAAAAAGAATAAAGAAAATATTATAAAAATGCAGGAAATGTATAAAATACAGTATAATGAAATCTTGTCTTATAATATTGATTTGGAAAAAGATAAAAATATTGAAGAACGCATAAAATTTTTATCAAGCATAGAAAAAGTAAGGGAAGCGGTTACTTTATCAATGGATGCTTTAAATGATGGAGATGTGTCTGCATCTGAATTAATTGAAAAATCTGTTCGTGCAATTAGTAATATTAGTAGTATGTCACAAGATGCACAAAAAGCTGAAGAGTTTTTACATATCGCTTTAACTAATATTAATGAAGCATCATCTTTAATCACTGGACTTTTAAGTGAAGAAGAACAAGAAACCTCACCTGAAGAATTAAATAATCTTATTGATAGGAAATATAAATTACAAGATTTATCAAAGCGATATGGTGGTTCATTAGAAAGTGTTATTGAATATAAAAATAAATTAGAAAAAGATTTAGCAGGTATTGATAGCGAAGAAGATATTACAGTAAAACTTGAAAAAGAAGTATTACTTTTAAAAGAAGAAGCTATTAAAAGTAGTAAAATATTAAATGAAGCAAGAAAAAAATCAGCATTAGAACTTAGTCAAAGAACAGAAAGTATATTACATGAATTGGAATTAAATGCTGCTAAGTTTGAAGTTATATTTAAAGAAAGTAATGATTTAAACTATGATGGTGGTATAAGTGCAGAATTTTTTATATCTACTAATGCAGGCTTTAAAACAGCTCCACTTGCAACAGTTGCTTCTGGTGGTGAAGTTTCCCGCGTTATGCTTGCATTAAAGGAAGTATTTGCAGATTTTGATAATGTTGGGACAATGCTTTTTGATGAAATAGATACTGGCATTAGCGGTAAAGCTGCTCAAAGTGTTGCAAAGAAATTAAAACAGCTTAGTAAAAGAAAGCAAATTATTGTTATTACACATTTACCAGTTGTTGCAGCAATGGGGGACAGTCATTTTCATATATCAAAATCAGATAAAGATGGAATATCATCAACAAATATATTAAAACTTGACAAAGCATCAAAAATAAATATTATTGCAACAATGATTTCTGGAGAAGTAACTCCAACAGCAATGCAGCAGGCAGAGGATATGATAAATAGGAGCAATGGTTAGTGGAATTAATTAAAAGTTTTTTACACTATATTTTAGGTATTGGTGCAATTGTTGTTACTTTTTTAGTGGATACTGTTAGCAAATTTGGTTATGTTGGAATTGTGCTTTTAATGGCATTAGAAAGTTCTTTTGTTCCATTTCCTAGTGAAGTAGTTATACCACCTGCTGGATATTTAGCATCTATTGGTAAAATGAATATATTTTTTGTAGTATTAGCAGGGATACTTGGCTCAATTCTAGGTTCTTTATTAAATTATTGGTTAGCATGTCGTTTTGGTAGAGATTTCTTACTTAAATATGCAAAATACTTTTTTCTAAATAAAGAAAAATTTACAAAATTTGAGATATTTTTTAATACACATGGAGAAATTACAACATTTGTTGGCAGGTTAATTCCCGTTATAAGACAGTATATTTCATTTCCTGCTGGTCTTGTTAGAATGGATTTGAGAAAATTTGTATTTTATACATTTTTGGGTGCATCTATTTGGTGCATAGTTTTAGCTTATGTTGGTTATTTTGTGGGCAATAATATTGATATGATTAAAGAAAATATTGACCATATTATGTATTTTATATTTCCTGTATTAATTTTACTTATAATTGTATATATAATTATATATAAGTATCGCAAAAAAAGAGAAACAATCTCATAATAGGTGTTTTATATGTATAAATTATTAATTTTATTATTATTTTTATTTTCAAATGCAATAGTATATGCAGAAACTTATGAAGTTAAATCAGGGGATACTTTGTATGGTATTTTATCAGATAGATTTACTCCACAGGAAATGGCAGAAATTAATATTAAAATAAAAAATGATTATAAAGGTTTTGTTTTAAAACCCGGTATGAAATTAATATTAGAACCAAATCAAGTAACATTAAATGCTTCTATTGATAGAGATATTGTTATAGAGCGTATGAATGATGGCACAACAAAAGTAACAGTCCATAAATATAATTATGATATGATGAATGTTCTTGTAAAAGGAACGATTGAAACAAATTTATTTGAAGCTGTATATAAAGCAGGTGAGGACGCAGAACTTGCTGCAAATCTAGCAAGTATATTTGAGTGGGAAATAGATTTTTTTAAAGATTTACGCCCGGGTGATAAATTTATTGTTTTAGTTGAAAAAAAATTTATAAAAGATAAATATGCTGGTTATGGTAAAATTGTAGCTGCTGATTTTTATAATCAAGGTAAATTAAAAAGAGCTGTATACTATAATGATGGTAATAAAAATAAAGGATACTACAATGAAAAAGGTGAAGGATTAGAGCGTGGTTTTTTACGAGTTCCATTGAATTATTCACGCATTACTTCAAGGTATTCTACATCAAGATTACATCCAGTTTTAGGTTATCATAGACCACATTACGGTGTTGATTATGCTGCACCAATAGGAACACCAGTAAAAGCAACTGCAAGTGGTGTTGTTAAAATTAAATCTCGTTCAAAAGGAAATGGAAATTATATTGCACTTCGCCATCCAAATGGATATGAAACATTTTATCTACATTTAAATAGTTTTAATAGAGCAATAAAGCAGGGAAGTCATGTTGAACAAGGACAAATTATAGGATATGTTGGTTCAACTGGTTATTCAACAGGTCCTCATCTTGATTACCGTATAAGAAAAAATGGTAGATGGTTAAATCCTTTAAAATTTGTTGCAACACCTAAAACATTGAAAAAAGATGATGTTACTGCATTTATAGAATTTGCAAAAGTATATTTTGATAAGCTAGATATGTCGCATATTATGTATGCACAAAATAGTTCACTTTATACAGTTCCACCAGTAACTTCTATGTCTGTTATGCAGTTTTAAATATAAATTTTATACCATATCTTGATACCATTCGGGAGTGATACCTAATCTTTTTATTTTATAGTGTATCACTCTTGGCGATAAATCTAAATCTCTTGCAGCAGCAGACATATTTCCATGATTTCGTTTTAGTGATTCTACAATTAATTCTCGTTCATAAGAATCTACAAGTGTATTAAATGATACTGCACCATCTGGTAGAAGTGATGAATTAGATGTTTTGCCAGTTTGTAAAGATGCTGGCAAGTTATATCCATGTATACAGTCATCCTTTGCAGTAATAACAGCTCTTTCAATACAGTTTTCTAGTTCTCTAACATTACCGGGCCAGTGATAACTCATAAGCATATTAATAGCTGGTGTGGAAAGTCTTTTTATATTTTTTTTGTAACGCAGATTATGTTTTTCAATAAAATGTTCTGCCAAAAGTATAATATCACTTCTTCTTGAATTTAAGTCTGGCATAGTAATAGGAAATATATTAAGTCTATAATATAAATCTTCCCTAAACATACCATTTATAATCATTTCTTCAAGGTTTCTACTTGTAGCAGCAATTAATCTAACATCAGATTTTAGAGTTTGGCTACTTCCAAGTCTTGAAAATGTTCTTTCTTGTATAAATCGTAATAATTTTACTTGTGAAGCAAGGGATAAATCACCAACTTCATCAAGAAATAAAGTTCCTGTATTTGCTTTTTCTACATGTCCTATACGCCTTGCAACAGCACCAGTAAATGCACCTTTTTCATGACCAAATAGTTCACTTTCAACAAGATTTTCAGGAATAGCAGCACAATTTAATGTAATAAAAGGTTTTTCTTTTCTATTACTTAATGATACAATAGCTCTTGCAACCATTTCTTTACCAGTGCCAGATGCTCCACGCAGAAGAACTGTTGCATCACTTGTTGCTACTTGTTTTATTAGGTCATAAATATCCCGCATACTTTTACAATTTCCAATTAAAGCTGGAGGATTACTATCATCAAGCATATCTCTAAGTTGTTTATTTTCATATATAAGTTGTTCTTTTTCATCATGTTCAGCAATAACTGCCATTAATGCTTCACCTACAATATTTCCAACAATTTCTAAAAATTTTAAATCTTTTTGTAAGTCTACATTTTCATACATTATTCTATCAACACTTAATGTGCCTATAACTCTTTCCATATTAATAATTGGAACACATATAAAAGCTGTTTTTTCATTTTTATCTCTTGCCCCTAGTCTGTTTAAAAATCTTGGGTCATGCAAAATATCTTCTATTAAATGAGGTCTACCACATTCAGCTACATGACCAGTTATGCCTTCACCTATATTATAAGAAATATGTTTTTTTTCAGCTTCCTGTAAATCATGCGTTGCTTCAATATATAATTTATTATGTTTGACGATAGTAAAAGTGCCTCTAATCATATTAAGGCGTGAACTTAAAATCTCTAATATTTGGTATAATAGTTCATTAACATTTTTTTTATGAACAATAGCATAGCTTATTTCTTGTAATACTGTTATTTCTACACTTAATGTATGCTCTTCTTGAATAGTATTTTTTTTGCTAGCCATTATTATTATAATCCTTTTTATTTTGAATAATTAGGTTATAATTAAATTTTACAAAATTGTAAAGAAAAATATTATTGTTATAAAGACTGTTCGTTATAAAAATCCTTGACAAATATCTATATATGTAATATAAGCAAATATAAGTGAACGGAAGTTGGGTGAATATTCCCACACTGCCCCCGCAGCCGTGATATTGGACTGTTCCTTTTAATAATCATAGCCACTGTAATATTAATTATGGGAAGGCGTAAAGGAATGGAGTGAAGATATAAGTCGGAAGACGTTGCTTAAATAAAATATTCCGGAGGGGAAGTAATGTCATCACATCTCTATAATTTATCAATCTTTTTATAATCAACTTTTAATATTTTTAAATTGATATTGATTTATATTTATAGTTTATTAGAAACTATTAGCATTTTTTTATATTTTCTATTTTTCCAATATAGAACATATCTTAATTATAATTAAATATAGTTTTGTCAAGTATCCATTTGTTTTTAGTTTCCTTAATTATCTGTATTTGAAATCGTATTATAAAAATAACCAATACTATACTAATGCTGTATAAAAATAATGCAGTAAAAGAAGTTATAGTATTGTTAATCATAGATAATCATTAATAATCTTAGAAAAATAGGAGGTAAGATTATATGAAAAAGTTATTAATAGCAATGTTGCTTTTATTTCCATTATTACTTATTTCAGGCTGTGAAGATAGTAGTAGTGGTAATAGTGGTAGTCAAGGTGGCACAGAACAGGAACCACCAACCCCAGACGATGATAATACGGGGGGGGGATTTGAGCCTAAATTATTTACAAATCCATCAAGTCATACGGGTTTTTATATAGATGAAAATGCTGACCTTTATATTACTGGCAGGCATTTTTATGATTATCCAACAATTCAAAAAGCTGGACTAGGTGTATCAACAACTTATTCTAATTACGAAAAATTCACAAAAGTCAAAGAAGTAAGCAATGTTAAAAAAGCAGTGGGAAGTCCTACTCATATATTAATACTTACATACGATGGTGATTTATATGTATGGGGTTATGATGTTTTTAATAATTCTGACCAAGATTATAATACATATCATTATGGCGTATTAGGTCTAGGTAAAGCACCAGAAAATGCAACAGAAGATGAAGAAAAAAAATATTATAATGCCTCTATTCCTAGAAAAATTAATTTCCCTGAAAATGTAAAGATAAAAGATATTGATGCTTATGTAGTAAAATTAGCCAATAATAGACATGGTAGTTCATCAGAAGGTGGAATAAGTATTGCTGTATCAGAAGATAATAAAATATATGGTTGGGGAAGAAATTTAAAATATTTATTTGATAAAACATCAGAAGATGGTGTTTTTTGGGAACCTACATTAATAGATGATAACGGAGTATTTAATAATTTATCAATAACTAAAATTGGATTAGGGGATAGATTTTTAGTAGTATTAGCAGATGATAGATATATCTATGGAATGGGAGGAAATAAAAGCGGTCTTAATTATAAACTTGGAATAAACGATAGTAGAACAAAAATATTTCCACCTGAAAAAATTGAAGTATTAAATGTAGAAAATCAACCTATAAAAATTAAAGATATATCTACTTCACAATCAGGAACTCTTTTAATTGGTGAAGATAATTACGGATATGCTTTTGGAGCAGGTTGCATTGGCACAGAAATAAAAAGACTTTGTTCTTTTAAATCTAGCAAAATAGTTCCTAGTAGAATATTAGATGTGAATGCTACTGATAATGATACATATCTTAATGATTCCATTAAATATATGTCAATAGGTAATCAAGATTCTAATAATTCTTATATTTTATTAGGTGCTGATGGTTCAGTGTATGGTTGGGGAGAAAACGATACTTATCAACTTGGTATAAAAGCAGATTACAGCTATAATGATACACAAGTATTAACAACTGCTAGTTTTAAAATTCCACAGGATATAAAAGAAATAGACTTAAATTATAAAGATTATTCTTATATAGAAAGTAATTATCAAAAGCCTAAAACACAATGGCAAGATAAAAAATTTAAAAGTATTTCTATTGGTAATGGTTTCACTTATGGCATGACAGAAGATGGAGCAATGTATTCATGGGGTTCTAATTCAGAAGGTCAGCTTGGAAGTGGTGGCATAACAGATGATGATGGCGAAGTAACTGGTGCAGAATCAACTTATGAAATGCAAAAAATAATTATAACAAAATAGGGGGAGAGAATATGAATATTAAAAATTTAAAAATTATATTTTCTTCTCTTATTTTAATATTATTTTTATATGGTTGTGATGAAACAAGTAGTTCTGGTGATGATGAAAATCTTCCACCAATAGATAATAAGGGTATGGTAAGCACAAATATTACTTATGATGCTCCAAAACTTAATAAACCTGTTACTTTTTCTGCAAAAGATGGTAATTCTTTTAGCTGGGAAATAGTGGATAGTGATGGGTTATCTATCCCATTAGGTGATAAAAAAGATGTTGTTTATACATTTGAAAAAGGTGGAGAATGGACTGTAATTTTGCGTTCAGATATTGGAGAAAGCAAGGGAATAATTACAATACCTAATGATAATGCAGATATAAATTACAATATAGATTTAGGTGCAAGCCATAGTATTATAGGCAATATATCATCTAATGATTTATATGTTTATGGCAGTAATACAAAAGGAAAATTATGTGTAGATGAAAATGATTATAAAAATATTTCTACACCACATTTACTTGTATCTTTCAGAGATTTAGACTCCACTGCTAATAAAAACCAAACAGATGCTGTGGCAGCAGGTGATAACCATACATTATTTGTATCAAATCACAGAGTATGGGGCTGTGGTGATAATAAATACGGTCAACTTGGTTTAGGAAGTAATGGTCCAGAAAGCAGTAGCGAACCTATTCATATAAGTAATATAAAATATGGTAAGCAGATAGCCTTATATGTGGGAGCTGGAGGGGATAAATCCACAGCCATAATAAGAACAATTCAATCAGGTAATGGAGTATTAAGTAAAGTATATTCTTTTGGAGTAGAAGAAAGCTATGAAAATCCAACCTTATTACCTCGTGAAATGGTTGTTCCAAATGTAGCAGGCAGGGAATGTCCTATTCAAGCAGTAGGTAGACAACACATGCTGTTCCGTGCTACTTGGGCATTTAATATGTTTTCAGGTGGTTGGAATAATAAAGGTCAGTTAGGCAGGGCAGCCAATAGAACAGCAGGTTATGGTGGTTCTTCTCCAGATGAAATTATAGTTGATGAAAAAGCATGGGGTTATTCTGATATGACTGCATATATATACAGCCCATACGGAGAAGGATACGACCCTGAATGGGAAGGTATACCGGGTGGCACATCAAACATTACATATTTTGAAAATAATAACTGTGATGCAAGACTTGCTGCTGGTGATTATTTTAGTATGGCAGTAAAAAGAGCTTCTACTGATGCTTTATATATATGGGGAGATAATTCAGAAGGGCAGATTGGTGTTGATACAACAAGTAGAATTATAGATAATCTAATCCGCAGACCTGCACCATTATTTAATAATTTAGAAAGTAAAGATGAAACTTATAAAAACTCTATGGGAACATTTATAACATCTACACCTATTAGAGCTAAAATATTAGAAATTGCAGCAGGCAGAGCTCATGGATTAGCAGTTGATGATAAAGGTGTATTATATGCTTGGGGCTCAAATGGAAAAAATCAGCTAACAAATATTGGCAAAACTAATGCAACTAATAATAGAGTAGTTGAAATCCCTGTTCCTAATGGAGCAACAAAATGGCTGAATGTATGGGCTGGAGGTGATAGAACAATAGCATTAGCTGATGACTATAACCTATATACATGGGGAGATAATAAAGATGGTATTCTTGGCATAGGAAGTGATGAAAACACTATTTCTGCACCAATAAAACTTACATTTGATATTCGTCCCGTAGAAGAAAGTATAGAACAATAAAAAAGGTGGGAACTCCCACCTTATTTCATTAAACCCCCTGATTTTATCAGGGGGAAGTGTGAAGGAATAAACTAATTAGAAGCTACCTTGTGATATTCGTTGCATTGCTTCTTTAGTTTTTTCTTGGCTGTTAAATGCTGTTAATCTAAAATAACCTTGACCGCAAGGACCAAATCCCGAACCGGGTGTGCCTACTATTTGATATTTTTCAAGAAGAATATCAAGAAAATCAAAAGAATTTATTCCATCAGGAATTTTCCACCATATATATGGTGCATTTATACCACCATAAACTTCAAATCCAGCTTTTTTTAAACCATTTAATATTATTTTAGCATTATTCATATAATATTTAATAACATCTTTTGTTTCTTTCATACCTTGAATAGAATAAACAGCCTCAGCTGCTCGTTGTGTTACATAAGATACTCCATTAAATTTAGTAGTTTGTCTTCTATTCCAAAGTTTATTTAGTGAGATTTTATTAGTATTATCATAAGCATATAATTCTTTTGGAACTACTGTAAATGCACATCTTATACCAGTAAATCCTGCTGTTTTAGAAAATGATTTAAATTCTATTGCAACTTTTTTAGCTTCTGGTATTTCATATATTGAGCCACATATATCTTTTTCTTGAATATATGCACTGTAAGCACTATCATATAAAATTATAGATTTGTGTTCCAAGGCATAGTCTACCCATTGTTTTAATTCTGCTTTTGTTAATGCTGCACCTGTTGGATTATTTGGGGAGCATATATATATTAAGTCAGCATGTTGTGTTGGCAACTCTGGTTTAAAATTATTTTCTTTTATAGAAGGCATATAGATTATTTTTTCAAAATATCCGTTATCATTTAATTTGCCACTTCTTCCTGCCATAACATTACTATCAAGATATACAGGATAAACTGGGTCAGCGATTGCAATTTTAGAGTTAATATCAAATATTTCTTGAATATTAGCAACATCACATTTTGAACCATCACTAATAAATATTTCTTCTGGTAATATATCTATATTTCTTGATTTATATTCACCATTAATTATTGCATTAATTAAAAAATCATAACCTTGTTCTGGTCCATATCCTTTAAATGTTGCATTATCTGCCATTTCTTTTACAGCTTTTTCCATAGCATTTATTACTGCATTTGTTAATGGAAGGGTAACATCACCAATACCCATTTTAATAATATTTGCATTTGGATTATCTGCTTTATATGCTTTTACTTTATTTGCAATGTCAGCAAAAAGATAACTATTTGGAAGCAGTAAATAGTTAGAATTAATTTTTGCCATATTTATATTCCATTTAAATAATTATCAACTTCAATTGCAGTTTGTTTTGCATTTGCCATAGCTCTTACAACTAATGATTGACCAGTTCTCATATCTCCGCATGTAAAAATACCTTGTGACGATATACCTTCTACTCTACCTCTTTTATCAGATTCTAAACGCAAATCTTTAATAAACGAGTTATTATCAACACCTAAAAAACCCATAGCTATAAATACATAGTCAGCTTTAATATTTGTAGTGGTATTTTCTATTTCTTTAAAAGATAAAGGTTTTCCATCAGGTGAAAATTCCCATGCAGCATCAGCTATATCAATACTTGTTACAATTCCATTTGAACCATGAAATTCTTTTACAATTTTTGCCCAAAGCCTTGTTCCACCTTCTTTATGGCTTGATGATGTTTTAAGCTCATAGGGCCAGTCTGGCCAAGGGGTTGATGCAGAACGCTCTTTTGGTGGTTCTGGCATAATTTCAATTTGTGTTATGTTTGTAGCTTTTTGTCGTATAGATGTGCCTAAACAATCACTTCCAGTATCTCCACCGCCAATAATTACAACATCTTTACCTAATACATCAATAGGTAATTTATTTATTTCCTTACCAATAAACATATTTTGTCCAGATAAAAATTCTAATGCAAAATGTATATTTTTTAGCTGTCTGCCTTTAATTTGTAAATCCCTAGGAACTGGCGTTCCTATTGCAAGCACTGTTGCATCAAATTTATTATGTAAATATGATGCAGAAATGTCTTTTCCAATTTCAGTATTAAATTGAAAATCTATTCCTGATGCTTTTAAAATATCAATACGCCTTTCTATAATATTTTTTTCTAGTTTAAAATCTGGTATCCCATATCTTAAAAGTCCACCTGCATATTTTCTTTTTTCATAGACTGTAACATTATGACCTTTTTTATAAAGTTCAAAAGCCATATATAACCCAGCAGGTCCTGCACCTACAATTGCAACATTTTTTCCACTTTTATTTTTAGGAACAATTTGTTTTACATATCCATTTGTGAACGCATTTTCAATAACTGATTTTTCAAGTTGTCTAATCATAACTGGGATATTTTCAATATTTTTTGTGCATGTATTTTCACAAAGAGCAGGGCAAACTCTACTTGTAAATTCAGGCATATTACTTGTTTCACTAAGTATTTCCCATGCTCTTTTCCAGTTTAATGTTCTTAATGCTTCATTCATTTCAGGTATTACATTTCCTAATGGGCAACCAATACCATGGCAAAATGGAATACCGCAATCCATACATCTTGAAGCTTGCATTGTTAATTCTTCTGTATTAAATTTTCTTTCTACTTCATTATAGTCTTCTATACGAGTAGCCTCTGGTCTATATATATTTTGTATTCTCTGTATAGTTTTCATAGTATTATATCCTCATAAATTAGTTGCTATTTTCTTTCATAGATTGTAATGCTTTTTTATAATCAACAGGAAATACTTTTACAAACATATCTCTATAATTTTCCCAATTTGCAATTATATCTTTTGCTTTTTGACTATCTGTATATTTAATATGTTCGTTTAGTAGTAATAAAAGTTCTTTTTCGTCATCACTTCCTGATGCTATATTTTCCAAATCAACAGAACTTGTATTACATCGTAAGTCAAAATCATTACTCATATCAAGAACATAAGCAATACCACCAGTCATTCCAGCAGCAAAATTTACACCAGTATTACCAATTATTACAACTCTGCCACCTGTCATATATTCACAACCATGGTCGCCAATTCCTTCAACAACAGATATAAAACCACTATTTCTAATAGCAAATCTTTCTCCCGCCTGCCCATTTAAGAAGATTTTACCACTTGTGCCACCATATCCAATAACATTACCTGCAACTACATTTTCTGATGCTTTAAATGATGAATTTTTTGCAGGTTTTACTATTATTTTACCACCAGAGATACCTTTACCTACAAAATCATTTGCTTCACCTTCTAGGTTGAAAGTTATACCATGAGCTAAAAAAGCACCAAAACTTTGTCCAGCACAGCCTTTAAAGTTCACATTAATAGTATCATCCTCTAAACCTTTTAAGCCATATTTTTTTGCTATATTATGTGAAAGCTCAGTCCCAACAGTCCTATTAATATTTTTAATTTCTAAATCAATAGTTTTTGCTTTACCAGTTTCAATACTTTCTTTGAATACATCAAGTAAATATTCTCTATCATAGTTTTCAAGTGTATATGAAGATATTCCACTATATTTAATTTCTTTTCCACTAACACTTTGTAATATTTTAGAAAAATCAAGATTTTTTGTTTTATAAAATTCTATTGCTTTATTTACCTGTAATAAATCACTTCTGCCAATAGCTTCATCAAGGGTTCTAAGTCCAAGAGCTGCTAAATACTCTCTTACTTCCTCAGCAACGAACATAAGAAAATTTTCAACATATTCTGGTTTTCCTGTAAACTTTTTCCTTAATTCTTTATCTTGCGTAGCAATACCAACAGGACATGTATTTGAATGGCACTGCCTCATCATAACACAACCTAAACTTGCAAGCACTGTTGTAGCAAATCCAAATTCTTCTGCACCTAAAAGGGCAGCAATGATTACATCTCTACCTGTTTTTAGCTGTCCGTCAGTTTGCAATCTTACTCTACCACGAAGTTTATTTAAAACAAGAGTTTGTTGAGCTTCTGCAAGTCCTAATTCCCAAGGAAGTCCTGCATGTTTAATACTTGTTAGTGGAGATGCACCTGTTCCACCGTCATGCCCACTTATCAAGATAACATCAGAATGTGCTTTTGCAACACCTGCTGCAATTGTTCCAACACCTACTTCGGACACAAGTTTTACAGATATTCTTGCTTGTGGATTAGAGTTACGCAGGTCATATATAAGTTGAGCTAAATCCTCAATAGAATATATATCATGATGAGGTGGTGGAGAAATTAAGCTTACATTTGGCATAGAATGTCTTAATTTTGCAATAAATTTATCCACTTTATGACCCGGTAGTTGTCCACCTTCACCCGGTTTAGCACCTTGTGCCATTTTTATTTGTAATTCTTTTGCATTAGAAAGGTATTCTATTGTTACACCAAATCTTCCACTTGCAATTTGCTTAATAGCACTGCTTCTAATCTGACCTTTTTCATTTGGTTTATATCTTTCTGGGTCTTCACCGCCTTCACCACAGTTACTCATACCACCTAATTTATTCATAGCAATTGCTATTGTTTCATGTGCTTCTGGGCTTATAGACCCAAGTGACATAGCACCAGTAACAAATCTTTTAACAATATTTGACGCACTTTCAACTTCTTCAATAGGAACAGGAACTGCTGTTGCAAATTCAAAAAGTCCTCTTAAAGTGCATAAATTTTTTGATTGCTCATTAATAAGTTTTGCATATTCTTTATATTTTTCTTTATTTTTATTTTGAACAGCTTGTCTAAATAATGTAATACTTTCTGGTGTCCATAAATGATGTTCACCATTTTTTCTATAATGATATTGACCACCAGAAGATAGCATATTATCATTATGCTCATCTGCTGTTTTTCGTCTCATCAATGCTTCATATTCTATTTCTTTTAATCCAATACCATTTATACGACTTGCAGTGCCTGTAAAAAATTCTTTTATTACATCATTGTTTAATCCAACAGCTTCAAATAACTGACCACTTCTATAACTTCTTAAAGTAGATATACCCATTTTACTCATTATTTTTAATAGTCCTTTATCAACTGCTTTAACATAGTTTTCAGTTGCTTTTACTCTATCTACTTTTATTTCATTATCATCAACAAGGGCAGATATGCTTTCAAGAGCAAGATATGGGCATATAGCTGTGGCACCATATCCTAATAATAAAGCAAAGTGCATTATTTCTCTAGCTTCACCAGTTTCTAAAATAACAGCTGATTCTGGGCGTATACCTGCTTTTGATAATGCTTTATTAACAGCAGTAACAGCAAGCATAGAAGGAATTGGTGTATAGCCATCTTCAATATTTTTATCACTAAGTATTAAAATTGGAAATCCTTCTTTTACTTTTGCAACAGCTATTTCTGCAATATTTTTTAAAGATTGTTCTAAATCGCTTTTAAATGATATATTAATGATAGCAGATTGAAAACCATCTTCACCAATAGTTCTAAGTCTTTTAAGTTCATCATTTGTAATAATAGGCCGTGGAAGTTCTATAACTCTTGCATGATATGCACCATCTTCTAAAATATTACCTTTGTTACCAATAAAAGTAACAAGACTCATTACTAAATCTTCCCTTATAGAGTCTATTGGTGGATTAGTTACTTGTGCAAAAAGTTGTTTAAAATAGTTAAATAAAAGTTGTGGTTTTTGGCTTAATATAGCAAGTGCTGCATCATTTCCCATAGAGCCAACAGGTTCTGCACCTTTTTCTGCCATAGGTTTTATAATAAAATCAAAATCTTCCTTTGTGTATCCAAAAAGTTTTTGTTTTTTAATAATGTTTCTTGATGGTTCAGCAGGGGATAGGGATTCAAATAAACCATGAACATATATTCTATTTTCGTTTATCCATCTTCTATATGGTAGTCTTCTAGCAGCAGTTTTCTTAACAGCAGCATCACTAATAATTCTATGATTTTCTAAGTCACAGTATATAATTTCACCTGGACGAAGTCTGCCTTTTTTTAATACTTTATCATTTTCAATATCAAGAACACCAGTTTCTGATGCAAGAACTAATACATTATCAGTTGTAACAGTATATCTTGCTGGACGAAGTCCATTTCTATCAAGAATTGCACCAGCATTAACGCCATCAGAAAAAGCAACAGCCGCTGGACCATCCCAAGGTTCCATTAATGCTGAATGATATTCAAAAAATGCTCGGACATCTTTACCCATGTGGTATTTTGGACCCCATGCTTGTGGTATTAACATAAGCATGGCATGGCATAAATCTCTACCACTTGCTACAAGTAATTCAAACATATTATCAAGAGATGCAGAATCACTTTGACCATCTTTAATTAATGGGAGTATTTCTTTTAAATCATCACCTAAAAGAGATGATGAAAATTGTGGTTCTCTACTTGCAAGATTATTTAAATTACCTTTTAATGTATTAATCTCACCATTGTGAGCAACATATCTAAATGGATGAGCAAGTTCCCATGTTGGAAATGTATTTGTGCTGTATCTCTGGTGAACAAGTGCAATAGGTGATTTAAATAATTCATCTGTTAAATCTAAATAAAAATTTTCAACTTGTGTTGCCATAAAAAGACCTTTATATACAATGCTTTTTGATGACATACTTGGAATATATACATTTGATAGTTTAATTTCTATTAGTCTTCTTGCAATAAAAAGTTTTCTTTCAAATATTTGTTGATTATCATATTTACTTTTTATAAATATTTGTCTTATTTTAGGACATGTAATTCTTGCTGCTTTTCCAACAGCATTAATGTTTATAGGAACATCTCGCCAGCAAATAATTTCACCACATTTTTCTGAAATTATTTTTTCAATATCTTCTTCAAGGTTTTCTCCACCAAAAATTACGGCAACACCATATTTACTGTATTCTGGGAGTTTTTCTTTTACCACTTTTTTAAAAAATTCATCAGGTATAGAAACAAGTATGCCTGCACCGTCACCAGTTTCAGGGTCACCACCTGTTGCACCTCTGTGCATTAAATTTTTCAAAATTGTAATACCATTTTCAACAGTTGTATGTGTTGGTATGTTTTTTAAATCTGCAATAAGCCCCACACCACAGGCATCTCTTTCATATTGGCTATTATAAAGTCCGATATTTTTAGGATACATTTAATTACTCCTATATATTTATTCCTTCATATTTACTATAATCAAAAAGTATGCCATATTTTTTTAATGTAAAAACAGTATATTTTATAAAATTTTTTGGTAAAAATTGTAAAAGAATAATATTTCTTTTACAATATTGTAAAAAATAATATAACTTAATATTTTATAAAAAAATTATTTTTTCTTTTAAAATAAAGAAGTTTTATGTATTATTTTAATTGAAAAATTTTTTGGCATTTATATTGCATTAAATTATAGCAAAATTAATAATATATAATTTTAAGGAGGTAGCATGAGTTTATCAAAACGATATTTAGCTATTAATGCTATTGCAGAAAATACATCAAAAGAGTATGCAAAAGCAGAAAAAGCAACATTAGAGAATTATGGTGAAGATGTTTTTAATTCAAAAGCTATTAGAGAATATTTACCTAAAAAATCAGCTGAAAAATTATTGAATACAATTAATAATAGGGCTCAACTTGACCCTGATATAGCAGCTGATGTTGCTCATGGTTTGAAACAATGGGCAATAGAAAGAGGTGCAACACATTTTACACATTGGTTTCAGCCTTTAACAGGTTCAACGGCTGAAAAACATGATTCATTTTTAGAAATTGAAGGGGATAATGCTATTTTTGCATTTTCTGCTAAAAACTTGATTGTAGGTGAACCTGATGCCTCATCATTTCCATCTGGTGGGCTACGCAGAACATTTGAAGCAAGGGGATATACAGCATGGGACCCTACAAGTCCAGCATTTATTAAACGCCATGCAAATGGGGCAACTTTGTGTATTCCAACAGCTTTCTGCTCGTATACAGGGGAAGCTCTTGATAAAAAAACACCACTTTTGCGTTCAATTCAGTGTCTTACAACATCTACACAAAGGCTTATGAAATGTTTTGGATTAGAAGAAGAAAAAGTAACTATTACTCTTGGGGCAGAGCAAGAATACTTTTTAATTGATAAAAAGTTCTACTTACATAGACCTGATTTATTACAGACAGGAAGAACTCTTTTTGGTGCTACTCCACCAAAACATCAACAGTTAGAAGACCATTATTTTGGTTCAATCCAACAAAGAGTGCTTAATTTTATGAATGAAGTAGAACATGAATTATGGAGACTAGGTGTTCCTGCTAAAACTCGTCATAATGAAGTAGCTCCCGGACAATTTGAGCTTGCACCAATGTTTGAAGATATTAATTTAGCTGTTGACCATAATATGCTTATTATGGATACTTTACGCCTTGTGGCAGATAGACATGGTTTCGTATGTCTTTTACATGAAAAACCTTTTGCAGGTGTAAATGGCAGTGGCAAACATAATAACTGGTCTATTAATTATGGAGATACTAATCTTCTAAATCCCGGTAATAATCCTCAACAAAATGCTGTATTTTTAACAGTTCTATTAGGTATCATTAGAGCTGTTGATACCCATGCAGATATGCTTAGAGCATCAGTTGCTCATGCAGGAAATGACCATAGACTTGGAGCAAATGAGGCACCACCAGCAATTATTTCAATATATCTTGGTGACCAGCTTAATGAAGTAATTGAAAATATAGAGAAAGGTGAAAATCATTCTAAACATAAAGCAGGCGTTATGCAAATAGGTGTGGATACTCTGCCATCTTTACCAAAGGATGCCACTGATAGAAATAGGACAAGCCCATTTGCTTTTACAGGTAATAAATTTGAATTTAGAGCACCGGGTTCAAGTCAATCATGTTCTGGACCAATGACTGTTTTAAATACTATTGTAGCAGATTCTTTTGATTTTATAGCAGAGCAACTTGAAGGTCATATTGGTAATGAAGAAGCTTTTAATAATGCTTTACAAAAAGTTTTAAAAGATATTATTAGACAACATAAAAAAGTTATTTTTAATGGTGATGGATATACTGATGACTGGAAAGAAGAAGCTGCACGCAGGGGACTTCCAAATGCTATAACTACAATGGATGCTTTACGCAGTTTAATAAATGATAAAAATATTGCTCTTTTTTCTAAATATGGTGTTTATTCTAAAAAAGAGCTTCAATCAAGATTTGAAGTATTTTTAGAAGAATATCATAGAAAAATACGCATAGAAGGTGAAATAGCTTTAAATATAGTTCGTAATAATATTTTACCAGCTGTAATTGAAGAATTTCAAACAGAACTTTCAGCTGTTAAATCTGCAACAGATGCAGGTATTACAGTTGGTGTTGGTGCTTTAAAAAGAAATGTAGAACTTTTAGGTAAAGGTCTTGAAGATTTAACTGAAAAAACAGAAAAAATGGAAAAAGCTGTTACAGGGCTACATGAAGAAATACTTGAAGCTATGGCAGAGTTAAGAGCTGTTGTTGATAGATTAGAAAAAATAGTATCAGATACTTTATGGCCTTTGCCTAAATATAGAGAAATGCTATTTATAAAATAATTTTAGGATATAGTAAAAGTTCCCCTATTTTTTAAGTTTTAAGAAATAGGGGATATTGTTTCATAATATGTAATTTTTTAAATATAATGGTATAAGAGCAAGATATAAAATATATTATAAAAATAAAAATTATGGAAATTTATATAAAAATATAAAAATGATTACTGTATTTTCACTTAATATTTATATCTTTATTCTCTTTAACTTGCATTATTTTTGCTAAAAAGACATTTAGCAAGATTTATAATACTGTATAAATTCATAATTATACTCCACTATCTATTGTATATAGTTAAGTTGTATTTTAATAAAATTATCCATTGACAATATAATTATGTATCTATAATATATGCAAGTTTTGTCTACATTTAAATAAAAAATAATATACTAAATATTAAAATAATAAACATGAGGTAAGTGTATGAATTTTAGTTGGAGAGAGAAACGCTTAAAAAAGTCTTTTCTTGCTCTTGAAAATGGAGAAGTATTTAAGGGATATTCTTTTGGAGCCTCTGTTGATAAGCTTGGAGAAACAGTTTTTAATACAGGAATGAGTGGTTATGAGGGTATAATAAGTGACCCATCTTATGCTGGACAGTTTGTATCTCTTACTGCACCAGAAATAGGTAACTATGGTATTGATTTAAATTTTTTAGAGTCAAGAAGTCTTTTTTTAAATGGGCTTATAGTTTGTAATATTAATGAACCATCTAATTATTCATCTCAAATAAGTTTGCAAGATATGTTAAAAAAACATAATATCCCAGCTATTGCAGGTATAGATGTAAGAAGGCTTACATTAATGATTAGAGAGCAGGGGTCTTTAAAAGGTTTTTTGCATTGTAGCAATGAAAATATTACTATTGAAGAAGCAGTTGCAAAAGCACAAGAATGGGAAGGGCTTGATAATCAAGACTATGCAGCTCGTGTTACAGCTGGTGAAATATTTAAATGGAATGATGCAGGCACATATAAAGTTATCGCTTATGATTTTGGCATTAAATATAATATATTAAGAAGTCTTGCTAATCATGATATGCAGGTTACAGTTGTTCCTGCAAGTTATGACCCTATAAAAGTAATGGAAATGAAGCCTGATGGTGTGTTTTTATCTAATGGACCCGCAGACCCTTCATCACTTCATTATGCAATTGATGCAGCAAAGTATTTTACGGGTAAAGTTCCTTTGATGGGTATATGTTTAGGTCATCAAATTATGGGTATTTCTTCTGGTTGCTCTTGTTATAGATTAAAGTTTGGTCATCATGGACTTAATCATCCTGTAAAAAATTTAATAACTAATCAAGTAGAAATTACATCACAAAATCATAATTTTGCTCTTGATATTAATAAAATCCCATCATGTTTAGAAATAACACACATAAATATGAATGATAACACATTAGAAGGTATTAGACATAAAACGGAACCATTTTTTAGTGTTCAATATCATCCAGAAGCAGCACCCGGTCCTAATGATTCCCTTTATCTTTTTGAAACTTTTAAAAAAATAATGGAGCGTTAAGATGCCTAAAAGAAATGATATTAATAAAATAATGATAATAGGTGCAGGTCCTATCGTAATAGGGCAAGGATGCGAGTTTGACTATTCAGGAGTGCAGGCGTGCAAGGCATTAAAAAGTGAAGGATTTGAAATAGTGCTTGTAAATTCAAATCCTGCAACAATTATGACTGACCCAGAGTTTGCAGATAGAACATATATTGAGCCATTATCTGCTGATATTTTACATGAAATTATTAGACGAGAAAGACCTGATGCAATACTTCCAACTCTTGGAGGTCAAACTGCATTAAATTTAGCAGTTGAGCTTTATGATAAAGGTATTTTAAAAAGATATGGTGTAGAAATGATTGGGGCTTCTGTTGTAAGCATAAATAAAGCAGAAGATAGACAGTTATTTAAAAAAACAATGAAAGAAATAGGGCTTGATTTACCCCGCTCAGGTTCAGCACATACAATGCAGGAAGCATTAGCAGTAGCAGAAGCTATTGGTTCGTGGCCTTTAATTATACGACCGGGATTTACTCTTGGTGGAACTGGTGGTGGCATTGCTCATAATAAAGAAGAATTTAATCAAATAGTTTCTCGTGGACTTTTTGAAAGTAGAAATAGCGAAGTTTTAATTGAAGAATCACTTCTTGGATGGAAAGAATATGAAATGGAAGTGATGAGAGATAAAAAAAATAATGCAGTAATAGTATGCTCTATTGAAAACTTTGACCCTATGGGTGTCCATACAGGTGATTCAATTACAGTTGCACCTATACAAACATTGACTGATAGAGAGTATCAGGCTATGCGAGATGATAGTTTAAGAGTTATGCAGGCAATAGGTGTGGAAACTGGTGGAGCAAATGTGCAGTGGGCAGTTAATCCAAAAGATGGAAGAAGAATTGTTATTGAAATGAATCCAAGAGTTTCTCGTTCTTCGGCACTTGCTTCAAAAGCAACTGGATTTCCTATTGCAAAAATTGCAGCATTACTTGCAGTAGGATATACTCTTGATGAATTAATTAATGATATAACTGGGGAAACTCCATCTTGTTTTGAGCCTGCTCTTGATTATATCGTTACTAAAATTCCACGATTTACTTTTGAAAAATTTCAAAATGCAGATTCTACTCTTGGAACTCAAATGAAATCAGTAGGCGAAGCAATGGCTATTGGTAAAACATTTAAACAATCTTTCCAAAAAGCTATTCGTTCATTGGAAATTGGTAGAAGTGGTTTTGGTGCTGATGGTAAAGATAATATTTATGAAAATATGACAGAAGAAGAGTTAAATATTGCATTACAAGTGCCAAAAGCTGATAGAATATTTATATTAAGAGCAGCATTTAAAAAAGGATATTCTATTGATGATATTTATAAATTTTCTAAGATAGATAAATATTTTTTACGCCATCTTCAAGAGATTACATCATTTGAGAATGAAATAATATCAGCTGGTAGTTTAGATTGTTTATCAAAAGATAAAGAGCTTTTTATACAAGCAAAAGAGTTTGGATTTTCAGATAAGCAAATTGCATTTTTATTAAATACTACTGAAAAAAATGTTCGTGATAAAAGGAAAAATTTAGGCATTGTGCCAAATTATGCTGCTGTTGATACTTGTGCTGGTGAATTTTATGCAAAAACTCCATATTATTATTCATCTTACAGTGAATATTCAGAACCTATTAGAAATACAGATAGTAAAAAATCTATTATGGTGTTAGGTGGTGGTCCAAATAGAATAGGGCAGGGTATAGAGTTTGATTACTGTTGTGTGCATGCGTCATTTGCTTTAAAATCAGCAGGATATAATTGTATTATGGTCAACTCTAACCCTGAAACTGTATCAACGGATTATGATATAAGTGATAAACTTTATTTTGAACCTTTAACTATTGAAGATGTTTTACATATTTATGAAAGGGAAAAATGTGTTGGGGCTATTGTTCAATTTGGTGGGCAGACACCGCTTAATCTTGCAAGAGAGCTTGAAAATTGTGGCGTAAATATTATAGGAACAAATCCTGATAGTATAGAATTTGCAGAAGATAGAGATAGATTTCAAAAACTTATTGATAAACTTAATATAAAACAACCTGAAAATGGTATTGCGTATAAAGAGCAAGAAGCATTAGATATTGCTGATAGAATAGGTTATCCAGTGCTTGTTCGTCCTTCTTATGTTCTTGGTGGTAGAGGTATGGTAATTGCTTATACTCATGAAACTCTTGAAAAATATATTAAGTATGCAGTTCAAATTTCTAATGATAATCCTATATTAATTGATAAATTTTTAAATGATGCAGTAGAAATTGATGTGGACTGTATATCTGATGGTAAAACAACTGTTATTGGAGGTATTATGGAACATGTTGAGCCAGCTGGTATCCATTCTGGTGATTCTGCTGCTGTTATCCCTACAATGACTTTAAATGAAGAAATACTTAATATTATTAGAAGCCATACATTTGATTTAGCAAAAGAGCTTAATGTATGTGGTCTTATGAATATTCAATATGCTGTGCATGATAATCAAGTATATATTATAGAAGCTAATCCACGAGCATCAAGAACAGCTCCATTTGTGAGTAAATCTATTGGAATACCACTTGTTAAATATGCTGTTAGATGTATGCTGGGAGAAACATTATCACAAATAGGATTTACGGAAGAAATTATACCACCATACACAACAGTAAAAGAAGCAGTTTTTCCATTTTCAAAATTTATAGGAGCAGATATATTTTTAAGCCCTGAAATGCACTCTACTGGTGAAGTTATGGGCATGGATACAAGTAAAGGGCTTGCATATCTAAAATCACAAATAGCATCAGGTGGCAAACTACCTGAAAGTGGTAATATATTTGTATCTCTTAATAATAGAGATAAAGAGCGTGCTGTTCCATATTTAAAAGATTTAGCAGAGATTGGATTTAATATTTATGCAACAGAAGGCACATCTACTATGCTTTATGATAATAATATAAAATCAAATGCTGTTTTTAAAATTTCAAAAGGGCGTCCAAATCTTGTAGACCTTTTAAATGAAGATAAAATTCATTGGATAATAATGACAAGAGAAGATGGTGAAGATGCAATCAATGATGAAATAAAAACACGTTCTATTGCTTTATTAAAAGGTGTGCCAATGACATCTACTTTTTCAGGCATTGTTGCTTCCGTTGATGGATTAAAAGAAAAAACAGATTTTGGTAGATTTGAAGTATATTCTTTGCAAGAATATCATAGAAAAATTATATTAAAGCATAATTAATCATTAAATGGGGTATAGCTAACTAATACCCCATATTATTATATAATATTGATTTTATTTAGTTTTTTCCAATATTATTATCAAAAAATACTTGTTATATTATTTTGTAAATATTATATAATTATATATTATTTATATTAAGGAATATTATATGATAGATTTACACTGTCATTCGTTAGCTTCTGATGGTTCTTATACACCCAAAGAACTTATAAAAATGGCGGAAAATTTAAATATTACTCATCTTGCATTAACAGACCATGATACAACAGCTGGAATTAATGAATTTATGACGCAAGAAAGTAATATTACAAGAATACCCGGTATAGAAATAAGTGTTGAAATAGATAAGGGAGAACTTCATATTGTAGGTCTGTTTATTGATATATCAAATAAAGCACTTAAAGAGATGGAAGAAGAAGTGCAGTATTATAGAAAAAAAAGAAATGAAAAAATGCTTACAGCACTTTCTAAACTTGTTAAGAAAAATGTTAAAATAGAAGATTTACTTGATAACCCTAGTTCACAGCTTGGAAGACCTCATGTGGCAAAATATCTTTTGAAAAATAATATTGTTACTTCTATGCAGGAAGCGTTTGAATTATATTTAAAAGATGGTGCAGCTCTTGCTTTTAAAAAACAACAGGTTTCAGTGGAAAGAGCTTTAAATGTTATAAAAAATGCTGGTGGTATATCAATTATAGCACATCCATATACATTAAAACTTGAAGATGATAAGTTAGATGAATTAGTATATAAATATAAAAAATTAGGTTTGAATGGTATTGAAGCATATTCAAGCCATAATCCCGTTGATAAAAAAGATATATTTGCTAATATTGCAAGAAAAAATGGCCTTATTATATCTTGTGGAAGTGACTTCCATGGAGCTAACGGAAAAGTAGCAAAACTTGGTGCAGATATTGGTAATCTTTTTGATGATGATATATTAAACCCGATGTATGATATACTAAATAGTAGGTAATATTTATATGGATAATGAAATAAAACCTTATAAATATAATGAATTTAAACAATATTTACGATTTGAACTTGGAATGAGTGATAATTCTGTTATATCATATATTTCCGATATAGAAACTTTGTATAAATTTTATAAAAAAGATATAAAAACGATTAGTTCAGAAGATATTGTTGCATTTATGTCATATATGCGTAAAAATCAGCAATCTTTGGAAACTATACTTCGTAGACTTTCTGGTATAAGCCAATATTTTGATTTTTTAATAATTGAAAAAGAAATAAAAGTTAATCCTGTTGAATTTATTGCAAAACCACGCCAGTGGCATAAACTTCCAGATTTTCTTGATTTTGATGAAGTAGATAAATTAATTTCTAGTGATGATTTATCAACACCTATCAAAGAAAGAAACTGTTTAATTATGGAAACTCTTTATGCAACAGGAATGCGTGTAAGTGAATTAATTGCTGTTAAAATCATGGATATAGATTTTAAAAGAGGTATTATTAAAGTAACAGGCAAAGGCTCAAAGCAGAGAATTGTGCCACTTTATTCATCATTATTAGATAAATTAGAAGATTATTTGGCTTTAAGACAGGAATATTTTGTAAAAAATAGTGATACTGGTTATCTTTTTTTAAATCAACATGGAAGTATGCTTACAAGACAGCATATATGGAATATTGTAAAAGAAAAATGTAAAGAATATAATATTACTAAACATGTTTCTCCGCATACTTTACGACATTCATTTGCAACACATATGCTTTCAAATGGAGCAGATTTAAGAACACTGCAAATATTTTTAGGTCATTCAAATATATCTACAACAGAAATTTATACCCATGTAACAGATGATGATAAAAGAAAGACTATAATGAATTTTCATCCGAGATTTGCTAAAAGATGAAAATAGTTATTACTCATATTAATCCTGATTTTGATGCAGTTGCAAGTGCTTATGCAGTATATAAACTATATAATTGTGACCATATTGCATTATGTAGTAATATGGAAAATAATGTATATAGGTTTATCAAAGATAATGATTTTCATATAAATATTAAACAATATAAAGATAAATATATTAATGAATTAGTTAGTATAGATACATTAATTATTACAGACTGTAATCAAAAACAAAGGCTTGGAAAACTTGCAAAATTAATAGATATTGCAAAAGAAATTATTATTTATGACCACCATGCAGGTATAAGTTGCGATATATCTGCTAATCAAAGTTATATTCAGGAAATAGGTGCGACAACATCTATTTTATGTCTTATTATGCAGAAAAAAGGCATAACTCTTACACATAAGGAAGCAACTTTTTTATCATTAGGCATTTATGAAGATACTGGACTTTTTACTTTTAGTAAAACTACATCAAATGATGCTTTATCATTATCATACTTAATATCACAAAATGCAGATACAACAGCAGCAAATGATTATGTCCAGAGAGAATTAAGTAATATTCAAATTATGCTTTTAAATGAATTGCTTTTAAATTTATCAATTATAACAGTAGGTGGCATTGATGTTGGGTATTCTTATGCAACAGTAGACGAATATGTGGATGAAGTAGCTTTTATTGCTCATAAATTAATGATAATAGAAGGTCTAAGCTCTCTTTTTATACTGATTTCAACAGGTGGAAGGCTTTTTCTTATAGGGCGAAGTAATGATGTAAAAGTAAATGTATTAAGTATAGTTGCTCAGTTTGGAGGTGGTGGTCACAGTGTTGCAGGTAGTGCTATTATTAAAGATAAAATGATTACTGAAACACTAGAAATGCTTAAATATGTTATTAGAGAAACTATTAAACCAGTTAAAACTGTTCAAGAAATTATGACAACTCATGTTAAATCAGTTAAAAGTAATGCAATATTAAAAGAAGCTATGGATTTAACTATGAAATATAATTTAAATTATATGCCTGTTGTTGAAAATAACAAGACAATAGGTATTATATCAAGAAAAGATATATTGCATGGAGTAAAGCATGGACTTGAATATGAAAGTATAAATAATATAATGCAGACAGAGTTTGAGACAGTTTATCCAAATACTTTATTTTATGAGGCAGAAGCTATTATGGTATATCAAAACCAAAAACTTTTACCTGTTGAAACAAATAAAGGTATTGTTGGAGTGATTACAAGGACAGACCTTTTAAGATTAATGCACGAAGATATTATTTTACAATCAAAATATGCTGAAAATAAGAGAAAAAAACTTGGTATATTAAAAAATAGAAATATATTAGCTAAAATGCAGGATAATCTTGATAGTAAGTTATTATCTTTACTAAAAGATATTGGTAAGTATGCAGAAGAAATGCACTATAAAGCTTATGTTGTAGGTGGATTTGTTCGTGATTTGCTTATGGATAAAAATAACTATGATATAGATATTGTTATAGAGGGTGATGGTGCAAAATTTGCAGTTAATTATGCAAAAAAATATAATGCGAAAGTCTTTGTTCATCAAAAATTTAAAACTGCGGTTGTTTCATTTGATAATGGATTTAAAATTGATTTTGCAACAGCTAGAACAGAATATTATATAACACCAGCAGCAGCACCAGAAGTGGTGGAATCATCTGTAAAAAGTGACCTTTTTCGCAGAGATTTTACAATAAATGCTATGGCAGTTCGTCTTGATGGCTCTCAGTTTGGTTTATTACTTGATTTTTTTATGGGTCAGAAAGATATTGTTGATAAAAAAATTAGAGTTCTTCATTCATTAAGTTTTATTGATGACCCATCACGAGCATACAGAGCTATAAGATTTGCTGTTAGATTTGGTTTTGAGATAGGAAGCCATACAGATAGACTTATTAAACATGCAGAAAGTCTTAATTTATTTAATAGAATAATAGGACAGAGAAGATTTTTAGAACTTAAATATATTTTATCAGAAAATAGTTTTCTATTAGCATTGCAATTGATGAATAAATATAATATGTTAAGATTTTATAGTGAAAAAATTAAGTATGATGATGACTTAATAAATAAATTTAAGCGTTCAGAAAATCTTTTAAGCTGGTATAAGATACAGTTTGAAGAAAATATTGAAGTTTGGCGTGTGAGATTTGATATACTTTTTTTTATAGAAAAATCTGATAGTTTTTATACATTAATTGATGATTTTGAGCTTACATCAGCAGAAACTACGATTTTAAAAAATGATCATAAATATATGGAATATGCTTTAAGTCTTTTTAAGAGATATAAAAAACATAAACCATCTTTTATATACGATGTATGTTCTAATTTATCAACTGAAAGTGCTATTGCTCTTGCTGCTATAATGGGTGAAAATAAGCAGGATATTATAAAAGATTATTTAACAGAATATAAAAATATTAAAATTAATTTATCAGGCAAGGACTTAATTAATCTAGGAATACAAAAAGGTCCTAAAATAAAAAAGGGACTTGATATGCTTTTAAAAGCAAAATTAGATGGTATCGTTACAACGAAAGATGATGAAATATTATTTATAAAAAATGAATATGGAGTATAGATTTGAGTATCACAAAAGAAATTATTATTCCTTCTGTTATGCAACCTTATATTTTTGGTAGGCAGGATTGCAATATTAAGATAATTGAAAGTAGCCTACATGTTAAAGTATCTGCACTTGGAGATAATGTAGCAATTATGTCAGACAATGAAGATAATGTTGTTAAGACATTTAACTTATTTGGAGAATTAATTAAAATAGCAGAAAAAAAAGAGATTTCATCAGAAGATGTTGTTTATGCTATTAAAATGATTAACAAAAATAATAATATAGATATAAGTGGTGTATTAACTGAAAAAATAAAAGTTGGTGGTTGGGCAAAAATTGTTACAGCTAAATCACCATCTCAAAGAGAATATATTAAGGCTATGAATACAAGTGATATGATTTTTGGTATAGGACCAGCTGGAACAGGTAAAACTTATCTTGCAATGGCTATGGCTGTAAATCAGTTTTTATCTAAAAAAATTGCTCGTATTATATTAGCCCGTCCTGCTGTTGAAGCTGGTGAAAAGTTAGGGTTTTTACCGGGTGATATTGCTGATAAAATAAATCCATATCTTAGACCACTTTATGATGCACTTTATACAATGATGGATATTGATTATGTAACAAAATTAATAGAAAAAGGTGTAATTGAAGTTGCTCCACTTGCTTTTATGAGAGGTAGAACATTAAATGATTCATTTGTCATACTAGATGAAGCTCAAAATACAACAGAAGAACAGATGAAAATGTTTTTAACTCGTCTTGGGTTCAATTCAAAAGCTGTAATAACTGGTGATATAACACAAATAGATTTACCTAGTGATAAAAGAAGTGGTCTTGTTACAGCTATAAATGTATTAAATAATATTTCAGAAATAAAATTTATAAAATTTAGTGATAAAGATGTTGTGCGTCATCCTCTTGTTTCAAAAATAGTTAGGGCATACGATGCTGCATTAAAAAAGGATTAGTAATATGAAAGTTTTATATACTGATGAAGTAAGTTGTGGATTAGACCATGTGTTTTTTACGCATATTGCAGAAGTAGTTTTTAAAGAGCTTGATATGAGTAATAATGAATATGAAATATCCTTACTTATGACAGATGATAAAACAATACAAGAATATAATAAAGAGTATAGAAATAAAGATAATGCAACGGATGTATTGTCTTTTCCAATGGAAGATAATATTATGCTTGGCGATATAGCTATATCCTTTGATACTGCAAAACGCCAAGCAGAAGAATTAGAAATAAGTATAAATAGAGAAGTATCATTTTTATTTATACATGGTTTATTACATCTTTTAGGATATGACCATGAAACAAGTCAGCAAGATGAAGAAGAAATGTTCACATTACAGGAAAAAATATTGAAAAAACTTATAGATTATGGTATAGCATTGTAGTTAGAATATATTGTTATTGAGTATTGGTGATATTGTTATATGGACTATTATATTTACAGTTTATATATTTCATATAAGACTTTTCTTTTTTTATTATCATGTATTTTAATCAAGCAAAATTTATATATGGAGTTTAGTTGTGGATATTAATATCTGGTTGGAGATTACTCTTTTAATAAGCTCTTTACTTTTATCAGCTTATTGTTCAGCAATAGAAACAGCAACAGCATACCTTAGTGAAGTTAAAACAAAACAACTTTTCTCAGAAAAAAATGAAGATGAAGAAAATCTCTTTAAATGGATTACTAAACGAAATTATGTGTTAAATACTATAATTTTAGGTAATACATTATTTAATCTTATTAATGTATTTTTGATAATAGATATAATAAGCAAATATATTTTATCATATACTTTTTTAATTTCAGCAATAGTTGCTTTTATATTGATATTTATATTTGGTGAAATAATACCAAAAACTCTTGCAAGGTATAAAGTAATTAATATTTCACTTACAAAAATTAAAGTTTTATTTAAATTTTATTATATTTTTTTTCCTATCGTTTTTTTATCAGATATAATTGCAGCATTTTCTCTTAAACTTTTTGGCAAAAGCTTGAAAAAAGATACAACATTTTCTGAAGATGAATTAGAATTTTTAATCAAGGTAGGAGAAAAAGAAGGCAAACTACAACCAGATAAAGGTGAGATGATAAATAATATTTTTGATATTTCAGATATTGATGTAAAAGAAATAATGGTTCCAAGAATAGATATTACAGCAGTTTCTGAAAATAGCACTACAAATGAAATAAAACAAATTATTAGGGAAACTGAATATTCAAGGATACCAGTTTATAGGCATTCTCTTGATAATATTATAGGAATTTTATATGTAAAAGATTTACTTCGTCTTAAAGAAATAGATTATAGTATGGATGATTTACTTAAACTTATACGCAAACCATTATTTGTTCCTGAAACTAAAAAAATAGACCTTATGCTTAAAGAATTTCAGAAACACAAACTTCATATTGCTGTTGTTGTAGATGAATATGGTGGAACAGCAGGTATTATTACAATGGAAGATATTTTAGAAGAAATTGTTGGCGATATTTTAGATGAATATGATGTTGATAATGAAGATGTGAAACAAATATCTGAAAATAAATATGTTATTAATGGAAGAATGACTATGAATGACTTTTGTGATTATTTTAATATAGAAGAGTTTAATGAAGATGATGATTATGATACAGTTGCAGGGCTTGTATTTGATATTGCAGGTGAAGTGCCAAAAATAGAGGATACATTTCTTTGGAATAATTTTAAATTTATAATTAAACGGCTTGAAAATAGAAGAATTGATTTAATGGAAGTTGAATTATTAGATAATAATATTAATGACAAAGAACAGGATGTTAGTAATGAGTAACCAAGAATATAAACCATTTCATGCAGGTTTAATAGCTTTGGCTGGACTTCCAAATGCTGGTAAATCAACATTATTAAATACAATCATTGGTGAAAAAATTGCTATTGTATCACGAACTCCACAAACTACAAGAAATGCTATTTATGGTATAAAAACAACAAAAGAATATCAGGCTATATTTGTAGATACTCCCGGATTTCATTCACCAAAAAATTCACTTAATAAAGCTATCGTTCAGCAAGCGATAGATAGCCTTTCTATTGTTGATGTAATATGTCTTTTAGTAGAGGCTGGTGGCAAAAGAGGTAAAGATTTTAATAATCTTATTGCACTTATCAAAGAGGCTCCACAGGAAAAAATATTAATTATTACAAAGATTGATACTGTTCCAAAGGAAACTGTTTATAAAACAGCAGAAGAAATATTTCCTATGTGTCAATTTAAACATGTTCTTCCTGTGTCTGCTATAAAAAATATAAATATAGATACACTTATGACTTTACTTTATGATGAATTGCCAGAAAATATTATACAGTATGATGAGGATTTAATTACTACTCAACCAGAAAAGTTTTTGATTTCAGAATATATTAGAGAACAGATTTTTATTCGTCTTCGTAATGAAGTTCCTCATGACACATTAGTATATGTAGAAGAATATATTGATAAATCAAAAATGATGGAAATTAATGCAATTATATATGTTAATAGAGAATCTCAAAAAGGTATAGTAATTGGTGATGCTGGTTCAATGCTTAAAACAATAGGAACTGCTGCTAGAAAAAATTTAGAGTCATTTTTTGAGAAAAAAGTTAGATTAAATTTATGGGTGAAAGTTAAAGAAAATTGGGTATCACGACCAGAATATTTAGATATTCAAGGTCTTTAATTTATTCTTTATTTAATATATTATTTAAAAGAATTGATGCATTCATATTATTGGATATACCTTTTTTAAGTTTATAATCAAAATACATTTCGCCATTTTCATCTATTTTAAAATCAAAAAAATAATTTTCAAAATTATCACTGTATTCTTCTACTAAATTACCAAGAGCTGTATCGTGTGTAGCAAGAATACCAGCTATATTTAACTGTATAAATTTTAATAATACAAGTCTTGAACCTTGAAGTTTATCTTGTGAGTTGGTTCCTTTTAATATTTCATCAAATAATACAAGTATTTTATCACTTTTTAACGCCTTTTCTTTTAATAATCTTATCCTATTTAGCTCAGCATGAAAATATGAAGAACTATCCATCAATTTATCACTTGTTCGCATACTTGAAAAAATATCAATACTTGAAAATTCAAAAGATGACGCACATACAGGTGCTCCCATAGAAGCAAGGATTAAATTTATACCTATACTGCGTATAAATGTGCTTTTTCCAGCCATATTAGCACCAGTGATAATCAAAAATTTATGAGTTTTATTTATCTCAATATCATTTCCAACGCGTTTTGAACTTGGTATTAAAGGGTGTGATAGATTTGTAGATTTAATGATTGTATTGTTATTTATTACAGGAAAAATAAAATCACTATTATTATAACTAAATACAGATATACTATTTATTACATCAAGATTGGCTATTGCTTCATTCCATTCAGTAACTTTATTAATATTTTCATTTATCCATTTATTGATTTTATATGAAAGAAAAATATCCTTTAAAAACAAGCCATTTGAAATTAAATAGTAAAGTCCACTGTTTCTTTGGTCAAATTCTCTATTGATTTTATGTAGTTTTTTTATTTCACTATTTGTATTAATGATATTATTTTTGATTGATATTAACATTTCCGATTTAAAATTAACATCTTTTATAGCATCATTAATTAAATTATATATTTTTGCAGCATTATTAACTCTATTTAATTTTGCATATTCATCATTAGTTTTTTTGGTAAATAGTGATGCTATTATGAATTGATAAATAAAAAATCCTAACGGTATGAATGATGGTATCAATTCAAAAATATAAGTAATAAATGACAATAATGTAATAAAAGTAGATATATAAGTATAAATAAGTATATATGTTTTTGAAGAAGTCCTATCTTTATTTGCTTCTTTACTGAACTTGCTAAGTGAAATAGGATTTTTGTATGATATGGATGATATATTATGGCTAAAATCTCTTAATGGTATCATCTCTTTTATAGCTTCTTGCAATTTTATAATATTATAATGATTTCTTTTAGGATTTGTAAGCATCTGTTTTAATAGATATTCACCTTCTTCTGTTGAACATCTATTCATAGAATGATATATTGACCCTTTTTCAAATATATCTAAATCATAAGCATAGTTATGAGTATAATCTATAAAGAGAGTGTTTGGGCGAAAAACATTGTAATCTTTATTTAAAAAAGCAAGTTCATCACTAATAAGCTCATAAAGATTTTTATATTTTTTATATATATTAATATATTTTTGTCCACAAATAATTAATATTATATATATAACGAAAGGGATTGTAAGAAATAAAATATTAAATATGCTTTTAAAATACCAAAATACAGAAAAACATATAGCAAAAATAAATGAGATTAGCTTTAAAACTGATATATACTTATTGATATTATCATATCTATTTAATTCTTTTAATAAAGTATTAAGTTTTTCTTTATAGAATAATAATGTTTTATTATCCATTATTTATTAATAAGTATTTCTTTAATTTCTTTACCCGGTTTAAAATAAGGAACTTTTTTATCAGGGACAGTTACTTTTGTTCCTGTTTTAGGATTTCTACCAACTTTGGAAGTTTTTTCTCTTATTTTGAAACTACCAAAACCTCTAATTTCAACTTTTTCACCTTTTTGTAGAGATTCTTTAATGGAATTAAATATAGAATTAATAATAAATTCAATATGTTTTTTAGTTATATTAGGATGCTTAGCAACAATACATTCAATTAATTCAGATTTTGTCATAATAATCCCCCATTTTGCTTTACTTTTATCTATAATTCAAATATAACTGACTGATTAGGAAATGTAAAGAAATATTCAAGGTTTTTAATGACAAATTTTATATTTAGTTTTATTCGTTCAGGGCTTGGGGTATTAATAAGTCGCATTTTTGGTCTTATTAGAGATGTGGCAATAGGTGTTGTGTTTGGTGCAACAGCAGTAACTGATGTTTTTTTTGTTGCTCTTGCCATACCAAATTTATTTAGAGAGTTTTTTGTAGAAGGTGCTATGTCATCAGCATTTATGCCATTTTTAGCAGAAAAATATAAAAATGGTGGTAGAAATGCTCAAAATCTATATCTTACTCAAATAGTTATTTTACAAACTTTTTTTGTTACTATTATAAGTATCATTATTATGATATTTGCTGACTATGTATTAAAAATATTTTTAAGAGGAAAAGATTATTTATCTGATACAGCACTAATGTCTATGGGAACTGAGCTTATTCATATTATGATGCCTTTTCTTATATTAATATGTATTATTGGTATGTTTTCTGGTTTTTTAAATATTAATAGAAGCTATTTTATATCTTATTCATCTAGTGCATTATTTAATATATGTATGATAATGGGTGCATGGATTGCATACCAAAACTCACAAGATATATCATATCTTGCTTACGGAGTAATAGCTGGTGGTATTTTACAACTTATAATAGTTTATATTGTATCCGTATATTATGGATATAGACCAAAATTTTCTATAAAATTTGATGAAGATGTTAAAAAGACTTATCTTTTACTTATTCCTTCATTAGCTGGTGTAAGTATAAGCCAACTTAATTTTGTAATAGGAAGAATATTAACATCATATCTTGCACAAGGCTCTATTTCATGGCTTTTTTATGCAAGTAGATTGTTTCAATTTCCATTAGGTGTTTTTTCTGTAACGCTTGGTGTAGTTAGTCTCACAGAACTTTCAAAAGCAAGGGCAGATAATGATATAGTTAGGCGTAATACGATTATTAATAAAGCATTCTTATCACTTTTTATTATAATTATTCCAGCTACGATTGGATTAATTGGACTTTCAACTGAATTGGTTAAATTTGTTTTTCAAGATTTATCATCATTTTTTATTCATAAAACAAGTGCTTTTTCTGATGAATCCGTTATTAAAACATCATTTGCTTTAAAAATGTATTCATCAGGGCTTATCTTTTTTTCTCTTGCCAATTTATTAACAAGAGTATTCCATTCTGAAAAAAATACTAAAACGCCAGTAAAATGTGCTTTTGTAGCATTTTTGGTAAATGTAATACTAAGTCTTATTTTAATGCAGTTTTTAGCCCATGCAGGTATTGCTTTGGCTGGTGCATTAGCTGCTTTTGTTAATTCTTTACTGTTGTTTTATCATATAAAAGATTTTAAATTTGATATTAAAAATAATACTCAAATATTAATAAAAATATTACTTTCTAATATTGTGATGGGTATAGTATTAGTGTTATGTCAATATTTATCAATATATGTTCTTATAAATATATTAATATGTGTAATTGTATATTTTGTATCATTGAAATTAATGAAAATAAATGTATTAAGGTTATTAAAATGATATCAGTTGTTCAAAGAGTTTGTGAAGCATCGGTTAAGGTTAATGAGCAAATTATAGGCAGTATTAATAAAGGTTTATTAGTATTTTTTTGTGTTGAAAAAAATGATACTGATGATAAGATACTATATATGTCAGAAAAAATACTTAATTTAAGAATTTTTGAGGACGATAATGGCAAAATGAGTAAAAGTATTCAAGATATTTATGGAGATATACTTATAATAAGTCAGTTTACTCTTGCTGGTGACTGTGCAAAAGGTAGAAGACCAGATTTTAATGGAGCAGCTAAATCTGAAATAGCAAAGGAAATATATAATAAATTTATAGAAAATGTATTATCTAAAATAAATGGTAAAGTTGCAACAGGTATTTTTGGTGCAGATATGAAGGTGTCTTTGATAAATGACGGTCCTGTTACAATGATTATTAAGAGGTAGTAATGCAGATAGAACGACTTACATTAAAACTTTTAGCAGAAAATTGTTATATTTATCATAATGAAAAAGAGTGTATAATATTTGATCCGGGAAGTGATTATGAATATATAAAATCATATATTAATAAGAAAAACTTATTAGTAAAACTAATACTTTTAACCCATTGTCATTTTGATCATGTTGGTGCAGTATGCGATTTACAAGAATATTTTAATACAAAAGTAATGTGTCATAAAGATGATTTAGTGTTATTGCAATCAGCCAATCAAAGTGCAACAAGTTATGGACTTATGCCAGTAAAAATTCCAAATATTGATGCTTTTTTTAATGATAATGATATTATTACTTTTAATGATACGAATATAAAAGTAATTCATACTCCGGGACATTCATCAGGTAGTGTATGTTTTTATGTAGAAGAAGATAAATTTTTAATTAGTGGTGATACTTTATTTCTAGAATCTATTGGTAGAACTGATTTTCCATCTGGTTCACAAAAAGATATAGAACAATCTATAAAAAAATTATACACTCTTCCTGATGATACTATGGTTCTACCAGGACATGGTTTTCATACAACCATCAAACATGAAAAAGAATATAACCCATTTATCCATGTTTAAAAATATAATTATCAATCTTGACTTATTAAAACAAAGTGGTATATATTAATAGTTATGATACGATTATTAGTTGACACATCTAGTGATTACCTTGTAATAGTTGTTGCAAAAAATAATAATATTATTGCAAATCAGCTTATTTATGCGGGTAAAAAAATGAGTGAGTTACTGCTTGAACAAATTGATAATCTTTTAAAGTCAGTATGTTTAACTATTGATGATATTGATGAATTTTATGCGGGTATTGGGCCCGGCTCATTTACTGGTGTAAGAATTGGTGTAGCATTAATACTAGGATTATCAGCAGGTTCTAATAAACAGGCTTATGGTATATCATCTCTTGATGTAGAAGCTATTGTTTCATGTAAAAATAATTTAAAAACAGCATCACTTTTAAAAGGTAATTGTTATGCTGTCAGAAATTATGATTTTACTAATAATGTATTTTCACCATATTATTTAGAAGAAATCGTTGATAATAATGATTATATTATTATAAATAATGGCAAATCATACTATCCTAATTTAACTTTTGCAGTGATTAGTGGTAAACTATGGGATTTTCGTGCAGAGTGTTTGCCTATATATTTAAGAAAATCTGAAGCAGAGATTAATTTTGATAAGAAAAGCCTCTCTTGAAGATTTACATGATATATATAATATTGAAATATCATCTTTTGATACTCCATGGGAAAAAGCTTCTATTGAAGTTGAGTTTTATAAAGATTATTCCAGTATTTATGTATTTGAGCTAGATAAAAAAATTGTAGCATATATTATTACATGGCTTATTGGTTATGAAGCAGAATTAATAACTATTGCGGTTGATACAGATTATCGTCAACAGGGGATAGGGAAAGCTCTTTTTACATATACTAAAAGACTTTATGGTGAAAATATATTATGGCACTTAGAAGTTGCATGTGAGAATAGTATTGCAATACATTTGTATAAAAACTTTGGATTTAAAATTGTATCAACCATAGCTAACTACTATGGAGATAACCAAAATGCTTATCGTATGATTTTATCTCCAAATAATTAATCATGGGAGCTGTAAATATGACTGAAGATAAGTTTGAGTTGTATGAGCATATTAGCAAAGAAAATATGGAATTTAAAAAACTTTTTGATGAGCATATCCGTTTTGAGCAGGATTTAGAAGCTTTATACAGCTTAAAATATTTTCCACCAGAAGTTGAATCAAAAATTAAAGAAATTAAAAGAAGAAAATTACTTGGTAAAGATAGGATGGAGCAGATTATTGCTACTTACCAATAATATATACATAACTATACTATTAATGAGGTATGAGATTAATGGATAATAATCGTAATTATTTATTTACATCAGAATCTGTTACAGAAGGACATCCTGATAAAATGGCAGACCAAATATCTGATGCGATTTTGGATTCTATGCTTAAAGATGACCCGTTTAGTCGTGTTGCTTGTGAAACTATGCTTACAACAGGACTGGTTATTGTTTCTGGTGAAGTTACAACTAAAACTTATATAGATATTCCTTCTGTTGTGAGAAATACTATATCTAATATAGGATATACCAGAGCAAAGTTTGGTTTTGACCATGAAACATGTGGTGTTATATCTACAATTAATCGTCAATCACCAGATATTGCAATGGGTGTAGATACTGGTGGTGCAGGCGACCAAGGTTTGATGTTTGGTTTTGCATGTAATGAAACACCAGAGCTAATGCCTCTGCCTATTATGCTTGCCCATAAAATTACAATGAAATTATCAGAAGTGCGTAAAAGTGGTGAATTAGATTACCTTCGTCCTGATGGTAAATCACAAGTTACTATTGAATATAATGGTTTTGAGCCAGTAAAGGTGCATACTGTTGTTGTATCTTCTCAACATTCTGATAGTGTGAATATGGAACAGTTAAAACATGATATTATAGAAAGGGTTATTAAACCAGTTATGCCAGCAAATCTTTTTAATGAAAAAGAAACTATTTTTCATATAAATCCTACTGGTAGATTTGTTATTGGTGGTCCTATTGGCGATTGTGGTTTAACAGGAAGAAAAATTATAGTTGATACATACGGTGGTATGGGACGCCATGGTGGTGGTGCATTTTCTGGAAAAGATGCTACAAAAGTAGACCGCTCTGCAGCTTATGGTGCAAGGTGGGTTGCTAAAAATATTGTTGCAGCAGATCTTGCAAAACGATGTGAAGTGCAACTTGCCTATGCAATTGGTGTTTGTGAACCTGTATCTATTATGATAAATACTTATGGAACAGGTTCTATTCCTGATAATGAAATAGAAAAAATAGTTGCAAAAGTATTTGATTTAACACCAAAAGGTCTTATTTCTGCACTTGATTTAAGAAAACCAATATTTCAAAAAACTGCAAGCTATGGTCACTTTGGAAGAGGTGAGTTTGCATGGGAAGATACTCACAAAGTATCTGATATAAAAGATTTAGCAGGTAAATTAGGGAGTTGATAATGGCTTACGATATTAAAGATATTAATTTAGCAGACAAGGGCAAACAGCGTATATTATGGGCAGATAAAGATATGCCTGTATTAGCACAGATAAGAAATCGTTTTGAGAAAGAGAAACCATTTAAAGGTTTAAAAATGTCATGCTGTCTGCATGTTACAGCAGAAACAGCTAATTTAATGAGAACGCTAACTGCTGGTGGTGCTGATATTCTTTTATGTGCATCTAATCCACTTTCTACACAAGATGATATTGCAGCATCTTTATGTAGAGATTTTGGAATAGAAGTGCATGCAATCAGAGGTGAAGATAATGAAACATATTATAAACATTTATCTTCAGCTATAGCTCATAATCCTAATATAACAATGGATGATGGTGCAGATTTAGTTTCTGAAATTTTAAAAAAACATCCAGAATTGTACGATAGAATATTATGTTCTATGGAAGAAACGACAACAGGTGTTATCAGACTTAGAGCTATGGAAAAAGATGGTGTTCTTAAATTTCCAGTTATTGCTGTTAATGATGTTCAAACAAAATTTATGTTTGATAACCGTTATGGCACAGGTCAGTCTACTCTTGATGGTATTGTTAGAGCAACAGATGTCCTTCTAGCTGGTAAAACTTTTGTTGTAGCAGGATATGGTTGGTGTGGTAAAGGATTAGCTTCAAGAGCAAGAGGTATGGGTGCAAATGTTATTGTTACAGAAGTAGATAATATTAAAGCATTAGAAGCAGTTATGGATGGGTTTAGAGTTATGCCTATGGTTGAAGCTGCAAAAATTGCTGATGTTATATGCACAGTTACTGGTGATATTCATGTAATTAGAGAAGAACATTTTAATGTTATGAAAGATGGTTGTATAGTTTCTAATTCAGGTCATTTTGATGTGGAAATTGATTTAGTAGCATTGAAGAATATTGCATCTAAAATAGAAGAAAATGTTAAACCTAATGTAAACGCATATTATTTATCAGATAATAGAGTTGTATATGTGCTTGCAGAAGGTCGTCTTGTGAATTTAGCATGTGCAGAAGGGCATCCAGCTTCTGTTATGGATATGAGTTTTGCAACTCAAGCACTTGCTTCTGAATATGCAGTTAAGAATAAGGGTAAACTTGATAAAAAAGTATATGTTCTCCCTCATGAAGTTGAACAGCAAATTGCAGCAACGAAACTTACATCAATGAATGTATCAATTGATACTCTTACAGAAGAACAAGTATCATATCTTAATTCTTGGGAAACAGGTACTTAATGATTAATTCAACAGATTATTTAATTATCGGTGCAGGTCCTGCTGGGGTCTGTGCCGCAAATATTCTTTCAAAAAGTGGTAAAAAAATTATTATAGTAGGCAAAGTTTTAGGTGGTTCATATTGTTCTGCGAATAGTATTGTTTCAGAATCCCTTGTTGGGCTTTCTAAAATGTTTGAAAAATTTAGAATTATAAAAGATTCTTTTATTGAAGATGATGTTGCTAGTGTTACTCTTGATTTTAAACGAGTAAAAAAAATTGTAGATAGTAATTTAAATAAAGTTAAAAAACAATTTTTAGAAGTTATAGAAGATTCTCATGCAGAATATATTGAAGGAACAGCTGTTTTTACTAGTATGGATACAGTTGATATTACTTTATTAGATAGTTCTATTATATCTTATAAATTTAAGAAATGTTTAATTGTAACAGGGGCTGTTATTCCTAAATCAAATCTTTATACAAGTAAAAAGAATTTAGATATTAATACCTTTCTTAATATGAAAAATATACCTGATAGTGTAGCTATTATAGGTGGTGGAGTTCTTGGAGTAGAGATTGCATCTTTTTTTAGTCGTTTTGGCTCAAAAGTGACACTTGTAGAGAAAAGTGATAGATTGCTTCCTATTGTTGATATTCAAATTTCAAAAAAACTTGAAGATACTCTAAAAAAACGAGGAATTAATGTTGTTACATCTCATAATATTACAAAAATAGAGCGTGTTGGGCAAAAATATATAGCATTATCAGAGGCAGGTCCTGTTGAGAGTGAAGAAGTATTTATATGCACTGGTAGAGTTCCAGCTATTCAAGAGTTAAAACTTGAAAATGCTGGTATTGATATTGATGAAAATGGTTTTATAAAATATAGCAATAATTTACAGACAGATAATAAAAATATCTTTATTGCAGGGGATGTATCACATATAATGATGAATATTAGCTGGGCATATTATTCTGCAACAGTAGCAGCAAGAAATATGCTTGAAGATAATATAGAATATACACCTGAAATAATGCCAATATATATTGATACAGATCCTGAAATAGCATTAATTGGTATTTCAGAAGAAATGGCAAAATCTCGTGGATTAGACTATGGCGTATTTAAATATGTATTTGGTGATATATATGGCACAAATAATATTGCAGGTGGGCAACAAACTGTTATAAAAACAATTTATGATAAAAGTAAGAAAACATTTCTTGGTATACAGGCTATTGGGCATGGTGTTAATGGATTAATTGCAACATTTGCTATTATAATTAAACTTAAAATAACCGTAGAGCAGATACCTGATTTTATATATATTAATCCAGTGTTTAATGAATTTTTTAAAGAGGTATCTGAAAAATTATTATGAAAAAAGTATGTGGATTTTTAAGATTTATAAAAGCAGTAATATTTGTATTAAACTATGCGGTAGCTGCATACATTATAAATATATTTGGTAGTGGAGAAAAATTTTTAAAACAAAGAACAGGTTCTGGTGCAAAAAAACTTATGGATATTACTGGTGCATCAATCAATGTATCAGGTATAGAAAATATTGATATTAACAAACATTATATTTTTACAGGCAACCATAGAAGTTATACAGATATATTAGTTTTATTTGCAGCAGGTGGTATTGCAGGATGCCATTTTACTTTTATGGCAAAAAAAGAATTGTTTCGTATACCATTTCTTGGTAAAGCAATGATATTTCTTCATGTAATAGGGGTAGAAAGAGGTTCTACATCAAAAGCAATGAAAAGCCTATTAGAAGCTATTGAAGTTATTAAAACAGGAAGAAATGTTGTAATCTTTCCAGAAGGGACAAGAAGTAATGATGGTTATACATTAAGTCCTTTTAAAAAAGGTGCATTTACGATTGCTAAAAGAGCAGAAGTTGATGTTATCCCATTTGTTATAGAAGGAACTGAAACATATATGCCAAAGAAAAGTTTTTGTATGTATAATGCTGATGTTAGCATTAAATTTTTTAAACCAATATCTACAAATAATAAAACAGATGCAGAAATTATGAATGAAGCGGAAAATGTTATAAAAGAAGCTTTATGCCAGAAATAATTTTAGGATTGGGTTCAAACCTTAATAATCCACTTACACAATTGCAAACTGCTGTTGATAGATTATGTCATTTTTTTTCACTTAAAAAAGTATCAAATATATACATATCACAGTCTTTATTAAAGGATAATCAAAAAGATTATTATAATATTGTCATTCTTGCAGAAACTAATCAAAAACCATTAGAAGTTTTATCTATTACTCAATATATTGAGCAAGAAATGGGACGCATAAAATTAAAAAAATGGGGAGAACGCAATATTGATATTGATATTATTGACTATAATAGGGAAATAATAAAAACTGATGATTTAGAAATACCACATAATCAGATGATTTATAGAAGTTTTGTATTAAAACCTTTGATGGATATATTACCTATATATATTCATCCTGTTTTCAATTTATCAGTTCAAAATATGATAGATAATCTTATAGATGATTATGATATTCAAATATGTCAAAATAAATCTATTTTTTATAAAAATTACTTGTAAATTAAAGATTTTTATTGATAGAAAAATAATATTGTTTTATATATATTTTCTAGTGTTTAATTTTATATGAAGGATACATACATTGTTACAAAGAGTAAAAGGTTTTAGAGATATTTTTGGTGCAGATACTGCATATTGGCATAAAGTAGAAGCAGATATTCAAAATTTTTTAAAAAATTGTGGTTTTAGTGAATTTCGTATTCCAGTTATAGAAAAAACATCTGTTTTTAAGCGTGGTATTGGAGAAACAACAGATATTGTTGAAAAAGAAATGTTTACTTTTATTGATAGTGAAGAACAAGTAAGTCTTCGTCCAGAAGGCACAGCATCTTTAATGCGTGCATATATTGAAAATAATCTTCATAATCCACCCGGTATAAAAAAATATTATTATTTAGGCAATATGTTCCGTAGAGAACGACCACAAAAAGGTAGATTTCGCCAATTTACGCAAATTGGTGTGGAAGTGCTTGAATGTGATGCACCTTTATTAGATGCTGAAATTATTGGAATATTATATAAAATATCGGAGATTTTAGGTTTAAAAGACTATGTTTCTATGGAGATTAATTCAATAGGATGCCAAGAATGTAGACCAAAATATAAAGATGATTTAATAAAATATTTTGATAAAGAAAAAGATAAGCTATGTGATGACTGTAAAAGGCGTCTTAAAACAAATCCATTAAGAATATTAGATTGTAAAATAGATAGTTGTAAACACATAGCTAAAAATGCACCTAGTATTCTCAATTATTTATGTAATATATGTGGTAATCATTTTAATAGTGTTAGAGAATATCTTACTATGATGAATATTCCATATAAAGTAAATGATAGAATGGTTCGTGGACTTGATTATTATATACGCACTGCTTTTGAGCTTGTAACAGATAGACTTGGTGCCGCTAGTGCTGTTGGTGCTGGTGGTAGATATGATGGTCTTGTAAAATGTTTAGGTGGTAAAGATACTGCGGGTATAGGTTTTGCAATAGGTCTTGATAGAGTTGTAGAACTTTTAAAGGAAGTAAATCCTATACAATATCATTATACAGATGTTTTTATACTTGTTTTTGATAAAGAAAATCTATCTTATACTTTTAATTTAGTTGATAACCTGCGAAATGCTGGATATATTGTAGAATATGATTATAATATTGCCTCTATGAAAAGCCAAATGAAAAAAGCAGATAAATCAAAAGCTAGGTATGCTATAATACTAGGTAGTAATGAGGTTGCAGAAAATAAAGCAACTATTAAAGATTTAATAAGTGGTGAACAGGTTTTAATAGAACTTGAAAATGTTTTTGAATATATAAAAAATAAATTAATCTAAATATAAGTTGGAGAATATTATGTTGACAAATATGGATAATTGGAGAAGAACACATAGTTGTGGTGTTTTAACAGATAAAAATATTGGAGAAGAAGTTCTACTTATGGGCTGGGTCCAACGCAGGCGTGACCATGGTGGTGTTATATTTATTGATTTAAGAGATAGAGAAGGTATTACTCAAATTGTTTTAAATGAATCGGCTCCAATTGCAAGACAGATAGGTGAAGCAGTAAGAAACGAATATGTTATTGCTATAAAAGGAACAGTTGTTGCTAGACCCGAAGGTATGGTAAATATTAATATAAAAACAGGTATGATAGATGTTATTGTAAGTGAAATTAAGATATTAAATAATGCTTTAACTCCACCATTTATGATTGATGAGCATACAGATGCAGCAGAAGATGTGCGTTTAAAATACAGATATCTTGATTTAAGACGACCACAGCTTCAACAAAATATTATTATGCGTAATAATATTACAAAATCTATTAGAGAATATATGTGGGCTAATGGATTTATAGATATAGAAACTCCATTTTTAGGTAAAAGTACACCAGAAGGTGCAAGGGATTATCTTGTTCCAAGTCGTGTAAATGCAGGTAAATTTTATGCGTTACCACAATCTCCACAGCAGTTTAAACAGTTATTAATGGTAGGTGGTTTTGAGCGTTATTTTCAAATTGTTCGTTGTTTTAGAGATGAAGATTTAAGAGCAGATAGACAGCCAGAATTCACTCAACTTGATATTGAAATGTCGTTTATTGATAGAAATGATATTATGGATTTAATAGAAGGATTAATTACAAAATTATTTAAAGATATTTTAGATATAGATGTTCCGAGACCATTTCCAACAATAATGTATAAAGATGCAATGGAGCTTTATGGGCATGATGCACCAGATACTCGTTTTGGATTACATTTAAAAACAATTAATAATATGGTTGAAAATTGTCAATTTAAGGTATTTGCAGATACAGTAAAAAATGGTGGTATAGTAAAAGCTATCAATGCAAAAGGTGCAGGAAAAGTATTTTCAAGAAAAACACTTGATGAGCTTGGGGAGTATGTTGTAAGTCTTGGTGCAAAAGGTCTTGCTTATATTAAGATTAATGAAGATGGGATTCAATCACCTCTTGTAAAAAATATGGGAGAGGATTTAACTTATGAAATAATTAAAGTTATGGAAGGAAAAGCTGGAGATATTATTTTCTTTGGTGCAGGTGAAGAAAGTCTTGTAAATCTTACAATGTCTAAACTTCGTTTAAAACTTGGTAGCCTTTTAGATTTAATTAATCCAAAACAATATAATCTTGTATGGGTATTAGAATTTCCACTTTTAGAGTGGTCCCCAGAAGATAAAAGATATGTTGCTGTTCATCATCCATTTACAGCACCAATGGATGAAGATATTGCAAATCTTGATAGTAATCCAAAAAATGTTAGAGCCAAAGCTTATGACCTTGTATTAAATGGTTCTGAAATAGGTGGTGGTAGTATTAGGATACATAGAAGTGATATTCAGCAAAAAATGTTTGAACTCTTAGGGTTAAGTGAAGAAGAGATTAAAGAAAAATTTGGATATTTTGTTGATGCTCTTAAATATGGAACTCCACCTCATGGTGGTATAGCTTTTGGTGTGGATAGAATTGCTTCCATTTTTGCAGGGGCTGATTCAATTAGAGATGTTATCGCTTTTCCTAAAACACAAAAAGCAACAGATTTAATGAGTGGTGCACCAGATTATGTGGAAACAAAACAACTTAAAGAATTACATATTAGAAGTGATGTTCCTGTAAATAAGACTGTTTAGATTTTATATTACTTGACAAAAGTATAGAAATGAACCATTATTATATATATAAAATCACAAGGAGGTTCATTGTGAGAAATAGTATAATTTTTGTTAGTGCAGTAGCATTAGTATTAATATTAACATCTTGTGGTGGTAAATCTACTACTGATAGTATGACACCTGAAGAAATTGTCAGACAGACTTTATTGAATCCAAATAAGGCTTGTGTTGATAAATATTTACCTAAAACAAAATCAAAAATCTCAGAAGCCGATAAATTAAAAGCATCTGGTAATGAAGAAGGAAGAAAAAAAACAGAAAGTGAAGCTGTAGAAATATTTAAAACAGAAGAAAGTTCCTATAATCAACAAGTGGATTCTGTTAATGCTCAAAATTCTAGATATGATGAAACTATTAGTAGAAAAAATAATATATCATCTCATTCTGGGTCTATTAATTCAAGCAAATGGAAACAAATTCAAAATAAAGTTGATAAGCATTTATCTAATGCAAAAGTTGCTATTAATGATTGTGATGCAATAAAAGCTAAATCAGAACTTGATGCAGCTAATGTTCTTCTTGCTGAAATGGAACAGCTTTTAGGTATTGGAGGAAGTAAATCTGCTTCTAATAGCTCTGTTTATATAGTTAAAAAAGGTGATAATCTTTGGTATATAGCTGGTAAGCAGTATTCTAATCCATTTATGTGGCCTATAATATATTGGACAAATCAACAACAGATTAAAGACCCTGATTTAATATTTCCTAAACAAGAGTTTACAATAGTGCATGATTCAAGTGCTGATGAAAAAGCAAAAGCAGAAAAAATTGCTAAAACAAGAGGCCCTTGGTCATTATATGATAATAAATAATAATTATTAAAAATATAATAAGCGGCTACTTTTGTAGTCGCTTTTTTTGTGAGTAAATATGAATAATGATGATGTAATTTATAAAACGCCTGTAAATTTTAATATTATCTCTTATATGGATACAGTTGCTGATGAACTAAAATCAGGAATAGCATTATTTGAAAATAACAATGAACAAATTGTTGTGGTTTTTGGTTCTGCACGCACAAAATATGATGAAACAGAGTATATGATAGCTGAGAAACTTGGCAAAAAGCTTGCAGAAAATGGTTTTTCTGTGATGAGCGGTGGTGGTCCTGGAATAATGGAAGCAGTTCTTAAAGGTGCATTTTTAAATAATGGTAATACTTATGGTATCAATGTAGTATTACCACATGAACAAGAAAGTAATAAATATGTTAAAAAGGGATATATATGTAAGCATCTTTTTACACGAAAAGTGCTACTTACAAGAAATGTATGTGGCTATGTTATTCTTCCCGGTGGTTTTGGCACTCTTGATGAATTATTTGATGTACTTACTTTAATGAATACAAAAATTCAATATAAACTCCCATGTGTACTTTTAGGATTAAATTTTTGGTCAGGCTTAATTGATTGGATGAAAGCTCAGCTTTTATCAAAAGGATATATTACAGAAGAAGAATTAAACTATATATCATTGACTGATAGTATAGATGAAGTTTTGAATATTATTAAGTATTAGATTATTTATTTTGCATGTAATTAATAATAAAATCACCAATTTTTTCATAATCGTTTATATGAAAAGTATTGCTGACATTATTAAATTCTTCAAAGTTATCGGTTGCAACAGCTATAATATTTTTTTCAATACTGTATATATTTGGTTTATTAATTTCTTTTCTATATACTAATATTTTTGGTATATCTTCATCTTTAAACCCTTCACCTATAATTATATCCATATCATTTGGTATTTTTTGTATTAATTCTGCAAAAGTAAGCCTGTAACAACTATCAGCGATTACTGCATATTTATTTTGAGATGAAATTGCAATACAATCAGCACCTGCTTTTTTCATACAATATGTATCTTTTCCTTCTTTATCCATTTCAAAATCATGTCCATCATGTTTTAATGCAGCTATTTTAAATCCTTTTTCTTTTAAATATGCTATAACCTTTAATATAAGAGTTGTTTTTCCACTGCCAGAATAACCAGCAAAAGTTATATATGGTGTCATATATTATCTCACTAATTTATTATATTGATATAATCTCTATATACATATTTAAATTATTATATTATAACATTAAAATAAAATAAAGAGGATATTATGCCAGTATCACAATTTTTTTTAGAAGATAAATATTTAAGATCAATAATACATGGATATATTCATCGTTCTACTCAGGTAGAAATGGCAGAAATAATTGATAATGCTTTTTCAAGCTATATGAATGTTTGTATAGAAGCACCAACTGGTTCTGGTAAAACTATGGCTTATTTGGTGCCTTCTCTTTCAAGTAGTAATCGTATAATTATATCTACAAAAACTAAACAATTAATGAATCAGTTATTATATAAAGATATTCCTATTGTCCAGAAGATTGTTGGTAGAAATAAAAGTATTCGTTCTTTAAAAGGAAGAAAAAATTATTTTTGTCCATATAGATATTTTAGATTAATTAATACAAAAGCTGCATTTTATATTGATGCAGTATCATGGTTTGAGAAAAATAGTAAATATGGAATGATTATTGAAGCACCATGGGGCAAACTTGATAATGATGTATGTTCATTAATGACCGCTGATAGATATCAATGTATAGGTAATAAATGTCCATATTATGATGATTGTGCATTTTATATACAGAAAAGAGAGGCAAATACTGCTGATATAATTGTAACTAATCATTTTCTTCTTCTTTCAGATATAGCTATGAAAAGTAAAGATTCTTTTGGTTCTATTTTTGAATATAGGGATAATATTATTTTTGATGAAGCTCATTCTGTGCCTGATATTTTTTCTCAATATGCAGGTGTTGAATTTTCTTTATCTTCACTTATGATATTAGTATATGAAAATAAAGATATTATTAGCATTAATAATGTAGATAAAATATATAAGGAATATTTAAAAATCATAGATAAAATAAAAGAACCAAAAGAACTTTTTGAACCATTAAGAAATGATTTTAATAATTTTATAAATTTTTTATCAGACATTATATTATCACTAGATAATGAAGAACTTAAAGAAGAATATAGTGCATATCTTGTGCTTTATAAAGAATTTAATAATGATAAAGAAGGTATTAGAATAATAGAAAAATCAATACAGAAAAATAATACTGTATTATCGTTACAATTTATTCCTTTTGAAACAGGGACAGATTTTATAACAGGACTTAAAGAAACAGCATTATCTAGTATTTTTATTAGTGCAACATTAAGTTCTGGTGGTAATTTTGAATATTTTTTAAAAGAAACTGGATTAGATGATAATTGTCATACACATATTTTGAAAAATATATTCAATTTTAATAAGCAGGGTAGATTATTTGTTCCAAATATTTCAACAGTTAAAGAAAAAGATGGTATATATAAACATCTTCTTACAAATATGTCTGGCTCTGCATTAATAATATGCAATAGTTTAGAAAGGATGCAATATATAGGACAACTATTAAGAAAATTAAAAATTAATAAAAAAATATATACACAATCAGATGTAAATATTGGAGAACTTGATTTTTTCAATGAAGATATGGTTTTAATAGGTAGTGCTACATTACGGGAAGGGATAGATATTTCAGGTGGTGGATTTAAGGCCGTTATACTTGACCAGCTTCCTTTTGAATACCATAAAGATATAGTTCTTCAAAGTAAAGCAGAAAAAATTTCTGAAAATAGTGCAAAATCTTTTATTGATTTTTTCCTGCCTCGTGCTGTATTATATTTTAAGCAAGCTATTGGCAGACTTATTCGTCATGAAGATGATTATGGTTTATGGGTAGTGCTTGATAATAGAATTTTAAATAAAAATTATGGAAAGTATTTTTTAGATGTGATAAATAATGTAGAAATAATAGAAGATATAGAGAAGGCTCTCTATTTTATAAAGGAGGAAAAGCATGGCTAAACTGACTTGTGACTACAATTTTGCCGCTTCCAAAAATTTGCTTGGAGGTATTTCAGAAGAAGATTTACAAGCATACAAAAAAAAGGCAGCTCTAGGGTATGAGCGTCTTCAATCTATGGTTGACGATGGAAAGGTAGGTTTTCCACATTTACCAAAGTATGATACTGCTGAATTAAAAGAGTTTGCAAAAGATGTTAAAACAAACTTTAATGATTTAATAGTTGTTGGGATTGGTGGTTCAGCTTTGGGTATTGAAGCTGTTGTAAATGCAGTGTTACCTTATGGTTATAATGCTATGAGTTACACTGACAGAGGATGTCTTCCAAGAGTATGGGTGGCAGATAATGTAGACCCATCTAAGATACAGTCTATTTTAAAAATATGTGCTCCAGAAGATACTTTGGCAGTTGTTATTTCAAAATCAGGAAATACTGTTGAAACTGCTGAAAATTACTCTTTAATCCATGAGTGGTTTAAATCAAAAGTTCAGGACTTAAAAAAACATATTGTTGTAGTTACTGATCCAAATAAAGGACCATTAAGAGAATATGTTAATAAAAATAATCTAAAAAGTTTTCCAATAGAAGCATCTATTGGTGGTAGATTTTCTGTTATGAGTCCTGTTGGTCTTGTTCCTGCTGCCTTTTTAGGTATAGATATTGATAAAATTTTAGCAGGTGCAGCAAGTATTACAGAAGAAGGTATGGAGCAGGTAATGACACTTTCTGCAATATATCTATATTTTATGGATAAAGGAAAAAGTTTAAATGTTCTTATGCCATATAGTTCAAGACTTGATAAATTTGCAGAATGGTTTTGCCAGCTGTGGGGTGAAAGTTTAGGTAAGAAATATACAATGGATGGAAAAGAAATTACTTTTGGTACAACTCCAGTTAGAACTGTTGGTGCTATTGACCAACATTCACAAATACAACTTTTTAGAGAAGGTCCACTTGATAAAGTTGTTACTTTTATTGGTCTTGAAACTCATGATAATGATGTTAGTGTTAAAGGTGATTTTTATGAAGCATTTAGCTATTTAAATGGTCTTCATTTAGGTAAATTGTTAAATTCTGAATTGAAAGCAACCGAAGCTGCATTATTAACATCTCAAGTTCCTTCATTAAAAATAGGTATTAATACACTTGATGAATATAGTTTAGGACAGTTATTTATGTTATTTCAATATATTGTTCCTATCATTGGTTTATCAGTTAATATTAATCCTTTTGACCAGCCCGGTGTTGAAGAAGCAAAAGAATATGCTTATGGTATGATGAATAGAGCTGGTTTTGAAAATAAAAAAATGCAGTTTGAAGAAATATATAAAAAAGATGACGCATTTATCATATAATGATATATTATTTCAAGAATTAAATAAATATAGAGAAAAAAAAATCCTTGTTGCTTTTTCTGGCGGCAAGGATTCTCTGATGTTGCTTGACTTTATTAATAAAAAAAAAGAAAATTTAAATATTTATGTTGGTGCATGTCATATAAATCATGGTTTAAGAGATACAGCCAAACGAGATGAAGATTTTTGCCGTTTTTATTGTGAAAAAAATAATATAAGTTTTTATGTATATAATATTACAGAAGAATTACAATGTAATAATGATTATGGTATAGAATCTACTGCTAGAAAATATAGATATAAATATTTATTACAAACTTTAAAAAAATATTATTATGATTATTTATTTACAGCTCATACTTATTCTGATGATATTGAAAGTTTTTTTGTAGATTTATATACTGGAACTTCATTATTTACATTAGGTGGTATAATGTATGAAAATAATAATATTATTCGTCCTATGTTAAATATTACAACAGATATGGTCAATAAATATATTGCACAAAATAATTTAAATCCTGTATTTGATGAGAGTAATAATGATATAAAATATGTTCGTAATAGAATAAGACATAAATTAATACCAGTATTATATGAATGTGGAAATGATTTTGAAAAATCAGTTTTTAAATTACAGCAAGAATCGTTCAGACTTAATGAATATTTATATAAAAAAGTAAGTCATGTTATCATAAAAATAGATGATATAGTTATTTTAAAAAGAAATAGTTTTATGGAACTTGAATTTATAGAAAAAGAATATCTTTTAGGAAAAATGTTTGCTTTATTTTTTAGGGTTTCAAAAAATATTTTATATGAAACTATTTCTTTTTTAAATAATAATCATTCAAAAAGGCTTGATTTGCCAAAAGGTTATATGATAGAACAATCATACAATTCTATAAAAATATTTAATAGAGAGTGTATTTGTAGTTATATTTATAATAAACCTGCAGGTGTATCTTTATGGAAAACAGATGATTTTTATATAGAATTTTTAAATGACTTAATAGATAAAGAGTTAATTATTAGAAATAGAGTAGATGGTGATAAATTTGGAAAAAAGAAATTAAAAGATTTATTTATAGATAAACAAGTGGAACTTTTTGATAGAGATAGGGCTGTTATAATTGAAGAAGATGGTGTTATTATTTGGGCTGAATATATCAGTAAGAATAATAATAAAATAATATTTAAAAGGTATGGTATATAATGTATAAAGTGGAAGAATTAATCTCTGAAAAAGATATTATATCAAAAGTAAATGATATTGCATCTTTAATATCGAATGACTTTAAAGGGCAACATTTAACAGTTGTGTCTGTATTAAAGGGTAGCTTTATTTTTACTGCTGATTTAGTTCGTAATATTACAGTTCCTTTGGAAGTAGCTTTTATCGCAGCTTCCAGTTATGGTTCATCTACAATATCAAGTGGACAATTAAAAATTCGTTATGATATAGATATACCAGTAGATAATAAAACAGTATTATTAGTGGAAGATATTGTTGATACTGGCCTTACAATTAGTAGATTAAAAAATTATTTATATGAAAAAGGGGCAAAATGTGTAAAAATATGCACAATATTTGATAAACCAGATAGACGAAAAATACAAGTAGATGTAGATTACTGTGGTTTTATTATTCCTGATGAGTTTGTAGTTGGATATGGACTTGATTATAATAATCAGTATAGAAATTTAAGAAATCTTTGTAAAATTACCATATAATATTGGAGGATAAATGAATAGTAGTATTTATAAAAATCTTGCACTTTGGCTTGTAATTGCTTTAATGATGGTGCTTGTATTTAATCTTTTTAATACTAATACTCAGACAAATCAAAAAGTTACTTATACTGAGTTTTTAGATAGTGTTACAAAAGAACAGGTTAAAAAAGTAACAATAAAAGAAAATAAAATAACAGGTGAATATAAAGATAATAATACTCGTTTTGAAACTTATGCACCAAGTGATAGTAATTTAATTTCAGAACTTCGTAATTATAATGTAGATATTGAAGCTACACCACCAGATACTACACCTTGGTATATGCAGTTACTTATTTCATGGCTTCCTATTATTTTATTAATAGCTATTTGGATATTTTTTATGAGACAAATGCAGGGAGGCAGTGGTTCAAAAGCATTTTCATTTGGTAAGAGTAGAGCAAAACTTTTAAATCAAGATAATTTGAAAGTTACTTTTAAAGATGTTGCAGGTATTGAGGAAGCAAAAGAAGAATTAACTGAAATAGTAGATTTTTTAAAAGACCATGCAAAATTTCAAAAATTAGGTGGTAGAATACCAAAAGGTGTTCTTTTAGTTGGGCCTCCGGGAACTGGTAAAACTCTACTTGCAAAAGCTGTGGCAGGTGAAGCTGGTGTTCCATTTTATTCTATAAGTGGTTCAGATTTTGTAGAAATGTTTGTTGGTGTTGGTGCAGCTCGTATTAGAGATTTATTTGAACAAGGTAAGAAAAATGCTCCATGTATTATTTTTATGGATGAAATAGATGCTGTTGGACGCCATAGAGGTGCAGGACTTGGAGGTGGTCATGACGAAAGAGAGCAGACATTAAATGCTTTACTTGTTGAAATGGATGGTTTTGATTCTAATGAAGGTGTTATTTTAATAGCAGCTACAAATAGACCAGATGTATTAGACCCAGCATTGCTTCGTCCAGGTCGTTTTGATAGACAAGTGGTTGTTCCACGACCAGATTTAAAAGGTAGATTGCAAATTTTAAAAGTTCATGCTGCAAAAATTAAAATGGCTTCAACTGTTGATTTAGAAATTATTGCAAAAGGCACACCGGGTTTTTCTGGTGCAGATTTAGCAAATCTTATGAATGAATCTGCGTTACTTGCAGCAAGAGCTAATAAAGAAGAAGTAGATATTTCAGATATTGAATCTGCAAAAGATAGAGTAATTATGGGTGCTGAAAGACGCAGTATGGTTATTCCTGAAAAAGATAAGAAAGTAACAGCATTTCATGAAGCTGGTCATACTATTGTAGCAGTTATGACAAAAGGTGCAGACCCTGTGCATAAAGTGTCTATTATTCCAAGAGGAATGGCATTAGGAATTACTATGCAACTCCCTAATGACGATAGATATAATGAAACAAAAGACCATCTTTTAGGTATGATTAGAGTTATGCTTGGTGGTAGAATTGCAGAAGAAGTTGTTTTTAATTCTATGTCTACTGGGGCTAGTAATGATATAGAACGACTGACCTCTATTGCAAGAAAAATGGTAATGAACTGGGGTATGAGTGATAAACTAGGAACTATATCTTTTGGTAAAAGAGATGAAGCTATATTTTTAGGTAAAGAAATTTCAAGCCAAAAAGATTATAGTGAAAAAACTGCTGAATTAATAGATGATGAAGTTGAATATATTATTTCCAACTGTTATAATGAAGCAAGAAAAATATTAGAAGATAATAGACTTCTTTTAGATAAAACAGCAGAGGCACTACTTGAAAAAGAAACTATTGAAACTTCTGAATTAAAAGAACTTGTGAAAGAGTATGCTGCGGAAGGATATAAAGATAATATGTTTTCTGAAAAAGAACAGGAATAAATTGTAAAAGAAAATAATTAATTTGGATGTATCTATATGAAATTTTATAAACTGACACCTGAAACCGATAGAATAAAGAAAGAATTAGTTCGTATAGGTGTAGATGATTATGCTATAAATATGGTAAAGAAAGGTGTCAGTTTAAATATTTTAGTGCGTGATATAGAAGCACCAGCAGCAAATATTTTAAAACAAGAATCTATTGCATCAGGCATGGATGCCGCAGTAAAACAAGGAAGTATATCATGTTCTATAAATAAAACTGATGTTCTTTTAATGGGTAATGCAACTACATTTGAAAGACTTATAAAAAGGCTTTCAGTGCAGGTTTTTGGTTTGAAAGAGCTTGCAAAGGAATTGAGTTTTTTTTTAAAAAGAAAAGAAGAGAAAAAGATTACATACTATGGTGGAGAAATAGATGTTTCAAAACCATTATGTATGGGTATATTAAATGTTACACCTGATTCTTTCAGTGATGGAAGTCTTTATGAAACAGAAGAAGCTATTGCTAGTAGAATTGATGATATGATAGAGCAAGGTGTTGATATAGTTGATATTGGTGGTATGTCGTCAAGACCTTTTTCTGACAGTATAAGTAGTGATGAAGAAATTAAAAGAATAAAGTTTGCCATTGAATACATTAAACAATATGATATGATAGTATCAGTTGATACTAATAATTATAAAACAGCAGAATATGCGTTAAATAATGGGGTTGATATTATTAATGATATATCAGGTATGACTGATGATAATATGGTATCAATTTGTGGAAAAGCAAAATGTGCTGTTTGTATTATGCATATGCAAGGTAATCCAAAAGATATGCAAAATCGGACTATATATGATAATATCATATATGATATTCATGATTTCTTTACTAATAGTATAGATAGATGTCTTAATGCAGGTATTGATTATTCGTCAATTATATTAGATGTAGGATTTGGTTTTGGCAAGACTGTTGAACAAAATTATGTTTTATTAAAATATTTGAAAGAGTTTAAATCATTTAATTTACCGTTGCTAGCAGGTATCTCTCGTAAATCTATGATTGGAGCTGTTATAAACAAAGATATACACAATAGACTTGCAGGTACAATTTGTGCAAATACTGTTGCAATACTAAATGGAGCAGATATTATACGGGTTCATGACATAAAAGATGGTGTTGATACAGTAAAAATTTCTGATTATATTTTAAAGGCGTATATATGATTACTACTATTTTTGAATTTATTAAAAATTATGTTAGTATTGTAGATGTAATAGATATTGCATTTATAAGCTATATTATATATAGAATTTTATTGCTTCTTAGAGGAACAAGAGCGATATATATGCTAGTATCCATTATGATACTTTTAGTTCTTCTTGGTCTTTCTGATTTTTTAGGTATGAAAGTAACAAGATGGGTATTAAGTAATATGTCTGGTTATTTATTTTTAGCTATGATAATTATTTTTCAACCTGAAATAAGAAGGGCATTAGCATTTATAGGTGAATCAAAATTTTTTGAACGCTCTGTTACTCTTAACTCTCAAATAGTAGATGAACTTGTTAGAACAGCTACTATATTGGCAAATAGGCAACTTGGGGCTTTAATCATTATTCAAAGAAATACAGATATTACCCATTATGTTACTCTTGGTCAGAAAATAGATTCTATTGTTAGTAAAGATTTACTGCTTAGTATATTTATTCCATATTCTCCACTTCATGATGGAGCAGTATTATTAGAAGGTTCAAGACTTACTTATGCTGGATGTATTTTACCTCTTACAAAAAGAGAAGATATTGCACAACAGTATGGAACAAGACATAGAGCTGCTATTGGTATAACAGAAGAAACTGATGCTGTTGCTATTGTTGTAAGTGAAGAAAGAGGGGAAATATCTGTAACAGAGGGCGGTAATATTATACCTAATTTAGATGCAAAAGCTTTACGAGAAACTTTAAGTAAATTAATTAAAATAAAAAAAGCAGCGGAAGATTAATATGTTAAATAATAAAACTTTATTGAAAATTCTTAGTATATTAATTGCTCTTGGTATGTGGATAATGGTTGTATCTGGTCATGAAGAAATAAAAGAAATGACTGTTCCAGTAAAACTTATTAATGTATCTAGTGGAAAAGTTGCCATTGCTGATTATCCTAATGTTTCTATAAATATTAAAGGTGCTGCACGATTAATGCAGTCACTTTCTAATTCTGATGTATTACTTGATATAGATGTAGCAGCATTTCCTCATGGACAATCTATTAGACGAATACTACCTGCTGATTTTAAAACTCCACTTGGTTTAGAAGTGGTAGATGTCAAACCTTCTGAGTTGCGTATTACTCTTGATAATATTACTTTAAAAGATGTTCGTGTTATTCCTGCCTTTATTGGAGAAGTAAAACAAGGATATATGGTTGAAAGTATAACATTAAAACCAAACTCTATAACAGTTACTGGTGCAAAAAGTGTATTATCCAAATTGGAAAATATTTCAACAATACCTATAAATTTGTCTGAAAGAAATGAAAATTTTGTTCAAAATGTTTTATTAAAAGAATATGATGGTATTATAAAAATACAACCATCATCTGTGGAAGCTCGTATTAAATTAAAAGAAAATATGATAGAGCATGAATTTACAAATGTTCCTGTTGAGTGTATGAATTTAAAAAATAATTTAATGGTAATAAATACTCCATCCCTATATAATGTTAAAGTAAGAGGTAGAGAAGATATTATAGATACATTTTTAGATAAAGTAACTTTTGTTGCAGATTGTAGTAATATGAATAGACCCGGAAGTTATAATGGTTCAGTTGCATATAAAACAGATTTGATTATTGATATATTAAACTTAGAACCACAGACAATAAATATAGAGATAAAAGAACGATGAGAAAATACTTTGGAACAGATGGAGTTCGTGGTAGAGCAAATATTGAGCCACTAACTGCTGATTTTGCATTGAAACTAGGTAGAGCAGCTGCTGGTTTATTTAAAAATAATGATACTCATAGGAAGATTATTATTGGTAAAGATACCCGTCTTTCTTGTTATATGTTTGAAAATGCTTTGGTATCAGGTATATGTTCAGCTGGTATTGATGCTGTAATGGTTGGAGTAATTCCTACACCAGCTATTGCTTTTTTAACAAAATCAATTAGAGCGGATGCTGGTGTTGTAATTAGTGCATCTCATAATCCTTATTATGATAATGGAATTAAATTTTTTAATGCAAATGGATATAAACTTGCAGATATAACAGAGCATGAAATTGAAAGAATGATAGATAATAATGAACCTGTATTAGATCCTGATTCTATTGGTAAGGCATATAGAATAGAAGGTATAGGAAGATATGTTGAATTTGTAAAAAATACATTTCCAAAGAATATTGACTTAAAAGGGCTTAAAATAGTTGTAGATTGTGCTAATGGTGCCTCATATAAAGTAGCCCCTCTTGCTTTAAGAGAACTTGGAGCAGAACTTATTTTAATTAATGTTGAACCAAATGGTATAAATATTAATGATAGCTGTGGAGCAGTTTATCCTGAAAATATGGCAAAAGCTGTTGTGAAATATGAAGCAGATGTAGGTATTTCTTTTGATGGTGATGCTGATAGAGTAGTTTTTTCTGATGAAAAGGGTAATATAGTAGATGGTGATAAAATTATGGGTATATGTGCTATTGATATGATGGAAAATAGCACATTAAAAAACAATACTATTGTTGCAACAGTTATGAGTAATATTGGTTTTGAATATTCTATGAATAAAAAGGGTATCAAACTTATTCGTTCTCAGGTTGGTGATAGGTATGTTATGGAAGATATGTTGAAATATAACTGTAATCTTGGTGGCGAGCAATCTGGTCATTTAATATTTTCTGATTTTAATACAACAGGTGATGGGCTAATAAGTGCCATGCAGGTGCTTGGCTTAATAGTAAAAAAAGGAAAATCTTTATCAGAATTATGTAATTTTATAGAAACATATCCTCAAATATTAAATAATGTTTTGGTGGATAAAAAAATACCACTTGAAGAATTAATAAATACTTCTTCATTAATTTCAAAAGTAGAAAAAGAGCTTGGAACTTCTGGGAGATTACTTGTAAGATATTCAGGAACTGAAAACAAATTACGAATCATGCTTGAAGGAAAAGACGAAAAAATAATTGAAACTTATGCAAATGATATTGCTGAAATGGCAGTAAATGAAATTAAAGGTAAATAATAATGATTAAACTTGGAGTAAATATAGACCATATTGCTACTTTGCGTCAAGCAAGAATGGGAATTGAACCAGAACCAGTTATAGCAGCACAAATTGCAGAAAAAGCTGGTGCAGATGGTATTACAATACATTTAAGAGAAGATAGAAGACATATTCAAGATAAGGATGTATATGATATTAAAAAAGTTATTTCTATACCTTTAAATTTGGAAATGGCATGTAGTGATGAAATTATTAATATTGCAAGAGATATTATTCCAAATACATGTACAATCGTTCCTGAAAAGCGTAAGGAAATAACAACAGAAGGTGGATTAGATGCAGTAGGACAGTATGATATAGTTGCAAATACTGTTGCAAGATTACATGAAAAAGGTATAAAAGTAAGCCTATTTATAGAACCTGATAAAATGCAAATTGATGCTGCTAAAAAAATCGGTGTAGAATTTATAGAAATTCATACAGGTTTATATGCAAATACTGATGGATTTGCTCAAAATCAAGAAATAAATCGTATAAGAGAAGCTGCTATTTATGCAAATAGTATTGGTTTAATTGTTAATGCTGGTCATGGGCTAAATTATACTAATACCCAAAGCATTGTGGAAATTCCATATATGAATGAGTTTAATATAGGTCATTCCATTATTTCTCGTGCTGTATTTACAGGGCTTGATATAGCAGTAAAAGATATGATTAAAATAGTTAAAAGATAGTTATGCTTGGTTGTGATATAATTGAAATAGCAAGGATAGAAAAATCTATTTTAAAATATGGTGATAATTTTTTAAAACATATACTTTCTGATAGTGAAATATTATTGTATAATAAGAAAGGTAAAAAAGCAGAATTTGTTGCAGGAAGATTTGCAGCAAAAGAAGCTGTTTCAAAGGCTTTAGGAACTGGAATAGGTCTAGGTTATGGATTTACCGATATAGAGATACTACCTGATGACCTTGGTAAACCTTATGTTTATTTAAAAACTCAAAAAAAAGACAATATGGAAGTATCAATATCACATTCCCGTATCAATGCTATTGCGGTATGTATGATTAAAGAGGCAAAATGAGTGCAGTCATAATTCCAGCCAGATATGGTTCAACAAGATTTCCCGGTAAAGTGCTTGCAGATATTGATGGTAAACCAATGATAGTGAGAGTAGCAGAGCAAGCAGTGCAAACATCTGCTGATAAAATTATTGTTGTTACAGATAATCAACAAGTATATGATGTATGTTCTAATATTAAAAAAGTTTCTGTTATGATGAGCCCTTCTAATTTATCTACCGGAACAGATAGAGTAGCTTATGCTGCAAAAAATATTGATGATGATATTATTATTAATGTTCAAGGTGATGAACCATTTATACCTCCGATTTTAATCGAACAGTTGATACAAGGTTTAAAAAATAATAAATCTCTTAAAATGATAACAGCATGTGTTCCTTTTGCAGATATTAATAATTCTGAAAATCCATCAGCTGTAAAAGTTATTCTTGATAAAAATGATTATGCAGTTTATTTTTCACGCTATCCTATTCCTTATAATAGAGATAATATTGATAATGTAATTAAATATCGTCATATAGGTATATATGGTTTTAGGCGTGATTATTTATTTGACTTTGCTTCACAAGAAAGAACTTATTTAGAACAATGTGAAAATTTGGAACAGCTTAGAGCCATAGAGAATGGTATAAAAATTAAGGTAGTCAAAACAGATTATAACCCTTTATCTGTGGATACTTTTGAAGATTTACAAAATATTCTAAAAATTTTAAAAATGAGGAATAAATAATGGCAAAATATATTTTTGTAACAGGTGGCGTATTATCATCATTAGGTAAAGGGATAACGGCTGCTTCTCTTGGTGCATTATTAGAGTCAAGAGGATATAAAGTTGCTTTAAGAAAGTTTGACCCATATTTAAACTATGGTCCGGGAACAATGAGTCCTTTGCAACATGGTGAAATATTTGTTACAGCAGATGGTTGTGAAGGTGATTTAGATTTAGGCCATTATGAAAGATTTACAACAACTAATACAGATAAACATTCTGATATAACATCGGGTAAAATATATTATACAGTTATTGAAAGAGAACGCAGAGGTGAATATCTTGGTGCTACTGTGCAGGTTATACCTCATATAACAGATGAAATAAAAGGTTGTATAACAGCAGGTGCAAAAGATTATGATATTGTGATTGTTGAAATAGGTGGCACAGTTGGAGATATTGAAAGTCTTCCATTTTTAGAAACTATAAGGCAGATGAAATTTGATTTAAGTGAAGATGATGTTTTATTTTTACATGTTACTCTTGTTCCTTATATTAAAAGTGCAGGTGAACTTAAAACAAAACCTACTCAACATTCTGTCCGTCAATTACAAGAAATAGGCATAAGTCCTGATATATTGGTATGTAGAAGTGAGTATCCATTAAGTGAAAGTGTGCGTAATAAACTAGCATTGTTTTGTAATGTTAGTAAATCATCTGTCATTAATTGTATGGATGCAGCAACTATTTATCAAGTGCCTCTTGTATTAAATGAAGAAGGGCTTGATAGTGAAGTTATTAAAAAACTAGGATTAAAAGAAAGAGAATATGATTTATCTATGTGGCAGGATATTGTAAAGCGTATAAAACAACCAAAAGATACTGTATCTATTGCTGTTGTTGGTAAATATCTTGAAACAAAAGATGCGTATTTAAGTTTAAATGAAGCATTACTTCATGGAGCAGTTGCAAACTATTTAAAAGTTGATATTAAATGGATTGATGCAGAAAAATTAGAAGAAAAAATGGCAAGTGAATATTTAAGTAATATAGATGGTATATTAATTCCGGCAGGTTTTGGTGAGCGTGGAATGGAAGGAAAAATTAATGCAGTAAATTTTGCAAGAACAAAAGATATTCCATTTTTAGGAATTTCAATGGGTCTTCAAGCAGCTGTTATAGAATATGCTAGAAATGTTTTGAAATTAGAAGATGCAAGAAGTGCTGAAATGACGAAACCAAAATATTCTAAAAATTTGGTTATTGATTATAAGCATGATGAGCATTATAATGAAGAAATGGGTGCATCTATGCGACTTGGTTCTTATATAACATCTTTAATGAATGGTAGTCTTGTTAAAGAAATATATAATGTAGAATGTATTACAGAGCGTCATAGACACAGACTTGAAATAAATAATAATTATAGGAATGTTTTAGAAAATGCTGGTATGGTAATATCTGGAAATGATAATGAAAGTGGTTTTGCAGATATTATAGAATTAAGCTCTCACAGATGGTTTATAGCAACACAATTTTGTCCAGAATTTCAGTCAAAACCATTTAATCCTCATCCATTATATAATGCTTTTGTGCAAGCTGCTTATAAGTATAAACAAGCAAAAAATCAATTAAATAGTAACTAATAAGGTGAAGTATGAACGATAAACAAATTATTAATTTTGGAATAAATACTTTTCAAATAGAAATAGAAGCAATGAAAAAAACAATGGATAATCTTTCAGAAAGCTTTGCTTTGGCAGTAAATATAATTTTAGGTTGTAAGGGAAGAGTTGTTGTTATTGGTATGGGAAAATCAGGTATTATTGGTAAAAAAATAGCTGCAACTCTTGCAAGCACTGGAACACCAGCTTTTTTTATGCACCCTGCAGAAGGTATGCATGGTGATTTAGGTATGCTTGTTAAAGGTGATGTAATTATAGGTATATCAAATAGTGGTGAGACAGATGAAATGAAGGTTTTATTGCCTTTAATAAAACGACTTGGTTCTAAGTTAATTGCAATAGTTGGTAAATCTGATTCTACTTTGGGAAGAGAAAGTGATTGTGTTCTTGATGCTTCTGTTGATAAAGAAGCATGTCCTTTAAATCTTGCACCTACTGCAAGCACAACTGTTGCTCTTGCATTAGGTGATGCTCTTGCTGTGGCTCTTGTAGAATGTCGTGGTTTTAAAGCAGAAGATTTTGCAATGTTTCATCCATCAGGTTCTCTTGGAAAAAGGTTACTTACAACAGTAAATGATTTAATGCATACAGGTAATAATATGCCTGTTATAAATGAAAATGATACTGTTGAAAATGCAATAATAGAAATAAATAATAAGCGATTTGGTTGCACAGCTGTCGTAGACAATAATAATCACCTTATTGGTATTATAACAGATGGAGATTTAAGGCGTGCAATATCTAAATATTCTTCAATCCATCAATTAAATGTTTCTGCAATTATGACACATAGTCCTAAAACAATTGTTAAATATGAACTTGCAGCAAAAGCACTTCATATAATGGAAGAATATAAAATATCTTCTTTATTTATTATTGATAAAAATAATCATCCTGAAGGTATCATACATTTTCAGGATTTATTAAAGTTTGGATTAGTATAATATTATGTTAAGTATTAAAGGCAGGTCAAGAATAACTAATATTTTTTTAGTTATCTCTTTGCTTGTATTTTCTACTGTTGTATTTATTGTTTTTATAAGAGAACATGGGGATATGGTTCCCTATCAGTCTGATCTTTTAAAAAATATTGTAAAAATGCAAGATGTTGATTTATTGTATGTTATTGATAATGCCACTTATGTAAAATTAAAATCTAAACATGGTAATATAAATATTATTGATTATAATGTTGATTTAATTGATATTGATGTAACATATATTAGTAAAGATTTTTTAATTGATGTTCAAGCAGAAAAAGGTGAGTATCTTGCACAAAGATTTTTAAAAGTATATGATAATATTACAGGATATATGGATAATATGTCATTTAAAACTGAACCTACTGGTATTTTGGAATATGATTATATAGAAGGTAAAGGTATAGTAAAAAATGGTGTAACAATTTATCAAGATAGTAATTCTATATCATCAAAAATTGTTGAATTTGATGTTAATAATAACTTTATTATGTTTAAAGAAAATGTTACAGTAGATTATATTCCAGCTCATGAATGATATGATGTGGTGAATAATATGTTTTATAATAATAAATTTTTGATAATATTCATACTAATGTTTGCGACACTATTTTTAATGGGAGCAGATATAAAAACAAAAAATATAAAACCATCATCATCTGTAAAAATACAGGCAGATGAAATGCGTTATTATGGTTCTGAACATAAATCAACTTTTCATGGTAATGTGGTAGCCGTTAGTGATAATTATACTCTTACTTCTGATGATGTTGTAGTCTTTCTTAATAAAGATATGGATGTTTCTAAAATCCATTGCACAGGTAATGTTAATTTTAAAAGTGAAGATATTGTATCTATTTCTAATAAGGCAGATTTAGACCATAATAAAAAAGTTGTTGTTATTACTGGCAATGTAAAAGTATGGCAAGGTGAAAATTATCTTGAAGGTGAAAAAGTTTTTATATATTATGAAGAAGAACGTATTATGGTTGATAAAGGCACAGATAAAAGAGTGACAATAATATTTAAGCCTGAAAATGAGGGTAAATAATAGTGGCTTTGGAAGTAAAAGACCTAAAAAAATCTTTTAAGAAAAGAACTGTTGTAAATGGTGTTTCTTTAAATATAAGCAAAGGTGAAATAGTTGGCTTGCTTGGTCCAAATGGTGCAGGGAAAAGCACATCATTTTATATGATTGTTGGACTTTTAAAACCAGAAAAAGGATCTATTATACTAGATGATATTGATATAACTAAATTACCAATGTATAAAAGATGTAAAGCAGGTATTGGTTATCTTCCACAGGAAGCATCAGTATTTAGAAAAATGACAGTTTATGATAATATTATGTCTGCGTTAGAATTTACTTATGACGATAGTAAAGTTAGGAAAGAAAGAGCAGAGGTGCTGATTAGTGAATTTCATTTAAATCATGTTGCAAAAAGCTACGGGTATGCTCTATCTGGTGGAGAAAGAAGGCGTGTTGAAATAGCAAGATGTTTAGCTACTGAACCAGATTTTATATTGCTTGATGAACCTTTTGCTGGTATTGACCCTATATCTGTTGCAGATATTCAAGAAATGGTATATTCATTAAAGGATAGGGATATTGGTGTTTTAATTACAGACCATAATGTTAGGGATACTTTGAAGATAACTGATAGGGGATATATTATTACAGAAGGTAGGGTATTAACACAAGGTTCTCCAAGTGAAATACTTTCAAACGAGGATGTTATAGATAAATATTTAGGAAAAGGATTTTCTATTTAATGAATAATTTAAATCAAAATCTTGATATAAAAAATACACTGCAAACTACTGTTTTTATTACACCTCAAATGAAACAGTCTCTTTCTATTTTACAAATGCCAATAGTGGAGCTGGAACAAGAACTTTCTAATATATTAGAGGAAAATCCTGTATTGGAAGTATCAGAAGATGATGGTAGTGATAATATTGATGATTTTGATGAAATAGAGAATTTACCAGAAGATATGGAAGATATTCAAGATAAAGATAAAAATCTTGATAATCTTGTTGAAAAAGTAACTGGCGATGATTGGGAAGAATATATTGGTTATGAAAAAATTGATGATATAAGTTATAAATCTAATAATGATGATAATAATTTTGATTTAGAACAAATCATTGGTGCAAAAGAATCGCTTTATGAGCATTTAATGTATCAGTTGAATATTAATATTTCTAATCAGGAAGAAAGAAATATTGGTGAATATATTATAGGTAATCTTTCTGAAGATGGATATTTTAGAATAGATATTGAAACTGCATGTGAAGAATTAAATATTGAACAAAGTTTATTTACAAAAATTTTAAATATTATTAAAACTTTTACTCCATCAGGTATTGCAGCATCTACTTTACAAGAATGCGTTATCACTCAAATAAAAGATATGAATTGTGATAATGTTTATGTTGATTTAGCAGAAGAACTTTTATCAGAATATTCCGTAGAGCTTTCAACCTTTAAATATGATGATATATTAAAAGGTATGAGTATTGAACGGGATACATTTGATTATTTATTACAATTAATTAAGAAGACAGACCCAAGACCGGGTCTTAATTTTTCAGGAAGTGACACAAAATTTGTTACACCTGATGTTTTTATAGTGCCAAATGAAGAAACTTTTGATATAATAGTCAATGAAAAAGGTCTTCCTAATATTAGGCTTAATAATTATTATATAAAAATGCTTCAAGGTAGTCAGTTAGATAGTGATACAAAAAACTATATAAAAGATAAAGTAAAGAATGCTGTGTGGGTGATAGAAAGTCTACAAAAAAGACAAAAGGCTATATATAAGGTTGTAAAAGCAATTACTGATTGTCAAGGCGATTTTTTACAATATGGAATAAGTATGCTGAAACCTTTAAAACTAAAAGATATTGCAGAAATTACAGGACTTCACGAATCAACAGTAAGCCGTGTAACTTCTGGAAAATATGCTATGACAAAGCATGGGTTGATAGAATTAAAATCCTTTTTTTCTAAAAGTCTTGAAAGTCTGGATGGAGATATGTCAACTGGTGTTATAAAACAAAAAATTAAAGACTTAATTGATGAAGAAGATAAGGAAGTTTGCCTTTCAGACCAAAGAATTGTAGAATTAATGGAAGAAAAAGGTATAAAAATTGCGAGACGCACTGTTGCGAAATATAGAGATGAAATGAATATTCCAACAATGTCGCAAAGAAGAAGGCTAAGGAGGTAATATTATGAATATTACAGTTAATGCAAAACACATTGCTCTTACAGATGCTATTAGAGATTATTCTGAAAAGAAAATCCAAAGAATAGCAAAATTTTTTGATGATAATATGGATGTTCATGTGAATCTGAATGTTGAAAAAAATATGCATATTGCAGAAATATTTGTAAATGTAAAAGGAATGTTTTTAAAAGGTATAGAAAAATCTGAGGATATGTATGCATCTATTGATATGTCTGTTGATAAAATAGAAAGGCAAGTTATTAAATATAAAGAAAAACTTCAAGCTCGTAAAAACTTAGAAAATAGAGAATCTATGGAAGATTTAAAATTGAGTGTTTATGACTATAATGAAGATAGTGCAATAGATGAGCCAACAGTAGTTATTTCTAAGCAAATTCCTGCAAAACCAATGGATATTGAAGAAGCGATTATGCAAATGGATTTAATGAATAGAAATTTTTTCGTTTTTCGGAATGCAGAAAATTCTGAAATCAATGTTGTTTATAAAAGAGATGATGGTAAAGTAGGTATTATTGAACCATAATTATATAACTGTGGCTGATTTTCAGCCACAGTTTTGCAATATTGAATACATAAATTCTTATTTATAGGAATTATTATGAATAATCTTTCCATAGTAATCATTACAGGTCTTTCTGGTGCAGGTAAATCCCATACTGCAAAAGTTTTTGAGGATTTAGGATATTACACTATTGATAATGTTCCATTGCCTATTCTTGAAAAAGTAGTAGAACTTTTTTATAGCCTTGATAATGGTATCACCAAAGTAGCTTTTGTTATAGATTCTAGATCAAAAGATATTAATTTAGTATATCAATTTATTAAGATGCTTAAAGATAAGTATAATGCAACTTCTATTTTTATGGATGCAACAAATGAGACTCTAATTAAAAGGTATAAAGAAACAAGGCGAAAACATCCTTTGGGGAATGATGTTCCAGACTCTATTAAAAAAGAAATTATACTTATGAGTAATGTTAAGGATATTTCTGATATTGTTTTAAATACTGATAATAAAAATATACATGATTTAACAAAAGAAATTATTAGTATATTTTCTATGTATACAAATGATTTTACTGTTATATTACAATCTTTTGGCTTTAAAAATGGTGTTCCTTCTGATGCAGATATGATGTTTGATGTTCGTTTTATGCGTAATCCTCATTTTGATGATGGTCTTAGAACAATGACAGGATTGAATGAGGAAGTTCAAGAATATGTTAAAGTTGATGAAAGCTATTGTATGTTTATGGAAAAAATTATAGATATAATAAAAATGCTTATTCCTTTGTATATAAAAGAAGGTAAAAAATATTTTAATATATCTATTGGTTGCACAGGTGGAAAGCATAGGTCTGTTACTGTTGTAGAAAATTTGGCTACATTATTGTCTGATAAGTCCTATAATATAAAAGTTAAACATAGGGATATTGATAAATAAAATTAAAGGAATATATATGGTAATTGTTATATTAACACATGGAATGTTTGGTGAAGAGCTTCTTCATGCTGCTGAGATGATTATTGGAAGACAAGATAAAGTAGAAGTAATATCCATACAGAGTGGAGTATCTATGAATGATGCTTCTTTGAAATTAGAAGATATTTTAAAACAGTATAAAACAGAGAGCTTTTTAGTGTTTACAGATATGTTTGGTGGAAGTCCTTCTAATATTTCAATGGCATATTTAGATAAAAATATAGTAGAAGTTGTATCTGGTATAAATCTACCAATGTTGTTAAAAGCGTTTACTATGCGTATGGATAAATCTAATAATATTAATCAAATAGCTAAAGAAGCAGCATTAGCTGGACGAAATAGTATAAAAGTAGCAGGGGAATTACTTAATATAAAATGAAATGTTTAATATACAGAGTAGATGACAGATTTATTCATGGGCAAGTGCTAGAAGGATGGGTGAATTATCTGCATATTAAAGAGATTATTATTGTTAATGATATTATAGCTCAAGATAATATTCGTGCATCTATTTATCAAAGCACTCTACCAATAGGTTCAAAATTTTCTGTATATACTATAAATGACTTCTGTGAAAAAAAACCATATCTTAAAAATAACAAGAAATTTACACTAATATTAATTGGTTCAATTGATGATTTATTAAAAATAGAGGAAACATTTTCATCAAATATTTATTTTAATATTGGTTGTGTAGCTGATAATACACATGAAGTATGTATTAATGACAGTGTATTTTTATCTTTAAATGACTTTCATAAGTTACAAACTTTATCAGAAAATTATGATATTTATTTTCATAAAGTGCCATGGGAAAAGCCGGTCATTTTTTCTAATAATCAAAGAGCATAGGTTTTTATGGAAGAAATATATATTTGGCAGATAATATTTCTTATATTGTTTTCAGGTTTTATATCAATAGACAGACTTGCTGGGCTTAATATAATGATTTCTCGTCCTATTGTTGTTGCTGGAATTATAGGTATAGTTTTTGGTAATATATATGAAGCTTTAATGATAGGATTGATATTTGAATTTATAGGTATGCTTGAAGTGCCTGTTGGAACGACTATCACACATGACGATTCTTTTGGTGGTTATGCTGGGACGGTTGCTGTTTTACTTGGATATGTAAAACCTGATGCAATTAATATTTTAGCTGCAATTTTTATTATTTCACTTTTAATTTATCCTGTAACTTTATCAGATAGATTATGTAGAGAAATAAATAGATACCTTGTTAAAAAAAGTATTATAAATCATAAAACTAATAATGAAAATAAACTTATTGCTTTTGGTATAATTATAGCTTTTATTCGTGGTATTATTGTATACAATACTTGTTTAATAATTATATTTATTTTTATGGATATTATTAGTAATATAAAGCTTAATCTTACTAATCTTTATGCCCCAATTATTGCATTGACTATTATTGCGACATTTATGTTTGGCTATGTATTAAGATTTTTAATTATTAATAAATTATATAAAATATTATTACTGGCATTAGGTATTATTGCAGGCTGGTGGATAATATGAGAAAATTAGTTATATTTCCTACTCTTTTTAAAAGTATGTTTTATCAAGGAAATTGGAATATTACTAATATGCAAGGCACAGGATTTAGATGGCTTGTAAAGGATTTCTTTAAAAATAATAAAACAGAGTTACCATCAGATTTTGATTATTCTCCACTTTATTATTTTAATACAAATCCCTATTTAGTTACATTTATTTTAGGGCTTTTATTAAAGGAAACTCAGGATAAAGGAATAATTGGTGATTATGATAAGATATATTCATCAGCATTAGCTGCATTGGGAGATACTTTTTTTTGGCATTCGTTAAGACCTTTTGCTTTTTTTATTTCAATATGGGCAATAGTTATAAATCCTTTATTAGTTGTTATTTTATATTTAGTTGTTTTTAATTTGTTTAATATAATTTTTAGATTGCTTGGTTTTTATTATGGATATACATTTGGCATAAATGTAATGGTTTTATTTAATAAAATAGGATTTAATAAATGGGTAGGTATAGTTGATGCGATGACAACATTTATGGCAGGTGTCGCAATTGCTTATATTATTAAATATCAATATTATGCTGGCTCAATACATGTTATTAAATCAGTATTATTATTTGTTGTGGGTGTTATTATTTCAAAATGGGTTAGGGGTCCATTGGAATTAATTATTGTAACTACAATTTTGGGAGTATTGTTGCTATTTGGAGTATAAAATGAGTTATACATTTGAAGCTATTATTAAAAATAAATTAGGTATTCATGCAAGAGTTGCTGCATTATTAGTTAAAATTATTAATAAACATAATGTTGATGCTTATATTCTATATCATGGAAATAAAGTAAATATGAAGCATTTAATTGATGTTATATCTCTTTCTATTACACAAAATACAATGATAGAAATAAATGTGGAAGGGGAAAATGCTGTGGAATGTGGTAAAGAGTTACAGCAATTAATAGAAAATAATTTTGGAGAATTACATTGATTACTAAAAAAGGAATTGCAATATCAAATGGTATTGCTATTGGTAAAGCGTTAGTAATATTTCGAGATAAAATTAGTGTTCAAGGTTATAAAATACATGATACTAATGCTGAAATAGAAAAACTGTATACAACTGTTTCTCATACATCAAAACTGTTAGACCAAATGCAGCTTTTAAGCAAAACATATAAAGAGCTTTATGATGTATATAAACTGTTATTGTTAGATGAATCATATATTGGAAAAGCTGTATCTATTATAGAAAAAGAAAAAGTTAATGCAGAGTATGCTTTAAAAAAAATCACTGATAATTTAATTAATAAACTTTCCCTTTCAGGTAATGAATATTTTCAAGCAAAAATGCACGATATAAAAGATATTTATATGCGTCTTATCCGATATATGTCTAATACCGTTGTGGAAAATATTGAAGAAGCTGATGAAAATTCTATTTTAATATTTAATGATTTTACTGTTTCTGATATTGAAGAAATGGTAAAAAAGAAAGTTAAAGGTGTTGTGTCATCATCAGGTAATAAAATGAGCCATAAAAGTATCATTATTAGAGAATCGGGGATTGTTGCAGTCTCAAATATTAAAAATATTGATACAGTAATAAAAACAGGTGATACGGTTATTGTTGATGGTTTTTTAGGATATGTATCCATTAATCCTGATGAAGGAACTATACAAAAATATAAAAAGAAAAAAGATGATTATGAAAATTTTCTTTATTCTATACAAAGTGAACATGATACAACATGTAAAACTAAAGATGGAAGTATAGTTTCATTATATGCAAATATCAATAGTAATGATGAATTAACACATATAAATGTGCATGGTCTTAATGGTGTAGGACTTTATAGAACAGAGTTTTTATATATTAATAATGGACTTTTATCAGAAGATGAACAATATAATATATATAGATCAGCATTACTTTCTTTACATAATAAACCACTTGTAGTAAGAACTTTTGATTTAGGTGGTGATAAAATAAGCCGTTTTATGCCAAATTCCATAGAAGAAAACCCAGCATTAGGTTTGCGTGCTATAAGATACAGTATGAAATACAGAGATTTTTTTACAGTGCAAATACGAGCTGTGTTAAGGGCTGGAATATTTGGTGATATACGCCTCTTACTTCCTATGATTTCATCAATTGATGAATTTTTAGAAGTTAAAGCTATAATAGAAAGTGAAAAACAACGATTACATGAAATGAATATACCATATAAAGATACTATTCCTGTTGGTATAATGATAGAAGTTCCTTCAACAGCTATTGCAATAGATAGATTTATAAAATATGCTGATTTTTTTAGTGTTGGCACAAATGATTTAATTCAATATATGATTGGTGTAGATAGAAATAATGAAGATGTAAGCAGTCTTTATTCCCCAGTTCATCCAGCTATTTTACATATATTAAAAAATATATATGAAAAAGTATCAGAATCAGGTAAACCTATATCTATATGCGGAGAATTGGCTGGTGATGGTAGATATATTGGTGTATTAATTGGACTTGGTTATCGTTCATTTAGTATGAATACTCGTTCTTCATATATGATAAGAAAAATGCTTGCTACTTTTAATGTGGATGACTGTAAAAAACTTGTTAATATTCTTTTAAGTTGTGATACTATATATGAAATAGAAGAGTTAATAACTGATTTTAATGGAAAACAAATTTTATCCGATTAATAAATATATATTTGACAAATAAGGTTATTCTATCTATAATTATCCAATAAAAGTATATTATATTTAGTTGTATTCTTTTTAGGTGAATTATGAAAAAAGTTATTATTTTATTAGTAATTATCGCAATATTAGCAATTGGTTTTTTTGCAGGATATAGACATTTATATAAAAAATCAGATGGTGTGTTTAAGCTTTCTGGTGAATTGCAGATGACACAGGTAGATGTGGCATTTAATGTTTCAGGAACTATTTCTCATAGGTATTTTTCAGAAGGTATGACTGTAAAAAAAGACCAACTTCTTGCAGAATTAAATAATGAAACATATATAAGCCAGCAGAAAATAGCATTAGCTAATGAAGAAGTAGCTAAATGGGGTTTAGAAGAATTAAAGGCTAATTTAAAAAAATCAGGCACTACAAATAAAAATTTAATTGAAAAAACTCAGGCACAACTTGATGTTGCTATTGCAAATAGAGAACTAGCTGATTATCAATTATCATATACTAAACTTAATTCTCCATTAGATGGTATTATTCTATCTTCTTATAAAGAAGAAGGTGAAGTTGTAGCAGCTGGAACACCTGTATTTTCTATTGGAAATACTGAAAAAATTTGGCTTAGAGCATATCTTCCAGAAACAAAAATTGATGCAATTAAATTAGGTCAAAAAATGATTATTAAAATAGATAGTATGCCAAATGAAAAATTTGAAGGGAAAGTAGTTTTTATTTCTGATAAAGCAGAATTTACACCAAAACAGATTTATACAACAGAAGAAAGAGTAAAGCTTGTATATAGAATAAAAATAGATATTACAGATACAAAAGGTATTTTAAAATCGGGTATTCCAGCTGACGCATTTTTAGAGGAATAATTAAATGATTAAATCAGAATTGATTATTTCTGAACATTTATCAAAATCATTTGGAGATAACCATGCGTTAGTAGATTTTTCTTTATCAGTGAAGCAAGGTGAAATATCAGGTATTGTAGGACCTGATGGTGCAGGTAAAACTACAGCTATGCGTATTTTATCAACTGTGTCATTACCTGATAACGGTTCTTTATATATAAACGGTGTTAATGCCTTAACAGATTATCGCGGAGCAAGAAAAAGTCTTGGTTATATGAGCCAAAAGTTTGGTTTGTATGTTGATATGAGTGTGGAAGAAAATATTAATTTTTTTGCAGATTTACAAGGTGTTCCTAAATCAGAAATAGAGAAAAGAAGAAAAATGCTATTAACAGCAAGTGGAATGTATCAATTCCGCTCACGACTTGCTGGTAGACTTTCCGGTGGTATGAAGCAAAAACTTGCATTATGTTGTGCTTTAATTCATGAACCAAAAATATTAATATTAGATGAACCAACAAATGGTGTAGACCCTGTATCACGCAGAGAATTTTGGCAAATATTAAATAGATTTGCATCAGATGGCACTGCTATTGTATATGCAACAAGTTATCTTGATGAAGCAGAGAGATGTAATACTATTAACTTAATGAATAAAGGTAGCATTATAGCTGGTGGTCATTTAGAGTTCTTACAATCACTTCCTAATATTGATGTAATAGAAGTCAAAGGTGGAGGGATGGAACAAGTTCGTAATATTATACATAAAATACCTGCCAAATATGGTAAAATATGGTCTTTTGGCTCTACTTTACATATACATGCTCCAAAAGATAGAAATTATGCAGAAAGTTTAAAAACTTTACTAGATAATAATTATGAAGTATCAGTAATTCATCCATCATTGGAAGATATTTTTATATATCTTACTTATAAAGGTGATACAGATGAGTGATATTGCAGTTTCTGTAAAAAATTTAACAAAAAAATTTGGCGAGTTTACTGCTGTATCAAATATTACTTTTAATGTGGAAAAAGGTGAAATTTTTGGTTTTTTAGGTGCTAACGGAGCAGGCAAGTCAACAACTATCAGAATGTTATGTGGAATTTTACCTCCAACATCAGGAACAGGTATTATTGCAGGTTATGATGTTTCAAAAAATCCGGGAATGGTAAGGCAAAATATAGGCTATATGAGTCAAAAATTTTCTTTATATGATGAACTTACTGTTTATGAGAATATGAAATTTTTTGCAAAACTTTATTCTGTGGCAGGGAAAAATATAAATGATGCTGTTAATTATGCTGTTACACAGGTAAAACTGGAAGGTTATGAGAATATTAAAACAAAAAGTTTATCTTCTGGTATAAAACAAAGGCTTTCTTTGGCATGCTCCATTATTCATAAACCACAAATAATTTTTTTAGATGAACCAACTTCTGGTGTAGACCCAGTATCAAGGCGTAATTTTTGGGATTTAATTTATAATTTTGCTTCAAATGGTGTTACTATATTTGTAACCACTCATTATATGGATGAAGCAGAATATTGTGATAGAATTGCAATGATTAGTTCTGGAATGTTAAAAGAAATAGGGACACCAGAAGAGCTTAAAACATCAAAAATGGTATGGAATGTTTATAAAATTAAAGGTTTTGGTTTATATGATGTAGCTCAAACAATATTAAGAATGGAAAATGTTTTTGATGTAGGATTGCTTTCTGATTCTATTCGTATTTTATCATCTAAATTAACACCTGATGATATAATGAAATATTTAGATAAAAATGGTTATAAAGGATATATTGTTGAACAGGCAGAAGCTGTATTAGAAGATGTATTTGTTAGCTTTGCCGGAGGTCAAAATAGATGAGTATTAGAAGAATAAAAGCAATAAGCTATAAAGAATTTATTCATCTATTTCGTGATATAAGAAGTTTAATGGTGATAATATTAGTTCCAGTAATTTTACTTGTTCTTTTTGGATATGCTTTAAAACTTGATGTTGAGAATGTCAGTATTTGTGTTATTGATTTTTCTAATAGTGAGCAAAGTAGAGAATATATATCATATTTAGATGCAACAAGTGCTTTTAATGTAAATTATAATTTATCTACTTATGAAGAAGCTGAATATTTACTTGATATAAATAAAATAAAAATGATAGTTGTAATCAATAGCGATTTTGATAAATCATTAAATTCACAGTATAATGCAGGAATACAGGCTATTATAGATGGTAGCGATATAACAACTGCATCTTCTATTATGAATTATGTAGCAGGAATTACTGCTAAATTTAATCAATCATTTATTGAATATATATCAAGAAATAATAATATAAATATTTCTTATGGTGTAGTAGTGCCAGAGATTAGATATTGGTTTAATGAAGATATGAGAAGTGTGAATTATCTTTTTCCCGGTTTAGTTGCTATAATAATGTCGGTTGTTGCTGGTTTTTTAACATCTTTAACTATTTCAAGAGAATGGGAAACTGGCACTATGGAGCAACTTATACCAACACCAGTAACAGAAGAGGAAGTTATAACAGGAAAACTTATAACTTATTTTCTAATAGGATTAATAGATGTAATTATATATATTTTTATGGGTGAGTTTATTTTTCATGTCCCATTTATGGGTAATTCATTATTAGTATTTTTATTTGCAACTATATTTTTAATGTGTATGCTTTCTTTTGGTATTTTTGTTAGTATTGTTATGAAAAGTCAGTTAGCATCAAGCCAAGTAACAATAACAACTACAATGTTACCTGCATTTTTACTTTCTGGTTTTGTTTTTGATATAAATAATATGCCTGTTGTTATTCAGTGGATAACATATCTTTTTCCTGCAAGATATTTTGTAGATATTTTAAGAGGGATTTATTTAAAAGGTATTGGAATAGAGTATTTATATATTAATGCTGCTTTTTTAATATTTTATTCTATAATATTACTTGTATTATGCAGGCTTTTATTTAAATTGCGAGCATGATATGAAAAATATAATTAATCGTTTAACAGCAATGCTTTATAAAGAATTTATTTATCTTATACGCGATAAAAAAATGCGTATAATTATTATAGCTGTCCCAATAATACAAGCTGTTTTACTAGGTTATGCAGTAAATATGGATTTAAAAGAAGTAAAAACTGCTGTTGTTGATATGGATAATTCTATTGAAAGTAATGAATTTATTAGTTCTTTTTTTTCAAGCAATATATTTAAATCTGTGCCAGCTTCAAATATATCTCAAGCAGAAGAACTTGTGCTTAGTGGCAAGGTTATAATGATAATTTCTATACCCAAAGGTTTTTCTAAACAACTAAATAATAATAAAATAGCACCAGTGCAAGTTATTTTAGATGCAACTAACTCTGTAAATGCTGGTATGGCATCAGGTTATATTGTGAATTTGATTACGAAATATAACAGTGAATATATAGAAAATAAAACTGGTTACAAAAACAATATAGGTGTTAATGTAGAATATAGAACATGGTTTAATGATGATTTTGAAAGTAAGAATTTTTTTGTTCCATCAATGCTTGCTATGCTTTTAATTATAGTTACAGTAATGCTTTCTAGTATGGCAATAGTGCAAGAAAAAGAATCAGGAACATTAGAACAATTGACAGTTAGTCCTATTACTGCATGGGAGTTTATTATTGGTAAAAGTATACCTTTTGCAATTGTAAGTTTTATTGATGTTCTATTAATTATTGCTATTTCTGTATTTTGGTTTGATATAAAAGTAACAGGTAGTTTTACACTACTACTATTTGCTTCAATTTTGTATATTATTTGCACATTAGGTATTGGGCTTTTAATTTCGGCAATAAGTTCAACACAGCAGCAGGCTTCAATGAGTATGTTTATGATAATATTTCCAGTTATTCTGCTTTCTGGATTTGCGTTTCCTATAATTAATATGCCAGAAATTATACAATGGGTAACATATATTAATCCTATGCGTTACTATCTTGATATAATTATTGGTGTATTTTTAAAAGGGCTTTATTTTGATAGACTTCAAGAGTCTACTTATGCACTGTGTATATTAAGTATATTATATATTGGACTTGCAGCTTTATATTTAAGAAAAAAATTAAATTAATGGGTATGAAATGTCTTCATCAAAAGAGTATCTTAATTTTATTTTAGATAGTTTAAAAGATATAGATAGTATAACATATAAGTCTATGATGGGAGAATATCTAATATATTATAAAGGTAAAAATATTGCAGGTATATATGATAACAGATTTTTGCTTAAAAATGTAGATGGTCTTTCATCTATTATGAATGAGTTTATTCTTCAACAACCTTATCCAAATGCAAAATATATGGTATTGGCTGATAATATAGAAAATAGTGGATACATATTATCATTATTTAATTTTATATATGACAGGGTTCCATTTCCAAAAGGAAAAACAAAGACCTTATAAATAATTAAAATTCATAAGGTCTATATTTTTATAAATAAGTAATATTATTAGGTTTTCTTGAAGTAATTTGGCGTGTTTTGTATATAGGATTTCCAAAAAGTTGCGCACCTGCAACATATTCATCATCTTTAAGACCTAATACATCTCGTAAAGGTTTATACACTCTTGCAGCACTTGTAAAATATCCTGCCCACACACATCCTATATTATGAGCATGTGCAGAAAGTTCAAAATATGCAAGAGCAGTGCAACCATCTTCTGCTTTCCAGTCATATTTATTAGGAAGAACTGCAACAATAATATGTGGAGCTTCCCGCATAATAACATCTTTGCCATTTTTGTATGCTCTACATACAAGTTTATAATGAAGAGCATGTTCTTCTGGCATTTCATTAATATGATTTTGCATATATTCTATAACTAAATCTCCAAGTTTTATAGTTTCTTCTCTTGATTTAGTAATAATCCATCTATTATTATGGGTATTTTTTGCAGAGGGTGCATATTTTACATTATTCATAATTTTATTAAGAGTTTCATCATCAACAATATTTTTTCTAAAATTGCGAACACTTCTTCTTGTTTTCAAAAAAACATCAATTTGTTCAGATGTGGCAAGTGTTTCTCTATTTACTTTGATAAATTGTGAAGGGTCTAAATTATCCACATAACAAGCTTCATGTGGACAAAAGGCAACACATAATCCACAAGAAATACATTTATATGTATCTTTTTCATCAATATATGGAGAACGCTCATCATTATTTTTAATAATGCCAGTTACACATACAGACGAACATATTCCATCTTTTTTACATTTTTCTTTATCTAGGTGAAAAAATGGCATAATTCCTCCCATAATTATATATTTTTTGTAGTTTATATATAAAATAGTTTGATTACAATAGTAAATTATAAAAAAGCAAAAAATAAACCTGCATTTCTTATGAAACTTGATTTATAAAATCTATTTCTAACAATAGTATTAATAAATGATAAATGTTTTTTGTTTTTAAGACTAATAAATTTTTGTAATATTTGTTTATTTTCACTATTTAATATATTTTCATATTGTGTATAAAAACTCTCTGCCTGAATAATATTTTTAAAGACAGATTGTTGCATACTTTTTCTTCCTTTTATTAATTTTTGAAAAGCATATTTTAATGAATAAGATTTAGCACCAAAAAAATTTGCATTATGTTGCCTATAAAACATTGTTGGTTTATCAATATATCCTATATACCCAAATGCTGATGCTATTAATGCAATCCAGTAGTCATGCATAATAGCATTTTGATTAATATATTGGCATATTTCTTTTAAAGGTTTATTTATCATAATAGTGCAGCCAGAAATAACATTTCCCATTAATATTCTATTAAATGAAATATTTTTAGTATTTAGTTTTTCACTTTTATTATGTGATGTATGAATAATATTTAACATACTATCAGTTACTATTTTATCAGTAAATACAAGAAGTGGAGTAGTTTGTGAGTATTTTTTTTCAAGAGCTACCATTTTATTGTATGTTATTTCTATTTTATTATTAAACCAAATATCATCATGGTCAGAAAACATGATATAGTTAGCATTAGATTGTTCCATTAATGAAGAAAAATTGCCTTTAATACCAAGCCTTTTATTGTTTTGATGAAAAGATATTTTATTATTATATTGATTTTTATATTTTTGTAATATATTTAATGTATTATCAGTAGATATATCATCATTAATATATAAGTGATAGTTGGTATATGTTTGTTGCAAAATAGAATTAATCTGGCTTTCTATATATTTTTCAGAATTATAAGAAGCCATTAAAATATCAATATTACTCATAATATCTGCTTTAAGTTTTTATCATTATATCATTTGATATATTATTGTCAATAAATAAGAGGTAGTAATGAAAACCAGTATATCAGAAGTATTTTATTCTGTTCAAGGTGAAGGTAAATATATAGGGATAGCACAAGTATTTATCAGGTTATCAAAATGCGTATTTGATTGTCCTTATTGTGATACAAATACATTTGAAAAAGAATATTTTGAAATAAATCAACATAAATATAAAAATCCTGTTATAGCACAAGAATTATCAGAAATAGTGTTAGATGAATTTGGCACGGGTGATAATTTTCATAGTTATTCTATAACAGGTGGAGAACCATTAATTAATTTTGATTTTATAAAAGAGCTTGCATATTTTTTAAGAGATAAATCAAAAGCAAAATTGTTTTTAGAAACAAGTGGCTTAATTACAAACTATTTCCAAGAAATAGATGATATTTTTGATATAATTAGTATTGATATAAAGACACATTCTGAAAAAGTTTTGAAAAATTTGCCAATATTATTAGATGCTGTAAAATATTTGAAAAAAAGTGACTATTATTTTAAATTATTACTTCCTAGTGCAAATGCAAAAGAAATTATAGATTATACAGCAATAGAATTGAATAAATATAATGTGAAAAATATAATAATACAGCCTGTTGATAGTATTATTACAAAAGATACTATTGATTACTTATATAATGTATATTATAGTAAAAACATACAAGTAAGAATAATTCCACAGACACATAAAATTCTTGCTATACCATAGTTGACTTTTTACTTTAATAGTGATAATATAAATTATGGTTATACAAGATAAATTACTTCTTCTTGAAGAAAAACTTGATAAACTGCTTGCAGATTATAATGCTGTTAAACAGGAAAGAGATTTGCTATTTGAGAAGAATAATAGTTTATTAATTCATATAGGTAATATTGAAATAGAAAACAGTCTTTTAAAACAAAATAAAGAGATTGTTAGAAAGCGTATAGAAACAATGCTTACAAAATTAGAATCTTAATTGAGGAAATATGCACTCTATTGAGCTGAAAGTATTAGGGCAGCATTTACTACTTAATGTAGCAGAAGGGAAAGAGCAGTATTATATTGATATTGCACAAGAACTTTCTGATATGATGGAAGAATTTTTAAAAAAATCTCAACTTAGGTCTGATATTAAAGCAGCAGTTAGTATTGCTTATAAATTATTGCTTGAAAATAAGCAATTGAAAGAAAGTGTCTCTTACTATGAAAACCTTGATAGTAAGATTGATGATTTAATTATAAAAATAGATAATAAATAATCCCCTGCGATGTTTGTAAAACTTTTTGACATGCTGGAGCCAACATTTATAATTAATTGTCGTGATGCATGTTGTGGTGTGCAGGTCGGACTTGTATCCGAAAGCCTAAAACAGCACAGAGCGACGCCTGTTTGTAACAGGCTACAGTGTCAGTTGTGAACGGCATTTGCGGGGGTTAAAAAATAATTTCGTTGTTTGACTAAAACACGGATTTTTATAGATTTATCGGATTATATTTTAATGAATTTAGCTGATGCAATGCGTCCGCATACATTTGATGATATAGTTGGTCAGGAACATTTAACAGCACCTGATTCTTTATTAATATCGTTAATAGAAAGTGTATCTTTTGATTCTATTATGTTTGTTGGTCCATCAGGGACTGGTAAAACTAGCATGGCAGAAGTGATAGGAATGGTTATAGACTGCCCTGTATACAAAATCCATGCAGCAGTTAGTGGTGTAGCTGATTTAAAAAAATTAGCAGAACAAGCTATATATGAAAAAAATATAATAGTTTTTATTGATGAAATTCATAGATATAATAAATCTCAGCAAGATATTCTGTTAAAATTAATTGATGACAGAAAAATCAAACTAATTGGTGCTTCTACCGAAAATCCGTATTTCAATTTAATTCCTGCTTTGCGTTCAAGAAGTATTATGTTTAGATTTAATGCTATTAGTGATGTTGCTTTTGAAAAGCAGTATATTAAGGCATGCAAATATATAAAACAAATGCAGAATGTTACAGAAATTGTAGACAATAATGTTTTAAAACATATAATTTCTTTATCTCAAGGGGATTGTAGAAGATTTTTAAATCTTCTTGAAATATCAGCATTAACAGGAAATAGACAGGAAGATACTTTATATCTTTCTATGAAAGAGATAGATAGTATTATGCCTGTTAATAAGTTTTCAGATGATGAATTTTATGATATTTTATCAGCTATGATAAAAAGTATTAGAGGTAGTGACCCTGATGCTGCATTATTATGGTGTTTTAAATTAATAAAAAATGGGGTAGCACCTGAAACAGTATTTAGAAGACTAATGATTTCTGCTTCAGAAGATGTTGGCAATGCTTTTCCTGATGGGCAAATTTTTGTTAATGCCTGTTATAATTCTTTTATGAATGTTGGAGTGCCTGAGGGTTATATTATTCTCGCACATGCAGTTACATTTCTTGCCTCATGCCCTAAAAGTAATAGAAGCTATAATGGGTATCATTTGGTAATGGATTATTTAGAAAACCATGAACCTATGGTGCCAGAAAATATAAGGCAAAATCCAAAAGGGTATAAATATCCTTTTGATTATGGTAATTTTATTAAACAACGCTATATGAATGATAATCTTGTGTTTTATAACCCATCTAATTTTGGTTTTGAACAAAAGATTAAAGAAAGATTACATAATCTATGGAATAATATTAAAAATTATGAATAAACAAAATATTCGTAATAAAATTAAAATGTTAAGAAATAGTTATTCTAATGATGAGCTAAAAAAAAAATCATTAAATATAACTAATGCTTTTTATAAAACGTATTCTTTTTTAAACATTTTCTTATTATATTACCCCATAGATAATGAAGTAAATACGCTTCCCCTTATTAGCAGGCTTTTTGATGATGGGAAAAAAATATTTTTACCTGCTGTATGTGGTAAAGAAATGATATTTAAGCAGTTTGAAGGCTTTTGTAAATTATCAACTGGTAAATTTGGTATTTTAGAACCAGTAGGACAAGAACTTAATATTCTGCCTGATATTATTTGTATTCCCGGTATTGCTTTTGATAGACAATGTAATCGTATAGGATATGGTGGTGGTTATTATGATAGATATTTATCAGTTGAAAGGACTACCATTAAAACAGCTTTTGCCTATGACTTTCAAATTATAGATAGAATTGAAACAGAAAGTTTTGATAAACCTGTGGATGAGATATTTACAGAAAATCATATTATTAGGAGGATTTAATGAGTTATTATATCATAGTTGGGCTTGTTTGTATATTAGCAGGTCTTACTTTTGGGTATTTTGGTGCCAAAAAAGTTAAAGAAGAAGAAAATAAAAAATTAAATAATACAGCGGAAGATATAATTTCAAAAGCTAAAAAAGAAGGTGAAGAAATTATAAAAGAGGCAAAATTAGAATCCAAAGAAATAATTTTTAAAGGTCGTCAAGATTTAGAGAAAGAAATAAAAGAAAAGAAAAAAGATATTAGTCATGTTGAGCGTAAACTTGAAGCAAGAGAAGAAACTTTGGAAAGAAAAATGGAATCAGCTTTGCGTAAAGAAGAACAACTTGTTAAACGAGACCAAGAATATGATAAACTAATGAAAGATATTGATATTCTTAAAGCTAAAAATGAAGAAATAAAACAAAGTTTAATTAGAGAAGTTGAGCGTGTTGCTTGTATGACTGGTGAAGAAGCTAAAAAAATGCTTATGGAACAAATGGTAGATGAAGCAAAAAAAGATTCTGCAAGAACAATTAGAGAGTTAGAAGAAGAAGCAAAAAATGAATCTGAAAAAAGAGCAAGAAGTATTATATCTACTGCTATTCAGCGTTGTGCATCTGAATTTACAAATGATATTACTGTTACTCTTGTAAATCTTCCAAATGATGAGATGAAAGGGCGTATTATAGGAAGAGAGGGTAGAAATATTAGAACATTTGAAACTATTACAGGTGTAGACATTATAGTAGATGATACTCCAGAAGCTGTAATATTATCAAGCTATGACCCATTTCGTAGAGAAACTGCTAAATTAACACTAGAAAAATTAATTACTGATGGTCGCATTCATCCTGCAAGAATAGAAGAACTACATCAAAAAAGTAGACAAGAAATGGATAAACAAATTTTAGAACTTGGTGAAGAAACTGTATTTAATTTAGGTATCCACAATATGAGTCAAGAAATTCTAAAACTTATTGGTAGATTAAAATATAGAACAAGTTATGGACAAAATGTTTTAGGTCATTCTATAGAGGTTGCAACTATTGCTGGTATTATGGCAGCAGAGCTTGGGCTTGACCCTAAAATAGCTAAAAGAGCAGGGCTTTTACATGATATAGGAAAAGCTATTGATTATGAAGCAGAAGGTTCTCATACAACTATTGGGGTAGAAGTTGCTAAAAAAAATAAAGAAGACTGGCGTATAATTAATGCTATTGCTAGCCACCACGGTGAAGAAGAATTTAAATGTATAGAAGCTATTCTTGTGCAGGCAAGTGATGCTATTTCTGCATCTCGTCCGGGTGCAAGAAGGGAAGTATTAGAAAGCTATATTAAACGATTAGAACAGCTTGAAGAAGTGGCATCTTCTTTTGAAGGTGTTGCAAAATCTTTTGCTATTCAGGCAGGAAGAGAAGTTAGAATTATAGTAGAACCTGATAAAATTAACGATGATGGATTAGTTGTTCTTTCCAAAGATATATCCAAAAAAGTGGAAGAAGAATTAACTTATCCGGGTCAAATAAAAGTTATGGTTATTAGAGAATCTAGAGCCATAGAATATGCTAAATAATCTTTATATATTAATTACAAGATATAAAGCTGGGTAGGTCTACTATCCAGCTTTTTTTATATTTAATATATTTAAATTTAGATAATAAAATATTAATGTATTTAGTTATAGTTTAATGATAACTATTTTACATACAGTTATTAAAAATATTTATTTGATATATGAAATGAATATTATTTTGTATATATTATAATTTATAAAAAAAAAATAGGCTCTAGACTAGTATCTCATAATGAGATATATTAAATCATTATGAATTACAATAGGTTAAGCCGATATAAGATAAAAAAAATAATGCGATGCTTTTGTGAAGATATAACAGCCACAAGTGCATCTAAAATATTAGGCATAAACAGAAATACAATTAATGCTTATTATAATGAATTTAGATTAAAATTATTTGAATATTCCTTAGAAGAAAGTATTCAAGAATTAGGTGAATTTGAATTAGACGAAAGCTATTTTGGAGCAAAGAGAATAAGAGGTAAACGAGGCAGGGGAGTAGCAGGCAAGACCCCTGTTTTTGGTTTATTAAAGCGTAGTGGTAAAGTATATGTTACAGTAGTTCCAAATTGTTCTAAGGACGAACTTATGCCTATAATACAAGGAAAAATACTAGAAGGCAGTATAGTTCATACAGATGGTTGGAGAGCATATGATGGGCTTATATTGAATGGTTATAATCATTATAGAGTGTTCCATCATGAGAATGAATTTACAAAGGGTAAATCCCATGTAAATGGCATAGAGAGTTTTTGGAGTTTTGCTAAAAGAAGACTAGCAAAATTTAATGGATTAAGTAATGAAAAATTTATCTTGCATTTAAAAGAATGTGAGGTTAGATTTAATTATAGAAATGATAATTTCTTACAACTTTTAGACAATATTTTCTTTCAAAAAAAATGAGATACTAGTCTAGAGCCAAAAAATATTAGTTTAGATAATCATTTAATCTTTTTTTAAGTGCTTTCTTTTTTAACTTTTCCAAAGCTCTGTTTTCAAGTTGTCTAATACGCTCTCTTGAAACTCCCATACTTTCTCCAAGCTCTTCTAATGTTTGAGGCTGTTCTCCATCAAAACCATATCTTTTAATAATAATTTCTGATTCACGAGGGTCAAGACTTGCAATTATTTCATCAATAGATGATTTCAATGTTTTTGCAATAATAACCTTTTCCACATTAGAATCTTCATCTTCAATAGAATCTAGAAATGTTTTATCTTCATCACTTCCAATATAGTTATCAAGTGAAAGTGATGATTTAGATGCCATTAATACTTCTTCAATTTCTTCCACAGAAATATTTGTTGCTTTTGCAATTTCGTCAACTGATGGTGCTCTTCCAAGTTCTTTTGTAAGTTTTTCTGTTGCTGAATTAATTTTATATAAATAAGCAGTATGTTTTACAGGCATTTTTACTGCACTACCTTGTTCATTAATGGCTTGAATTATTGATTGTTTAATCCACCATACAGCATAAGTAATAAATTTTGTTCCTTTTGATGGGTCATATCTTTTAGCAGCTTCTAAAAGACCAATATTTCCTTGATTTATTAAATCAAGTAGTGGAACATCTTGATTTTTATATTTATTAGCAATAGATACTACAAATTTTAAATTAGCAAGTATAAGTTTTTTTAGTGCTTCTTTATCTCCCTGTTGTATTTTATATCCCAACTCCATTTCTTCTTCATGAGTATATGGTTTGTATGCAGAAATATTTTTAAAATATTGCTGCATAGCATCTTCTGTTGTGTTATCATTAAGCTCTGTAACTGGGTCAATATTTAAATCTAATATTTCATCATCAATATTAGATAAGTTTTCTTGTAAATTATCTTTCATATCATTCCTTAAAAAAAACTACATTTAATATAACATAAATTATATATTTTGTCATTTATTACTTTTACTTATTTGAAAATTATTTTCATATAGTTATAATTACTTATATAATTAATAGTTATATTATTTTATATTGATATTTTTAAGATGTAATATAATATTTTATCTTGACATTCCCCCCCCCATTATATAATAAATATATTGCTTTTAGCACAATATTTTTTTAAGGAGTATGGGAATATGAATATTTCTCAATTTATTGAAGCATATAAAGATATGCTACAAAACTATGTAAATTTTAAAGGGAGAGTATCTCGTCAACAGTTTTGGTATGCCACAGCTGTTAATTTTGTGATAAGTGTAATCTTATCTATTGTTTCTAGTATTTTAGCAAGTATAGTATCTATTTTTGGACTTATTCCATCAATTTATTCTCTTGCAGTTTTATTACCAAGCTGTGCTTATGGTTTTAGAAGAGTTCAAGATGTAGGTAAAAATGGACTTTTATTTTTAATTCCATTATATAATCTTTATTTATTTATTCAACCAAGTAAAGATGAAGAAAATCAAGATAGTGATAATTCAAAAAGTATTATTGAATAAGACTATAAACTGAATATGTTATTCATATTTAAATGAAAGTAATATGTATAATAATATATGAATAATAAGATGATAAAAGTCTCTGTATAATATATACAGAGACTATATTTTTACATAAATGTATCAGAAAGAATATTGTTACCCCAGCTGTGACCATTTATTTTATTTTCAACAGATGCTTCTTTTGGTATGCCATTTGCCCCATTTCTTGTAACGATTTTATTTTTTGCTTCATCATATTCATATAATGTCGCTATCCAAATCCCTTCTTTATCACTAACAAGACTGTAACAAGTATTACCAACAAGAGGAACCTTAGGTTCTTTTCCTGCAAATATACGAACTAAGTTTTCAGCAACTACTTTTGCAGTAGCATTAGCAATAGTGCCAGATTTAGGCATTTCTGTAACAGTGGCAGTATCAATTGCATCGCCTATAACATATACATCTTTAATTAATGTTGATTCAAAAGATTTTGCATCAACACTTGCCCATTTTTTACCCGGTTCAACAAGTCCAAGAGTGAATGCAAGTTCTCCAGCTTTTTGGTCTGGAACAAAATTAATTAATGTGCCTTGAAAATCACCTTGATTAGTTTTTACTATTTTTTTATCATAATCTATACCAGTGACTTCAATATTAGGATAATATGTTAATACATCTTTATATAAAGTATTAAATGCTTTTTCAAATAAAGGTTTTTTACTCATAATTTGTGGATTAGGGTCAAGCACAATTACTTTTGCACCTTTTTTTAGTGCTTCATTACCAAATAAACATGCTCTTTCATAAGGTCCGGGTGGGCAACGGTATAAAGCAAGAGGTGTTCTAAATATGATAGTATCGCCAGCATTAATGTTATTTACCATATCTTTAAGTTGTAATGTTTGAGCTCCAGCAATCCAAGCATGAGGTATTTCTTTTTGCCTTTCAGTAGTAAAATCAAGAGCAGTGTCATAGTCCATACTTATACCGGGTGATACAATTAATTTATCATAGGCTACATCACCAGCACTTGTTTTTAATATTTTATTTTCACCATCAAGGCCAGTAACTTCTGCTTGTTTAAATTCTATTCCATATTTTTCTGCTAGTTTTTTTAAAGGCATAGTGATTTCTGAAATATCTCTTAATCCAAAGATTACTTCATTACTCATTGCACAAGAAACATGTTCTGCATTTCTGTCTATAAGTATTACATTAATCGCAGGATTTAATAATTTTAAATATTTAGCTGCTGTTGCACCACCATAACCACCACCAGCAATTACAACTGTATGTCCTGCTTTTTTGTTTATAGTTGGTTGATTATCTGTATTTATTTTTTCTGTTGTTTTTTTGCAACCAGCCATTCCCAATATAGATAAAGAAGTTGCAGAAAGAGCTGTATTTTTAACAAAATGTCTTCTTGAAAGTTTTTTCATATTAATACCTCAATTATTTAAGTGAAGAAAAATATTCAGCTAATGCTTTTAATTCTTCATCATCAATATCTTTAACAACATCCATTTCAGAAGCTCTACTATCATTATTTCTTTTATCATTTTTGTATTCAAGTAAGGCATGGTATAAGTAAGTAGGATTTTGTCCACCAATTTTAGGAATTCCAGTATCATCATTATTATTACCATTTGTTCCATGGCATGATGAACAAGTTTCTAAGTTAGCACTTGTTTTGCCTTTATTGATAAGGTTTTGATTTAAAGGGTAGGTAGTAGGAACCCATGGTCTGCTAGAATACCAGTCTGCCATTGCTATAATTTCATCTTTAGAATAACCTTTAAAAAATATTTGCATAAGTGTAGAATATCTTTTAGGAGCTTGTTCTGAACCATCAATAATTACTGGTTTCATTTCAAGCATAGATGAAATAAGAAAATCTTTGTGCTGTCCACCAATTGATGGAATAGCATCACTTACTGCAGCCCCAGCTGTTCCATGACAAGAAGAACAAAAATTGCCATATCTTCGGCCTTCTTCATTTTCTTGTGCCATTACATTTGATGAAGCTGCTATTAGTAAAACAGCAAATGTGAACTTCATAATGTATTTGTGCATACATTCCTCCTTATTATTTATGGTTTTATTATAACCATATTAATAAGAATATTATAGTCCTATATTTTAAATAAAGCAAGTAAATAATACTATCTTTATTTTTGTAGTTATATTATTTAATGTTTCATTGAAAAAATATTGTAGTTGTGATATATATACTTGATAATATAAATAATGGGTGAAAAATGTTAGATTCAAAAGAGCGTATAAAGTTAGAAAATGTTAAAAAACTTATACGCCGTAATGCAAAGGTGCCTTTGGAAAAGCTTCTTAATAAACTTCATCCTGCTGATTTGGCCTTAATTATTAAGAATTTATCTGATTTAGATAGAAAAAAAATATGGTCTTTTATAGAGGACCGTTCTAAAATAGCTAAAATTATTCTTGAAATGCAGGATGTAGATATTGTTAATATTATAGAAGAATTAAGTCCACAGGAAGCAGCTACATTACTTTCTGAAATGGATAGTGATGATGCTTCTTATGTTTTGCGTATAATATCAAAAGAGAAACAGCACAGCCTGTTGCAGTATATATCAAAAGATGAATTAATATATGTGGAAGAGTTGTTGCATTATCCAGAGGATAGTGCAGGTTCTATTATGAATACATCAGCTTTTGCATTACACATGGATACTTCTGTTAAAGATGCTACTAAACTTTTACATAAAGCAGAAGATTTGGAAATGGTATTTTATCTTTATGTTGTTGATGGAGAGAACAGACTTACCGGTGTATTATCTTTAAGACAGTTAATACTAAACCCACCAGAAAAAAAATTATCCGATATAATGATAAGAGATGTTGTTGCTGTTTCTGTTACTGATACTCAGGAATATGTGGCAGATTTAGTTGAAAAGTATGATTTTTTGGCTTTGCCTGTTGTAGACGAACAACATAAACTTTGTGGTATTATAACTATTGATGATGTTATAGATATTATTAAAGACCAAGCATCAGAAGATATTTATGCTATGGCTGGTTTAACTCAAAATGATTTGATGTTTGATAAAAGCCCTTATAAAGTTGCAAGAACTCGTTTGCCTTGGCTTTTAATTACATTTATTGGTGAAATTATAGCTGGACTTGTTGTTACATTCTTTCAAGGAAAAATTACTGATTTTGCCATATTAGTAACATTTATGCCTATTGTTATGGCTATGGGTGGTAATATAGGTAGCCAGTCATCTACTGTTATTATTCAAGGTGTTGCTCTTGGCAAAATAGATACAAGTAAATGGAGCAGGGTAATATTAAAAGAGTTACTTGTTGGTGCATTAATGGGTATTGTTATTGGTATATTATTAGGAATAGTTGCTCCATTTTGGGAAGGTGATGCAAAACTTGGTATAATTGTTGGTATTGCAATTTTTGCAGCTATGCTTTTTGCTTCCCTAACAGGCTCTATTGTGCCTATTACACTTATGAAATTAAAATTTGACCCTGCTATTGCTTCGGCACCTTTTATTACAGCATTAAATGATATTACAGGACTTACAATATATTTTCTAATATCTATGATACTTCTTATGATAATGTAATATGGAAAGAGTATTATCAGAAGGTATTATTTATAAAATAAGTAAATATGCAGATAATTCTGCAATTGCATCAGCTTATACTTATGATTATGGAAAGATAAAACTTTTTATCTCAAAAGCATTTTCAAGTAAAGGTGGAGTGCAGACTTTTATTCCGGGTGAGATAGATTTCCTTAAAAAAGATACATCAGAATTAAATAAGTTTTATACTTTTCGTCCTGATACATTATATATGGAATATGCGTCTACTCCAGCTATTTCTTTGCGGTTAAGTCTTTATTTTGATATTTTTGATAAATTTTATGAGTTGGAACAATCTGATACAGTAATTTGGACTATTTTGAAAAAATATAAAATATCTGATTATAGTAAGATTAATTTATTTAGTATATATGCACTACTTACAAATACGGGACATATGTTTAATTTTAATGCTTGTAGTAATTGTGGTAATAAAATAATAGAACAGGGTGCATTAAATAACGGGCTTTATTTTTGTAAAAAATGTGCCCCTGATAATTCATTTTTAACAGAAAGCTATGTTAATACAATACTTCGTGCTTTTTCAAACCAAGAATTATATAAAAATATGAAGATAAGTAAGTATGATGAGTTATCAGTATTAGATTTATTTGTTTATCATATAGAAAATATTACAGGAAGTTTTTTAAAAAGTTATAAATTATTTAAAGAATTAATTTTAACAATATAAATATTTCATAAAAGTTTAAGAGCCTATAAAAACAGGCTCTTTTTATATAATATTAATCTTCACTTCTCATATAAGGAAAAAGCAGAACATCACGAATAGAAATTTGATTTGTTAATAGCATAACAAGTCTATCTATACCCATACCTGCTCCAGCAGTAGGTGGAAGTCCATATTCTAATGCACGAATATAGTCTTCATCCATCATACAAGCTTCTTCATCTCCAGCATTACGAGAATCTACTTGTTTTTGAAACCGTTCTTTTTGGTCTATCGGGTCATTAAGTTCATTAAATCCATTTGCAAGTTCCATTCCTGCAACAAAAAGCTCAAATCTATCAGTTAATTCTGGATTTGATTCTTTTGATTTTGAAAGTGGTGATATTTCTTTTGGGTAATCAATAATAAAAGTAGGATTAATAAGTTTTTCTTCTGCAACACATTCAAATATTTCAGAAATAATTTTACCATGTCCCCATGAAGTATCAATTTGAATATGTAATTTTTCTGCGGATGATTTTGCTTTTTCGTAAGTTGAAATATCATCTTGTGAAATATTACTATATTTTTCTATGGCTTCTGCCATTGTAAGTCTAGCCCATGGACGCTGTAAATTAATATTTAAATCACCAAATTGTATTTGCAAAGAGTTATGTATTTTTTGTGATATTGTAGTAATAAGTTCTTCAATCATATCCATTAATGTATGATAATCAGCATAAGCCATATACCATTCTATCATAGTAAATTCTGGGTTATGTTTTGTATCAACACCTTCATTTCTAAAATTTCTATTTAATTCAAAAACTCTTTCTATACCACCTACAACAAGTCTTTTTAAGTAAAGTTCTGGTGCAATACGAAGATATAACTGCATATCAAGTGCATTATGGTGAGTAATAAATGGTTTTGCAGCTGCTCCACCAACAAGAGAGTGCATCATTGGAGTTTCAACTTCTATAAAATCATTATTTGTAAAAAAATCGCGAATTTCTTTAATTATTTTACTTCTTTTAATAAATACTTCTTTTACATCATTATTCACTATTAAATCCAAATAACGCTGTCTATATCTTATTTCTACATCTTTTAAACCATGAAATTTTTCAGGTAAATCTCGTAATGATTTAGTTAAAAGTCTATAATGTAATGCTCTAATAGTTAATTCACCAGTTTTTGTGCGGAAAAGAGTGCCTTGAACACCAATAAAATCACCAACATCAGTTAAAGTATATACTTCAAATTCTTCTTCTGTAAGAAGTGCTTTTTTAATATATACTTGTATAATATTACTTCTATCTCTAATAGTTAAAAATGCTGTTTTACCAAACTCTCTTTTTGCAAGTATTCTACCTGCTGCACTAAATTCTTCACCTTCTGGAAGTTCTACATTATTATTACTATATTTTGATAAAATATCACTAATATGGGATATTATAATATGAGAATTTACATAAGGATTTAATCCCATTTCCCTAAGTTTATTACATTTTTCTAATCTGTGTTGCTCCATTTTTGCTCCATTAAATTATATTTGTTTTATAAAATCAATTATTTCACTATCACAAGTATTTTTTACTAGAAAATTTTTTTCTTTAATAAGTTTCTTAATATCATTTTCTTTTAAATCATTTTGATTGTAATATATACCATTTGTATTTTCATAATATATTATGGAATTATTATTATATAAATCTATTATTTTTTCTATATCAAACATCATTTTTCTTAGGCTTCTATATTCTGCATCAGTAATAGTATCTTCCTGCCTATAATTTGCAGGTGTCTGATGAATTATTCTTCCATTATATGAATTATCTTTAAATTCAATTAAAGATGAACATATTGTTTGAGATTTATTTTGTAGTGCTGCTTGAAGATTACAGTAATATCCTTTATAATACTGAATATATCCAAAAGTAAGTTTCCATATATCATTTTTTATTAAAGATAATATATTATCACTAATATTATCTACATCATAAATTATAGTTAAATCAATTAGTTCATTATTAATAAAGTCAGGTAATTTATTACTATTGATACTACTTTCATTAAAGGTAAGTGTTTTTATTCTTGAAATATTATTAAATTTATTACCAAAAAATTTATGTTCTGAATTTATATAAAAGTCATTTAATATATTTATATTTTTACATACAATATTATCTTCATCTATAACCATTGCTACACAAGATAAATATCCTGTTTCCATAAGTGCTACAATAAAATCAAAATGTCTTGGAAAATTTTTTGTTATAACTGCAATTTTTAACATTTATCCTCCATCATAAAAATATAAGCTATATTTTTAATCTAAATATTATAAAAAAACAAGTTTAATATTTAATTATTTCATTGATTTTTCATAAATTATTATGCTAATACAATAACAATAAAAATATAGAGGATTTTTAATGTTAAAAGGTGGTATTTATATAACGATTGCCGTTTTTTTATTTTCAGGTTTTCTCTATATGTTCGTATTAGATATTAATACTTCTAGCTTAATAATTAATAATAAAACTGACAATACTAAAAAAACTTATCATATTAATGATTATTTAATTACAAATGATTTTAATCTTAAAACATTTACAAAAAAAATAACATCATCATGTTTAAATGATGATAAAGCATGTCAAACATTAGAAATATATAAATATGTGCGTTCAAGTTTTTTAATAGATAACGCAACAAGTAACATAATTGCTCCAAATCCTTTAAATGCTTTTAAAAATAGACATGGAACATACCTTGATATTACACTTTTATATTCTTCCTTGCTTTTACATAGTGGCATTTCTACATACATAAAAAAAGATGGTAATAAGTTTTATAGCTATGCCTGTGGAATAAATAATTTTGATATGTTTAATGTTATTAAAGAAGATTTACATAATAAACCGTTAGCTTATAAAAATTTAACTTTAAGGCAAGGGCAGGTATGGGCTTTTGATTTATCAAGAGAAAGTGATGATAGTTTAATTATAGATGTTGAATTTTTTTCTAAATATCCAGTTGATATGATACTTTTTCCAAATAAGCAGGAAATGAATGCTCATTTAAAAGGTCAGTATGGAAGATATAATACAGATTGTTCCTTGTTTAATATAACAGAAGTTAATATAAGCTGTCAGGCACCTCAAAAAACAGGTATTATTATATTTAAATCACTAGAAGATAATAATAAATTTAAAGCCGGAATATATAAAGGTGGCATATTGCTTGGTGATATAAAAAGTGAGAAAAGTAAAAAAGGTAGTAACTGTATAAAAATAGATGTTAATAGTGCTGGCAATTTTATATATCCGGGAATAATTTATTAACATAATATTATTTTGTATAAAAATATAATATTACAACATCTTTTTTTCAAAAAATATTAGGTATATTAAGTATTCAATATTGACAAATATGTATAAAATATGTATTTATATTTTTTTAGTATGAAAATTCATACTAAGTTAGGATATAGGAGGATTACATGAAAAAATTATTATTGTCATGTATGATTGCACTTTTTGCAGTGCCAGCATTTGCAGTGGAATTTACATCTGGTGATTTTAAAGCAAATGTTTTCGGTAATCTGTTTGTAGATGGTTTTTATACTTATACTTCAGATGATTTTACGCCATTATTTTCTTCTTTACAAATGAGTGATGGCAAGCATTCTTTTGGCTCTTATGCTTTTGTAGGTTCATCAAATATTGGTGTTACTATGAGCTATCAAAATGTATCAGGAACTATTGAAGCAGGTCTTGGAGACCCTGTAAGAAAATTCTACTTAAAATATAATATTAATGGCAGAGATGACCATTATATATTAGCAGGTAGAGATAACAATATTGCATTTTATAACTATGGTCAAATGTCTAATGATGGACAAAGTATGATTGACTATGGAACATTAAATAATCGTAGAAGATTACAACTTCGTTATGGTATTAGAGGATTTGAAGTAGCTATTATTATACCACAGCTTGGTTTTAATGGTGCTAGTGATGATAGAGCATATAGAGATGAGCTTTATTATGGTGATAAACAAAGTATAGCTGCTTCTGATTATATGTTTAATTATCTTCCTAGATTAGAGCTTGCTTATACAATTTCAAGAGATACTTTTAACTTTAAAGTATTTGGTTCATACGGTGCATATATGTATCATAATGATAGTGCATCAGAAACAGACAATCTTGATTCTTTTAATGAAACTGCTCACATGTTTTATATAGGTTTTGGTGGTCAAGCAAATCTTGGTAATTCATTCCTTAATTATGTGGGATATTTTGGACAAAATATGTATTTAAATAACTCACAAGGTGATTATCGCACAGGTAATTCTTTAAACAATCTAAATCCTATTAGTATGAAAGTATCAATATGATAAGCAATAGACAATAAATATTGATGATATATATAGTTATGGTGCATCATTGGGTTATGGATATAATGCTCTTGATGGTAGATTAGTTACTCAAATAGGTGTTGGTTATAGTGCAAGTTATGCAAATAGATATGAATATGATGATATGAATATTGGATTATTTTTAAATACTCAATATTTTATTAATAATTGGTTTTCTATAATACCAGAAATTGCATTCTTTGAAAATTTAAGTAATTTTGATGGCAGTGCAGATGGTTTCTCTATTGTAGCTGGTGTTATGGCTGTTCTTTCTTTCTAATATAGAAGCATATCTAAAAATATTATTTGGGATAGAGAAATCTATCCCTTTTTTTATCTTTTAATATATTGAAATAATATATCAATTTAATATATATTTTAGTTATAACTAAAATATATATTCTTAATAATACCATATAATTATAAAAATTATATGGTATATTTATTGAAATTTAATATCAATAATACTTGACATTTTTTATTCACTGCTATATACAATATTTATACTAAAATAAATGTTTAGGTTATGGAGGTTCAATGAAAAAGTTTTTATTTTCATTAATTATGGCACTTGTTGCAGTGCCTGTATTTGCCGTAGAATTTGAAAGCGGTGATTTTAAAGCCAATATTTATGGTGAACTGTATGGAGATGCTTTTTATACTTATAGTGAAAGTAATGGAGAAAGTGCAAATTCTTTTGGTTCACAAGCATTTGTTGGTTCTTCACTTTTAGGTGTAGAACTTACTTATGGTAATGTTTCTGGAACTTTTGAAGCAGGTATTGGTGACCCAATAAGAAGATATTTTTTAACATATCGTTTCGGTGGTTCGGACGAACACTATATAGTTGTTGGTAGAGATACAACTATTGCTGCATATTCATTTGGTATGGTATCAAACGATTTCCAAGCATTAAATGATTTAGGTTCTTTGGCAGATAATAGAAGGCTTCAAGTTAGATATGGTTTTTATGGTTTTGAGCTTGCTGTTATTATACCAAGTTTTGGTGGAGTATGGAATGCTGATAATACTGATGATACTGGGTATAAATTAAGTGCAGTTGATGAAGACGATAATACTTATTCACCATTTTATGTATTGCCAAGGTTAGAATTAGCATATACTTATGCAACTGATATGTTAGAATTTAAAGTATTTGGTGCTTATGGAGCTTATATGTATTCTGATGATATGGGTAATGCAGATGATAAAGTTTTCCATTCTTATAATATAGGTTTTGGTGGTCAAGCTAATTTTGGTAACTCATTTTTACAATTTACAGGTTGGTATGGTGCAAATTTAGATTTAATGGATGCACTAGGTAATTATCAAGAACGCTTTGTTGCTACTGTTGTAAATAATAAAATTAGTATGTTTTTAGATGATGGAACAACAGAAGCAGAAAATATTCAATCAGCAGGTGTTGCATTAGGTTTTGGTCATACATTTAGTGATAGATATACTCCATCAGTTGGTGTTGGTTATACTCTTAATTTTGGTGATGGATATGATAAAATGGATGATAGTTTAGGTGTATATTTAAATTGTGAATTTAAAATTAATGACTGGTTTGCAATTACTCCAGAAATTGCATATATTGATTACATGCAAGATAGCACTGGTGAAAGAGAAGGGTATGATTTTATAGCTGGTGTAATGGCATCTCTTGTATTTTAGTATAATTAATATTAGTAATTAAAAATAACCCCATTTGTATAATAAACAAATGGGGTTTTTATTTTTACACTTTCTTTAAAATTACTTAAATTTGCAAAAAATACAATTTCTGGTATTATAGAAAACCAATCATTAAAAAATATTGAGTATTTAAAAATAATCTAATATTCATATTTATTTACATAACTTGCTATAATTAATGCCTATTTGAGTAACCAATCTACCACCATCAAGAGCATTATAACAATAATATAATGAAATACTATAACTATATACCATCAATATTTATTGTATATTTCTTATTTGATATATGATGATATTAAATTAACATTTACAATATTCTAACTACATTTAGAATAACCGCATGATTGGCAAGTTAGACATCCTTCTATATATTCAACTGGTGCACCACATTCTGGGCATGCTCCATTTGACATAACTTTTTTACCAGCTTTTTTATCTATATCAGCAAGTAATGAATCAACAGTTATACTATCATTTCTAACTATTTGAACATTTAAAGGGTTATTAATAGCTTCTTCTAATGCTTTACCAACAGCATCAGCACAAGATAATATTCTTTGAGAACCAAAACCATGAGGTGTATGGCATGATATACCTTTTAATTGTCGTATAATAAACTCTGGTTCAACACCACTTCTTAAATTAAGAGAGATTAATCTTCCAATTGCTTCTGCTTGACTTTGTGCACATCCACCAGCTTTACCAATACTTGTGAACACTTCAAATATTTTTCCATCAATATCTTGATTAATTGTAACATACATTTTGCCACAACCTGTTGTTTTTTCAATAGTTTTACCTATTAATACAGCAGGGCGTTCTTTTGGTTTGGCAGGTGCTGTAATCACCGTTTCTGATGTTTTTTCTTCCTTTACAGAGCCTATATTTAAAACTTGACCTGAACGGCTACCATCTCTATATATAGTAATACCTTTACAGCCTAAATCATAAGCTAACATATATGCTTTTTCAACATCTTCAATAGTTGCACTATTTTGGAAGTTCACTGTTTTACTAACTGCATTATCTGTATATTTTTGAAATGCAGCCTGCATTTTTACATGCCAAACAGGTTCTATTTCATGGGAAGTAACAAATACTTCTCTAATATTTTCAGGCACTTCTGTTAAACCATGAGTATTGCCAGCTTCTGCTAATTTATTCATTAAACTTTCAGAATAGAATTTACCAGCATGTGCTTTTTCTAAAAAGTATGGGTTTACTTCTGGAAGTTTATTATTATCCATAACATTTCTATAATAAGCAAGAGCAAAATATGGCTCAATACCACTTGAAGCTCCGGCAATAATAGATATTGTTCCTGTTGGTGCTATTGTGGTAATAGTTGCATTACGCATAGCTTTAAATCCAAGAGCAGGGTATATACTTTTATCAAAGCCGGGAAAACTACCGCGTTCTTCAGCGAGTTTTACACTCATAATTCTTCCTTCATCTCTGATAAATTTCATTACTTCTTCAGCTAATGATATTGCTTTATCAGAATTATATGGAATATTTAACATTACAAGCATATCAGCCCAACCCATAATGCCAAGACCGATTTTCCTGTTTTTCTTAGTCATCTCATCTATTTGTTTAATAGGATAGTTATTCATTTCTATAACATTATCTAAAAAACGCACAGCAATATGGCATGTATTTCTTAAATCATCCCAGTCTATTTTATTATTTTTCACAAATTGCACTAAGTTTATAGAACCTAAATTACATGATTCATAAGGTAATAGTGGCTGTTCACCACAAGGGTTTGTGCTTTCCATTTCACCATCACTAGGTGTTGGGTTTGCATTATTTATTCTATCTAAGAAAATAATACCCGGATCCCCACCTTCCCATGCTAATCTAACCATTTCATTAAAAACTTCTTTGGCATTTTTAGAACTAACTTTTTTACGGTCCCTAGGAGTAAGTAAATCATAATCAGTGTTATTTTTAACACTTTTCATAAACTCTTCTGTAACACCAACAGAAAGATTAAAATTGGTTAATTTAGTTTTATCCTGCTTAGCATATATAAAATCCATAATATCAGGGTGGTCTACACGCAATATACCCATATTAGCACCACGACGCATACCACCTTGTTTAATTGTTTCTGTTGCAGCATCAAATACAGACATAAAAGAAACTGGTCCTGATGAAACACCTTTTGTTGTTTTCACTGTATCATCTTTTGGGCGAAGTCTTGAAAAAGAAAAACCTGTTCCACCACCAGATTTATGTATTAAAGCAGTAAATTTAACAGCTTCAAAAATACCTTCTAATGAATCTTCAACAGGTAAAACAAAACATGCAGATAATTGTTGCAGTGAATTACCAGCATTCATTAAAGTAGGAGAGTTTGGCAAAAATTTTAATGATGCCATCTGTGTATAGAAAGTATCTGCCACAGTATCAATATCTGCATTAGGGTTAAATTTTAATTCAGCTTCTGCAATATTTTTTGCTACTCTTATAAATAAGTCTTTTGGACTTTCTAGCTGCCCAGATTCCTTTTTGCGAAGGTAACGCTTTTTCAATACAGTTACAGAGTTTGCTAGTAATACAGGGTCCGATTGAAAAAGTTGCTTATTACTATTTGATGCCATATTTACTCCTAAAATATTCAAAATTAGAGTGCTATATTATCAGAGATTTAAAATTAATCAAGAGGCAATATTTGAAAAATTTATAAGTGCTTGTATTCTCTAATAAAAAAAATTACAAGCACTTATTTTATGAGTTTTGTGTGTTTAAAATGGTAATTGTTTGCCTAAATTTTCAGCAATAGCTTTTCTATATATAAATTCTGCACACATAATATCTTGTAATCCCATACCTTGAGATTGAAAAAGAGTTATACCGTTTTCGGAAAATCTTCCTTTACGATATCCACATATAATTTCTCCAAGTTCTGATATATTATTCCAATGGAGCCTTCCTTTTTCAAGGCAAGGAAGAATATCGCCACATTCAACTTCTGCTACTTCTTTATTATCAACAGATATAACTTCCGCAGCTTCTATTGTTTTTTCAGGAATTTCTGCTCTAATTAAAGCATTTGAGCCTGCTGCATTAATATGGACACCATTTGAATTTATCATAGTATGCTCAAATAATGGTTTTACTGCTGTTGTAATGGTAATAATTGTATCTGCTTTCGGTAAATCTTCTTCAATATTTAAAGTTGGAATAATTTCAATATTTAGTGTTGCACTCATTTTATCAGCAAAAGCAGTTGCATTTTCTATTTTTCTAGTTGCAACATAAACTTTTTTAAGTGGAGTAGTTTTATGGACAGCTTCAAGCTGTGCTTCTGCTTGAAACCCACCTCCAAAAATAAAAGCCGTATATGTATCTTTTTTAGACATATATTTTGATGCAATACCGCTTGCAGCACCAGTTCTAAGCCTTCCGATTTCATTAGCATCTATAATCGCTAATGGGTTTCCGTTTTCTGCATCATATAAATGCACTTTAAAAATAAGCCCTGCACGAAAAGATGTATATGCTTTAAAACCAATAACACCTTTATATGGAATAGCACCGGGAAGTATATGTAATGCCCCTTTGCGTATTCTCATTCTTTGTCTTATCATATTATATGATTTGCCTTCTGAATAGCTTGCAAAAGATTCCTCAACTAATTTTAAGGTATCATCCATATTTATAAGAGATTTTGCAGTATTTTCATCTATATAAATAGCACTCATTTTTCCCTCCATAATTATTTATGATTTATATGATTAAGAACATCCCTCTGAAATATCTGCTAATGAATATTGTTTAAGTTTATCTATTAATGCTGATTGAACATCTACCCACATTTTATGTGCACAGCATGATTGGTCATAACAACAACCAACTTGTTCGTCAAGACAATTATTAATATTTAATGGACCATCTACTGCAACAATTACATCATACATACAGATATTTTTAGGCTCTTTGCCAAGCCTAAAACCGCCTTTTTTACCTCTTTCACTAATCAGAATATCTGATTTAGCAAGACTTTGTAATATTTTACCTAAAAAACTATCAGGCACATTACAAGCCTTTGCAATATCAGAACGCATAAATGGTGTTCCAACAGGAGATTGTGCCATATAAACTAATGCTCTAATAGTATAATCACATGCTCGTGTTATTTTCATATAATATCCTTTTTCTACAATATTTATAGGAATTAATATAATATAAATATATACTAATATCAATATTTTTATTTAAATGCACTATATTAAAAATATGTTATATTTTTTGTATATTTTGCTTGCTTTTTTTAAATTTATGTATTAAAAACTAATAAGTTTTACATTTGTTTATAAAAATAATAGGTAGTGTAAGTGTATGAGATTTTTTCAAGAATATGCAAGAGTTTACAGGCAGATTATAAATGATGTTAATCGTATTTTAAAACCTTATAGTTTAACAAGTGTTTTGTGGCAAATTTTTCTTTATTTAGAAAAGAATAATACAGCAAAAGCTAGTAATATTTATGAATATTATTCTATGGATAAAGGGATGACATCTAGATATATTGCTAAATTAAGAAAACATGGTTATGTTGAATATATGGAGCATAGTGGAAATAAGAAAAAAATATTACAGCTTACAGAAAATGGTTATCAACTTTTTAAAGAAATTAATATAAAACTTAAAGAACATGAACAAAATATTTTATCTAGTCTTAGTAATGACGAAATTAGTAGTATTATGAGAGTGATGGAAAAACTTCGTAATAAAACAAATTGTAAATAATTTATAATAAAGCATTTTTGAATAATTTTCTAAAAAGTATAAAAAAATACTTGACGAATTTAAAAAAATATATTATTTATTCCTACACATAATGCTGGGGTATCGCCAAGTGGTAAGGCAGCAGGTTTTGGTCCTGCCATTCGGAGGTTCGAGTCCTTCTACCCCAGCCAGTTCTTTTATCTATTTTTCATATATTCAGGGTCTACGATTATGCACTCTAAAACAGATATAAAAACATTAATTATTAAAATAGGTAGTTCTATTTTATCTGGTAATGACCTTGGTCTTAACAGTGCTCGTATTGCTTCATTAGTTTATCATATTGCAAAATTAAAACAAAATATTCCAAATATAGTAATTGTATCTTCTGGTGCAGTTGCTTCTGGTTTTAAACTTCTTGGTTTTCCTTCTCGTCCAAAAGATATTGTTGATAAACAGGCTTCAGCTGCTGTTGGTCAGGCACGGTTAATATGGACTTATGAGCAGGCTTTTGCTCAATATAATATTAATGTGGCACAAGTTCTACTTACAAAGGATGATTTATCAAATAGAAAAAGATACCTTCATGCTCGCTCTGCTTTAAAAAGACTATTAGAGCTTGGAGTTATTCCTATTATTAATGAAAATGATACTATTATAGTAGATGAATTAAAATATATAGAATCTTTTGGTGATAATGATAATCTTGGTGCTCTTGTTGCTAGTATTGTTGATGGTGATTTACTTCTTATTTTATCAGATGT
>JAAGKN010000738.1_pt1 | contig 109012 bp, 123 predicted proteins | sample 6206371 | NCBI WGS metagenome assembly JAAGKN01 (sample SAMN11533720, study PRJNA540317) | gut metagenome | isolation source: fecal pellets from male and female animal of same cohort | host: Peromyscus leucopus | place: USA:CA | collected 2017
GGTAAATAACTTGGTTCTCTTTTTTGTTACGAGAGTCAACTCGCAATGAAAATTCTAAATGTAACATTATGTTAAGTGGAATAGTGGGGATTAGTAAATATTTTTTTTCTCTTTGTTTTTATATAAATACTACACGGTATTAGAAAGTATAAGGGGAATTTATGAGTATTGTAACGTCTATTGGTAAAGGTATTGTTACTGGTTTAGGTAAAAATAAATTTACTCAACAAGCTGTATCTGAAACTATTCAAGATCTTCAAAAGGCATCTTTATCGCCTGAAATAGTTCAAAATTTTAAAAATACGATTGGTAATTGTAATGTACTTGGAGTAAGGAATGGTATTGGTGTTGCATATCAAGATATGCCCGGGTTAAAAAGTAATGCTCTTTTCTTTAGAGTCGGTGAAAATGGAGAACTTAAGTTTTTAAAGCAAAAACAGATTAGTTATTACGAGCCAACAAATGTACGTAAAGTTGATAATATTTTTCCAACTAATTCTCCAGATTGTTTTCAAAAAATGACAAGAATTACTATTAAATGTGATGATGTTGATAAAGAAATTTTTAAAAGATTTTTTGAAACAAGAAAACCCGATAGTATACCCGGTTTGAACAGATGGATTCAAAGTTCTCCGACTTCAACTTTGGAAATAAATAATAAAACTGGTAAATATTATAAAATGATTGAAGATTTAGCTACTCCGACAAAACCTTATCGTAGAGCTAGATTTGCCTCAGAATCAGGTATTGTAATTCCAGGTGAGAATGGAAATAGAATCTTAAAACCGGAACAAAGAGCAAGTTATAATCCTAATTTGGATTTGTCATAGTATCAAAATATCGGAGTAATAAACTCCGATATTTTGATTATAATACGCAATATTTTGTGTGTTTATGTTTTTATATTTATGTGTGTGTAGATAATTTAGGAGTTAATCATGTCTAGAACAGAAAATGTGAGTACTTGTTATTTTAATAATGTATCAAGCAGTTTAAATAATTTATCAAAAAATAAAGAACATGTTGAAACTCCTGTTATTGATAGTACAAAGCAACAGGAAAATCTTGTTTCAAGTAAGGTTAGTGCGGCTTCGCGGGCTTATGGCTTGGCTCAGGTTAATAAAGATTTAAAACCTGTTTCTCTAACAGATTACGCATTGAAGTTAAATAGTGAGGGTAAGGTTGAAAATAAAGATTTTAAGATAGAAAAAGCTAAAGATTATAATAATTATAATTTATACCTATTTAACAAAGATGGTGATCCTGAAAAAATTATTTACTGGTGTAATGGTAGTGAAAAAATAAATTACACGGGTTATGATGAAATTACATATGAAAATGGAAAAAAATCCCGTTCAGTTTCAAAAGATGAAAATAATTTAATTAGATCTGTTTCAGAATTCTATCAAAAAGATGATAAATCACATGAATTATTGAAGGAATTGGATTTTTCTTTAGATACTAAGCCGGAGAATTTTGTTAAAACTCTTGAAAATAAAAATATCAAAACTGAATTTGTAAAAAAAGGTGATGAAGATAACAATCGATGGTTTACTGTTATTGAAAAAGATGAAAATGGAAACAAGCTAAGAACTACCGATTGGTATTATGGTACAAATTCTTTTGATTCAAATCCGGTATTTATTTCAAGATCTATTCTTGAAGAAGGTCGTGAAGTAAAGAGAATCATTGCATCTCAAGATGAATTTGAAGTTGTAAGTTATCAATAAGTTATATTATATTTTCTTTAGCTGCTATATATGCTGCTTCTGTACGGTTACGGCAATTGAGTTTTTTTATTATTGCTTTAACATGTACTTTTACGGTATGTTTGCTTATGAATAAAAAATTTGCAATTTCAATATTATTATAACCTTGACAAATGAATTTTAAAACTTCTTTTTCTCTACTGGTAAGCATTAGTTTATCCTTTCTGTATTATTATAATGTTACAAGAAAATATATATGCTTAAAAATAATTCCAATTTAGGACTTTTTAATGTTTTACAAATTTTAAATTTGTTTTTATTGTATAATTTTTACATGGGTAAGAAAGCTAAGAAGAGTAAGAAGAATGCAAATATTGTTCCAAAATCTAATAATATTGGAGCAAAGTGTATTGCATTTGTTATAACTTTTTTGATGGCTGCAAGTGGAATCTTTTATTTTTCACTAAATTATGTGCCAAAGTCTATGTATGAATCGCAGGTTATGTTACCCAAAATGAAGGAGGCTTATTATGTAAGCCAATGGTGTAGAGATGATTTTGGTAAGCAGGAATTTGTGTTATGGGATAACACTAGAGTTGATTGCTTAACAAAGGATTATGCTATTGAGTTTGATTTTGCACATAAGTGGGCAGAAAGTGTTGGGCAGTCTTTATATTATGCAAAAATGACGGGAAAACAGCCGGCTGTTGCACTTATTTTAACAGATTTAAAAGATTACAGATATGTAAAACGTATTGAACGACTGGATAATGGTATAAAAATCTTTTTGATAAAAGCCTTTTAAGGAATATATTACAAAAAGTTTATTTTTCCTTCTTTTGAAATATTTTTTATTGTAATATCAATATATGGATATCAATGAAGTTAAAGAGGTTTGGAGTAGGGTTAAAGACGAGCTGGAAGTTAATTTACCCGAGCATATTTTTGGAACATGGATTACTCCGTTAGAGGCTGTTGATCTAGAAAATAATACGCTTGTCTTATTTTCTCCGCACCAGATGGCAGTAGATATATTAAAAAAGAATTGGACTGATAAAATTAAAGAGTCGGTGAGGTCTGTTATTGGTGAAAATGCAACATTTTCATTAACATATGACCCTGATCTTGCCGAAAAATATATTAAAGCTAGAAAAAAAGAATTATCAAAACAGATTGCAGGCCAAACGGAAGAAGAAAAAAAAGCTGAAGATGCCAGATTATCTTTAGCTCAGATGCAATCTAGTGCTAATTTGAATTTGAATTTAAAATTTGAAAACTTTGTAGTAGGGGATAATGCAAAATTTGCTTATAATGCAGCTTTTTCAGTTGCAAATAATCCATCTAAAAAGTTTAATCCTTTATTTATATACGGAGCATCAGGGCTTGGTAAAACTCATTTAATGCAGGCTATTGGGCATTATATTATTTTTAATAAGCCGGAGTTAAAAGTTCGATATATCAGAATGGAAGATTATTTTAATGAATGGATGAGATGTTTTCAATATACTGAGATGCCGAATTCTAAAAAACGTCAGGTATGTAATAATTCTTTGATGAGAAAATTTCATCAAAAATTTCAAAATATTGATATTCTTTTGATGGATGATATTCAATTTATCGAATCCAAAATGAAAACTATGGAAGATTTTTTCTCTACATTTGAAGCTTTATATACAAATAATAAACAGATTGTTATAGCATCAGATAGGCTTCCAAAGGATATTCCAACTCTTGACAACAGGCTTAGAACCCGTTTTGAGATGGGGCTTGTTGTAGATATTGTGCCGCCAGACTATGATACAAGGTTTGCGATTGTTAAAGCTTATGCTAAAGAATTAGAAGTTGAAACTGAAGATTCTGTTTTTGAATATATTGCTGATAATTTTGTAAATAATGTACGAGAACTTAAAGGAGCATTTAATAAAGTTAGTGCTTATGCAGAGTTCTCCGGTGTTGGTGTAACTCTTGAACTTGCACGAAAAGCTCTCAATTGTGAAATGCGTAAAAAAGATATTACAATAAATAAAGTAGCACAGGTTGTTGCTGATTATTATGAATTGGCTGTAAAAGATTTAAAAAGTACAGCTCGTCAGCAAAAAATTGCACATGCTCGTCATATTGCGGTTTATTTAGGACGTGAAGTTTTACAGATGAGTTATGAAGCTATTGGTGAATTTTTTAATAAAAAGCATACAACAATTATGTATTCCTGCGATTTAATTGAAGAAAAATTGAAATCTGATGCTGAACTTAAAATTGTAATAGATGAACTTAAAGGCTTGTTGCGAGGGTAATTATGTATGATTATATTAAAGGCAGTTTGGCATATAAAACAGAAGTAAAAGGCTGCTTTATTACAGTTGATACTAACGGGATTGGGTATAGATTTGAAATAATGGAACGTGATTATACTCTGTTACCTGAACTTAATACTGAATTAAAAATTTATTCTGTACTTCTACATAGAGAAGATAAAATGAGTTTTTGTGGGTTTTTAAAACGCGAAGATAGGGACATTTTTAATATTCTTACATCTGTTTCCGGTGTTGGTGCCAAAATGGCTTTAACGCTTTTAAATTCATTTGCAGTAAGTGATTTAGTCGGATTTGTTTTAGATGGAAATTTTAAAGAATTAACGAGAGCTAAAGGAGTTGGACCAAAATTAGCACAAAAAATTATTTTAGAATTAAAAGATAAATTAACATCATATCAGGGCGATGTTTCTGCAAAATCTCCAACTAAATCTGGTACTGTATCTTCTCAAAATATTGAAGATGCGCAAATGGTATTATTTTCTCTTGGATATAGTAAAGAAGAAGTTAGTTCTGCAATTTCAAAAGCTGTCAGTGGAGCGTCAGCTAATGCAACAGCAGAAGAGATTCTAAAAGAATCTCTCAAGGTGCTGTCTGTTTAATACTTTCGTTTTTTTTAAAATCCTAATGTAAACATTGCAATAAATCCTGCAACTATCATTGCGGGACCAAAAGGAAGGTAAAGACCGTTTGCAGCGTTATTTTCTTTTATTCCACAAATAAGTTCGCGGCAAGTAAATAGTCCAATTGCCAAAAGTACAACTGTACTTGACCAATATGCAAATTTGTGGGTTAACCAACCTAATTGTTGTGCGAAAAGATAGCTTACAGTGTAAATAATAAATACAGCTAAAGCACCAAGTGTCAGCCAGTTTTTGTTATCAAAAAGCTTTTTCATAAATATTGGTAGAGTGATAATAATTTGTATAACTCCTGCTAAAACAAGAATTGCTAAAAGTACTTGAAATATTGGTAAAAAGTTTGAATAAACCGGCGAACATCCAAGCATAGAACCAAATACAGCTCCTAGTCCGGCTGCAATATATGAATCACCTTCTCCAAAAGCTCTAGCCCCAACTGTAATAAGTCCAAGGCGAGAAACAGCTTCCATTATAAGAAAACCTATAATTGCAGCTGCTAATGAGTATAAAATAGGGCAGGTTAAAAAGAAATCTAAATCTAATTTCGGAGCACCATTAGCTTTTGTATATGCAATAAAAGATATAACAGAATAAATTACACTATATAAAACACCTAAAATAATAACAGGTATTGTGTGGGCATCAGAAACTTTCTTTTCTAAAATATCGGTTCCTGCGATAGCTATGAATAAGCAAGATATAATTAATGAAAAAATATAAACAGAAAGCTGCAACCAGCTGATAGGGTTTATAACAGCAAGTCCGAAAAATTCATCAAATGGAGTGTAAAATCTCAAAAACAAACCTACAAATAATAATCCGGTTAATAGTTCTACTATAGGATATTGAATGCTAATATGTTCTTTACAAAATGCACATTTTCCCCTTAAAAATAAATAAGAAAACAATGGAATATTATGATACCATTTTAGCGGAGTTTGACATTTGGGGCATTTTGAGCCTGGAAAAACAATTGATTCTTCGCTTACTGTTCTTAGGATAACTACATTTAAGAAGCTTCCGACAACAAGCCCTGTTATTAATATGAATGCTAAAATTATAAGAGAAAGCGTCATTTTATCCTCCTTATCCTGAAACTTCTTCAGACATCTCTTTTTGTATAATTATATATAATTTGTTTAATGCTCTTTTTAATATTCTTGAAACCTGTGTTGGTGAAACTTGCAGGTGTTTTGCTATATCTTTTCTTGATTCTCCTTCAATATAATAAAGGCATATTGCAGCTTTATCACTTGGTGGAAGTTTATTTATTGCATATTCAATAATTTTTTTATTGGCATATGTATCTTCAAAACTAGATTCTTCTTCATCTTGAATCCTATCTAATAAAGTTTCTCCGCCATCTGTTGTATAGATGTTTTGATCTAGAGAAACCATGTTTTTTATTAGCTCAATATTCATGATTTCTTCAACTTTTTCAAACGGAAGATTTACATAATTTGCGACTTCTTCTACTGTAGGAATTTTAGTGTTGTTCTCAGATAACTCGTCTATAGCTTCTTTAACTTTTGACATATTAGCAATAGTTTCACGAGGTGTTTTAACAATGTTTGCCTTATCTCTTAAGTAGTGGAAAATTTTTCCTCTGATAACTTTACTTACATAAGTCTTAAAACTTCCTCTCTCTTCTATTCGATATGTTTCAATAGCATTTAAAACCCCGACTGCTCCAACTTGAATTAAATCATCTTTTGATATATTTCCCGGAAGCGGGTAAAAAGATAATACTATTTTTTTTACAAGTTTTAAGGTTTCTTCAATCAAACGAAGATAAACAACATGCTTTTTTTTCAAGTCATTTTCGTCTTTATATTCAGTAATTAACTCTTCAAGTTTTTCAAGTTCTGAAACTTTTGTGTTAACCATCTTTACTCCCACTGTAATAATATATCATAAATCTACTGATAAAGCCAAATTTTAAAATTCGTTAATAAATAAAATTTATCTGTTATTTTTATGCTATTATATGCATATAAATATTTTGAGGAGTAGAAGAAATGATTACTGTAAAAGATGTAGAACACGTTGCTAAACTTGCAAGGTTAGAATTAACAGAAGAAGAAAAAACTTTGTATACAAAACAATTAGGTGATGTTTTAAAATATGTTGATCAGATGAATGAAGTTGATACATCAAATGTTAAACCTATGACACAAGTTATTGATTTTGTGAATGTAACAAGAGAAGATGTTCCTTGTCAGGAAATTTCAAAAGAAGCTTTAATGTCTAATGCTCCAAATGAAGAAAAGGGGTTCTTTAAAGTTCCTAAGATTAATGGATAAAGATAAATGAATTGATATTAAATACTTTCCCTTCATATTTAGAAGGTAAGGTTAGTGTAGCTTAGCTAATTGGAAGAATGAATGATGACTAAATATATTTTTGTAACAGGTGGTGTAGTTAGTTCCTTAGGTAAAGGAATTATAGCAGCATCTCTTGGCAGATTGTTCAGATCAAGAGATTATTCTGTAATTATACAGAAATTTGATCCTTATATTAATATTGATCCTGGTACAATGAGTCCGTTTCAGCATGGTGAAGTTTTTGTAACTGATGATGGTGCTGAAACTGATTTAGATTTAGGACATTATGAAAGATTTACTGATACAAGTTTTGGTCAGGTAAATAATGTTACATCAGGTAGAATTTATCAGGAAGTTATTAATAAAGAACGCCGCGGAGATTATCTGGGTGCAACTGTTCAGGTTATTCCTCATGTTACGAATGAAATTAAATCAAAAATTGTGGCTGCAACAAAACAATTTAAACCTGATTTTCATATTATTGAAATCGGCGGAACTATTGGTGATATTGAAAGTTTACCGTTTATTGAAGCTATTAGACAATTTAAATCTGAAATTGGTATCGGTAATGCAATTTCTGTTCATTGTACATTATTGCCATATCTTTCAACTTCCGGGGAATTAAAAACAAAACCATCACAACACAGTGTAAATGTTTTAAGAAGTTATGGTATTCAGCCTGAAATTTTGGTTTGCAGAACATCAAAACCTATTCCAAAGACAGAAAAAGAAAAACTTGCTCTATTTTGTTCTGTGCCAAAGGAAGCTGTTGTTGAATGCCGCGATATGAAGACAATTTATGAAGTTCCACTTGCATTAGAAGCTCAAGGTATGTGCTCTGTTGTCTTAAAAATGCTGGGAATGGAAGATAAAGAACCTGCATTAGAATCATGGGTTGAACTTGTAAATAAGATTAAAAACCCTGAAAAGACTTTAAAAATTGCAATTGCAGGCAAATATACAAAATTATCGGATGCTTATATTTCTGTTGTTGAATCATTAAAACATGCAGGGTATGATAATTCTGCTTCAATTGATATTAAATGGATAAATTCTGAAGAATGCGTTGAGTGGGCAAATTGTAAAAAACAATTGGAGGATGTTAACGCCGTTGTTGTTCCTGGTGGATTTGGAGTTCGAGGTATCGAAGGTAAACTTAATGTTATTCGATATGCCCGTGAAAATAATCTTCCGTTCTTAGGACTATGTCTTGGTATGCAGTGTGCGGTTATTGAGTATGCAAGAAATGTTGTAGGTTTAAAAGGTGCTAATTCAAAAGAATTTGATGAAAATGCAACTTATCCTGTTATTGATATAATGCTTGAGCAGAAAAATGTTAAAGGTTATGGTGGAACAATGCGATTGGGTGCTTATGAATGTCACTTGAAAAAAGGATCAGTGGCAGCTAACGCTTATGGTTCAGAAGTTATTTCAGAACGTCACCGTCATAGATACGAAGTTAATAATGAATATATAGATAAAATTTCAGAAGCAGGGCTGGTATTTTCAGGTATGTCACCTGATGGTATGCTTGCGGAAGTTGTTGAATTACCTAATTTGGATTGGTTTGTGGCTTGTCAGTTCCATCCGGAATTTAAATCTCGTCCGGATAATCCGCATCCGTTATTTAAAGGCTTAATTCGTGCTGCTGTGAAAAATTTATCTTGACCTGCGCGTTTTTTGCGTGTATTTTTGAAATACAGTATTTAATGGAGAAGGGGTAAAGGGTTAATGACTGATAATATTGATATGAAAAAATTTACGACAGTAAACTTTTTGAATTTTGCATTGGGATTTTTAGGGTTACAGTTTGCTTGGCAGATGAGAATTATATTATCTGCTCCTGTTACAGAAGGACTTGGAGCTGATCCGTTTATTTACGGGTTAATTTGGCTTGCAGGACCGTTTACAGGCATGGTTGTTCAGCCTTTAATCGGGGCATTATCAGATAAAACAAAATCACGTTTTGGACGCAGAAGACCATATCTTTTAGGCGGAGCAGTTATTGCTTCTCTTGCATTGTGGCTATTTCCTAATTCCGGCGATATTGTAAATCATATAGCTCAATTATTTCATATCTCTATACCTGCGGTTGCAGGACTGATTTTTGCAGGAATTATGATTTGGATTATTGATGCTTGTATAAATATAGCTCAAGGGCCATATAGAGCGTTAATACCTGATGTAGTACCTCAAGAGCAGTATTCTCTTGCCAATTCTTATATAAGTCTTGCAATTGGTCTTGGGTCTGTGGTTGCGGCTGCAACTGCACCTGTTTTAAAAATGGTTTTTGGTTATCAAATGTCAATACCTGCCCAATTTATTATGGCAGCTTTAGCTTTTACCTTAGCTATGACCTGGACTTGTATGACTATTAAAGAAAAAAGTACTTTAGATAATAAAGCATCTGAAGAAAAGAAAGAAGAAGTTGGATTCTGGCAGTCTATGAAAGAGTTTTTTGCTCTATCACCTGAAGTTTCAAAAATTTGTGTTATGCAGTTTTTTACTTGGATAGGTATGATGTGTATGATGATATTTTTTACAAATTTTGCAATTCATACTGTCTATGGAGTTCCAGATTTAACGAAATTAGCATCTGATGTACAGGCTCAATTTATTGCAACACAAACTACTGCGACGAATTATTCTTCAATTTGTTTTGCTATATTTAATTTAATTTGTTTTGTTATTGCTATTCCTATTGGTATTCTTGCCGGAAAATTTGGGAATAAAAAAGTCCATATTATTGCATTGATTTCAATGGCTTTGGCATATTTAATTATGGGAATATTTAAAACTTCACCAATTACAGTTGCTGTTGGAATGGCTTTATCAGGTATTGGCTGGGCAAGTGTTTGTGCGCTGCCTTTTGCAATGCTTTCTCGTTATATAAAACCTGGTACAGAAGGTTCAGTAATGGGATTATTTAATATATTTATCGCAGGTCCGCAGGTTTTTGTTTGTACCCTTGTTGCCTGGATTATCAATAAATCTGTAATAAATGCGGGCGGATATATGAATTATCATTATGAATATACATTCTTTATCGGGGCTGTTTGTTTGTTAATTGCAGCACTGTTAACAGGTTCTATAAAGGAAAAATAGTTAAAAATGTTTCTATGTATGAGGTACTTTTTATATAATTAATTGTCCGTTTTCAATTTTATAAATTTGAACATCTTTTAAAAATTCTTCTTCAAAAAGTATTGTATCAACGGATGTAATAATAGTTTGGGTATTTAAATTTATGGATTTTAAAAGATAATTTTGGCGTAGGTCATCAAGTTCAGCTAAAACATCATCTAACAGCAAAATCGGTTCATCACCGGTTTTGTCTGTTATTATATCCAGCTCTGATAGTTTTAGTGCCAAAACGATAGTTCTTTGTTGTCCTTGAGATGCGAATTTTGTAGCTTCCTGATTGTTTATATAAAAAATTACATCATCCCTATGCGGACCAACGCAAGATTGACCGCGCCGCATTTCTTCAATTTTTCTTTCTTCAAGGCTTTCCAAAAAAGCATATTGAATTTCTTCAATTTTATCTGAAGTTTCTCCAAATGAACATTCGTATTTTATTGAAAGCTTTTCAGTATTACTTATTGCTTGATGCTTCTCCTTAGCAAGTTTTTCTATTTCTTTCAGATATTTTTGACGGATGTATATGATATTGCTTCCTGCTACAGAAAGCTGTTCGTTAAATACATCTAAAAGTTCCGGATTTGATCTGCCGTTTTTTAAACAATCTTTTAGAAAGTTGTTTTTCTGAATTCTAATTTTATCATATTTAGATAATCTGTCATCGTATGCAGGATAAATTTGTGAAATTGCTCTATCCAGCCAATCTCTTCTATCTTGAGGAGCTCCTCTTAGTAGCAGTAAATCTGTTGTTGAAAATAATACAGTTTTTAAAACGGTTTTAAAATCTTTTACTGTTGATTTTACTTTATTTACTTTTATTTCACGTTTTTTTTCGTTGGAATAAACATAATAAAGATCAATATCGGTATTTGATTTGATAATATCAGCTTCAAGTTTAAAATAAGGGCTTTCAAAGTTGATTAATTCTAAAATATTTGATGCCCTTGGGGTTTTTAATGTTGATAAAAAATAAATACTTTCTAATATGTTGGTCTTACCTTGGGCATTTTTCCCAATTATTAAAACTTTTGATTTTTTAAAATCTAACGTCAAGTCTTTGCAATTTCTATAATCTGTTAATTGTAAGTGTTTTAATCTCATATTACGATTATACTTCAAACATATGATTTTTCTCTAAATCTGGACAATGGTTGAAATTTAGTGTATAATAACTATATCGTAAGTATTAAGAATAAGGGCTTTATAGTATGTTACCTGTTATATCAGAAGATATTGCAACTACTGCATTTAGTGAGATTTTTGAAGATATGCCTGCTTGGCGTAAAAAAATGATTCATTATATAAAAGAGGAAAATCCTGAAATTAATACAGCAATTATTGAAGCTGCAAATAAAACTAATCTTGACCCAAAAGCTGTTGCCCTTGGCGCATATATGACTTATTTGCTTATCGAGTTAGCTTCAAAAGAAAATGATACGATAATGAACTTTACAGAATAATGGTGGTACAAATGATTATTGAAGATTTATTAAAAGAATTGGTAGAAAAAGGCGGATCTGACTTACATATTTCGAATAAGTTACCGCCTGTTATGCGTATTGATGGTAAGTTGGTAAGAGCTGATTATCCTGCGCTTACGGCTGAAGATGTAGAGTCGTTGCTTTTCCCTATGATGTCTAATGAACAAAGAAGGCACTTAGAGCAAGAGTGGGAACTTGACTTTTCTTATGGCGTAGAAGGAATTGGCCGTTTTAGGGTTAACTTCTATAAAGATAAGGGTTGTTATGCAGCTGCATTTCGTACCATTGCAACAACAGCGCCTCAATTAGAAGAATTGGGTATGCCTCCAATTGTTACTACAATTGCTGAAAAACCACGTGGATTAGTTCTTGTTACAGGTCCTACAGGTTCAGGTAAATCAACAACTCTTGCTGCTATGATTGACTATATTAATAGAACAAGAGCTGAACATATTTTGACAATTGAAGACCCTGTCGAATTTGTTCACACTTCAAAAGTTTCAATTATTCACCAACGTGAATTGGGTATGGATACAAGATCTTTTGCTAATGCTCTTAAATCAGCACTTCGTGAAGACCCTGATATTATTCTGGTAGGTGAGATGCGTGACCACGAAACTATTGCATTAGCATTGACTGCTGCAGAAACAGGTCACTTGGTGTTCGGAACACTTCACACATCTTCAGCTTCACAAACAATTGACCGTATCATCGACGTATTCCCTGAAGGTCAACAGCAACAAATTCGTGTACAGCTTGCAAACTCTCTTGGTTGCAGTATTTTCACAAACACTTCTTCCAAAACGTCAACCGGACGGTTCTAGAAAAGGTCGTGTAATGGCTCAGGAAATCATGGTTGTTACTCCTGCAATTGCTAACCTTATCCGTGAAGCTAAAGCTGCTCAAATTTATTCAACAATTCAAACAAGTTCAGGTTCTGGTATGCAAACCCTTGAATCTGCTCTTGCTGATTTGTTCAAAAAAGGTTTGGTTACTATAGAAGATGCTCTTGCTAAATCTTCAAAACCAGGTGAGTTAAAACGTTTAATTCAAGGTTAGTATAAAACTTAGGAGAAATTTATGGCATCTATTGTTGACGCATTTAATGAAGCGCTGAGCGAAGATTTATCTTTTGTGAAAATAATTTTATTTTCAATCCCTGTAAATTATATTATTAATTTATATATTGTTGGTAAAACTTCCCAGTTTGAATTTTTTGGAACAATAGTTGCCGTATTACTTCTCGGATTACTTTCTCAAGGGATTAATAATGTCAGGATGAACAGGCGTGAAATCCTGACATTAAATCCATATAATTATTTTAAGGCACTTGGTAAATCTTTTTTAGTTTTAGTGCCTCAAATACTTATTTTTGGAACTATAGGCAAAACTATTATTGAAAAGTTTCAAGTTCCTATAGATTTACCGCATGTTCCATTGATTTTTGCTATTATTGTATGGTCTATTATTTTTTCTATAATCCTGACATCTTATATGTCTTTTGCAAAATATTTAAAAGTTTCGCAAGGGTACAATTTTAAAGTTATTTTAGAATCTTGTATTGATGTATTGATAAGCTTTTTATTTTTTATCCCTCAACTTTTACTTGCAAATATTGTGTTAATTGGACCTGTAGCTTATTTATTTTCATTTTTCCAATTACCGTTTACTCATTTTTGGTTTATAACATATTGTTCAATGGTATTTATTGTTAATATTTCTATTTTGGCAAATTATCTCGGGCAGGCTGCTTATGAACATATTCGCGGTAATAACGAGGAATACGATGAAAATGTTAATGTTAATCTGATTGATGATGTATCAGAAAGAGTTAACGGTAACTAGGTACTTTGTACTGTAATATTAATTGTTTCCAAATTATTTTGAGTCTAGAACCCCGCAGGGTATTGCATACTGATTTTGATATTTATCACTTCATCTCGCGAAGCTTTTTTAGTTGGTCGCGAATTTGGGCTGCTCGTTCAAAATCAAGTATTTTGGCAGCTTTATGCATGTCTTTTTCCAGTTTATCAATGAGCTTAGGTAAATCTTTTTTCTCAATACCCATGTCGACCATTTCTTCTGCAACAATATCTTCAAGATCTCGATAGCTTGCAACAAGTGAAAGAAGATTATTTTCAATAGGCTTTTTAATAGTTTGAGGTATTATGCCGTATTTTTGGTTATATTCAATTTGTAATTTTCTTCTGCGTTCTGTTTCTTTTATGGCTTTTTCCATAGATTCTGTAATTTTGTCGGCATACATAATTACTTCACCGCAAGCATTTCTGGCAGCACGTCCGATTGTTTGGATTAAACTGGTTTCTGAACGTAAGAAACCTTCTTTATCCGCATCCATAATTGCAACCAGTGAAACTTCCGGTATATCAAGACCTTCACGTAAGAGGTTAACCCCTATTAATACATCAAACTCACCAAGCCGTAAATCACGAAGAATTTCTACACGTTCTATTGATTTAATTTCACTGTGAAGATATCTAACTCGGATACCTTCTTGGATAAAAAAGTCTGTTAAATCTTCAGCCATTCGTTTGGTAAGTGTTGTAATAAGAATTCTTTCGTCTTTTTGTGTTCGTTTTTGAATTTCTTCTTTGAGGTCTTTAATTTGCGTATCAATTGGTCGGACAGATACTTTAGGATCAAGTAATCCGGTTGGTCGAATGATCTGTTCTACCATTTGTTCTGATGTTTGTCTTTCAAATTCTGCAGGTGTTGCCGAAATGTAGATTTTCTGACCTACTTTTGAGTAAAATTCTTCGTTAGTGAGCGGTCTGTTATCTTTTGCACAGGGCAATCTAAATCCGTAATCTACAAGAACTTTTTTTCTTGCTGCATCTCCGTGGCTCATTCCTTTAATTTGTGGCAATGTCACATGAGATTCATCTACTACAACCAGAAAATCTTCCGGAAAATAGTCTAACAATGTAGCTGGAGCCGAACCAGGCGGGCGGCGTTCAATGATTCTTGAATAATTTTCGATACCTGTGCAGTAACCCATTTCTTTCATCATTTCAATATCATATTTTACACGTTGTTCAAGTCGCTGTGCTTCAATAAGTTTGTTTTCGTTATTTAACTCAATAAGTCGCTCTTGTAGTTCCTGTCTAATTAAATCTGTTGTTTCTTCGATATTTTCATCATCTGAAAGATAGTGAACTGCAGGATATATTACAACTGATTGCGGGGTATCGATGATTTCGCCTGAAACATTATCAATTCTGACAATTTTTTCAACTTCATCTCCAAAAAAGTAAAACCTGGTTATTATTTTCTCGTAAGCTGGCATAATTTCAACAATGTCACCTCTAACTCGGAATGTTGAACATTTTAATTCAAGATCGTTTCTTTCGTATCTTACACTTACAAAATATTTAAGCAGGTCATCACGATCTATTTCATCACCTACGTTAATTTCTGTGGAACCTTTAAAATAGTTTTCAGGTAATCCCAAACCATAAATGCAGCTGACTGATGAAATTACTATAACATCATTTCGCTCATACAGACTTCTTGTTGTATTGTGTCTAAGTCTGTCAATTTCTTCATTTATTGATGATGATTTTTCAATATATGTATCTGTTCTTGGAATATAAGCTTCTGGTTGATAGTAGTCATAGTAGCTTATGAAATATTCAACAGCATTGTCCGGAAAGAGTTCTTTAAATTCGTTGTATAATTGCGCAGCAAGAGTTTTATTATGAGCAATTATAAGGGTTGGTTTTTGAATCTTTTCTATCACATTTGCAATAGTAAAGGTTTTCCCCGAACCTGTAATACCTAGTAAGGTTTGGGCATCATAACCTTTGCTAATTCCTTCAACAAGTTGTTTGATAGCTTTTGGTTGGTCACCTGATGGTGAATATTTTGAACTTATTTTAAATTCCCTGTGTTCCATAATAATATTTTATTACAAAATTTGATTTTTTGTATTTATTCTAACTCTTGATTTTCATTGGGAAAATCTGTATACTTTAAACATTAAGTTTACAGAAAGGATAATGTATGGAAAGAATTTTACAAAGTTTTAAGGATTTATATAAAGGAGAGCAACCTTTTAAAGCTCATTTGGTGTTTATATTGTTGTTATTAATTCCTAGTTTATTATCAGGAATTGCAAATTATATCGATAAAGATACTCCAAAGGAAATTCTTATAATATTGGGTATTATAGGGGCTGTAGTTGGTTTGTTATCTATTATTCCTATAATTTTTCTATCAGGTTATTCTATTGATTTTTGCCAGAATAGGTTGAATAGCGGTGTAGGATTTCCAAAATTTAATAAAGAATTGTTTTTCAAAGGGGCAAAAGTTATTCCTCTTGGACTTGTTTGGGGTATATATTCTTTAGTTTTCTTTGGAGTATTGTTTTGTACACCTTTGATTCTTTTGACTATAAATGCAATCACTATAAATAATAATCCATCCGGATTTTTATTGTTTATAGTCGGGTTTATTTTTATAGTATTACTTTGCTGTATTTTAACATTTTTAATTTATCCTTTTTGTAGTTATATTATGATAACTTATGCGAAAAATGAACAATATTCGGCAAGATTATTTAATCCGCTTATTATAATTGAATTTATGAAAAAATCGTTTAAAAGTTCAATTCTTGTGGCTTTAAAATTCATACTTGTAGCTATGGTTGTTGGAATTGTCTCAACTCCAATTTATATAATTTTCGTGGTATTTTATCTTGTAATTTTAGCTGCAATTTCTATGATTTCACCTACAATTACAATGGATAATGTTATGTATGCTCCGCTTACACTTAGTATAGTAATCCCTTTGTTTATGCTTGCAGGAGTATTCCAAATGTATATTCAATCAATAATTGGTTATGCTCAATTAGATAATTATATTGAGATCTTTAAAAAAGAAATTGATATTCAGGAGTAAAAATTTTAGGGGCGAAAAATGATTTCATTTTTCGCCCCTCTTTTTTATTGATTATTTGCTAAAACCAGAATATTTTTGATAAATTCTGGTTTGTATGTCGCCTTAATTTCAGTATATTTTTTAGATTTTATTTTTTTATCAAAATAAGATGATATCATTTTTTCTTGTCTTTGGAGTGAGAATTCTTCCCAATAAGGGGTTTTTCTTATTTTTGAAATGATTTCTGATTCTAAATCTTCGATATCTGTATTTATATATGTGTTAGTGAATATTTCTTCTGTTGTTTGAATATTTGTATGAATTTCACGAGGTTGAACAGTAACTGGTTTAGAAATAAATTTTATAGATTGTTTTTCAAAAGTTTGTTCCAATTCTTCGGTATTAAAAATATTTTTTTTATCTAATTTATCTTTAAAACGTTCTGCTAGTCCCATTTTCATCTCCCTACTGGTTATTTAGTATGTTTTCAAATTTTTGTATCATATTTTGTTTATATAAGTTATCAGAAATATGTTGAGCAAGGTCTTTATAACTTTGTGCAATATTTGTTGAACTATTAATTACACTTACCGGAACTCCTTTATTTATCGCAGACATTATTGCAAAATAATTATTTGGAATTTTCCAGTAGATTTGTTTTGAAAGAACTTTTTCAATATCATTTTCTTTTATTTCATCATTTTCCATGTAGCGGTTTATAATAATTTTGGTTTTTTCTTTGTCATAACCCAATTTATCAAAAAGTTCAAGACATCTTTGGGTATTTCTTAGTGCAGGAAGGTTTGCTACAGATACAAGAAAAATTATATCAGAATTGTCCAAAGCTGCGATATTTTTTCCATCAAAGCTAGCTTCGGCATCTACTATAATATATGAAAAAGTATCTTTTAATGTATTAAAAAGTTTTGTGATTTGTTTAGGTTGAATATTATCCGCCTGTTTAAAATATGGCGGATCTGCTAATATATATAAACTTGAATTTTTATACCTTTCAAGTGTACTAAGCAAGAAAGTTTCGTTAATTTTATCGAGGTTTTCAAGCATATATGAAATGTTGAATGATGGTTTTAAATCTAAAAAAGTTGTTATGTCACCCATTTGAAAATTCATATCTATAAGTGCAACATTTTCTTTTGTTATTTTCGATAATTCAAGAGCTAAATTTGATGCAAGTGAAGTTTTACCTATTCCACCTTTATTTGAAAAAATTGATATAATTTTGCATTTATTTATCTTTTTAGGTTCTTCAAATTGTGAAAGAATTTTATTAAGAGATTCAAAAAATTCGTTTTTGATAATTGGTACCGGAAGGAATTCTCTTGCACCTGCTCTCATTATTTGTATTATTAAATCAACTGATGGGTTATCAGAGAGGGCAAGTATTTTGCAGTTTGGACACTGTTGAGAAACCTTAAGCATTAAATCAAGTTTTGCTTGTTTATTGATTGACAAGTCAACAATGAAAACAGATTTGTTTGAATTATTTGATAAAAGTTCAAAAATCTCAGAAAGATCAGAAGTATGTTGTAATAATTCCAAATTATCAAATTCACTAATGAAAAGTTTTAAAACCTCAGAGGTTGATAATTCTTCTGATAATACAATTGTTGAAATTTTTTGCATACCTACACCTGTCCCTAATACTATTATATCATATCAAAACTTATGGTGCAAGAATAAAAGCCCCGTATAAGCGGATTTTGTTACCTGCTGTTGCTCGCAGGTGGGTGAGTACCCTGACTAAATCCGTTTCCCGCTGGCAATACAGTGTATTGGCGGGTATACTTCAAAGCCGCGGAGTTAACTCTCCCTATTTATATAAATGTAGGAACAAAATTAACACCTATACAGAGCTTACTTTAGTATAACATATTTAAAGAATTTTTGTAAATAGTTCGTCCGATTATTTATTTAATGAAGCCAGTGTTTCATTAACATATTTTTCTGCCATATCAGCTTTAGCGAGTGCTTGTTCTGCTGCTGTCAGATCGGGATCTTTTTGCACCATACCTGAAGGATTTGGAATGTATGTTCGTGCAGGTGCAGTTGGAATTCCGCATTCAGGAGATGGAATATATGTTCTTATAACAGGTTTTTCACCATTTAAGGCCATTTTTATTAAATTTGTATTGTTATATTCTTGTGGGTTTCGGGGAGTGTGTTGAACAGTACCGGTATTTGTTGGTGTTACGGCATTGCGAGCCGGCGGATTAATTTTATTTTCAGCAGCAGTTTTTTGCGCGTTTTTTTCTGTAGTTTCTTCTTTATCTTCATCTAATACAGAGTTAGTTGGTTTTCCAAAAATCTTATGAACAGCTTTAGTTGTCCATTTTGCCAAAAATGGTGATACCATCATCATTGGAATAATAATTCTTAGTGGAACACCTAGGATATTTCCGTTTTTGATTTTTCTTAGGAAGTTTAAATTCCAGTTTTTAGGTGAACGATATGATAATACTCGTTCGTTACCAATATTTAGTAGTCTGCCGGCTTTATTTAAAAGCTTAGTTATCGGGTTTTTGATATTTTTAAGTCCAAGCTTTTTATCAAGAGCTTTGCGTGCAATATTATATGATTTTTTACTTTTGAATACTCCATTTGCTACTTTTTCGTTAAATGTTTTAAGCGCAGCTCTATATGCTTCGCGCCCTTTCACATCAAGTCCTGCGTATTTGAATCCGCCTACTTTATGTAAGCCCATAATACCTAATGACATTGCAATAAAGTATGTGAAGTCATTTACGGCACGTTCAGCTAAAGTTTTACCTTTTTCACCTTTTGGAGCTTTTATTGTGTGGTATAACATATCGCCAAAAATGTATGCCTGCATTAGAACTGCAAGTTTGCCGCCTGCATATCTGTTAGTACCGCCTTCTGCTAGCCAACCAACAGCTTTTTGGAGTGTTTTCCCAAGTTTTGTACGTGCTCCTTTTCCTGTAGTTGCAAGATATTTGTTTCTATATTCACTGAAACTTACTGTTCTGCCAAATAAATGGTTTTTAACTTTGCTGAATATATTACCCTGACCGCGCCAGATTGAAATTTTCCAGTCCGGATGTTCCTTTGCCATTTTATCAAACATTTTGATAACTTGATCAGGATTATCAAGGAATTTACCTTTTAGTGCTTCAAATTCTTTCAGGTTTTTGAAGCCTAATTTTTTGATTTTTAAATGCTCTGCAAGTTTTTGCAAGCCTGTAAGACCACGTTTATTTTGAACACTAGCTATAACTTTTGCATCTGCACCTAAAAGTTCAAGTTCTTTAACTTGTAGAGCTATAGATCTTTCAAATTTTGTTTTACCTTTTAAAGTTTGAGCAAAAGCATCAATATCTGCCTGCTTTAGTCCTAAACTTTCAAGTTTTTGAACATAGTTTTTGAAACCTGTAGGAATACCAAGAACGCTTTTTTGGCGTCCAGCTATAGGTTTGATGAATTCTTCAATGATATTTTCGGCATCACTTGCTAAAAAGCCATGAACACCTGCACCCGGAACTTTTGCAAATGTCCATTCCGGTCGAGTTGAGTGATTTTGAAGTGAATAAACTATTTTACTCTTACCGGAAAGCTTAGTGATTTGTTTGTCAGCCCATCTGGCAAATCCTTCTACGCGTCTTCCTAACCAGGTTTGAGTAGATATTTTATCTCCCCAGCGTCCAAGTTTACCTAATAATGAGTTATTAAATTCTCCTGCAAATTTTGGATTAAGTTTATCCATACCTTGTGAAATACCGTACCAAGTCGCACCTGTTAAACCTAAAACAGCAGCAGGATTAGCTTCTTCTGATGCCCTTGCGCGGTTAGCAAGATAAGAATTATCAACAGATTGTTTTATCTTTTCAGTATTAGTACCTTGCATTGATGTAGCATTCTGAATATTGTTTTGCTGAAAAGTAACAGGTTTGTTAATTATACTTGGTATATTTAAACCATTTACGGCTTGATTGGACATGGATTTCCCCTTTTTCCCTACAAGTATATAAAAACATTTTAAAACGATTTGTTGCTATATTGTTGAAAATTTTTATCAAATATTACGAATTGTAACAATAAAAAACCAATTTGAAATTTGAATCTTTGTATATACTTTATATATACATAAGAGATAACTAAAAAGAAAAGAGAGATTTAATTATGACAGTTGCAAACTTAAAAAAGATTGATAAGAAATTACAAGATATTTATAAAGATCAAGTAACTACAACGGTTGCAGCTGTACCTGAACCTTTTGTTGATAAATCGGAATTATTATTTCAACAAATGAATTTTATTGCAGCTTATAATAAGCAAATGTTGCATATTGCATAAAAGTTTTTAACTCCAATTTAATTTTTCCCCTACAAATTTTATCCCTGATTTCTATGAAGTCAGGTTTTTTTTGTATTAATTTACTTCTCTGCGGCCTTCAATAGCTTTTGCAATTGTCATTTCATCGGCATACTCTAAATCTGCGCCTACCGGTAGTCCGAATGCTATACGAGAAACCTTTATACCGAAAGGTTTAATTAGTTTTGTGAGGTAAAGGCTTGTTGCTTCTCCTTCAACAGACGGGCTCAATGCCAAAATTATTTCTTTAACTTCTTCGTTCGTTAGTCTGCTTAGGAGTTCTTTTATTCTAATGTCATCAGCTCCAATCCCGTCAATTGGAGAAATTAATCCTTGTAAAACATGATAAAGACCTTTAAATTCGTTTGTTTTTTCGATTGCAATTAAGTCTTTTGTTTCTGAAACTACACAAATTACTGAACGATCTCTTTGAGTAGATACGCATATTTCGCAAGGGCTTGTAGCAGATAAATTGAAGCAAATATCACAAGTATGGGTATTGTGTTTTGCTTCAATTACTGCTTTTGCAAAATTTTCAACATCAGCAATTGGCATTCTCAATAGGTGGAATGCCATCCTTTGAGCAGATTTTGGTCCTACAGACGGAAATTTTTGAAACTGCTCTATGAGTGCTGCTATTGCTTTTGGATAAATCATTAGAAGTTAAGTCCAGGAATTTTTAAGCCGCCGGTTACTCGTGACATTCTTGATTCCATATTTTCTGAAGCTTTTTTAGTCGCTTGATTTATCGCTTGTGTGATAATATCTTCAAGCATTTCAATTGTTTCAGAATCAACTGAAGATGGATTTTCAGGATTAATTGCTTCAGGTTTAATAGAAATTGCTTTAAATTTTCCTTGTCCGCTCATAGTAACAGTTACTGCGCCGTTAGAAGCTTCACCTGTAATTTCTAAGTTTGCAAGTTCTTCTTGCATTGCACCAATATCTTTTTGTGCTTTTTGAACTTGTTTCATAATGTTCATTAAATTCATTCCCATGATTTTCTCTCCTTAGTCTGTATAATCTTTTCTTCTGGTACATTTTATTATACAATAAAAATATGGAGAAGAAAACATATTTACAAGAATCGGTTAAAAATGGCAGATTAATCAGGTGGAATATTATGCCTCTTAAAGTATATATTGCACCGATGAAATTCTACTCCAAAAAAGGACAAGATGCCAAATACAGAGGGTATGTAAAGCAGGCATTAGACGAATGGCATAAAGTATCAAACGGTAAAGTTTCGTTTGTAATTGTAGATACTTTATTACAATCTAATGTAAACATTGATTGGAAAAGGGTTGAGCGTGAAGCTTTAGGGTGTTGTTACTTTCAATATGATAAATCAAATCGTTTGTATAGTGCAGAAGTTTCTATCGGGCTGACAGAAGGTCTTGTTCATGCAGATTACATGGATGAGGGTGAAGTTTATCATACAATTTTACATGAAATCGGGCATGCTATTGGTTTAGGACATAGTCCGTTTAAAAAAGATATTATGTATACTCCTCACCAAAAAGGTGTTTTACATGTCGGGCAGGGTGATAGGTTATCTATAAACTGGCTTTATACATTCCCTCAGGGAAAAACTGTTGCTGAAATTGCTTCTAAATATGGAGTTTCAGGCAGTGATCTTGATGAAGTTGTAGCACGTATTATTTCAAAACAAACAAAAACTGAGTTTGAAAAGGTTAAAGATTCTGTAAATGTTCAACCGCAGCGAAATTTGCTTGAAGAATCTGAAACTATCGCGAATTTGCGAAAATATCATATGGCGCTTCAAAATGTTAAAATCTCAAATGAATTAACCGAACAAATCAGAAAGCATTATCGGGATAATAATAAATAGAATTTATCACTAATAATTTCTCTCTAATTGTAAACAAAATTTACTCGTTTTGCCTTAGCTTATTTTTTTGTGTATAATACTTTTGTTGATTAGAATATTTTTTCTATCAGTAGGGATATAAAAGGTAATTATATATGACAGTTCAAGATTGGTTTGAAAAGCGAAAAGAAGCGCAAATTCAAAGACGTGCACTTGAAGCCAGAGTAGAAATAGAAGCAAACCCTGACTTATGGACAAAATGTGTACATTGTGATTCACAGTTGTTGAAAAAAGATATTGAAGATAATCAGATGGTTTGTCCGGTTTGTGATTATCACTTTAGGGTTAATGCCAGAACAAGAATTAAACAGTTGTTTGATGAAGGTTCTTTTGAAGAGTTATTTACAGAAGTAAAACCAATTGATCCTTTGGAATTTGTTGACACAGAGTCTTATAAGGATAGACTTTCTGCTGCTCAGAAAAAAACAGGCTTAGATGATGCCGTTGTAACCGGAATTGCAGAAATTAACGGTCATAAAGTTGCTACAGCTGTTATGGATTTTGATTTTATGGGCGGTTCAATGGGGAGTGTTGTTGGTGAAAAAGTTACACGTATTATGGAAAAAGCTATTGAATTAAAAGTACCGGTTCTTGCGATAACATCCTCAGGCGGTGCTAGAATGCAGGAAAGTGCTTTAAGTCTTGATGCAAATGGCAAAAACTTCTTGTGCATGTGCAAGACTTGATGAAGCTGGTATTTTATATATTAACCTTATTACCGATCCGACATTTGGTGGCGTAACAGCTAGTTTTGGAACTTTAGGTGATATTATTGTAGCCGAACAAGGAGCAAGAGTCGGATTTGCAGGTAGACGTGTTATTGAACAAACTATCAGACAAAAATTACCATCAGACTTTCAGACTGCTGAATATTTGATGAAGTATGGACAGGTAGATGTTGTTTCTTCACGTAAAAATTTAAAAGAAACATTAGCTAATATCCTGGCTATGCACGAGTAAGGAGTGGGTTTATGGCAGCTATTTTAGATTTTGAAAAACCTATATTAGAAATTCAAGAAAAAATTGAGGAATTGAAAAAAATGAGTTTGGAGTCCGGCATGGATTTAAATAAAGATATTGAAGTTTTAGAACAAGAAGCAGAAGATTTTAAAAAAGAATTATTCTCAAATCTTGATCCTACACAAAAAATGCAAATTGCAAGACATCCGGAAAGACCAAATTTTATGGATTATGTAAATCATATATGTACAGATTTTGTTGAAATGCACGGAGATCGAGTTGGTACTGATGATAGAGCTATTGTTGGAGGTTTGGCAAAACTTGATGGTAAGCCTGTTATGATTATTGGTACAATGAAAGGAAAATCTACAAAAGAAAATTTGAATATAATTTTGGTATGCCGCAACCTGAAGGGTATAGAAAAGCTTTGCGTTTATTTAAGCATGCTGATAAATTTAATATTCCTATTGTTACAATTATTGATACGCCTGGAGCTTATCCCGGTATTAGTGCAGAAGAACATGCTCAAGGCGCAGCTATTGCCACTAATCTTCGTGAAATGCAAAAATTAGGAGTTCCGGTTATTGCAATTATCTCAGGGGAAGGTTGTTCAGGCGGCGCATTAGGGCTTGCTGTTGCAAATAAAGTTTATATGTTGGAGCATGCTTATTATACAGTAATTTCACCGGAAGGTTGTGCTTCAATTTTATGGCGTGATGCTTCTAAAAACTTGGAAGCAGCTACAGCTCTTAAAATTACTGCTCCTCATTTATTAGAACACGGAATCATTGACGGCGATATAAAAGAACCGGTTAGAGGTGCTCATACTGATTACGAATCAATGGCTGTAGAATTGAAGAAAACTATAAAATCAGCACTTGATGAACTTTCAGGAATGTCACGTGAAGAACTTAGAAATCAGCGTTATGATAAATTTCGTAAAATGGGTGCATTCTTAGGTTAATACCTGAAAGGTTTAATTAAATGACTGATTTATATTACGAATTGAGATTACAGATTAATTCAGAAATGGAAGATTTGATTTCTGAAATCTTTTTTGAAAACTTTGACTGCGAAGGTATAGTGCTAGCTGAAGAAACTTACAAAGATTTAGAGATGGTTTCAACAACAGAGGGTATTTTAAAGGTATTTTTGCGTAATGAGTATGGCGATTCTTACGAAGATTTACTTTATGATGTTGAAAATGTTTTAGACTTATCTCGTGAAGAATTTCTATCTCGTGGCTTAACAGAAGATGAACTTGGTTCTTGGGAGTTTACTTTAGAAGAAAAAGTTAATCAGGATTGGGCTAAAAAATGGAAAGAACAATGGGATGTAACACATGTTACTGAAAAAATAGCAGTTGTTCCTGATTGGATTGAATATCAGCCAAAAGATAATGAAGTTATTATTAAACTTGAACCAGGATGCGCTTTTGGTACCGGAACTCATCAAACTACCCAGTTATGTATGAAAGCTCTTGAAAAGTATATGAAACCTGGCGATACAGTCGCAGATATCGGTATGGGATCAGGTATTTTATCAATTTTAGCCAAAAAATTTGGTGCAAGTTATGTATATGGCTGTGATAACGATGATACAGTAATTGAAGTTGCTAGAGAAAATGCTGTTAAAAATAATGTAGAATGTGAATTTCAACTTGGCACTGCAGATCAAATAACAGACAAATTTGATTTTGTATGTGCAAATATTTTACACTTTGTGCTTGCAGAAATCATGGGTGATTTAAAAAATATTATGAAGCCTGGAGCTTTAATGTCTTTAAGCGGAATTTTGTATGATAAGCGTGATATTGTAATAGAAGCTTACGAAAGAGAAGGTTTTGAGTTGGTTGAAGAAATTCAACAAGATCAATGGACTTCATTTGTTGTTAAAAATAACTAAGGGAGTAAATTTTGTCAGATTTAGAATTTACAATTAACTTTATAACTTTTTTTGGAATTTATTTACTTATTTTATCAGTCATATGTTTATGTTATTGGCGTTATGATATAAATCGAATGAAAGAGTATTATTTTCATGATTTTTTTGATAAATATGAGAATTCCTCAGAAGTTCCTTTGGCAATTGTAAAATATTGTAGAATTGGTCAAATTCGTAGAATGTATTATTATGTAGACATGTATTTTTATAAAACATATATAGTTGTTAAGTTTTTTGATTGTTGCTATGTTTGCAGTTATAATGAAATTTCTGTCAAATTTAAATATTGGTATGGTATTGTGCAATTTTTAAATAATGATTTAAAAGATCTTGTTATTTCTAAAAAACAATATGCACAGATTCAAGAAGCTTTTATAAGGAGACAAAATAATGTTTAAAACAGCAATTATTATACCGGCAAGATATGGTTCATCACGATTAGAAGGGAAACCGCTACTTAAGGTTGCCGGGAAATCTGTTATTCAATGGGTTTATGAAAAAGCTAAGGCTGCAAAGCTTGCAGATATGATTATTGTGGCAACGGATGATGAGAGAATTTTTAATGAAGTAAAATCTTTTGGCGGAGATGTTGAAATGACATCAACTGAGCATAAGTGTGGTTCAGATAGAATTATGGAAGTTGTTTCACGTCATCCGGAAATTGCTTATATCTGTAATCTTCAAGGAGATGAACCGCTTATTAAATCAGAAAGTATTGATGAAGTTATTAAAAACGTAAAAGAAGATGATAAGGCTGATATTTCTACTTTAATTAGAGTTCTGACTGATGAAGAAGAAATTAATAATCCAAATCTTGTAAAATGTGTAATTGATAAAAATAATTTTGCACTTTATTTTTCGCGTTCAAAAATTCCATTTGAAAGAAATTCAGGAATAGCAGAATTTTATGGGCATTTAGGTATTTATGGTTATAAAAGGGCAGCACTTGAAGCTATGACTACACTTGAACAAACTCCGCTTGAAAAAACTGAAAGTCTTGAACAATTGCGTGCGCTTGAAAATGGTATGAAAATAAAAACTTCAGTTGTGGATTTTGTTCCGGTAGGAATTGATACAAGAGAAGACTTAGAAAAATTTAAGCAAATAGTAGAGAAAAATTTATTTAACTAAGGAGAGGAAAACTATGAAAACTAGAACAAGATTAGCAAAACGGGGGGGGGTAACCTTTTAAGCCTTTCTCTACAGGGATTTGCGGGTTTTACATTAGCTGAAGTATTAATCACTCTTGGTATAATCGGGGTGGTTGCAGCGATGACAATTCCTACGTTATTGACAAAATATCAGGAAAGATCTAATGTTATTGCCTGGCGAAAAGCGTATTCCACTCTCGCACAAGCTGTTCGTTCTATGCAAGAAGCTGAAGATACAATGGTTTATCAGGATTACCTAACACAAGAAGAATATGAATATGGTCTTGCTGTAAAATTATCACAGTATATTAAAACCGGTTCTATATGTCACTCTAGAAAATATGTAGAAGAAGGGTGTTCTCCAAATGTGTATTCTGTTTATAATTACGGTGGTACTAAGTTATATAATGATTTAGGAAGTTTTGGAGGTGGAGCTTCTTGTTTGTCTTTATTGAGCGGCGGTTTGATGTGTTTTGATGCATATATTGTTTTGGTAGATGTAAATGGGTATAGTAGACCAAATACCTGGGGAAAAGATATATTCTTCGCATTGATAGATTTTGATAAATATGAAGTAAGACCTGCTAAAGGTTATAAAACAGGTTGGGGACCCGCAGATGATGTATTGATAAAAAAAGACAGAGGAGATGGTACCTGCAAAAAAACCAATAATGATAACGGTGCCGGATGTTCGTTTTATTATTTACATAATATGCCGTAGTATTATTCATTTATAAGCTCATAAAGTGTTGATGATTCCTGAATACTTACATTGCCGGTTGGAACTTTCAGCACTTTTGCTTTTACAGTTCTGGTAGCATATTCAATTGTGATAATATCGTTCTCTTTAAGTTGTTTGGCAGGTTTTGCAGGGTTGTTATTAACAAAGACTCTGCCCATATCTGAAACTTCATTTGCGACAGTCCTACGTTTTATTAATCTTGAAACTTTTAAAAATTTATCTAATCTCATAATATTTATTTTAGCACATATTTAGATTTTATGGTATAATTTTTCTTAGTTAGGGAGAGGAATTTTATGAAGAAGTTCTTATTATCACTATTTATATCTTTATTGTTTACTTGCAGTAGTGTATTTGCTGATAATATAAAATTTATTCAAGTTACAGATACTCACTTGTCAGCTGGTTCAGAATACTCTATCAAAGTTTTAAAAAGTGCAGTAGAAGATATTAATAAACAATCAGATGTTTCATTTGTTGTTTTTACAGGGGATAATATTAACAACCCTAAGGAGGAAAATCTTCGAGAGTTTGTAAAAACTATTAGTAAGTTAAAAGTTCCTTATTATATTGTATTGGGAAATCATGATGTCTATAAATCTGGCGGGTTATCGAAGGTTAGATATTTTGAAATCTTAAGAGAACGTAATCCTTTTTATCTTCAACGTAAACCAAATTATAAATTTGAAAAAGACAGTTTTGTTTTTTTACTTGTTGACGGTGCAAAGGAAGTTATACCCGGTTCTGTTGGATATTACAGAGCGGATACTTTAAAATGGGTTGATAAAGAACTTGCAAAAAATCCAAAGAAAAATGTTGTTATTTTTCAGCATTTTCCTGTAGAGTACCCTGAAGGTGTTGAATCAAGAATTAAAACTCACAAAACATATAAAGTTGAAGAATATAGACAAATGCTTGATAAACATCAAAATTTACTTGCAATAATTTCCGGTCATTTTCATGTAAATTCAGAAAATATGAAAAATGGTGTTTACCACATCTCATCACCGTCTTTGTTAACTTTGCCACAATCTTATAAAGTTATTGATATAGTGACAACAAAAGAATTTTCACCGATAATTTACACTCAGTTAAGAGAATTTGAAGTTAAGGAATAGTTCTTTTAAAAGGATTTTTTAAATTTTTTAAGAATTTAAAAATATCTTTTCTAAATACTATAGCCGCACCTGCAGTCAATGTTCCTGTAACAAATTTTAAAACTGTCGGGAAATCCCCTTTTTTAGGTGGTTTTGTGTGTTTTTGAGTTTCGTAAATGTCGTACTGCAATTGATTATACATCCGCTCAGCTTCTATATTAGAATAAAGTGTTCGCTTCGGAAGTCTGTCAGGTGCAGTGATTACACCTACAGGTTGTTTGTCACCATAGTGCATATTTTTATTTGCAGGGTTTTCAATTTCTACTACCATACATTTATAAAAACATAATATTTATAAAAATTGCTTCTATTTGTAAATAAATATTACCATTTACTTGCAAAAAAAAAATGTTTAAGATATATTAAATGTACAACCGCAGACAATTAGCGGGGGTGCGTAATGAACCTTAGGATAAGATTATATCCTGATATAGAATTCGCAACTCCTTAAAATTCCAGCTAATCGAGGTTACACTGAGAATGTAAATAGTTTTATATTGATTTGTGTAAGATTTTGCGGTGAAAACTAGAAAAGCAAAATCTTTTTTAGTTTATTAACAGGTCGATGACAATAGATTGTTAAGTACAATCGCAGTAAAACATTAAAGGAGCTAAAAATGGCAACAAAAGCATTTAAATCTGAAAAAATAGATGCTATAAAAGCTAAAATCGAAAAAGCTCAGGTTGCAGTTATTACTGAATACAAAGGTTTAACTGTTGAAGATATCACTAAATTAAGACGTGAAATCCAAAAAAACGGCGGTGACTACATGGTTACCAAAAATACTTTGGCTAAAATTGCTGTTAAAGGTACAGAATATGAAGCTTTAGCAGAAAAAATGACTGGACCTATCGCTTTAGCTTTCGGTTTTGAAGATCCTGTAAGCCCTGCAAAAGCTGTTGTTAAATTTATTAAAGAATCTAAAAAAGGCGCTATTGTTGGTGCTGTTTTAGAAGGCAAATTGATGACAGAAGCAGAAACAAGAGCATTAGCTGAACTTCCTTCAAAAGAAGAACTTTATGCAAAAATGCTTGGATCTATCAATTCACCGGCATCAGGTATCGTTGGATCTATCAATGCAGTTATGGCACAACTTACAAGAGCTATGGCAGCAGTCCGCGATCAAAAAGCTGCGTAAGTTTGCAGTTATGTTTAAGCAAATTTGCTTAGATTTTGTATAGTAGAAAACTCAAAATAAATTATAAAGGAGAAAATCATGAGTGTAGAATCAATTTTAGAATCAATTGAAAAATTAACATTATTAGAAGCAGCTGAATTAGTAAAAGCTATGGAAGAAAAATTTGGCGTATCTGCAGCAGCTCCTGTAGCTGTAGCAGCAGCTCCTGCAGCAGCAGCTCCTGCTGAAGATGCTGATGCTGAAGTTTCTGTTATCTTAGCTTCTGTTCCAGCTGATAAGAAAATTGCTGTATTAAAAGAAGTTAGAACTTTAACAGGTTTAGGCTTAAAAGAAGCTAAAGATCTTGTTGAAGCAGCTCCTAAAGCAGTTAAAGAAAACATCAAAAAAGACGAAGCTGAAGCTATCAAGAAAACTCTTGAAGCAGCTGGTGCTGTTGTTGAAATCAAATAGTTTGATTTTTTAATAGAGATATGCAGTAAAGCAAGACGGTTATTTTAATCGTCTTGTTTTTTGTTGTTTAATATGATATATTTGTGTTTGTTAGGATATATGGAGCTTTATATTATGGATATGAGATTTTTATATGCAGCTATTGCAATTATGGTAATCGTTTTTCTAAGAGAATTCTTAAAGAAAAAGTTTAATTTTGATATGGATAATATTAATTTGAATAAAATCAAGTCAACATTTAGCACTTCAAATAAAGTTGCGATTGTTAAATCTACTGGAACAAAATCTTTGATTTTGGTTGATGCAGGTGCAAATAAGGCAACTGTTATGGCGACTTTACGTCAGATAACCGGGCTTGATTATACTAATGCTAAAAATATTGTTGAATCAGCACCTTCTACATTTATGTCTAATGTATCTGAAGAAGAAGCAAATATGAATAAGAAAGCGTTAGAATATGTTGGAGCAACTGTTGAAATAAAGTAAGTTATAAAAAAAAAAGGCGGTTCCGACATCTCGGAACCGCCTTTTTTTACCTATATTTACAGAGTAAGTACAAATCCGCCTTTATCTGCATTTTTTAAAGCTTCACCATCTATTTTTGCTCTAAGATTTTTGATATATTTATATACATAATCTCTTGGTAAATCAAGAAGGTTGCTAAGTCTTTAGCATAAACAATTTTATTTTTGTTTGCGGCAAAGTAGTCAAATACTTTTTGTTCTCTATCAGTTAAAGCTTTTTTAAATACGATTCTAACATCATCTCTTAATGAATCTCCGGATTTTTGGTTTTTGATAATTTCTTTAGCTGTAGCAAGTGTTTTTTCAGCTTTTTTAGGTGCTAATTTTGCTTTTGGAGCTTTTTTAATAGGAGTATTTTTTTCCTGAGCTTCCGTTTTGGTTACTTTTACTTCGGATTTTGAATCTTCGATTTTAAGATTTTGAGCAGAGAAAGGTGATATATAAAGTTCTTTTTCTTTTTCGTAAGCTCTATCTGCGATGGCACTTAATCGTTCAACTTTAGATGATGACCAGTCATTTTCATCTGAAACCACAGGTTTACCGTGTAAAACAATATCAATAAGATCATTAGTTTCTTTTTTTTCTTCTACTTTTTTCCCTAATCTGGCAGCAAATTCTTCTAATGTAATCTTTTCTAATGAGCTTCTCCATTGCTTAATCTCTTCTTTGCTCAAGTATTCAGACATTCATTATCTCCTTAATAAAACTATTCTTTAAATATATCCTTTTATACCCTTTAATTTAGCATAAAACCATGCTTTATGACTTAAAATGTTTCACAACGTAAATTTTTATTTATTTTATTTACAATTGGTTAGAATCCGTTGCATTTAAGCTTTTTCAAGTAGTCGGGTGTTAATTTTACCAAATTTCGCAGATAGATTATCTATAAAGTGAATCAAGTATAATTCCGGCTCTAGGTCCTTTTGATTTAGATCAACAATTGCACCCCATTCTGCTCTACCGTGGTGTGCTGCAATCATTTTTGCAACTTTTTTAAATCCGGCATTCATACATATACTGAATCCATATTGGGAATGAGAAATCCATTCTTCTCGGAAATTTGGCGCGTAATCAATTAAGCCTGTTTCAGTATCGATTGTATATTCAAAGATTTTTCCAAAATCATGTAATAGACAAGCTGCATATATTTCATCTTCGTTGGTTTTATATGTAAATTGTGCCATATTGTTTTGAGCATATTGGGCGCATTCGACTGTGTGAACAAGCAGCCCCCCGATATAATTGTGGTGCATAAGCTTAGCTGCAGGCATAATTTTGAATTCTTGTTCATATTTTGTAAATTGTGCTAATACAAATTTTCTAAGATTTTCGTCTGCAATCTTATTAATAAATGTAAGTAACGTTTCCCAGTATTGATCTCTTTCACTTTTATCAAGTCCAAGTTTAGCTTCTTGAACAAGTTCAAGAGCAGATACAAGGCAGTTATTAAACTTTTCATTAAAACTTGCAGATACTATTCTTACAAGGTTTCCTGTTCTGAAAATCTTGTTATCAAAACGGTTTAAGGTTTCTTCCCATAAAATACAGTTTAACAAGGTATCATCTACTGTATTTTTTAGTTGTAATTTACCCATTTTTGTACCGGCTTTAGTGTCACCGATGGAAAAAATTATTACTTCATATAAGTCTTCTGTATTAAACATTTTTTAATTCCTATTCTTATCTATAATTTTGTCTTGTCCCCAAATAAAAGATGAGCGGATTTCTTCGCCGGTTTTTTCTATCAAGTGATTTGCGTTTTCTTCTCTTAATTTATTAAAGTTTTTGCATCCTGTAGCCATTTCAGTGGTAAACTCATTTGCAAATGAACCTGATTGAATATCTTTTAAAATTTGTCGCATTGCATTTTTAGAATCTTCACCAATAACTTTTGGACCTCTTGTCATATCTCCGTATTCTGCGGTATTAGAAATTGAATATCTCATATCCGCTAAACCGCCTTGATTTACAAGATCAATAATCAATTTCATTTCGTGAAGTACTTCAAAGTATGCCATATGAGGTGAATAACCGGCTTCTACCAGAACTTCAAATCCGGCTTTCATAAGGGCAGAAACACCACCGCAAATTACAGCTTGTTCACCAAAAAGGTCTGTTTCTGTTTCTTCTTTAAATGTTGTTTCAATAATTCCTGCGCGTCCAGCTCCGATTGCAGAAGCATAAGAAAGTGAAACTTCTTTAGAATCTCCTGTTGCATCTTGATATATTGAAACTAAAGACGGAACACCTTTTCCTTCTTCAAACTGACTTCTAACGGTATGTCCCGGACCTTTTGGAGCAACCATAATAACATTTATATCAGCAGGTGGAACTATCTTTTTGTAATGAATATTAAAACCGTGTGAAAACATTAAATATTGACCTGAGTGCATATTAGGTTTTATTTGTTTTTCATAAACTTCTGCTTGTAATTCATCAGGAATAAGAATTTGAACAATATCAGCATATTTTACAGCATCTTCAATTGCCATTGTTTTAAATCCGTACTGTTTTGCTTTAATATCAGATTTCCCGCCCTGTCTTAAGCCCAAAACAACATCACAACCTGAATCTTTTAAATTCATAGATTGACCGTAGCCTTGAGAACCAAATCCGATAACTGCAATTTTTTTAGATTTAATTAAATCTTGATTAATATCTTTATCAAGATAAATTTTAAGATTATCCATATCCATACCTATATTCCCTTCTGTGGTTTTAATTTTATCACGAATCAGGTAATAAATAAACTAAAAATGTAAATTAATAAGAAAATAATTTGCAATAAAAATTTTTTGTGCAATAATTGAGTATGGTTAAGTGTAATTTTGACACACATTCTGTACGATATAGTCATATACCCCACCACCGCAGGGTTAAAAATACCCGTGCGTGTGTTCAGGAGAATGTGTGCTTAGCGGGGGTAAATAATAATGTTTACGAAATAAAATCAGTTGCGAATCAGAGTGCGGCTGATTTTTTAGGTTTTAGAAGGTTTATTGAAAAGATTTCTTCGACTATTTCTGATTTTAAGAAAACCTATATGAAAAATCTCAAGCATACATATGATCATAAGATTATTTATGCATTGATTGAGAAAGAATTAACAGGGCATGTTGGGATTAATAGTCTTACGCATGATTCTGATAAATTTATTCTATATGCATTGGGGTTTCCTAAATCTTTTGTTTCTAAATTTCATCGTCAGCATTCTTCGCATCATCCAGAAAGTGGTAAATCAATGAATTTGATTAGTATGGTGTGTGATAATATTGCATCATCTCCGCAGTTTAAGCCGGAGAAAAAGCTTTCTCTAAGAGCTCATTATGCAAAATCAAAAGAACTTCAGGCTGTAAAGGGGTTATCAGAAATTTTAGAAAGGTATCATTACGGTGATGATATTAATTTTGGTAAAATTTTGATGCTAAAAAACTCAAGATATAAAGGATTTAAAAGTTTGCCGGCAGTTGTAATCAAAGCTGTTAAAGTATTATTTAAAGCAGCGTAATTAGTTGATTGTAACCTGGTTTTCTCCGAATAAAAAGACTTGCCAATTTGCAGATTCTTTGGTGACAGGTTTGTAAAAATCTTTTACCAGAATTTGTTGTGTTTGGATAGGAGTATAGTTTTGAGATTTTAAATAGTTTTCAAATTTTTCAGAATTTTTTGTGTATTTTTTTTGTTTAATCAGCGGGTAAAATGCACGTTTTTTTCTTGCAATATCACAAAGCATAACATTAATAATCTTGTCATATTCAATATCATATCCGCTGTTAGTTGTGATATCAAGAATATAATTTAGATTGTCATTTGTTGTAACTGAAAAGTAACCTAAAAGTTTTGACTCTTCTTCTAGTACATATCTTGTTTTATAGTAGTCCTTAAAACCTAAAAACAATGCTTCCTGAAATTCTTTCGCCTCTCTGGTTAATGATTGTTTGTAGATATTTACAAGCTCAGAATTATATAATTCAGCGATTTTTTTAGAATCAGAATTTTGTGCGTATCTCCAATGATAATTGTTTTTTTCAGGGGTAGGTTTTTCTATTTTCCATAAAGTTTCTGATGCACACTGTCTAAAGCCGCACCCATTTATAAAAAGATTAAATAATTCATCGTGACATTCATCAATTGTTACCATAAATGAAGTTGCGCCTTTTGCACCATATTTGTGAACTACAAATTCTACAAGCTGTTTACCTATTTCATAAAAATTTTCTTTAAATATTAATCTTGTAATATGAATTTTATATGGGTTTCCAGGTGTTCTAACGATTGTAATAAGTCCTAAAATCTCTTTATTCTCAACGTATATAAATGATTCAGATTTAAATTTCATAGAAAGCGGTAACATTGCATTTATGTACCCTAATGGTTCTTCCATGACAGATTTAGCAAGTTTGTCATTTTCATCTGTGCATAGATATGAAACAAGTTTTTTTATTTTAGGATAATCAAAATACGTTAATCTTCTTATTTGCATACAATTATTATAATCGAAAATCCGGCGGAAAACAAATGTTTTACGCCGGATTAAAAATAATAACTTAACTTAAGCTAGTGACTATTTAGCAGAAGTTAATACATATTTAGCAGCATCAGATGCTGGTTCAACAGTTGCATCGTGGAATACGATAGGGAATACGTCTGTCATGTGGTTAGCATCGTTTTTAACTGCGCATGGAGTTTGAACTGCTTGTGTAGCAGTGTTACCTTCAGTACAAGTAACTTCTTTGTTAGGAAGAGTTACACCGTTAACATCGATGAAACCTAAACAATCTTTTAAATCACCTGTAAGAACAGCATCAGTCATTTGAGTACCGATAGGTAATTCACAACCTTTAGCTGCAGGGTCAAATGCAACGATAGCACCATCAGCTAATGTGTAAGCTTTGTAAGCTGTGTAAGTAGCTGGGATTGTAGCTGTAGATACTAATGTGTAAGATTTTTCTTCACCGTTAGCGTTACGTTTCAAATCAGCAACAGTACCTTGGTAAGTTTGACCAGTTAATGTACCGTTCAAGATAGAACACATTGACATACCAACTTCAGGGTGTTGTTCAGCACCAGTTTTTGAATCAGCATCAGCATCATCACAACCAATAGTTGTACCAGCATAATCGAAGTCATATTGAGCTTGAGACATCAAACCTGCTTGGTTTAATGTTGATAATGTTTTCTTAAATTGTGATCTAAATTTTGCAGAGTTTGTGTTTGCAATCAATGTAGGAATAGTCATAGCTGCAACTACACCAATAATACCAAGAGTAATCAATACTTCTGCCAAAGTAAAACCGAATCTTTTTGTCATAATCTTTTCACCTTTCTTTTAAATAAATGAACTATAACATACGCTTTACATCTTGATTATATTACTATTTTTTTTAAAGTCTGTCAACCATTTGAATGATTTTTTACTTATATATATAGTTTTATCTCGATAAAAATAATAAACCCAAATTTTCTAGTAAAATAACATTAATTACAAAAAACTAATCCTTAAGGATTAGTTTTTATTTTGATTATAGTCTGAAACTCAATTATAATATTGTTTTTAGAGATTGTAAAATATTGTAAATGTTTAGAGTTTTTTAGATTCCTTTATTAATTTTTGTTAATATTTCTAATACTTTAGGATTAGCTCCTTGATAGTTCGTATATTCTGAATTCGCTTGGTTCAAGTTTGTCAAAATGGATACTATCACTATCTTCCATTTCTTGTTTTATGAAATCTTTTTCCTTGAATATATATTCGTTTTTAAGTGTAAAATCACTTGGAATATATATTTCTTTATCAAATACAGCATAACCCTCAACAATTTCTCTGTAACTTTCTCCGGTTGCTACTGTTTTGGTTACTTTTTCAGTTGGATATTTGTGGTTAGATACAATAAGATAAGCATTACGCATAGGTTCTCTTGTTATAAGCCATGCACTGAAACCGTCTTCATCGTCAACAATAATCTGCGCTTCACCTTGATGAATTACGCTGTTATTTTTTACAAATCTGTCAATTGCGTCGAATTTTGCGTAAAAATCTTCATTTTCTGCACGTTTCATTGCGACTTCTTCGCCAATAGTGTATTCAATTCCTCCCTGAGTGAAACTTTCATCTCCATCAACATACATTACGGGACGCTGTGCGTATCTTCCACCCGGCAGAAATTTATATTTAAACCATTTATATAGTGCACCCTGCTCTCCAAGCTGTGCCGGATATTGATCTATACAATGAAATTCTCCATCTTGGTTGTTATATGTTTTTAAAATAGAAAGCATATTACCTTTTTTGAATTTGATATTGTAATTTGATAAATTCTGATTATCTTCTGATATTCTTTCAGGAGTTTTATCGAATTGAGAAATAATATCATTTCCCCATAATACGTCAAATTTCATATCTTGATGGTATTCTTTTAAGAAATTATCCCATAACATGTATTCTGCAAGTGTTGCAAAATACGGGAATTTTTTCTTCATTGTTGAATTTAATTTGTTAAGGACATACCTTGGAGCTCTATAACTTATAGGTATTCCGTTGCGTTCGGAAACTTCATCAACAACGTGGTCAATATGGTCAACTCTAAATCCATCAAAATTATAATCTTTTTGAAGTTGTTTCATGCTATCAATAAATAAATTAATTACATCTTCATTGAACTTACCGTTTTCTAGGTTTACAAAATAGTATGGAGTCTGGCAGTCAAGGTTAGCAAATGCTGTAACATCATCCCCTTTATAATCAAAATGTTTGAATATTGGATAGCCACCGCATTCACTCATCCCATCATACACAGGAATTCCGGCAGAGCACCAAGCCCCGCCCGGAGCAGGCCATAAACCTTCATTCATTAGTACTTGAATTGTATCTACTTGTTTATTTATATCAGATTCTTCAAGTTTTTTCTTGTCGCTGAAGTTATGAATTTTCGCAACAAGTTCTTTTACACGTTTATGAATTTTTATTTGATATGTTTTCTCAAGCATTGTATTTGAATAATTCTTTTTATGTTCAATCATAATGCCTTCAAAATTGTTATAAAGCTCTTGGAAAGCCGGACTAAGTTCTCCTGCGCTTCCTTGAAGTCTTTGAATATAAATATCTTTCACTATTTGAATATCATCTTGATCGTGGTCTTTTGAAAGAAATTCTGCCACTTCATCAACTTTTGCCAATAATTGTTTTTGAAGTTCTGTTATATCATACCAACGAGCTACTTGAGGATTAGCCAGTACAAATTTAGAAAATCTGCCCGTTTGCGGTAAAATATCATAAATTACCGGATGCCCTGCTAGCTGAGCCATTTCAATGAATGTTTGTACTTGAGCTTTGGCATCAAGGCCTGTAATTTTTTCAAGTTCTGCATCTTTTAATTTGCTGCTTACTTCTGAACTTTTTGGTAAATATGCACATCCAAATTCTCTTGGGTGAAACGGTATTAAATAAATTGTGGTATTATAGATTTTCCCTGATAGATTCCCTGTAGGTAAAATAAGTAATTGTTTTAGCCAGTCAAAAAACTTACCGGGTTCGCTTGATTGATTTCCGTTACCTAATGCCGCAAGATTTATAAGTTTGATATTATGGCCCTCTTTTTTAAACCAATCGGAAGACTTTTCCTGATTTCTGGCAAGAGGACTTATTTGATTATTTTTAAAAAGAAATTTCCCGTCTTTAAAAACATTATTTTGTTTCCATTTTTCTTCTAATGCAAAAAGAGTTTCTTCATTAGTAAGTTCATCTAATGCTTTTTGGTATGAATATGTAAGGTAACCATATTTTTTAATATGCATAGATAAGTATTTTTTTCGGATTTCCGGAATATTGTCAAAAGTATATACTTTTTTTAATTCTTCATAAATTCTGTTTAGTTCAGTGTCTTTTGCGGATTCGCACTCTCTTCTCTTAAATAAAAATTCAAACATAAATATCTCCCTATGTAATAAAGATTATATCATAAGAAAAATTTTATTTTGCAACATGTTAATATTCCCCACCAGGCTAATGGAATTTAGATGTTGAAGGTATAAATTTGTAGGTAATTAGTGAGGCTAAGCCCGATTATTTATTTTATGGAGAGTTAAAAATATGATTACAGAACAAAAACAAATTTCGATTGTTATAGTAGAAGATTTTAAGTTAACACGTGTGGGACTTAGATGTGCACTAAATTCAAACCCTGATTTAAATGTTGTTGCAGAATGTGAAGATGCTATTGATGGTATAAAGCAAATTCAAAAACTTAATCCTGATGTTGTTTTAATGGACCTGGGACTTCCGGGGATGAATGGTATTGAGGCTATGATTAAAATCCGTGAATTTTCCACAGATATTAAAATTATTGCTCTAACTTCTCACGATAGGGAAGAAGAAGTAGTAGCAGCTCTTAGCTCAGGAGCTAATGCTTATTGTTTAAAAGATATTGATCCTGCAAAACTGGCAGATGTTATTCGAGATGTTTCTCTTGGGGTTTGTTGGATTGATTCAGTTGTTGCAAATCTTGCCTTAAAATCTATCCCGAGAATTGAAAATGCCGGACTTTTGACATCACAAGTTTCAGATCAGGCAAGAATACCTTTAACTGAACGAGAATTTGAAGTTCTAAAACATCTTGTTGCGGGTAAGAGTAACACGGAAATCGCAAAAGAACTTATTGTTAGTGTACATACAGCAAAAGCTCATGTTTGTTCTATTTTGCAAAAAATGTGTGTAAATGATAGAGTACAAGCCGCAGTTAAGGCAGTGAAAGAAGGTATGGTATAAAAAAACTCTCTTAATGAGAGTTTTTTTATTTTATATTTTATCTGTATCCAGAACAAACTGTGCGGCACCAGATGCTGGTTCAACAGTTGCATCGTGGAATACTATCGGATATACATCAAGTAATCTGTTTGCGTTATTATCAACAACACAATGTGATTCACCATCAACTTTGTTTTCTCCGGTTTTGCATCTTACTTCACGGTTAGGTAAAGAAACTCCGTTAACATCAATAAAACCGATACAGTGTTTTAGTGTAGTTCCTTGAACAACCCCTGTGAAAACATCCTGAACTAATCTTCTTCCGATAGGAAGCTCGCATCCCTTTGCTTCCGGGTGAAAGGCTACAATTGCTCCATCTGCCATTGTATAGGCTAGAAAATTTTTGTAATTATCAGGAAGTGTTTCTCTTGAAAAAAGTTCATATTCAACTTCAGATTTATTATCTCTAGAAGGTCGTTTTAAGTTAGAAACTTTACCAACGTATGTTGCACCTGCAAGTGTTCCATTAAATATTGAACAAAAGCTCATAACTTCTTCAGGATGATGTTTAGCTGCTTCTGCTGTATCTTCAGGACATAACTTATCAGTTCCTGAATAGTCATAATCATAATGCGCTTGAGCCATTAAACCTGCCTGATTTAATGTAGAATAAGTTTTTTTTAGTTGGCTTCTATACTTTGCTCCATTAGTGTTAGAAATAACTACAGGAATCGTCATAGCTGCAACAATTCCAATAACTCCTAAAGTTATAAGGACTTCAGCTAATGTAAAACCTGCTTTAGAATATAATGGCTGCATAGCTGCGTGCGTTGTTCCTTCTGCTAAGGTAAAACCGAATCTTTTCATAAACATTTCCTAATAATATACTATCTTATATTATTAATTATTTATTATTTTTTGTATTTGTCAATTGGTAAAGTTATTATTTAACATTTCAAGAAGTGTGTCAGATGGCAGCCCTATTACATTATCCAAACTACCTTTAAATTCTTTAATATAGCCTTGCGGAAGCTCTTGAATTCCATAAGAACCCGCCTTATCAAACGGTTTGAAGTTTTCTATATAATAATTAATCTGTTCATCTGTTAGTTCTTCAAATGTAACATTAGTTGTTGTAGATTTTATTTGATATTTCATTGAGGGTGTGTTTATAATTGCAACTGAAGTTACTACAAAATGAGTTTTCCCGGAAAGCATTTTGAGCATGCTAAAAGCTTCTTCTTTATTTTTTGGTTTGCCTAAAATTTTGTTCTCAATTACAACAATTGTATCAGCCCCAATAACTTGAGCTTGTTCGGTTGTCTTTTGGGCGACGTCGAGAGCTTTGTTATAAGCCAAATTCTCAACATAAGCATAAGAGAAATCCGTCTGGTCATGTGGTTCCACATAAGAAGACGGAATAATTTCAAAATCCAATTTTAGTTTTTTCAGAATATCAGCTCTTCTGGGAGAAGAAGAGCCCAGGATAATTTTTCCCATGGTGTGTCTCCTTGTTTTTTCCTATTTTTGCGCAAAAATAGGTGCAATTCAACACAAAACTTTTTATTGTCCCATAGATTTTTGATATCTTGCGGTACGAGCATTAACCGCGTAACATGCAATGTTTAATCTCTGACGAAGTTCCATCATATTACGCAAAGTTGATGCGTAATCATTCATAGCTTCAAGCATTTTATTTGGATCAACCATTGATTCAACGTTATCGTGGTTATCAACTTTTTCTTCCTGGTATTTTTGTACTAACATCTTATCGATGTAATCTTCTGCGCCAACGCCCATGCATTGTCCTCCCTATTGATTTTTATATCCTGTTCCTGTAAAAAATATTATCCTAGATATTCCTTATATAATGATAAAGTATTTTTGTTTTTGAAAATTGCCTTTTTTTATAAAAAATGCTTTACATTTGTTTACAATTTGACGAATTATGATATTTACTGATATTAAAATATGCAATGGATGTTATAAATAATTATAAAAGTTATAAAAAGTATCTATCTGAATATTCTGTATGGCGTGATGAACAGGATTTGGCAAGAGAAAAAAGACTTGAATATCTAAAGAAAAATCCTGATAAGATTTTGGTATTGTTCCTTCTTTAATAGGTTTGCTTGTTGGTACTGCATCTTACTATTATATTGACAACAAAAGCTCAAAAAAAGGCTTCTCGTGTAGCTGATATGCTCGCTCTAAAAGAGCTTGAAGATTACAGGCATTATGTAGATTTTTCGGAAGTGAAAAAAAGTGTCCAACATACAGGTAATTTACTTAAGCCTTTAAAATCGCTGGGGTAGAATGTAAATAATTTTATTTATCCTGTCAAAAAATATTTTTTTGAGCTATTATAGTGATAGTATAATTTATTAGGGATTAGAAGCATGTTAAATAAAAAAACAGAAGAAAAAGTTATCGGTATACCAAGAGCGATGTCTTTTTATAATAATTATCCGTTTTATTACGGTTTTTTCAATGATTTAGGTATAAAAATTATTTTATCTGATGTGACAACAAAACAAACTATGTCAGAAGGTGCAGGGCTTGTTGTTACTGAAACTTGCTTACCAATTAAAGTTTATATCGGTCATATTTTGAACTTGTTAAATAAAGGTGTAGATAAAATTTTTGTACCATCTTTGCAATCTATAGATCATAAAATTTATAACTGCTCAAAAATCAGAGGGTTGCCTGATTTGGTGAGAAATGTTATTAAGCAGCCATTTACCATGATTGAAGCTACTCTAGATAAATCTGAAAAAAATCAGGGACTTTATGAGTTTTTGGCAGAATGTGTAAAACCATATGGTATTACTGATATGGAACGGATTAAAAATGCTTCAAAAGCTGGCTGGAGATGTTATAACAATTTCCATGTAATGTCAAAATCCGGGATGCCATATTCCAAAGCTTTGAGTTATGCATTGCAGGGAAAAGTTGTTATTGCAAATAAATCAAAAGAATATCCGATTTCAATTGCTCTTGTCGGACATGGTTATAATATTTATGATGAACGAGTTTGTATGAAAGTCCTTGACAAGCTTGAAGCTATGGATGTTGAAGTTTGCACATCTTTACAGTTGTCAGATGAACAATTAGATGAAGGTATTGCCAGCTTGGGGAATGAAAAGTACTGGGCAAATGAAGATGAAATGACAGGTTCTGCCGGTCATTATCTTAAAGATAATAAGGTGGATGGTGTTATAACAATAACAGCATTTGGCTGCGGACCAGACTCATTGATGGTTGAACGCATTACAAGACGTGCTAAACAGTTTAATAAACCATTATTAAATCTTACAATTGATGAGCAAACTGGAGAAGCAGGATTTGTTACACGTTTGGAAGCATTCGTTGATATGTTGTTCCGTAAAAAGCGTGCTAATATTGTTAACAAGTTAAATATTCAAAATTCAGAATCTGAATATATTCCAAATATTGAGTTTATTGAAACAAGAACTAAATAATCTAAACGGGCGACACAAATGTGTCGCCCGATATTTTATATGAAATTTAAATTTTATCTGATTACTTGAGAAAGAGCATTTACAACATCTTTATCCCATTTAGTGCCTACTTCTGAGGTTATTATTTCAAATGCTTTTTCAGTTTCCATTGCTTTGCGGTAAGGTCTGTCAGATGTCATTGCAGAATAAGCATCAGCTACTGCTATAATTCTTGAACCTAATGGTATGGATTGACCTTTTAAACCTTCCGGTGTTCCTGAGCCATCAACTCGTTCAGTGTGATAAGTTATATATGGAACAACCTCAGATAAGAAGTTGATATTCATCAATAAGTTAACACCAATATTTGTGTGGTTTTTTATCTTTTGTAATTCTTCAGGAGAAAGTTTTCCATTTATTGCAAAAATCTTTTCAGAAAGTGTTATTTTACCGATGTTTTGTAATAGCCCTGCATAGTATATTAAATCTGTAGTTTTTTCGTTTAATCCTAATTTTTTAGAAATACTTCTTGCCAATTTTGCAGTATTTCTTGAATGAGAAACAGTGTATTGACCTTTTCTGTCAACTGCGCTAGCTAAAGCTTCTACAAAATTTTGCTGGTAATCACACAAATCTCCAATTAAGGCAGTAAGTTCCGTTCTTGCCTGTTTTAATTCTAATTCAGGTGTTTCTACAGTATTTATTAAATTATTTGTGTGTTCGACTTCATTTTGCAAAGTAATTGTAGTACCAAGAAGATTTGCTATACTTATAACAAGTTCTGTGAAATCTTCTTCAAGTTTTTTATCTGCTTTTATTTCAATCATGCCAACAGGCATTGTTGTGCTGCGCATTGAAATGTATGTATAATTCTGTTGCTCTATGATTTCGTTATGTAAAAGATCTTTGATTGTAATTGAATTCTTGTTTTCAGAATCTGAAGATACTCCAACCGGAATAATTTGACCATCTTTTATTAAATGGATTTTACATTCTTCAATTTCAAGCATTTGAACAATAGATTTTGCAATTGATGTATAGATTGCTTGTTCTTCTCCTGTTGTGAAATTTAAAACACATAGAGTGTTTTTAGAAGAATATATGTCAATTAATTCTTTTAATTGGTTTTGGAGACGCTCTTTTTTATTGGCTGTAATACTTATTTTTTTAGCTAAATCTTCAGAAATCAAGGTTTCAGAAATAAAATCACCTAAATTAAGTGCAAACATTTCTTCTAACGGATCATCACCTACTAAAAAATCTGATTGTCCGAAAAGCGAGATGCCTGCTTGCTTTTTCTTTTCTTTATCCATAGTTTTTCCTTTAAATATATACCTTCTTATATTTATTTACGGCACAATTTTTTAAAACTTTAATGTATTTTTAAAAATTCCATACTAAAGTATGAGATTTTTTATACTAAAGTATGTGAAATTTTGTAATAAATGTTAAAATTTTTTGTATATTCCCCTGCTGTCTAATATCTAATCAGGTGATGTTTTGTAATAATATAGACATGACAAATATGATTAAGTTGAGTATTATTGTACCAGTATATAATTCTGAAAACTTTTTGGAAAAATGTATTGATAGCTTGCAAAAACAAACTGTAGAAAATATTGAAATTATTTTAGTTGATGATGGTTCAAATGATAGAAGCCTTGATGTTTGCAAACATTATGCCAAGAATGATTCTCGTATAAGAGTCTTTACGCAGGAAAACTCCGGGCAAAGTGTTGCTAGAAATGTAGGAATTGAGAATGCAAATGGAGAGTATCTTGCATTCACAGATTCTGATGATTGGGTAGATGAGGATTTTTATGAAAAACTTTTGCTTGCTGCTATAAGTAATAATGCGGATATTGCTTGCGGGTCTGTTGTAAGAGAGAAAAGAGCTGTTGGAAAAATTCGTATAAATTATATGTATGAAAAAGTTTATATAGATTCTCAGGCAAAAATAGATGCTGCGGGAATCCCTCATATGTGTTATGTTTGGAATAAAGTTTATCGTACTAGCTATTTAAAATCATTAAATTTAAAGTTTGTTGAAGGAATGTTTTTTGAAGATTCTGATTTTGTAACGCGTGCTGTTTATTATTCTAATAAAATTGTTACAGTTCCAGATACATATTATCATTATTGGACAAATGATAATTCTATTGTAAGGACGATGCGAAAATCAGACAAAAAACGCTCAGATTCTTTGAGGGCAAAAAAGTTAGTTTTAGAATTTTTTGAAAAACATAAATTAACTTCAGCTCCCAATAATCTTGTTAAAAGAAAAAATTGTATAAAAATTTGTGGTTTGTTGATATTAAAAGTTTACGAATGGGAAACCCGTAAAGTTTATTATCTATTTGGTATTATACCGGTATTAGAAAAGATTTCATTTGCCTAAGGTAATAAAAGTATTAATATCCTATAGCCCAGTCAAAATTATTTGATGCTGTTTTTATCGGATGGATAGTTTCTTTTTGTGCAGAATTTAAGGCGGTAACTTCAATAACTTTTTCTGCTTTTTGAAGCAGATTAAATTCACCAATTTTATTATCAACATTATTAAATGATTTATATTTATCAAGCTCAGCTTGTAAGTCTTGATTTTCAGCATTTAATCTAACAATTTCATTATCCAGATTATTTAATTTAGCTTCGTAATTCATTGCAATATAATAGCTGACAAAAGTAACCGCAATTGCTATTCCAAGACAAAAACAAAGTGACTTATTGATTTTTCTGGTAACCATTTCTCTTATTGTTATTGGTTTTTCTTGGAAAAAAGAACCTTCAATAACTGAATTATTATTACTTACCGGATTAGATGCATAATTACTTTTATTGTAAAGTAATTCTTTATCTTCAATTTTAACTCTCACTGGACTCAAATCTATACCCTTAAACTACCTGCTAATAAACATTTTGCCTTCTGATACATTTTGCAATTCTTAGTTTTGCACTTCTTGAAGGTGGGTTTTCTATAATCTCTTGTTCTGATGCCATTATTGGTTTTTTATTTACCAGTTCCAATATTGGTGGCGGACAATTGCAAATCATTTGGGTTTTATTGCAATGACACTTGCTTGAATGATATTTAAATACTTGCTTTACTACCCTGTCTTCAAGAGAATGAAAACTTATTACACTAATTATAGCACCAAAGTCTAATAAATCCAATACATCATTTAATGTGTTTTTAACATTTTGTAACTCTTGATTAACCTCAATTCGTATAGCCTGAAATACCCGTGTTGCCGGATGTATAGATGATTTTACTTTTGGTGTTGCGTTTATAATTAGGTTGGCTAATTCGGTTGTCGTATTTATTGGATTAGCCTTTCGGGTATTAACAATGGCTTTTGCAATACGTTTTGAAAATCTTTCTTCTCCGTATTCTGAGAAAATTTTAACAAGTTCATTTTCACTGTATGAATTTACAACATCATAAGCAGAAAAATCTGAATCCATATTAAATCTCATATCAAGCGGAGCTTCTTTAGAAAATGAAAAACCGCGTTCTTGTTTTGTTAATTGATGATATGATGCTCCGAGATCAAATAATATACCACCTGTAATTTGTTTTATACCAAATTCTTCAAACACTTGTTTTATATTTGTATAAGAATTTTTTACAATAGTAAGATTCTTATAATCTTTTAATCTTTCAGAAGCAGCATCTATTGCATCTTGATCTATATCAAATGATATAAGTCTTCCATTAGGTGAAATTCTTTTTAATATTAATTCACTATGACCTCCGCCGCCTAAAGTACAATCTACATAGATTAGTCCGTCTTTACACTCAAGTGCATCAACTGCTTCATTTTTCATTACTGTATAGTGCTTAAATTCGTTCATAGTTTTATATTATCATAAACCAAAAAGAGATACCATTTTGGTATCTCTTTTATTCATACTTTAGCTATTCAATTTTTTTTACATTATAAAGCCTGACAAGCCCTCCTGATCAAATATCTCAACAAATTTATCGTACGTACAATTTACTTCAATTCCTGTTTCATCAATAATCTGAATAACATTTTCCATGTCAGCTTCTTGGACAGCTTGATTTCTCGATAAAATTAAATAGGAATTAATATCATTCAAGTTATTTTCCTTGTGTTCAAATAATGCTGTTTCATTAAATTTAAATTCCATATTCTTGACCTCTTTCAAGTTTTTCTCGTAACCGTAATATTGTTATCGGAATATTTTTTTAGAACTTTAGAATTTTTAGTAATATATTTACAATTGTTTACAAAAAATGTAAAAAATTTTTTCTAAAAATCGTCCCTATTGAAAATGTAATACCCCTGTGGTATTCTAGGATTGCTGAAATATATAAAGAAAGAAGGCGAAAAATGTCAGAAGTTAGAGTAAGAATTGCGCCGTCACCAAGCGGAAACCTTCACGTTGGTACAGCTAGAACTGCGCTTTTTAATTATTTATTTGCTAAGAAAAATAATGGTAAATTCATTTTAAGAATTGAAGATACTGATGCTGAAAGAACTTCTCAAGAATATATTGATAATATTTTTGATAGTTTAAAAGCTTTAGGATTAAACTGGGATGAAGGTCCTGATGTTGGAGGTCCTTACGGTCCTTATACTCAATCTGAAAGATTTGATATTTATCCAAAATATGTTCAAAAACTTTTAGATTCAGGTTTTGCATATGAATGTTTCTGTACACCGGAAGAACTTGAAGCTGAAAAAGAAGCTGCTACAGCTGCTAAAAAACCTTATGTTTATACAAGAAAATGTGAAAATTTAACAGAAGAAGAAAAAGCAAAACTTAAGAGCTGAAGGTAGAAAACCTGCAATCAGATTTAATATTGCAAAAGCTCAAAAAGCTTTCCACGATTCTTCAATTTTAGAATTTGAAGATCTTGTTAAAGGTAAATTACATATGGATACAGATCTTTTAGGTGATTTTGTTATCCAAAAATCAAATGGGGCGCCAACTTACAACTTTGCAGTTGTAATTGATGATTTATTGATGAAAATTTCTCACGTAATCCGCGGAGAAGATCATATTTCTAATACTTATAAACAAATTTTAATCTATGAAGCGTTAGGAGAAGAAGTTCCAAGATTTGGTCATTTAGGTATGATTTTAGCGCCTGATAGAAGTAAATTATCAAAACGTCACGGAGCTACTGCAGTATCTGATTTTGTTAAACAAGGTTATTTGACAGATGCTCTAATTAACTTTGTTGCACTTCTGGGTTGGGCTCCATCTGATGGTGAAGAAATTAAACCTGTTGAAGAAATTGCACAAGATTTCAGAATTGGTGAAATTTCATCTTCAAATTCAATTTTTGAATATGATAAATTGAAATGGATGAACAGCCATTATATAAAAATGTTACCAATGGAAACATTAAAAGAAATGTTAAAACCATACTTAGCACAATATGATTTGGATGAATTATCAGATGAACAATATACCAAAATGGTTGAAATTACACGTGAACCGTTAACATTGCTATCTGATATTACTGATGCTGTTCCGTATTTCTTTGGAAAAGATGTTGAAATTGATCCTGAAGTTCAAGCAGAAGTTATAGATACTGAAGCTTCTCAAGCTGTTTTAAAAGATTTTGTCGAAAAAGCTCAAAACTGGGATTGGACAGAAGAAAATCTTCATGAAAAACTTGAAGTATTCAGGGGTGAATGGAAAGCTCAAGGAGTAAAACCTAAAGTGACAATGTGGGCAATAAGAGCTGCGTTATCAGGAAGAACAAGAGGCGCGGATATGATCGGTATCCTTGAAATCCTTGGTAAAGAAACATCTTTATATAGAGCAAAAAAAGCAATTAAATAAAATAAAAGAAGCGGTTCATTTGAACCGCTTCTTTTATTTATTATCATAATCTTCTGTACGTTTTTTGCTTCTGTCTCCAAATAATCGACTTGTGTAAGGGCAATCACCTGACGGACACCATCTTTGTTTTGTTACAATGTCAGTCCAAGGAATAATAGCATCAATATCATTATTATAATAACCTTTTTTAAAGCTATTTGTAAAATACATTACATATCTGTCTTTTCCTAAGACATTAGGTTTTGAAAATCCGTTCACATCAACAATAATTGGCCATTCATCATTATTATATAAATAATACTGCATACCTGAAATGTCTGCAAAAGCATAGTTTTGTTTATTGCACCTATTATTATTTATACCTAAGCCAGCTTCTCCATTGCATTCCCAACACGCTGAATTATCACTATCAAAACAAGTTGTTGCTCCTGCAAAATAAGATGCTAGTGCTACAAAATTTTTGCCAACTAAACCTTTGCCGGTATTCGCACCACCATCTGAATTATAACCGCCACCTTCTAATCCTATAATTGCTCCATCTTCGTTTGCTGATTTTAATGCTTGATTTAACGTACTGTATGCTTTTCGGTATGCTGTAGCGTATTGACGATTTTGAATTTTTGCCATTAAAGTTGGTATTGTCATTGCTGCTACTACTCCGATTATACCAAGAGTAATTAGTACTTCTGCCAGAGTAAATGCTGTCTTATGAAGCTTAGCTACGAATATAGCTTTCTCTTCCAAACAAAAAACAGAAAACTTTTTCATAATAATATCCTATCTTACTATAATATATACTTTGTGTCTAATAAAGCAATTATAGTATATCGAATATTTTATGTCAATAATATATGATAAAAAAATGAATAAAGATGATTTTCTAAAATTAGGATACAAAATTAAGTATAAAAGAAGCAGAATAGGTATTTCGCAGCTGGATTTAGCTTTAAAAACAGGTTTAACAACAAGAACTATAAGTAGAATCGAATGTGGTACAATAGATCCTAAATATTCTACATTAGTAAGAATAGCAGAGGCTTTAGGAATTCAAATAACTGAATTATTAAATTTTACCTTATAAAGTTTTAAGAATATTTACCTTTAAAAAATTTTGTAAGGGTTTAAGATATTTTTAGGATCAAAGATTTTTTTTATCTGTCGCATATAATCAAGAGCTCCGCCTTCTACGACTTTTGATATATAAGCTTTTTTTTCTAACCCTATCCCGTGTTCTCCCGAAATTGTTCCGCCAAGTTTTACTGTTAATTGATAAATCTCCGATTTAGCGATTTTGTAGTGTTTATATTCATCTTTATCATTGTAGTCAATTGGGATTTGCGGATGAATACTACCATCTCCTACATGACCTACCATGCAGATATTTAGTTTATGGCGGGTACAAATTTCTTGTATTCCTGATACAAGTTTGGCAAGATGTTCGCGTGGAACAATAACATCATCAGTTGTTACATTTGGACGTAATTTTGTGCAAGCTGCCATTGAAGAACGCCTTGCTGACCAAATTTTAGCAGCATCTTCTTTTGTCTTAGAATATAAGATATCAGACGCATTATGTTTTTCCAGAATTTGACAAATCAATGTTCTTTGCTCATCCAGTGTGGATTTAAATCCATCAATTTCAATAATAAGAGCTGCTTCTTTTTCTGTTTTAAGTCCTGTCGGATAAAACTTCTCCACTGTTTTAAGTGCGTTTTTATCCATAAAATCAATTGTTGCCGGGCAGATATGGTTTTGGATAATATGGTTAACTGATTCAATGGAAGATTTTATATCATCAAAATATGCTGTAATTACTTGTGTTGCCTCCGGTTTAACAATGAGTTTTACGGTTGCTTCAACAACGATTCCCAAAGTCCCCTCAGAACCTATAAATAAGCTTCCTAAGTTATACCCAACGGCGTTTTTTATAGTGTTTGAGCCAGTTCTTATAAGTTTGCCATCTGCTGTTACAACAAGCATATCTATAACGTAATCTTTTGTCGCACCATATTTAAAACATCTTGCACCTGCTGAATTTTGAGCAATACTACCTCCAATTGTTGAAATCTTAAGATTTGACGGATCCGGCGGGTAAAATAAGCCTAATTTTTCAACTTCTTCTTGTAGTTTTCCTACGATAACACCGGGTTGAACTCGGGCTGTCATATTTGAAGAGTTTATTTCCAATATTTTGTTCATTTTAGAAAAGTTAAGTACAATTCCACCTGTAGTGGGAATACAAGCTCCAACAGTATTTGTACCTGCTCCGCGGCAAATAATAGGTGTCATATGTTTATTTGCGATTTTTACAACATTTTGTACTTGTTCAATGTTTTCAACAAAGACTATAGCATCCGGCATTGTAAGCTTTGCATAAGGAACATTTGAGGCATCAACTGAATATACGTATCTTTCTTCCGGGGTTGAAAGTACGTTTTCTTTTTTTAGGGTATTATTTAGTTCTTTTATTAAGTTTTTAGTCAACATATGATGCCAGTTTTTCTATATTTGTACTTAATTTTGCAATTTGTTTATCTATTTTGTCAATTTTTCTTGTAACTTTGGAATCATCAATATCTTCAACAGCAGAAAGAATTTTTTCAATGGACATTTCAAGTCTGTCAATTCGTTCTTCTTGAGCTTCGAATTTTTCTTCCAAGCTACCTAATTTTGAAATTTGTTTTTCAAAGAATGCCAGACGTTCTTGCTGTTCGTCAAATTTTTCTTCTATTGAATTAAGTATACCAGTTTGTTCAGGTACAGATTGTTTCAACCCTTCAATTGCAGATTTTATATCGATAATTTCATCAGAATTTGATGATATTTTGTTCATGCTTTCGCTTGCCGAATCAATCCATTCACCCATATAAATTAATGCTTGGCGCATAACTTTATCTGATGCGTGAGAAGTTTCTAAAAGTTTTGTAACTTTATCAACTTTTGTAGTAAGTTGAGTTGTTATGACTTTCCCAAAATCTTCAAAAGTATTATTTAAATCATTATAAGACTTATCAGATGCTGCAATTAATTGGTGAGTTAATGCATTCAGGCTCTTAATATCTGTATTAACTTTGTCAAATTTGATTTTAATATCAAAGAATTCCTCTTTTGTAAGAGAATTTTGCAGATCTTCAACTGTTGAACCTATATTATTAATGTTTTCCAGAATTGAAGATAGGCGTTCTGTTTGAATTTCTTGTTCACTTGTTTGAAGCTGGTTTAATGCTAATCGTAACTTCGCAAGATCAGATTCAATATCTTGCATTGAATATATATAATCAGGGTCTTCATTAGCGTTAGTAATTTGTTTTAACTGACTTGTTACAGTTGCAAGGTTTTGGTTGATTTCGTATGTTTTTTCTTCTACAAAATCTTTAATTTCTTCTGTTTCTTCAACAAATGAAACTTGTTCAAATATGGTCACAACCGCGGCCATAATTGATTCTTTCATTTCCCTGATAGTTTTTTGAATTTGTTTAGTATTATCACTTGTTGCAAGATTATTTACTTCAAGTGTAAGTTCTTTTAGACATTTTTTTAATGCATCAGTTTTATTATTTTTTTCAAGACTTTCAATGTAATCCATCTGAGCCATAATTAAGTTTTTTACATCATCAAAACCTTGACTATTGATAGTATTTTCGCTTTCTGCTATTGTATCAATTTTATGATTTAATGCTTCAAGCATAGATGTGATTTTTGCATCAGATTCTGATAGTTTTTTTACGGAATCGACTTTTTCATCAACATTTATTAATGTATATTTTATGTCATCAAGACTACTTAATGTAGCGGATGCATTATCTTCGCTTAGTTTATCTTGTATATTTGATAATATATTTTTAATATTATCTAAGGTTTCAATAGTTTCTGCTGAATTTTCTTCATTTAGTTTATCTTGGATGTTTGCTAAAGTATATTTCAGGTCTTCAAAGTTTTCTAGGGCTTCAGAGGACTTTTCTTCACTTAGCATATTTTCAATTGAAATTAACTTATCTTTTATATTATTGAAATCAGGTTCATTGCTTTTCTTATTGTCATTGTTTAACTTATCTTCAATTGCAAACAATGTTTCTCTAATATCTTCAAAATTTTCATTATTATCATCTGAAGCAATAATATCAATTTTTTCATTGATAAGGTTAAGCATCTTTTCCGTTTTAGAATTATCAATATTATTAGAATTTGAATCTAGTCTGTCTATTGCTTCTTTTACTTCTTCAATTAAGTTATAATCGTCAGCCGCTGCTAAAATATCAATTTTTTCATTGATTAAAGCAAGCATAGATTGAATTTGCGGATCAGTATTTCCTGCTGTTGTTTCTCCGGTGTTGATTTGTTCAAGTGCTTGTTTGATTTCATCAACCCATTCTGTGTTATCTGAAAGTGTCAGAATATCAATCTTTCCGCTGATTTCTTCAAGCATTGATTGAATTTGATCACCTGCAATATATGTTTTAATTTCTTCCAGCCAATCTTTTTGATTAACAGAATTAGCAAGAAGTTCAATTTTATTGTTTAAATTAACAAGCAAATTATCATTTCCAAGGGTTGGAATTGTTTTTAATGTTGTTGCGGCTTGTTTTTGTTCTTCTTTAGATATGATTTTTTCAACATCTTGGTGAAGATTACGGATATCTTGTTTCAATAAGTCAAGTGCTTTTATAAAATCAAAATTTCCGGCTCCGATAAGAGTTTCGTCATTGTTTTCTGAATCTTGGTTTTCTTGAATATCTATATCGTCGTCAGTATCTTCAATGATTTCCGGCAAATATACTTCGCTTTTAGCAACAGAAATTGTATCCATTTTACTTTTTATAACTTCTAAAACTTCATCAATTTCCGGATTTCTATCAGATAGTTCACTAATAAGGCTTGCAAATTTATCAAAGTCATTTTTTATATCTTTAATAATTTCTGTATTTTTATCCGATTCAAAAGCTTCTTCAAATTGGTTTGTTCCGAGTATTTCAAAATCATTGTTTTCAATATCATTAAATTCTTTTATTTTTGATTTTAAGCAAGCTTTTAAGGAATCAATAGCATTAATAATTTCTTCATTATTTAAAGAAACAGTAAGCATTGATTTCAATTCTTCGTGTTTTAAATTGATATTTTCATTAATAGAATCTTTGATATTTTCCAACACTTCAAATTGTTCAGTTTTGAATGTATTTATTTGCTCTACAAAGGTTCTGAACTCTTTCATATTTTCAGCTTCAGGAGGAGCAATTTTTGTAAGATTTTCTTCTAAATCACTTCTAAGATTATCTATTTTTATTATTACAGAATCAATGTCGCCAAGAATAAAATCTCTTAAATTGTTTTCTGTAGTTGATAAATCTTTTGAAATTTGTTCATATGTATCATTAAGTTTATCAAAAGTACTTTTAGAGTATTTTGTGCATTCTAATAAGTCATCTTGAACTGAATCATGTAAGATTTCAAGATTGCTTTTTACTTCTTCGTTTTGGAGATTATTTTTATTCGCAGCAATAGCAGACATCATTTCTTTTATAGGTTCAAGTTCCTGTAATAGTTCGTCTGTTTTTGAATTTAAATTATTAGTTATATCAGTATTTATAAGTTCTAATTCTTGTTTAAAGTCCATTAACTTGTTATCAGTAACAGTTAAACGCTCATAAAGATCAATGTTTTCAGAATTTGCGTGTCTTAGTTCTTTTATAAAATCAAGAATTACAAGCGTTTTTTCTTCAATTAATTCTGCATTATAAGCAAATCCGTGTTGAAGTTTGTTATCAAAGTTCTCAGTTAAGTCTTCTAAATTTGCACCAAGTTCGTTTAGAATTTCTGATACAAATAAAGAGGTGTTATTTTCGGTTGAATCTTTCTCATAATTTAGTGTTTTAAATGATTCGCTAAGGGCAGAGATTTTTTCTTTAATTTCTAAAATTTCAGCAAATGATGCTTGGAGCTCTGTGCAGGAATTGGATTCTTGCGGAGTAATATTATTTTGATACTCTTCAAGTTTTGCAATAATTGCTGTTAGCGCATTCTCATTTGTTGACTGATAACCGTATAATATTTGTTCGAGTTGTGAGAATTTAGTAGTCAAATCATGATTCATATCTTTATCAGATGTGTCTAATACTATTTTAATCTCATTAATGTAACTTTCTATGGACTTAACCAAATCAGAGTTATCTTGTTCTATTTCTTTGAAATTTGATTTTTTATTTTCTAAAATTTCTTTAATTTCGGCAATGGCTTCTTTTATATCTTCGGAGTCTTTTTTCCCAAGAGCATTCAAGTATTCCGAAATAGTAACAAGTTTTTCTTCAACTGGCGAGATCTGCTCAGTGATAAATTCTTTAACGGATGAAATGTCTATATTATTAAGTTTATTTATAATAATATCCTGATAGCTTTTTATATCTTCAAAGTTGTTGTTAGCTTCTGTAGAATTTGTTACAGTTTGTTCTACAAAAGTTTTTAAATCGCTTGTGAATTCTTCAAAATCTTCTTTTTCGACAATTTGCGATACTGTTTTTTGTAGTTCCGAAAGTTTTTCAACAATAGTATTATTATGAGCATCAGTCGTATTAATAAAATCATTTTTTAATTCTTCAATAATTTGATAAACTTCTGCAACTGTTCTATTAACCTTTTTGACATCCATATTTTTAGAAAGTTCTTCAATTTCAGTAACAATTTTTTCAACAGTTTCCAGAATTACAAGAGCTTCTTTTTGTTCTGATTTAGAATCTATTTTTGATAAGATTTTTTCTGAATTTTCTTGTATATTTGATTCTGCAAGCCAGGTTTTTATTTCTGCGGTTTTGTTATAAAGGCTTTCAAATTCACTGTCAAAATTTAGAGTGTCAATCATTTTTTCAATATCATCGGCTTTTGATGACAACTGAACTAAAGAATCCCTATCTGCAACATATTGAAGCTTATTAGATATGCTGTTTGTAGTTTCCTCTAACGCTTTTAAGGATGTTCTATTTTTTTCATAGGCATCAAGGAGCTTATCAATGTCTTCCTTATGTGGAAGTTCTGTTAACATTTTTGATATATGACTTTTAATCTCAAAACATTCTTTCTCAAATGAGATATCGTTAATAATGCTGTATATTTTAGTGTTAATAACATCATTAAGATCTGAGATAATATTTTGAATTGTATGCATTTCAGTATTTAGAGATATTAATTTATTATCAATTTCAGAAAAATTATCAATTATATTTGCATTAGTAATGCTTAAAGATAATTCGTTTAAGCTTGCAAATAATTCTTGCATTGATACTTTTAAGGTATTTACATCAGTAAGTTTTTCAATATCTTGAGTAACTTTAGCAAGTGTTTTTTTGATATCTTCTGTTAGATTTTCAATTGCTTCTGTTTTATTTGAAATAGTTGAAAATATTTTTTTCTGTTCGGGGTCATTATCTTGTTTTAATTCTTCAATATCTTTTTTATTTGCAAGGGTTGAGAACTTTTCAGATATTTCGTTATTTTTTTCAATAATTGAATCAATTAAACCTCGTGTCAGTTTAAGACTTTCATTTGTAGTGATTTCTGCTAGAAGCTTTTCGAGATAGATATCACGTTTTTGATAGGAATTTAGGTTTTCTACTATATTACAGATATAATCTTTGATGATATTGAACTGAATCAGAACCTGCTCAGAAGCATCTGTTCCTGACAGAAAACTAATTATTGCATTTATATCTGTACTTAGGGTATCTATTATGTTTTGATAATTTATTTCAGATTGTTTTTTAAGAATAGTTATAGCTTCGGTTATATCTTTTGTGTTTTTAACTGTTGAAAAGATATTATTTTGACTTTTTACTACAGGAAGTATAGATTTTAAGTTTTTAGAAAAAGTGTCAATTAAGTTTTTAATACCTTTATCTTTTACATGCTTTTTAATATTTTTAAGTGCATTATCAATAGCTGCAAAATTATTTGAGGTTGTATAGTACTTTTCATCAATAGTTTTTGCTAGTTCTTCAATATAAATTTTTAGCAGATCAGAATCTGAAGTTTTAATTGCGATTTCAATACTTGCCAGAAGTTTGTTAAAACTCTGAGTATTTGATCTGTTTGCTTCCCTCATATCCCTTAACATATCAACGATTAGTTCTAATTCTTGAGCCATTCTTCTATCCTTAAAAATACATCCCTACATTTTTAATATTAGCAGGCATAAAAATATTAGTAAATTTAATTTACTTTATTTATTACAAATGTTAAGAATAAGTGTTTAAAAAATATTATTAGTGTTATGATACAAGCAGGGTAGATTTGAAAAGAGGGATATAATGAGTCACATAGTAATCAATGAAAACAGGTGTAAAGCTTGTTATTTATGTATTAAGGAATGTCCTAAAAATTTAATAAAAGTTAGTGAAAAAACAAATAATCTGGGTGCAAATGTTGTAGAATTTTGTGATCCGGATAAACAGTGTTTGGGTTGTGCTATGTGTGCAACTCGTTGTCCTGATTTAGCAATAACAGAAGTTTATAGGGGTTAATTATGGTTGCAGAGTGTATTGAAAACAAAAAAGTATTAATAAAAGGTAATTATGCAATAGCTCAAGCTGCTATTAACGCCGGTTGTGAGTGTTATTTTGGTTATCCGATTACGCCCCAAAGTGAAATTGGTGAATATATGAGTGGAAAAATGCAAGAACTTGGTAGGGCTTATGTGTCTGCGGAAAGTGAACTTGCAGCAATAAATATGGTTCTTGGAGCATGCTCAACAGGCGCTAAAGCTATGTCATCATCATCATCTTGTGCTGTTGCTTTAATGCAGGAAGCTTTATCATATGCAACAGCAGATGAATTACCTGTAGTTTTAGTTAGTGTAATGCGTGGTGGTCCGGGGCTTGGGAATATTTATCCTTCTCAAGGTGATTATTTCCAATCAACAAAAGGCGGTGGAAACGGTGATTACAAACTTATTGTTCTTAGCTCCTTCAACAGTTCAGGAATGTGTTGATTTAACTTATAAGGCATTTTATCTTGCCCATAAATATAAAAATCCTACAGTCTTATTGGCTGACGGACTTTTAGGTCAAATGATGGAACCTGTTGAATTTAAGCCATATCCGTATGAAGAAATTGATAATTCCGATTGGGCTTTAACAGGTGCTAAAGGCAGAGATAGCAGAACTATTCGCTCTTATGCTCCGCTTGCGGATAATCAGTGTGAATTTTTAGAAAAACTATATGAAAAATATCGAAAAATTGAAGAAAATGAAACTGAATGGGAAGAAATTGGAACTGATGATGCTGATATTATATTAGTAAGCTTTGGTTCAACTTCTCGTAATGTAAAGACTGCCGCAAAAATGTGCAGACAAAAAGGTTTAAAAGTTGGAGTTTTAAGACCTATTACATTATTTCCGTTCCCAAATCAACGCTTGAGTGAATTAGCTGACAAAGTAAATAAATTTATTACTGTTGAAGTTAATATGGGGCAAATGGTAAATGATGTAAAATTGGCGGTAAACGGTAAAGCTCCTGTAGAACTTATTCATAAAGGGGTTGGGGCACCTCCATCTCCGGAAGATATTATGGCGCAGATTGAGGAGTTAATATAATGGCAACACAAGTTTTTAAAATCGCTGATACATTTAAAAAAGATGTAAAATATACTTTCTGTCCCGGGTGTGACCATGGGGTCGCAATTCGACTTGTTGCAGAGGTCTTAGAAGAATTAGGGCTGCGGGAAGATTCAATTGTAGCAGCTTCAATCGGATGTTCTGTGACTATTTATGATTTTTTAAATGTCGATGCTTTGGAAGCTCCTCATGGCAGAGCATTGGCTGAAGCTACAGGGATTAAAAGAGCAAGACCTGAAAAGTTTGTATTTACATACCAAGGAGATGGTGATTTTGCATCAATTGGGCTTGCAGAAAGTATGCATGCCGCATTACGTGGTGAAAAATTGTCTGCAATTTGTATAAATAATACAACTTATGGTATGACAGGCGGGCAACTTGGACCAACAACTTTGGTTGGGCAGGTTACAACTACATCTCCAACAGGCAGAAACCTTGAATACTACGGTCACCCAATCAAAATTGCAGAACATATTGCACTTTGTGATGGTACAGCTTTTAGTGCAAGAGTTTCATTAGATTCTGTTGCTAATATTAGAAAAGCAAAGCAAGCAATAAAGAAAGCTTTTGAAGTTCAAATGAAAGGCTTAGGTTTTGGATTTGTAGAAATCCTTGCCAGCTGTCCTACAAACTGGAGAATGACTCCTGAAAAAGCTCATGACAGAGTTAGAAATGAAATGATGGGAGTATTTAAACCTGGTATTTACAAAGATATTACAGCAGAAAATTAAGGATGAATTATGGAAAAAGATTTTATAATTGCGGGATTTGGCGGTCAAGGTGTGTTATTAGCTGGTGAAGTTTTGGCTAACGGTTTTATGCTTGATAATAAAAAGGTTACCTGGTATCCGAGCTATGGAGCAGAAATGCGTGGTGGTACGGTTAATTGCACAGTAGTTATGGCTGATGATGAAGTTAGTGCAGTTCAAAAATCAAAAGCTGATTATATAATTGTGTTAAATCAGGCATCACTTGATAAATATGAATCTTGGGTAAGATCTGGTGGTGCACTTATTGTAAATTCTTCTCTGGCAAAGCTTTGTAAAAACAGGGATGACATTAAATATATATCTGTTCCTATTACACAAATGTCGCATGATAGGTTAGGTAATATAAAAATGTCTAATATACTTGCATTAGGTGTTTTGTCAAAAGTAAGCGGACTTGTAAACTTAACAACTCTTGAAAATGCTTTAAATAACGTTATTCCGGCTCATAGGAAAAATCTTATACCTAAAAATATTGAAGCCTTAAAACTCGGTTATGAGTATGATTTATTGATAGTTTAGTTTAAAATCACCTAAAAAGTTGATTTTAAATCTTAAAGAACAGTTTATTCTTTAAATGTGATATATAAGAGGTTTATTTAAAGTGAAACGAGAACTTATTTCTTCAATCGAACAGAAAGAATTACAACTGTCGAAATTAAGAGAACATATTGATAAAAGTGATGTTTGTTCCGATTTATACAATAAAATTTTGATAGAAAAAGCAATTTTAACTAAGCAATTAGAAGATTTACAGAACAAATCTTTTGTTAATCGTATAAAGCATTTGCTTCCTCGTCAAGAAAAACTGATTTGTGATTATTTTCGCAGATAATGAGAATTTATAAAAAATAAAAGGAGAAAAAATTATGAAATTTAGCCACAAATTATCAAAACGGGGGGGGGTAACCTTTTAAGCCTTTCTCTACAGGGATTTGCGGGTTTTACGTTAGCTGAAGTATTAATCACTCTTGGTATAATCGGGGTGGTTGCTGCAATGACGATTCCTAACTTGATTACCACTCATCAAAAAAAAGTTACAGTTACAAAGTTACAAAAAGCTATTTCAGTTTTAAATCAAGCATATAAATTATCATATGAGGAAGTTGGTGAACCCGTTGATGCTTTTAATTTGGGCTCGGAGGCTTATTTTAATACCTATTGGGCTCCGTTTATTAAAACGGCAGTTTTATGCGACACTAATAAAAAATGTGAGTTTCCAGGGAATGTAAAGCATCCAAAAGGAACGAGTCAAGGTTTTAACTTCGGAAGTGATATTATGGTTGCGTTTGTTACACAAGATGGTTTAATGTATGCTATATTGACAGGTTCAACATCAGCGGAAGGTGAAAAATCTGCATCTTCAATTATTGCTGTAGATGTAAATGGAGGTAAGGGGCCTAATCAATTTGGGAAAGATTTTTTCTACTTGACAAGAACTGAAGATGGAAAAGGGGTTCAACCATTAGGCTTTAATAAAGTTTACACCACAGTAGCTGATAGTTGCTCTTACAATGGGAATGGTTGGTATTGTGCAGATTATATAAGGCGCTCAGGATGGCAGATTGACGATAAATATCCGTGGAAATAATTGCTGGTATTGACCTTTTGAATTCTTTATATTATACTATGTGTATAATATAAGCTATAAAGGTGGTGAAAATATAAATGGCAGAAGTTAAAGTTGGCGAAAACGAAAGTATCGAAAGCGCTTTAAGACGTTTCAAAAAGAAAATCCAAAAAGCTGGTATTCTTTCTGAAGTAAAAAAACGCGAAAGATATGAAAAGCCAAGCGTAAAAAGAAAACATAAATCTGAAGCTGCTCGTAAGAGAAAAGTTTAAGATTTTAAATAAGTAATAAAAAAGAGAAGGTCATCTGACACTTCTCTTTTTTATATATATTAAGATAAGATACTAAACCCTACAATTGCATTTGTACTAATATTAAACCAATCGTAACTTACAAAAGCTTCCAGATTACATTCACAACCGTCAGTTTTGCATGTACATAAATCTTTTAGTTTGGCAATTTGAACGTCTTTTAATGCAACTAAGCAGTCGTGGCAATTCTTACATTTATCATGGTAATCGTGAATTAATCCTGTAATGTACAAGTGATTAGTAAGAATTAAAACTCTTCTAGAAGCGTTTTCTTCCATAATGTTGTTAATGATTTCGCCTAAATTTTTACTCATAAAAACCTCCTTATATAAAGGAAGTGTAAATAAAGTTCTTGATTTTTGCTATTCGGCAATTAGATGGCAAGGTGTTTAATTTATATTTCTAAAAATATTTCTATCTTTTAATTTCTCTCGCGGCATTATTATTCCACAGTATTTGCACGCAAATAATCTCTTAGAACTATCAAGAGGTAAAAATAAATGATTACATTCTTCTTCATTATTTATATCTTCTGGTTCTTGAGTTAGTGGATCGAATGAGTTTTTAGATATATTTTTTTGACGTTTAAATAATTGTGCAATAAGTTCAAAAATATACATTTTATAACGTAAAACTTTCAGGTAATAATTGTGCAAGAGTATATACTTTCAAATCCTCACCTATTTTTACAATTATATCAAGATCTTCATCTCTTTCACAGAATTCGTGCAAAACCTGTCTGCACGCACCGCAAGGTGTACAATTATCTGATTTTGGTGAATAAATAGCAATAGCTTTGATTCTTCGCTCTCCATATAAAATTGCGCTGCCAACAGCATTTCTTTCTGCACATATAGTCATCCCTAAACTGCCATTTTCAAAGTTGCAGCCGCAGTAGATGTTTTCTTTGTCTGTTAATAGGCACGCTCCAACTGGAAATTTTGAATAAGGTGCGTATGCATTTTGTGATGCCTCAATTGCTTTTTGCATTAATTCTTCATATCTCATAATATACCTCTTGTTCTTTTTATTATATACATAATTTTTAGTTTTGTATCCCTTAATTAGATGAAGCGTTTAATATTTATTAATATTTCTAAAGTTTTGCGCATTTAAAACCGTAATATTATTATAAAGATAAGGTCGTACTATGAACGTTTCAAGAATCGAAGCAATTTCTCCAAAGCAAATTGATTGGCGGAAATTGACAGCAAAAGAAATAATTAAATATGATAATCAAGGTATTACTGTTCCTCCGGAATATTTGCAGTGGGCAAAGGATTTTCAGGCGGATTTAGCTGCCGGTGATAAAGATGAAACAACGTATGAAATGGCTTCAAATAATACTCAAGTTGTAACATCTGCTGAATCTACAAATGAACCAATAGATTCAGCTATCGAAGATGAAAATGCTGAAGAAATGTCAACAGATGAACCCGTAGAAGCAAAAACTGCAGCTCAACAAAAAAGACAGGATATGCAAGATGCGGGTATATCTTTAAGAGGACAAGCGAAAAGTTTTACAAAGGATAGTAATGAAGCTTCAAAATCAGTTTTACAGTCTGCTGCAATAATTTCTAATACTGAGGATTTATCAAATAATGAGATACAGGCTCTCGATAATTATATGAATCAACTTTTATCAACGGCAGCAGGAACTCAAAATGAATTGAAATCAGAGGTTGCGAAAATTAATGATGGTAAAAATGATGCCTCTGCATTTGGAAAAATAAATAAACTTCAGAAACAGTTAGAAAAATATGGCAATGAAGGGCAGGCAAATCTTGCAGGTTCAGAAGCTGATTTTAACATGTATGAATCAAGGATAAATGCTCAAACTGATATGATATTTAATGCTCAAGATTTTGGCACAGAAACTGTTGGTGTCGGTAAAGAGCTCTTAGAATCAGTTAGAGGGTTATATTTATTCCGTTTATTGGATTATATTGCAGGAAAACGCGCAGTTAGGGCCGGTGAACGTGCCGTTAATTTCTCTGAAATTACTGCCGGATTACAAACTGAGGCATTATCAGTTAATTCGGATAATTCTTCTGCTGTTACTGGATATAAAAATGATGTTGAAAATAAAACCGGAGTTGCTGCGATATCTCAACCTAAGCAGGGTGATAATAGTGGTACACAGGATGAAAGTGAAAAATCTGTACAGGATTCAAATAAAACAACAGAAACAGATAAAGCTGCAAGTGCGAATTTAGACCAAGTATTACAGGCAAAAATCAGAAAAGGTGAAGAAGTAAATAATTCCTAAAATCTTAGAGAATCTATTGCAGTTTTAAAATCTTGTGCTTTGTAAATGTAGTTTCCGGCAACAAGTGATGTCGCACCATAATTTGTACAAATTTTTGCTGTATTATTATTTATTCCACCGTCAACTTGAATTATTAGATTTTCATGAGCTCTGGCTTTAATTATTTTAATTTTTTCAGCACAGTTCTGCATAAATTTTTGACCGCCAAATCCCGGTTCTACTGTCATTACAAGAAGCATATCAAGTAGCGGCAAATATTTTAAAATGTCTTCCGGTGCAGTTTTGGGTTTGATTGATAATCCTGCTTTTGCACCTGAAATTTTAATTGTATTAATAATATTTTCGATATTTTCAGTTTTAACCGCTTCGTAGTGAAAAGTTATAATATCAGCTCCGCTTTTTATAAATTCTTCAATATATTTTTCCGGATTTTCAATCATTAAATGAACATCTAATGGTAATTTTGTAACAGGACGGAGAGATTTTACAACTGGTATTCCGATTGTAATATTTGGAACAAAGTGACCATCCATAACATCTACATGAATCCAATCTGCACCAGCTGATTCAACACGTTTAATATCTCTTTCTAAATTTGCAAAATCTGCGGATAAAATTGATGGTGAAACGATTATTTTTGACATTTTAAATAATTCCTAATTTTTCGCAAGCAGAATAAGCGCATTTTTGCTCAGCTTCTTTTTTGCTTGAACCTTTTTCGATTGCTAATACTTCATTATTATATTGGACTTCAACTTCAAATACTTTTTTGTGCGCAGGACCAGTTTCGTTTATTACGGTGTATACTGGTGTTGTTTTTGTTTTTCCTTGAGTATATTCTTGTAAAATGGCTTTTGCATTAAATCTTTCAAAATGTTTCTCAACGTCTTCAATATATGGTAAAAATGTTTTTTCAATATATTTAATAATTTCTACAAATTTACCATCAAGATAATATGCTCCAAGTATTGCTTCAAATGCGCAGGCACAAATTGAATTTAAGTTTCTACAGCCAAGTTTTTCTTCGTGTTTGCTCATTATTATAAGCTTGGATAAACCGTTTTTCTTTGCAATATCAGCTAATGTATTATCAGAAACAATAATTCCTCGGATTTTTGATAATTCGCCTTCACGCGAATCTGGATATTTTTTGAATAAAACATCTGATATAGTTAATTTTAAAACAGCATCCCCAAGAAATTCTAATCTTTCATAACATTGAGTCTCGGGTAAGTTATGTTCTTTTGTGTAGGATGAATGTGTAAGTGCATATTTATAGAAATCTTCAGTAAATGTTTCAATACCAAAAATATCAGCTACAGATTTCATTAAAATAATCCTTTCACAAAATTGGTTAATGTTGAGATCCACTCGGTGTGAAATATAAAACATTTGCAAAAATAGTACATTACAGGAATGGTTAATATAAAACTGTCAGTTCTGTCTAAAAATCCGCCATGTCCAGGTAAGCTTGTTCCTGAATCTTTTACACCTGCATCTCGTTTAATTAATGATTCGCACAAATCTCCTATTTGTGCAAATAATGTACAAATTACAGCTCCGCAAACCATTAAATACCACTGAACTTCTATGTGTAAGAGAAAATTCATATAAGCCCAAATAACTAAAGCACCTAACATTGCAAAAGTCATTCCGCCAATAGAACCTTCGATAGTTTTATTAGGGCTTATTACTGGAGCTAATTTTCGTTTCCCAAATTTACTTCCAATATAGTATCCACCAATATCAGTAAGAAGAATTGATGTAAACATTAATATAATAAAACCTAATCCGCTATCATATTTTGTATTAGAAAGGTTTCTTAAAAACATTAAATGTAGAGGAAACCAACCGCAATATACCATACCTAAAAGTGTTGTGGCAACATTTGCGATATAAGGTTGTCTACCTCGAAACATACCCACATAAATGAGCACATTGCACATATTGTGAGTGTGATTGCAACTAAATCAAATCGTGTTAAAATATACAACTGTTGCAAGAATTGCTTCTGTCAAATAGATGACTTTAAGGCTTGGATAAAAACCTTTATGGTTAAGTATTTTAACATATTCTCGCGAGCCTACAATCAACATAAATATTAGCAGTGCTAATAGCCACAAGCCTCCTGCCATAATACAGGATAAAACTATTGCGCCCATAATAAGTCCTGTTAAGCATTCTTGTTGCGTTTTTATTCAAGCCTAAATCAATCATTATACAGTCATAACCTCTTTTTCTTTTAGCTGCTACTGCAGTATCAATATTTGCAGTGTATTTATCTGTTAATTTTTGGATTTTATCTTGATTATCTTTTACCATATCTTCAGGAAGATTTTCGCTTTTTTCAAGTTTTTTAAGATTGTCAGTCATATCTCTTCGGATATTTCTAACAGCAACTTTAGCATCTTCGCCAAGTTTTTTTACGTCTTTAGCAATTTCGCGTCTTCTATCTTCAGTTAGAGGTGGGAAAGTTAATCTGATGCAAGTCCCGTCACTGTTTGGAGTGATTCCTATTTCAGCTTTAATAATTGCTTTTTCAATTTCTTTCATAATAGTTTTATCGTAAGGTGTGATAACAAGAGTTGTACCGTCTTGAACTGAAACTTGTGACATTTGTCTTAATGGAGTTAAGGCGCCGTAGTATTCAACGATAACTTTATCTAAGAATTCCAGGGTTAGCACGTCCTGAACGGATTGAACCAAATTCTCTTTGTAATTGGGCAATAGCTTTTTCCATTTTTTCTTCGCCGAATAAAAATAATTCTTCTAAAGATTCTGTCATTTTTTACCTCTTTCGTATAAAATAAATATTAACTTATGTATGTTCCTATTTTTTGACCGCTTAGGATATCTTTAATACCGTTTTCTTTTTTAAAATCAAATACAACAATCGGAATATTGTTTTGTTTACATAGTGCACATGCTGAAGTGTCCATAACTTTTAATCCATCTTTAATAATATCATCATATGTGATATTATCAAGTCTTTTAGCATTCGGGTTAGTGTTTGGATCATCTGTATAAACTCCGTCAACACCGTTTTTTGCCATAAGCATAGCTTCTGCATTAATTTCTGAAGCGCGAAGTGCTGCAGCTGTATCTGTTGTAAAGAACGGATTACCGGTACCGGCTGCAAAAATTACTACTCTGCCTTTTTCAAGATGACGAATTGCACGATGGCGGATATATGGTTCTGCAATTTGGTTCATTGCAATTGCTGATTGAACTCTGCATTGAACATCAATTTGAGTTAATGCGCTTTGAAGAGCAATTGCATTCATTACAGTTGCAAGCATTCCTACATAATCACCTGAAGCTTGATCCATTCCTAATTTTGCACTGTTTTTCATTCCGCGGAAGATGTTTCCACCGCCAACAACAACAGCAACCTGAGCCCCGTCTTGGGTAACTTTTTTGATTTCATTTGCAATCATTTTAACAGGATTTTGGTCAATCCCGAATTGCTGTTCACCAAGAAGTGCTTCCCCGCTGATTTTTAATAAAATTCTTTTATATTTCAAAACTTATATCTCCCTTATTCTTTGCTTATAATCCTATCGTAAAGATGTTTTAAAGTAAAGTTAAATGTTAATTTCTCGTATTATTCTAAAGTCTCCTGTATTGAAATAGAATCAACTCCTTCAAGGCTTTGGAATGATTTATATAAATCCTTGATAGGTTTTCTTGAAAGTACATCAATAATGCAGGTTATTTTCGTGCTTGTATTTTCTGCATTTATTTGTTTTCTTGAAAGTTGTGAGATACTTTTGTAATTATCGATAATATAGTCTTGAATTTTGTCAGCAAATTCATTTAAACAAACAACTGCAACTTTTACTCGGGTTGTTTTTTTGGTACTGTTAGGCAGAACTTTTCTTTCTAAAACTCTTATAGATACAAGTGTTAAAATAGAAAGAAGAGTTCCTGCAAATGCAATATCATACATTCCGGCACCGCAAGCCATACCGATACTTGCTGCAATCCACAGAGTTGCAGCTGTTGTTAAACCCAGTACAATCGGACCGTTTCTTAATACTGTACCTGCACCGATAAAACCGATACCTGTAACAATTTGAGCTGCAACACGTGAGGTATCTCTTATCCCTGTTGCCTGATCAATTAAAACATTATCGCCGGGTGCAAATGTTGGGAACCCGTAAATTGATATAAGTGTAAATACACAAGCTCCTAAACATACTAAGATATGTGTTCTTAAGCCTGCATATTTATTAGTTAACTCCCTTTCTAAACCTATACTGAAACCGAAAATTACAGCTATTGCAATTCTGATAAAATAATCAAGATTTATGATGTTTGTTAAATGTTCAAGTATTTCTTCCATGGTATCCTCTTATTTATATTGTCTTTTGTATTCTATTTCTTTTATTTTTTTTGAATATTTTTTATAATCGTTTGTTTTTCCTAATTGTTTTGAAATTTCTGCTTTATCTTTTAAAACTTCAATGTTGTTTGGGGCAAAGTTTATAACTTTATTGATAGAAACTTCAGCTTCTTTCCATTTATTTTCTCCCATTTGAATTTCTGCTACATATCTGTAATTCATAAGTCTTTCAGGATTTTCTTTTAATAATTCATTAACAATAGTTTTTGCAGTTTCAAAATCTCTGATTTTTATATAAACTTGTGCTTGTAGAGTTTTATTATTTGTTTCTTTAGCAATTTTAAGAGCTTCTGCGTAGTTATCCGTATGAAGATAGGCATAAGCCGCCAGATGTTTTATTGCATCCCTTATTAAACTGTTAGTATCGCTTTTCTCATATTCAATGTAATATTTTATTGCTTGTTCATATTGTCCTGTCAAAACTAATGAAGGCATTATTGATTCAATGGTATACACTTTTTGTACAGGAAATATTGAATATTTTACGGCTTTTTTTAAATAGTTTATCTGAGTATTTTTATCAGGTATTTCAAATGATATCCAGACATATAAAAATGGTAAAATCCAAATAAATAGTAAAATTGCAAAAGTTATAAGTATTGAAGATATAGTTATTGCAACTTTAGAATCTTTTTTCATACGTTTCTCCCTATCGCGTTTTAGATTGCGGATCTAAGATATCTCTTATGTTATCACCTATTACGTTAAATGCCAAAACTGATACAAAAATTAAGAATCCCGGAGTTAAGAGCCACGGGCGGTATAATATGTTAGTAAATTCCTGAGCTTCTTTCAGCATATTTCCCCAGCTTGCATCAGGCTGTTGAATCCCAAGTCCTAAAAAACTTAAACCCGATTCTGACAGAATATAAGATGGTACAGAAAGTGTCATTGCCACTATAACAAAGCTTGTAGTTTGCGGAAGAATATGTTTTGTAATTATTCGCATTTTTGAAGCTCCGATAGATTGAGCAGCTTGAATGTATTCTTGATTTTTTATTGATAAAACCATTCCGCGAACAACTCTTGCAAAACCTGCCCATCCAATTAATGCAAGTATTATAACAATAAGTAAAAATCTTTGGGTGCTTGTCATACCTGATGGTAAAATAGAGGCTAAAATTATTAATAAGTAAAAACTCGGAATTGACATAATAGCTTCAGCAAATCGCATCATAATACTATCAACTTTACCGCCAAAGTATCCGGAAATTCCACCATACAAGAGCCCTATCGGGAAAAGTACAAGTAATGCTAAAAATCCTATTGTCATAGAAATTCTTCCGCCAAACAGAAGTCTTGAGAATACATCACGACCGTTAATATCTGTTCCAAGTATAAATATTCTGCCGTTTTTATCTGTTGTAAAAAGATGCCGCTTCATTGGTATTAAACCTAAAAACTTGTAAGGTTGTCCTTGTGCAAAAAAATTAATGTAGTGTTTTTTGGTGCGATCAAGAGTGTATTTTATTTCTAATTTCTCATTATCAAATTCTCTTACATAATTATATGTATACGGTTGTGAAAGTTTTCCATTTTCATCAATTGTAAAAACTTTTGATGGAGGAACATATGCCATTGTTCTATCTGAAAAATCTTTTGTATACGGAGCAATAAAATCAGCGAAAAATAAAGAAGCATAAATTAATACAAGAACAATAAGTGAAATTCTTGCAAATTTATCTTTCCATAATTGTTTAAGAACTTCTTTTATCATGATTTCACCCTTATTCTCGGATCTGTGATGATAAGAAGAATATCCGCAATTAAATTACCTAAAACAAGCATAATGGCACCCATCATCAATGATGCCATAACAAGATTTATATCCGATTTTAGTACTGCTTCCAATATAAGTCTGCCAAGTCCCGGATATTGAAAAACATATTCAGTCAGTGCTGCACCTGATAACAGTCCGGCAAATTCAAAACCTAAAAGAGTAATCATAGGGTTTATTGCATTTCTAAGAGCATGTTTATAAATAACCATCCACTCAGGTAACCCTTTTGCCCTTGCAAATTTCACATAATCACTATTCAAAACATCAAGCATATTGGCCCTCATTTGACGCTGTAACCCCGCTAGAGATATCGTAAACAATACAAATACCGGTAAAACAAGGTGGTATGCTATGTCTATAAATTTCTGGGCAAAACTCATATCTGCAAAATTTGGACTTGTTAATCCGCCAATTGGAAACCAACCTGTTTTTACTGCAAATAATAAAAGTAAAACTGCAAAGAAAAACGAAGGTATTGCCATTCCTATACTTGTTAAAATTGTCAATATTCTGTCAAAATTTGTTTTCCAATGAACTGCTGCCAGTATACCTAACGGAACACCGATAAGCCAGGTTAATAAAATTACAATGGAAGTTAAAAGTAATGTATTTGGTATTCTTTCTTTTAATTTTTGGCTGACTTTTTCACCGTTTGAGGTGACTCCCAAATCACCTTTTACGAATGATAGTGCCCACTTCCCATATTGAACAATTATTGGCTTATCAAGTCCGAGTCTTTTTCTTTCTTTTTCTACAGTAACAGGAGAAATTGAAGGATTAAGTTTTAATTCTGCAAGTGGGTCAACCGGTGAAAGTCTTATAATGAAAAAACTTATCAATGATACTATTATAAGTAATGGTATCGTTTGAAGTATTCTTTTAAGTATATATTTTAATGTTTCCATTATTTTCTCCTTTTGTTATCCTTCTTCAGGGGTGAAGAGTGGGGTTGTATTTTATTTATTTCCTTCAATAAATATTTCTTCAAGGTTGTGTGTAATTCCACTCAAACCTGATGGGTAAATATTTTTAAATTTACCCCTGATAGCAACGATTATTACAGGTGAATATATGTATATGAAAGGCTTTTGCACATAAACAATTTCTTGATATTTATCATAATGTCTTTTTCTGTCTTCAAATTTTGTAGCTAACGCCCCTTTAGTAAAACATTCGTCAAGATCTTTTTCCCAAGAAAGTATTTTTGCTTTACCTTCGCCTGGAGAACGCATATTGAACATATGAAGTCTGCCATCTGATAACCAAACATTTTTCCCGCCGTTAGGTTCAAGTGGGGAACCTGTAAGTCCCATGATTACCATATCCCAGTCATAGGTACTGACAAGTTTATTTACAAGTGAGTTAAATTCAACAGGTTTAAAATTAACCTTCATTCCAAGGTCTTCTAAATCCTGCTTTACCATAACACCGATTGCTTCGCGCTCAGTATTCCCCGCATTCGTATATAGATCGAATTCTACACGGTTACCATCTTTATCAAAGAGTTTCCCTTTCTTTATGTAGAATCCTGAATTCTGTAGTAGTTCTTTTGATTTTTCTATATTTTTATCATATGGCTTTAGATTTTTATTTAAATAGATTGAATTAAGGCTTTCCGGAGTGAATAGAGGTTCACCGATTCCGTTTGCAATATTAAATACCATGTTTTTCCTATCTATTGCATAGTCAATGGCTTGACGGAAATTTAAATCCTGAAACCACTTTTGTTTTATAGGATCTACATTATATTTACCTTTATCGTTCTTACGGTTGTTAAGATTCATTGAAAGATACATTGTTCCTGTTGCAGGACCAAGGTTGTAAAGTTTAAAATCCGAGTGTGGTTCAAGTGATTTATATCTTGCTACTTTTGAACCTTGAAGTGATATTACGTCAAGTTCTTTAGCTTCAAATTTTAAAACTTCGTTATTTAAGTCACCTACAATCAGGTAAATAAATTTATCCAGGTATGGTAATTTTTCACCATTTTTATTGATTTCATAGTAATTTGGATTACGTTCAAAAACAACACGTTGTGCCGGAACATATTCTTTTAGTTTAAAAGCTCCTGATACAACTATATCTTTAGGTGATGTTGTTGTACCTAAAAACCTGTCAAATGTTTCAGCTCCACCTTTTACTGCCGGTAGAAAATAGTGCTTTGGCGCTATTGATGTTGAAAGCATTCTTATAAATGGTGCATAAGGCTCTGGAGTTCTGAATTCTACTGTATAATCATCTATCTTGCGAACTGTTGGTAGTTTATTATCTATTACAAGTGAATCTCTTGTTGAAGTATCACCAAGACCAGCAAAAATTATATCGCGCCAAGTGAATACAACATCATCTGCCGTAATCGGTTTTCCGTCTGACCATTTTATTCCGTGACGCAGTTTTATTGTATAAGTTTTTCCATCCGGTGAAATTGAGTAGGATTTTGCAAGTTTTGGTGCTGGTTGTCCTGTTATAGGATCTGTTGTTAAAAGACCGTCATACATTACTCCTGCCATAGTTGAAGATGTGTTATCTTTACTGTTAAAAGGATTAAATGTTTTTGGACCTTCGCCAATGGTTGATGCTATAAGTTCTCCGCCGAATTTTCCGATAGGAGCCTGTGATTCTAAATAGTCAGTGTCATTAATGGCAATATTTTTAGGCATTGGGTATTTGGTAAATTCTTCAGAATTATTAGTACTTATTGTTTTATTTGAATGTTGCGGAATATCTTTTACAAGACACGCTTTGCATAGTATGCCTAAAATTAATAATACAAGTAAAACCCTAAAAACTCTCCTAATCATGTTTTTAGGATAACATAAAAAGTATTAAATGTATTCTCTTATTGACTAAATTAATTAAAAACTTATAATATGGTAAATAACTTTAGGAGATAAATGTGAGTTTATGTTTTTCAGAAAATGCGATTAAGGTTTTAGAAAAAAGGTATTTGAAACGTGATAAAGACGGTAATTGTATTGAAACACCGTTTGATATGTTCAAAAGAGTTGCAGATACAATTGCCTCTGCTGACTACCGGTTCGGGAAATCGGAATCTGAAGTAAAAGAGCTTTCCGATACATTTTATAACATGATTACAAACCGTTATTTTATGCCGAATTCTCCGACCTTGATGAATGCCGGACGGGAACTCGGGCAGCTTTCTGCTTGTTTTGTTCTGCCTGTGGAAGATAGTCTTGAAGGTATTTTTGAAACCTTAAAACATACTGCTTTAATTCATCAATCGGGTGGCGGGACCGGATTTTCATTCTCAAGATTAAGACCTAAAAACAGTGTTGTTCACTCAACAATGGGAGTATCATCAGGTCCGGTATCTTTTATGGAGGTTTTTAATGCCGCAACAGAAGCTGTAAAACAAGGCGGTACAAGACGCGGTGCAAATATGGGAATTCTCAGGGTTGATCATCCTGATATCGTTGATTTTATAAATTGTAAGTCAAATAGTAATAAATTAAATAATTTTAATATATCTGTTGCATTAACCGATAAGTTTATGAAAGCATATTTAGAAGGGAGCGATTATGAACTTATAAATCCACAGGATAATACTGTTGCCGGAAGTTTAAATGCTTGTAAAATTTTTGATTTGATTGTGGGTAGAGCATGGGAAAATGGAGAACCGGGGATTGTGTTTGTAGATAAGATGAATGCAGATAATCCGACTCCGCTTGTAGGCGCTATAGAATCCACAAATCCTTGCGGAGAAGTACCACTACTTCCATATGAAGCTTGTAATCTCGGATCCATTAACCTTGGATTAATGGTTAAATTGGATGGTACCAAAGTCGAAGTTGATTGGAACTTGCTTGAAAATACAACAAGAATTGCTATGAGATTTTTGGATAATGTTATTACTGTAAATAAATATCCATTACCGCAAATTTCAGAGATGGTTCTGAATAATCGAAAAATTGGACTTGGAGTAATGGGCTGGGCTGATATGTTAATGGAATTGGGTATAGCATATAATTCTGAACAGGGCATAAAACTGGCAGCTCAGATTATGGAATTTATTGATTATGTTTCAAAAACAGAGTCAGTGGAACTTGCAAAAGAGCGTGGTAGATTCAAGAACTTTGAAGGTAGTATTTATGATAGTGAGAATTACCTGTATAATAAATTCAAAGGTAAATCAGCTGGGATTATTTCAGATGAGAAATGGGCTAAGCTTGATGACGAAATCAAAAAATATGGGTTACGAAATGCTACAACAACCTGTATAGCACCAACCGGAACTATTTCTATGATTGCATCAGCATCAGGCGGAATTGAACCGATTTTTGGACTTGTTTTTTCAAGGCTAATAATGGATGGAACTGAAATGCTTGAAGTCAATCCTATTTTTAAGGAATATATGGTGGCAAATGATTTATATTCCAGTGACTTAATGAGAAAAATAGCAGTAGATGGTTCTATTGCTCATATTGAGAATCTAAAAGATGAAATTAAGAGTGTTTTTGTAACTGCTCATGATATTTCTCCATACTGGCATGTTAAAATGCAGGCAGCGTTCCAGCTTCACACGGATAACGCTGTATCAAAAACTGTAAACTTTGTAGAATCTGCAACGCGCGAAGATATAAAAGAAACTTATATTTTGGCTTATCAAAATAATTTAAAAGGTATAACAGTATATCGTAATAATTCCCGACAATTTCAACCGATGAATTTGAATGACAAGATTGAAAAGAGAGAAGAATATAATCCTACAGATGAAATAAGAACAATAAAATGTCCTGAATGCGGAAACGAAATTCAAATGGCTGAAGGATGTTTTATTTGCTTGAATTGCGGTTATTCCGGATGTTCTTAGTTGTTATCTCTATATTAATTCTACTTGCTTGTAGCAAGGAATATCTTGTAATATGTTTTCAATATTTGGAGTTGAAACTTTACATTTAAATTTTTTATTATTATTCTTTGTAGAAATCATAATTAGGGCTTTTGTTGTATCAAACAGGTTTAATCCTGTTAAGTCAATAATTGTATCTGTTATTTGTGTACTTGTTTTTGTTTTCATAATTTACCTTTGTTATTTATTTAAAACGACATAATTTTGCAAATTATGATAAGAAATTGTAAAGATACTGCATTTGTATGATATTTGTTGTATAATTATTATGAGTTAAGTGAGGTGGATATGGAAACTATGACTTTAAGTAGAATTAATGAATTAGCAAAAGAAGTATTAGATATTGAAGCAAATTCAATTTTGCGTTTGAAATCTAATATTGGCGAAAACTTTGATAAAGCAATAGATATTTTATATAATTGCAAAGGTCGTGTAATTGTTACAGGTATGGGCAAATCAGGTTTGATAGGTAAAAAAATTGCTGCAACAATGTCTTCAACCGGTACACCTTCATACTTTCTTCACCCCGCTGAAAGTACACACGGCGATTCTGGTGTTATAACCAGAGATGATGTTATTATTGCAATTTCAAATAGTGGTGAAACTCAAGAATTAATGAATTTGTTACCGCTTATCAAAAGATTTGGCTGTCCGATGATTGGTATGACAGGTAATTTAAATTCTACTCTTGCAAAAACAAGTGAAGTTGTTTTAGATATTTCTGTTGAACGTGAAGCTTGTCCTTTAGGTAAAGCTCCTACAGCAAGTACGACTGCAACTCTTGCGATGGGAGATACTTTAGCAGTTTGCTTAATGGAGAAAAAAGGTTTTACGAAAGAAGACTTTTTGATGTTCCATCCGTCAGGAAAGCTTGGTAAAGGTTTAACATATAAAGTCAACGATTTGATGATTACAGGTGAACGTATGCCTGTTGTTTCAGATTCAGAATCATTTACTTCTGTAATTAATACAATTTCTGAATTCAAACTTGGTATGGCTATGATTGTCGATTCAAAAGGCGAATTAAGCGGAGTCTTAACTGATGGTGACATTAGAAGAACTATTATAAAATATCATGATTCGTCAAATCTTAGTGTAAAAGATGTTATGACTGTTAATCCAAAAAGAATTACAGAAGATGCTTATGCTGCATCAGCTCTTAACTTAATGGAAAAATATTCAATTACAGCTCTTGCTGTTGTTGATGAAAATAATTTTCCTGTTGGCGTAATTCATGTTCACGATCTATTAAGAGCCGGAGTCGCATAATGGATTTGATTAGAGAAAAAGCAGGTAAAATTAAATTATTAGCTTTTGATGTTGACGGTGTTATGACTGATGGTAGTATTACTTATGACGAAAAAGGCGTTGAGTATAAAACTTTCAATGCGAAAGATGGTCATGGACTTGCAAAAATGGCAAAAAACGGGTTTATAACTGCTATTATTACAGGTCGAAATAATGGTACGGTTGATAGACGTGCCTGTGATTTAAGAGTTACTGAAGTTTATCAAGGTGTAAAAAATAAGCTTCCTATTTTAGAAGCTATTATGCAAAAATATGACCTAGATTTTTCCCAAGTTGCATATATGGGAGATGATGAACCTGATATTTGTATTTTAGAAAAAGTTGCAATTGCAGCTTGTCCATCAGATGCTGTTTCTAAAGTTCAAGAGGTTTGTAATTTTATTGCAAGACGCGAAGGTGGCAGAGGTGCTGTTCGCGAGCTTTGTGACTTTGTTTTTGATAATCAAAATAAATAAGGGGATATAAATATGTACGAAATTAAAACTCAAGCATTTTTTGCTGCAGCACATCATCTTTTAAATTATGAAGGAGAATGTGAAAACCAACACGGACATAACTGGATGGTTGAAGCTTTTGTTCAAGGTGAAAGTTTAAATAAAAGTAATATTTTAATTGATTATAAAGTTCTAAAAAGAGAACTTAATGCTGTTTTAGAAACTTTAGATCATAAAGATTTAAACGAACTTCCTGATTTCAAAGGAGAAAGCCCTTCAAGTGAAATGATTTCGGCATATATTTATTCGAAATTAAAAGAACGAATTGTACAGTTAAGTAAAGTTACTGTTTGGGAAACACAAACTTCATGTTGTTCTTATTTTGAAGCTGAATAAATTAGTACTTTGGGAAAGAGAGATAGTTGATGAATTTAATACAATCTGTTTTAATGGGGATAGTGCAGGGATTGAGTGAATTTTTGCCAATTTCAAGTTCTGCACATTTAGTTTTTACGTCTAATTTTTATAAAGTGTTTAAAAATATTCCGATAGTTGAACAGTCAACAGAAGAAGTGTTTTTTGATATTATGCTTCATTTAGGTACATTAGTTGCAGTTTTAATATTTTTTAGAAAAGATGTAATTGAAATTACTAAAGCGCTTTTTGATGCTGTAAAAAAACGTGATTTTTCATCTCATCTTGCAAAACTTGGATTGTATATAATACTTGGTACTATAGTAACAATAGTATTAGCTTTACCGTTTAATGAAGTTGCTAATCATCTTGTGTTTCATCCTGCTCTTGTAGGTGGTTTGTTAATTATAACAGGTGGTGTATTATTTTTAAGTGAGTATTTATCTAAAAAGAAACCGACTAAAAATGAAGTTGGGTTGAAGCAGTCACTTTTAATTGGTATTGCTCAAGGGCTTGCTGTATTACCCGGATTTTCCCGCTCAGGATGGACAATTGCAACAGGTTTGTTTTTAGGACTGGACAGACAAACTGCTGCTAGATATTCATTTTTGTTAAGTATTCCTATTATATTAGGAGCGTCTATGGTGTATCCGCTTGTTAAAATTGATGTACAAGAGGCTCTGACTTATAACTGGCTTTCAATAATACTGGGCACAATTGTTTCAGGAATTGTCGGGTATTTATGTATAAAATATTTTATGAAATTTATATCAAAATTTTCACTAAATCTTTTCGGCTATTATTGCGTAGTAATGGGTATTTTCACTCTTGTATTCTTTAATATTTTCAAATAAAAATATTGTAAAAATTTGTAAATAAAATAACATTAAATAACAAAAAAAAATCTTGACATGTATTCTAATGATATAAATTGCGGAGTTATCATGATATTACCAATTAGGAATTATAATTTAACATTTAGTTCTAAAAAAGGGGAGAAAAATAATGAGCCTTATGATGAGGATACATTATTAAAAAATAATTTTGTAACAAGAACAAGAATTGGTCTTGAACAGACAGTTAAAGCCTTTACAGTATATCCGGCAAGAGGTTTGGCAGGAAGTAAAAACTCTAATTTTTACGAATTTTTGACTATGGGAACTGTACCTTATGTAGTTGGAAGTATTACATTAATGTCTATATTTAACTCCGCTGCTAAACATTTTAATGCGTTTGATAAATCTAAATCATTAAAACTCGGGAATAAAATGGCACTTGGTGTTATTTTCTATGCTTTAATGAAAAGTATTTCAAAATCATTTGTAAATTTTCCTGTAAAAATGGCAACAGGTATTGATACAGAATTGCCTTATGCAAAAGTAAATTATTTACTTCAGGAAAATGCGGATGATGATGAAGATGATTTAACAAGTACCGAATATCATAAGATTGGCGAAAGTGTTGATTTTACTCGTTGGGATTTGCTTTATAATACTTCAGATAAAAATAAACCGTTAAATTATAGATACGATAAAATTGCAAAGCGAAATGGTTTAGGTGAAAACTTGAATGATTCTGATCAAGATGTTAAACCAATATACAAAGAAGTTTTGATAAAATCTAAACTTGCAAAAAGTATATCTTCGTTTATGTGGGCAGCTGTAGGAGTTGCTCTTGCATTCCAAAAGCCTTGGGAAAATTATTTCAGGGTAGCGACATTAAAGTTCTGGGAAGGTAAAAATTTTACACATTCTTTAAGGGTTTTTGGACAAAGTTTTGTTGATAGTGCAAAAGAATTGTATCGTGGAACACCTGCTTCTTTTTCAAAACTTGAACGTCATTCCGGGAAATTGATGATTGGTGTTGCGGCAGCTTCAACTATATTGGGGGTTTTAAACACAATTCATCTTACGAAGAAGCCATCTAAGTTATCTTCAGGAAATAATATTCTTGATAATTCTAAAGAAAGTGTGGTGGATTAGATGAGAGCAACAAATTTAATTCAATCATATGTAAATAATTCCCCGGTGGTAAAGCAGTATAATTCTGATAAGGCTGTTAAAGAGTTTGATGTAAAAAAAGAGTTATCAAATCGTACATTTATAAAACCGCTTCCAAGTAACGGAAAATTAGTGAAGGTTGGACCTTTTGAGGCTTTAGCTGAATTGCGCAAAGATTTAAAATATGATGTAAAAGCTTTTGCACATGCCGCAAAAGGTGATGCAAACGATCATGAATTAGGACGCTTAAATGATGTTGGTATGAAACTTGGTGGATTAGCAATTGCTGCTTACTTGGCAACAAAAAAATCAACCCCAATGACTAAGGCTTTTGAATTTATTGGTTTAGCTTCCTTCTTTACAGCTATGGATTTATGGCCGAAATTATTTATTCAGCTACCAGCAAAACTTGTTCACGGGGTTAATGTAAGACAACAGTATGAAGATAATTATGGCCGAAAGAAAATGTTCTATCAGGATCATCAGTTTATTCCTTGGGATTTATATTCAGATAAAGAAATTGATAAAATTGGAGATAGGCTTGGTGTCCCAAAAAATATTCCGAATAGACGAGAGTTTATTCAGGAAAAAATGCGAAAAATAGCACTTCAAAATAATACATTATGGATGTTAACTGCAGGTTTTGCAACACCTGTAATGAGTGCATTGATTTGTAATGGTTTAGAAGGTCCGGTTAAAAAATATCTTGCTTATAGAACAGATAAAAAATCTAATGAGCTAATGACTAATTTCGCACAAGAAATTAAAAAATATGATTTTTCAAAAAATACAAAAGAGCTTGAAAAGATATTAGCGGAAAATGCTGGTAAATCATTGACTCCGGAAATTTTTGAAGCTATTCGTGCAAATCTTACAGATGGTTTAGATCATATGGTATCTGTTGGAATTGAAAAAGATTTAAATAGGTTATTCCCTGTGAGTGCAAGGTTTAATTTCTCATCTTCAAATATTGAAGATGTTCAACAGGTTTTGAAAAAGGCAATTTTACCTTCCGGCTTATCAGAAGAACAACTTGTAAAAATAATTCCGGATTCTGAAACTATTTCTACAGCTTTAGAACAAAGAGGATTACTTAATGGTAATTTTAAAGAATTTTCTGAACATTCAAAAGTGATACAAAATCTTTTATCAGGAAATATACAACAGTTTATTTCTGAAAATCCAAATTCTCAAGTTGCGAAAAAGTTGAATTTCTTGATGAAAAAACTAATACACTCTCAAGAACATGGCGTTGATTCATTATTATCTTCTGCGTTTAAATCTACATCTTCATCTGTTCTGTCTCCTGAAGCTTTAAGCTCATTAAAGGGTATTTCTGCAGAGTTAAATGATTTAAAAGCCAAAACAGTGGTTCTTCATAGATTTGCCTTTATGAAGGCTGCACAAGCACAAGAAACTACTTTAGCTGATTCCTGGGGAGAAATAACCGAATCTATTATGAAATCTTTAGAATTTACTCCTGAAGAAATTTCTAAGGCCAGGTTAGATAGAGAATTTGCAAGTACTGTATTGAGAAATAAGCTTGAAAAAATTACTACTAATCCTGAAACATACGGTAAATTCCTTGAAGATATAGAAAAAGTTCTTTCATCTCTACAAAGTAAGGTTGAAGGCTTGGATATGACACAAGATGCAAGTAAAAATAAATATAAAGCTGCAGTCATTCAAACCTTTGATGATAGCGCAGCTAATTTGAGAAATTTCGGTATGAAAAGTACTTCAGAATCTCTTGTTGGATTCCCGCAAACGGCTCATACATCAACGAAAGAATTGTATTTTAATTTCTTAACAAATAGAATTAAGGGCGTTACAAGTTCTTTCCATAGGTTTATCGGGTTAGCAGACTTATACTATAAAGTTTCACATGTTGAAGGTCTGGAGCATGTGTTAAATGGTTCAGTACCGCGAGAAGTTAAAGAAGAAATGGTTGAGCTTGCAAAACAAATGCTTTTAGAAGGTCATTCATCAGATTTTGCTGTGAAATTCTGGCAAAAACGTAATCCTAATCCTGATAGATCAGATGTTTCACAAATTGAGTCTACTATGGGCAAAGTTGTAAATAAGTATTTTGGTAAACGTGAAGCAACTGAGCTGACAGAACTTGTTCATGACAGAGATTATTTTGATGGTGTAATGAAACTTATGTTTGGTGGAGATGTTCACCCAGTTACTCATGCTAAACTTAAGGATGCTATTTTCTTTAAAGACTTTATGAATTATAGAGAGCAGGCATTAAATATTCTTGGAGGTGATTACTGTTTTACTCGCCCGAATTGTCTTGTTAACGGTAAAAACGTTGAATCCTCATCTCTTTTACGATTCTTGTTGCTAGGATCTTCTCCTGATGAAATGATTTTAAAAATGGCTAATCAAAAACATAACAGCAGTAAATGGTTTAGTATGTTTGGTAAGCTTGGAGCTGGACTTATCGGAGTTACTCTAATTGCTCAATTCTTCTTTGGACGAATGAAAACACCTCAACCGGCGAAGGAGGCTAAGTAATATGATGAATGTTTCAACAAACTTAATAGCTCAAAGAACTAATATGCTAACTAATATGTCACAAAAATCACGTCCTGCACAAGCTGACAATAGACCTATTTTTGCGGCATCTAATCTTATTGAACAATATTTAAACAATGCGGCAATGATTAATTCTGTTGGGGTGACAAAGATTACTGGAGTTGAGAATACTTCATCTGAACCTTATAAAAATGATTTAAAAACCTTGTTTTTAACAAATAGTGCTAAAATTCTTGCTATTGTTCCAAGAACTTTTAATGCTCAAGATGCAAATGGTAATGAATATATTGATGGTTCTGAAAAAAATGGGACATTCTTAAATGCGATAGAAAGACTTGATGAAGTTAAGTCACAAGGTTTTAATACATTACATGTGTTACCGATAAATCCTCCAGGGTATAATAATGCAAAAGGAACCGCAGGTTCAGTTTATGCTCCCGATGATCTTTTAAAATTAGACCCGATGCTTATTGATAAAAATGATCCTCGTTCAGATAAAGAACAATTCAAGGCATTTGTAGATGCTTGTCATCAGCGTGGTATTAGGGTTATGATAGATATGCCAAGTTGCGCTTCTTATGATTTATACATGGCTTCCCCTGAACTTATGGCGCATGAACGTAACGGATTAGCCAAAACTCCGCAAGGCTGGAATGATATCAGAATGTTTCAACCTTGGGAAGATGAAGGAAAAAGAACTCTAAATCCTGAATTGTTAGAATATCATAGAAAATTTGTTGATATGATGATTGATGCTGGTGTTGATGGTATAAGAGCTGATGTTGCTCGGGCTAAACCTGTTGAGTTTTGGGATATTATAATTCCGTATTCAAGAAAACGAGATCCGGAATTTGCTTGGCTTGCTGAAACTTATACTTATGAAGATGCTTCTCCACAGGCTAATATGCCTTATGACAGACCTGAAGATTCTTTACGTGCAGGATTTGATGCATATTATGGTCAATATCATATTTTTCATGAATGGAATAGTGCAAAGGAGCTTCATGATTATGTGATTGATAATTTGAATATGTCATATAGAGTTGAACGCGGAAAGTCTTTAATCGGATCATTTGCTACTCATGATGATATTTCACCAATGTTTCATGGCGGCGAAGTCTATTGTAATTTAACATCAGGGCTTCAAGCAACATTACCTATGATGAATCCCTATTTTGTAGATGGTTTCCAATCTGGTGATTGTTATGATTACTCTTATAGGGATAAGTATTCAACAGAAACTCTGACAGATTGCAATGATATGGAAGCTCATTGGGGAAAATTAGATATCTTTAATCTTTCCAGAAAACCCGGGGGAAGGCAGCCTGAAATTGGCGATTTTATGAAATCTTCTCTTGATTTTAGAGATAAATATGAGAATGTATTAAAACGTGGTTCTTATATAGTTCTAGATAAAAAAACTGATAAACTGGATCAAGTGATAGCATTTGCTCGTCATAGAAAAGGTAAAACTTTACTTGTTGTTGCTAACAAGAATGTGAATAGGCGTCTGGCATGTAAGGTTGAAGTTCCAACTCTTAAGGAAAATCAAAAACTTGTAAATCTTTTGCCATCCTATGGTGAAAAAAGTAAATTTCAAGTATCTCAAGGTGAGTTAGCTGTAGATTTAGGTCCGGGAAGGATTCATGTTTTTGAAATTGATACACCGTATATTGAAACTTATACGAAAAAGGTTTATAAACAGCATTAATATTTTATTGACAATAATAAATAATATTTGTAAAATAATTTAGTGATAATATATAAGGAGAATTGGTTATGAACAACTGGTGTAGATTAGAAAAACGGGGGGGGGTAACTTTTTAGGGGTAAATATTTTTCACCCGTTGGTTTCTGAGTTTTCTCAATGGTTCAGTTCTGCAAGGTGCTCGTCTGCACTGGGCGCTATTACTGTTAATTATTTCCGGGTTATCTCAATAGCTCAGCTCCGCAAGGTGCTTCGTACCATTGACTTAATCATTCTGCATTGTGGGTTTTGGTCACGTATACAGTGCGTCATTCTGAGGAACAGATTCCGGATCGACGTCAGAATGACAAAAAGCTCTTCCTTTCTTAAGTTTGGAAAGCGGATCGGGGTGAGATCTGCTGAAGCATTTACTTTAGCTGAGGTATTAATTACACTGGGCATAATTGGAGTAGTTGCAGCTATGACTATTCCGGGATTGATTACAAAATGTCGTAAAAATGTTATTGAAACTCAATTAAAAGAAACCTATTCAATGATGAATCAGGCTTTAAAGCTTGCAGAATATGATTATGAAGATATGGAAGGCTGGGATTATCCTATTGGAGAATCAGTTTCTGGTGGTACCTCAGCTTATGAATGGTTCAAAAAATATCTGCAACCATATTTGAAATCAAGTACAGTATCAAGTTCTTATCATTTGTATTGTGTATGGTATTCAGGGTTTGCTATAGAATTTATAAATGGTTCCGGACTATCTTGCGGGGTTAATAAAGGCGGCGGTCCATCTTATGGACATTTTGTTTGTATGTATTATCCAAAGGCTGGTACAATTAAAGATATTCGTGATGATAATAAAAAATCTAAAAAAATGATTTCAGGGAAAGACTATTTTGTTTTTGAAATCCTCCATGAATCTGCTACGAAGAAAGGCTTTCAGCCATACCCAAGTGATGATTGTAAACAAACCACAGGAACAATGACTTTGCCATCTCTTGGGTGTACAAAACTTATTCAGAAAAATAACTGGAAAATTCCATCAAATTATCCTGTAAAAATATAATTATTTACAACTGATATATCCATTTAAAGCAGAATACGCGGCGACATAAGGGGATGATAAATAAATATATCCTTTTGTGTTGCCAAGTCTGCCTTGGAAGTTTCTATTTTGTGTAGTCAGACAGACTTCATCATCTGCTAGAATTCCTGCATGGATTCCTACACAAGGACCGCAGCCGGGAGGCAGAATTGTTGCGTTTGAATCAATAAATATTTCTAATAATCCTTCCCGCAATGCTTGTTTGTAAACATCACGTGATGCTGGGCAGATTAACATTCTGACGTTTTTATGGACTTTTTTACCTCTTAAAATATTTGCAACTGTTCTCATATCTTCGATTCTACCGTTTGTACATGTTCCTATATAAACCTGCTGAACTTTAATATCATTTAAATCTTTTGCAAGTTTAGTATTATCAACTGTATGCGGGCAAGAAACAGTATGCTCAATAGTGGATGCATTAATTTCAATAATTCTTTCGTAAACGGCATCTGCATCCGGTTCTATTTTAACGTATTTATCTCCACGACCACGAGTTTCTAAATATTCTTTTGTTTTTTTATCCGGTACAAATAAGCCGCATTTTGCTCCTGCTTCAACAGCCATATTAGCTAATGTAAAACGTTCTGCCATGCACATATTATCAATAGTTTCACCTGAGAATTCTAATGCTTTATATGTTGCCCCGTCAGCCCCAATCATCCCAATAAGGTGAAGCATTAAATCTTTTGAACAAATTCCTTCATTAAATTTGCCATTTACAACGATTTTAAATGTTTGAGGAACTTTTAACCAGGTTTTGCCAAGTGCCATAGCAACTGCAACATCAGTTGAACCCATTCCTGTTGCAAAAGCCCCTAAAGCTCCAGATGTACAAGTATGAGAATCCGCACCAACCAGTATTTCTGCCGGATTAACAAAAGTTTCGACAAGTCTTTGGTGACATACACCGGAACCTACTTCTGATAAAACAGCTCCATAGTCACGCGAAAAATCTCTTAATGTGGTGTGCATGTTTGATAATTCTTTTTTAGGGCTTGGAGAAGCGTGATCAATAAAAATATAGTACGTTCGGGATTATTTAATTTATCTTTTCCAAGTTTTTTAAATTCTTGAACAGTTAAGCGGTCCGGTACCGTCTTGAACCGCACAAACATCAACATTTGCGATAACTAATTCTCCGGCTTTAACACTTTTTCCTGCGTGATTTGATATGATTTTTTCAACTAAAGTTTGTCCCATACACATGTCCCTTTTTTATTATGTATTTATTTTATCACAAAGCAAAATAAATATAAAAAGACATATCTAATTTTTTCTTTTCCATACAGAATCCGGAATAACCCAACTGTTATCTTTTATATATTTTAAACACCAATAACCGTTTCATCTGTATCAATACCAAAAGTTCCTTGAGAAGTTTGGTGTGAACTTATATCACAATCAAAATATGTACCTTTAGCAGTTTTGAATGTAACTGAAAAGTGTCCTATAACTGATTCTACATTTCCAACTTCTGTTGTGTATATTGGAATTTTGTTATTTAATGTCTTCACTGCTCCACTTTTATGCCAGCATCCAGGTCTATGATAACAAACGACTTCTGTTTTTAAACTTTTTTGCATGAATTCTTCAAACCAGGCTTGAACCTTTTCTTGACTAATCCCTAATTTAGGAGAAACTGCTCCTTCTTCTTCTGATAGTTTCATAGCTTGAGCAATAACCGAATAATTTTCTTTTAACTGTGCTTCAATTTGCTGTTTTTGAATTTTAGATATGAGTGTTGGAATTGTCATTGCTGCGACTATTCCGATAATTCCTAATGTTATTAGCACTTCCGCAAGAGTAAAACCTTTTTTCATATAATCACCTCAAATAAAGTATCGTTTATATATTTAAACTATATATTATGGATTTTATAAAGTCAAGATTATAAATATAAACTATGGATAATAAAAAGTTATTAAAAATATATGGTCTTAATTTAAAATTTGAGCGAACAAAGCTTGGTGTAACTCAGGAGAAAGTTGCCGAAGGACTTGATGTAAGTACAGTTTATGTGTCAAATGTGGAAAGTGGAAAATGCGATTTGTCGTTAACTAATGCATATAAATTTGCAAAATTTTATAATAAGTCTTTAGATTATTTGTTGACCGAAAAATCGTAATTTATTTAGATATTAGATATTTTATGTGAAAATTAATATTGTTTTTGTAATTATTATAAAATGATTACATATAATATCTTACGTAAAATATGTTATTAGAACTTAATAAAACGATTGACACGGGTTTTTGTCCGTGATATATTTACCCTGTCAGAAGTTAAAAATTAAATACGAATTCCAAAAGGCTCTAAATAGCTTGTTATTTGGCGTATTTATACATGTCGGGTAACCCAAAACCTGAAAATAAATTATTACTAAACTTAGAAAGTAAAATTACAAGAAAGGTAAAAATCAATGGAAAACAATGAAGAATTAAATGTAACTGAAGCTGTAGAAACAGTATCTGAAGAAGTTAAAACTGAAGAAACTGTTGAAGCTGTTGCAGAAGAAAAACCTTCTAGAGCAGAAAAGGCCGTGGAAGAAAACAAAAAATCGAAACAACTGAAGAAAAACCTCAATCAGAATGGACTGAAAGAGTTGTTCAAATCAGCCGTGTAACAAAAGTTGTTAAAGGTGGTAAAAAATTAAGCTTCCGTGCAATCGTTATCGTTGGTAACCAAAAAGGTCAAGTTGGTATTGGTTGTGCTAAAGCTTCTGAAGTTATTATCGCTATTCAAAAAGCTATTGCTGATGGTAGAAAAAATGTTATTACAGTACCTATTTTCAAAACAACTATTCCTCACCCTATTACAGGAAGATCAGGTGCCGGTGCTGTTATGTTAAGACCTGCTTCAGCTGGTACTGGTATTATTGCCGGTGGTGCTGTTCGTTCAGTATTAGAACTTGCTGGTATTGAAAATATTCTTTCAAAATCTTTAGGTTCTAAATCTCCATTGAATGCTGCTAGTGCTACTATTGAAGCATTAAAATCATTGACTCCGTTCAATGAAGTTGCTAAAAAACGCGGCTTAACAATGGCTGAACTTTTAAACTAGTATGAGTAAAAAATTTAAATTATAAGGAAACAAATCATGGCAGATAAAAAAACTAATACAATTAAAATTAAACTTGTTAGAAGTTTAATCGGCTCATCTGATAAACAACGCAAAGTTGTTAAAGGATTGGGCTTATCTAAAAAAGACCAAGTTGTAGAACATTTAGAATCAGCTACAATTATGGGTATGGTTAACAAAGTTTCTCACCTTGTGGAAATTGTTAAATAGTTGACCGGTTAAAAAATATATTATAAAGTACAAAGAAAGAAGGAAAATAATATGTCAAATATAACATTAGAAGATTTAAGACCTGCTGCAGGTTCTACATCTAAATCTAAAAGAGTAGGACGCGGACGTTCATCTGGACACGGTAAAACTTCTTGCCGCGGTCATAATGGTGAAGGTCAAAGATCAGGTAACTCTAGTAAAAGAGGTTTTGAAGGTGGTCAAATGCCAGCTTATAGAAGACTTACCAAAATTGAAAGGCTTCCAAGTTTATAACAAACTTAACTATGCTCAAATCAATGTTGGTAGACTTGATGATTTAGGTATGAAAGAAATTTCATTAGAATCATTAAGAGAAAAATTAACAATCCACCCTTCTTGCGTTGGTTTAAGAGTTTTAGGTAATGGCGAAATTAAATCTGCTGTTACTGTTAAAGCTGCTTATGTAACACCATCAGCAAAAGAAAAAATTGAAGCTGCCGGCGGAAAGGTTGAGTTAGTATAATGGCACAAGGTGTAAAAATGCCTACAACTGATGATTTGATGTCAATGTGGAATGCTTCTGGTCTAAAGCAGAAGATTCTTTTCACGTTTCTGATGATTGCTGTTTGGAGATTCGGTGTTCAAATGCCTTTATTTGGTATTAATAACCAAGTATTTGCAAATATTGCCCAGGGTAATAATATCGTCGGATTTTTAGACTTATTTACAGGTGGAGCTTTAGGTAAGGTTTCTATTCTTGCTTTGGGTATCGGACCTTTTATCACTTCTTCAATTATTGTTCAACTTGTTTCTGTAGTTATTCCTGCGTTGGAAAAATTACAAAAGGAAGAAGGTGAAGCAGGCAGAAGAAAATTGTCACAATATACAAGAATTTTCACTGTTGTACTTGCAATTTTCCAATCATTTATTTTTATGTTGTACTTGCATCATTTACCAGGTGCAATAATTTCCACAGGTTAATCCTATTGCGTTTTATGTAAGTTCAATATGTGTATTAACAGCAGGTGCTGTTCTTGTTATGTGGTTATCAGAACTTATAACTGAAAATGGTATTGGTAACGGAGGTTCTCTAATAATCTTTTGTGGTATCTTATCAGGTATTCCGATTTACGCATCAAGAACATGCACAGTTGGTGAAAGCAAGTTCTCAAATGCAAATAGGACTTTTGGTTTTATTAACAATATTTTTCCTTGCAATGGTTTTAATTGTAATCATGCAAGAAGCTGTCAGAAAAGTTATTATTGTAAATCCAAAAAGACAAATTGGTAATAAAGTTTATGGCGGTATGAATTCATTTATTCCGTTTAAGCTTAATCCCGGCGGTGTAATGCCTATTATCTTTGCAATTGCTATTTTGTTGTTTCCTTCAACAATTTTAGCTCTTGTTGGACAGGCAAATTTTAAGTCAATGGCAGTTAAAAATTTTGTGATGTCGTTGAACCAATGGTTAAGTCCTGACGGATGGGTTTATTACGCATTGTATGTTGGTTTAATTATTGCATTAACATTTTTCTATGCATCAATTATGCCGAATATGCAGCCGAAAGATATTGCTGATAATCTTAAAAAGTATGGTTCTTCTATTCCAGGTATTAAACCTGGAAAACCAACTGCCGAAGCTTTAGATAAAATTTTGTCAAAAACTACATTTATCGGGGCTATTGGTTTAGGTATTATCGCGCTGGTACCTTCAATGGCAAGCGGACTTACACATATTGAAACTTTGCAAGGGATTGGGGCAACATCATTAATCATTATGGTTGGGGTTGCTCTTGATTTAATCAATCAGGTAAAAACTCACTTGCTGGCAAGAAATTATGAATCTTTCTTGAAAGATATGTAATTTATATCAAATAAAAAAAGGCTTCCAATTATTTTGGAAGCCTTTTTTTATTGTTATTTTGCTGTATTCACCACATATCTTGCAGCGGCTGAGCCTGGAGTTACTGTTCCATCATAAAATATTACAGGAAAAACATCTGCCATATAATTGGGGCTATTTGGAACAATGCAAGCTGAACTTATATCTTTTGTGTGAGATTTCCCATCTTTACATCTAACTTCTCTGTTAGGGAGTGAAACTCCATTTACATCTATCCAACCAAGACAGTATCTGTGAAAATTTGTATCTTGCATATTTTCTTCAATTGTTTTTTTGCCTAAAGTACAGTTTGTTGTTGGAGAATGAAATGCGAACAATGAGCCGTCTTTTAATTGATAATAGTACAAGTTAACACCATAATTTTTTATTGCGGTATCACTGGTTGTTCCTTTATTGTATAAATCTTTATAATAAAGTGTATTTTTAGGTGTTCTTAATTCTGTATAATCGAAAATTGTTACACCGGATAAAGCTCCGTTAAATATAGCACAAACTGACATTGTTGAATCCGGATTATCTGTTCTATTGCATGCTTGAGATGCTGAATTAAAATTGAAATCATAATTTGCTTCATTCATCTTTACCGCTTGATTTAATGTTGATAATGTTTTTTTATATTGACTTCTATATTTTGCTCCATTTGTGTTTGCAATAAGAGTTGGGATTGTCATTGCGGCAACAACACCAATTATACCTAAAGTTATTAATACTTCAGCTAACGTAAATCCTTTTTTCATACATACCCCCTCTTTTATAAAGAAATAACTATTATAATAAATATAAAGCTATTATTATACATAGATAACAAAAAGTCAATATAATATTATATAACATATGGATAAGGACAGTTTTAAAAAAGAAATTGGTTTTAAGATAAAAGTTGAGAGAATGCGTCGTAAAATTTCGCAGGAAAAACTAGCAGAAATGGCTGATTGTAGTCTTTCTTATATTGGTTTTGTTGAACGTGGTGAAATGTCTTTATCGCTATATAATTTTTATAAAATTTCAAAGGCTTTGAAGTTAGACCTGCAAGAATTTCTATACTTAGATTAATTCGCCATATAAAATTCCGTTTTGGTAGTTTGTAATTTTTATTTTCTGTAGAGTATTAAATAAATCTTCTCTATCTGAGTTTATTTGCACTGTAAGGTAATTTCGGCTAACACCTTTAAGGTTTCCGGAGTGTTTATCTCTATGTTTTTCAATAATAACTTCTGCTGTTGTTCCGAGATTTTTATTGATGAATTCTTCATATTTATTTTTTGAAATTTGTTTAATAATTTCGGCACGGTGATTTTTTATTTCATCTGAGTTTTGGTCCGGAAGAGATTCGCCTATTGTTCCTTTCCTCTTTGAATATGGGAATGTATGAATTTGTGTAAGTCCGGATCTTTCTAAATTCTTACAGGTGATTTCAAAATCATCATTTGTTTCACCTGCAAAACCTGCAATAATATCGCTACCTAAAAATGGATGTTCAAAGGTTTTATTTATTTTTTCAATTTGTGCTAAATAATCTTCTGTTTTATAGAATCTGTTCATTGAGCGAAGTGTTTTATCGTTTGCAGACTGAAGCGACAGATGAAAATGTGGGCAGAATTTTTTTGAATGACTTAAAAATTCAAGCATTTCATCCGTTATTTCTGTTGGATTTAATGAGCCTAGACGAAATCGTTCAATTGTTGTTTTTTCTTCGATATCTTTTAATAAATCCAAAAGTGTCAGTCCAAAGTCTTTACCCCATTGACCGATGTGGATACCGGTGAGCATAACTTCTTTGAAGCCATTTTGAGCAAAATTATTAATTTGTTTAATAATAAAATCTGAATCTGCGCTTCTGCTTTTGCCTCGAGCTTTCCATATTATACAGTATGAGCATCTATTGTCACAGCCATCTTGAATTTTTATACTGGCACGGGTTTTTAATGTGTCTATTAGTTCAACTTTATTGAATTCTGAAAGATTCATAATATCTTTAGCGCAGAATTTTGTATTAGAATTTATATAATCATAAAGTTTAAGTTTTTCGTCGTTGCCGATTACACAATCTATAAAATCGTATTTCAATAGATTTTCTTTTTCAATTTGAGCAAAACATCCTGTTAAAATAGTGATAATTTGATTGTTCTTGTGCTTTGCCGAGCGTAATAAATACATAGCTTCGTTATCACTTTTATGTGTAACTGAGCAGGAATTTAATATGTAATAATCGGCTTCTTTTATATCTTTTGTTGGTTGTAATCCGTTTTTTTGTAAATTTTCTTCTATTATTGCACTTTCAAATTGGTTAGATTTACAACCCATAGTGTGGATGTTATACTTTTTCATTTCTTTATAATATAAAAAATATGTATATTTGTAAATATTTGTTTAAAAAAATCAAAGAAATAGCAAAAAATTTTACATTCCGGTTTAACATGTGTATAATCAAAGTGTGAAAGTAGAGGTAATTTATGCAGGTAAATTCAATTTCAGCAAATGTTAATATGACTAAGTCATCTTTCGGTAATAAAGCTGTAATAGATAGAGAATCATTAGAACAATTTGCTCAACTTGATGATAAAACATTGAGAATGGCAGCTTTACAAAAAGCAGCTGTTGATACTAAAGATAAAAAGCATGCAAGGGTTTCAAAAGCAATATTTTGGTCAATTCCTCTTGCCGCAGGTTTAGCAACTATAGCAAAGAATCCTGCAAAAACTGCTTCTAAGTTATTAAAAATAAATACTTCAAGAGCAAACAATTTAGCAAAATTTGCAGGTACTGCTGTAAATTGGGCTGCTACATTTGCACTTATTGATGTTGTGTTTGGAGCTTCACATAAATTAGAGAAATCAAGTAAAAAAGTAAGAGAATTTTCTAAAGAGCATCCAATGTTGTCATTTGCTGCAAAAGTTGGTGCAAGTGTAGGAACATTATTCTTAGCAGGTTTAGGTGTTTCAAAACTTGGCGCAAAACTTGCAGATAAACCGGTGAAATATGCAACTAAAAAAATTGCATATCAATTTAATAAATCATTAAATAATTCAAAAGTTTTAAATAAAGTATCTGGATATTTAGCTAAAGTTCCTTCTTCAATTAAAGGTTTTGCTAAAGGTGTTGCAGAATGGTCCCCAATGTTATTGGTATTAACAAGTTTATCTCATTCTATTAACCACTCAAGAGCTGTAACAACTCAAACCTTGAAGAATTATACTCAATTAAAAGATTCTCAAGCCGCTGTGCGAGAAGAACTTGTAAGAGCTGAAGCTGTCGAAAATACTGAAGTTTAATTAATAAAATAACTTAATATAAATTTAAAAAGTATATCAAATTTCTAGATTGATATACTTTTTATTTTATAATAGTTTTATGAAGGTTGTTATTTTAGGAAAAGGTTTAATGCTTGCAAATCTTGTGCTTGGAGCACAGGATGCAGGTGCAGAAGTTGTTGGTGTTTTTCGTTATGAACATACGAGTGAAAATCCTGTAAAATTATTCTTCAAAGATACTTTTGCTCCAGAACCGGAACTTACATTATTGAATCAACTAAAAATTAGTCAAATTAGAATGAAAAGTGCCAATTGTGATGATTTTCGTAAACTTATGATAAATTTAAATGTGGATTTAATTATTGTTGGAACTTGGAAAGAACGAATTAAAAAAGAAACATTTAGTATTCCAAAAATAGCAACAGTAAATGTCCATCCATCACTTTTACCTAAATATAGAGGTCCAAATCCATATATGCAAGCAATTTTGCATGGTGAAAAATCTTCAGGAGTGACGCTTCATTTGATGAATGAAAAATATGATGGTGGAGCTATTTTATCGCAGAAAAAAGTGGATATATCAGAGCAAGATACTTCAAAAGAACTTAGAGAAAAATCTGTAAGAGTTGCAAGAAAACTTGTTGCAGATTTGCTGTTTGATTTGAATGATAAAATTATTACACCTATTGCTCAAAATGAAAAACTGGCTACATATTTTCCTAATATTTCGGGTGATGAAAAAATGCTTGATTTTAAATTCCAAACAGCAGAAGAAGTTTTTAGAACTGTTAAGGCATTGCATCCTTTTTTGCCTTGTTATATTATCCACAAGGAAAACTTTTTTGTAGTTGATCCGTATTCTGTAAAAGTATTGATTGAAGATATAAATGGCGTAAAACCTGGTGATATTATATATAAAAATCCTGAAAAGTTATCTTTAACAGTTGTTTGTAAGGATAATAAAGTTGTAAGATTTACTAACTTAAAACTTTTTAAGCGTGGATTTTTAACTAAGAAGTATATTAAAAACAACGTAGAAACTATTTTTTAGCAATTGTATTTCTATCAAGCATTACCATTAAAATTGAGATATCTGCAGGCTTAACACCTCCGATACGAGCGGCTTGTGCTAATGTTTTTGGTTTGATTTTTGATAATTTTTCTTTTGTTTCTGTTGAAATATGTTCTATTGCACTATAGTCAATATTTTCTGGAATTTTGAATTTCTCAAGTTTTCCGGCTTGATCAACCTGTTCTTCCTGACGTTTAATGTAACCGTCATATTTTACAATAACTTCAACTTGTTCAAATACTTCTTTTGGAATATTTAAAGTTTTTGTAGTTTCATCTAATTCCTGAATTATTTTATAAGTTATGTTAGGACGTTTTAAAAGTTCTGATGCACGAATTCCGCGGTCAATATGTTCTTCATATTTTGCTAAAATTTTATTTACTTCCGATGATGGCGGAATTTTAACTCCTTCTAAGCGTTCTTTTTCTTCTTTAATAAGTCTTTGCTTACTATTAAATCTTTTAAATTGTTCATCATCAACCAGACCTATTTTATGACCAATTGGAGTTAAACGTTCGTCTGCATTATCCTGTCTTAAAAGTAATCTGTATTCAGAGCGTGAAGTAAGCATTCTATATGGATCTTGAATATCTTTTGTTACTAAATCATCAATTAAAGTTCCCGTATAAGATGAACTTCTTGAAAGTTCAAGCATTTCAGAACCGTTGATATAATTAAAAGCATTTATGCCTGCAATTAAACCTTGTGCAGCGGCTTCTTCGTAACCGCTTGTACCATTTATTTGACCGCCAAAGAATAATCCTTGAATCTTTTTAGACATTAAAGAATGTGTTGTTTGAACAGCAGGAACATAATCATATTCTACGGCATAAGCAGGTTTTATAATATGTGCTTTTTCCAGACCAGGAAGACTTCTTATCATTTTTTCCTGGACGTTTGCCGGAAGACTTGTAGAAAAGCCTTGAATGTATATTTCATAAGTTCCAAGTCCTTCAGGTTCGATAAATATGTGGTGTGAAGGGTTAGATGCAAATCTAACAATTTTATCTTCAATTGATGGGCAGTATCTGGGACCAACACCGTGGATTAACCCTTGATACATTGGTGATTTATCAAGATTTGAACGTATAATTTCGTGTGTTTCTTCTGTTGTTCTTGTTAAGTAACAAGGATAAGTTTTTCGTATCGGACGATTTGGTTTAAATGAGAAGAAACTAAGTTCTTCATCACCCGGTTGAATTGTCATTTTTGAGTAATCAATTGTTCTTTTGTCAATTCTTGCAGGTGTTCCTGTTTTTAATTTTTTAGTTTCAATACCTAGTTTGTGCAGCGAATCCGAAAGTCCGATTGCAGCTTTTTCGCCTAATCTTCCCGCACTATATGAACGCAGACCAACAAATATTCTACCTTCTAGCGATGTTCCAGTTGTTAAGACTACTGCTTTTGCTCTATATTCAATTCCATATTCATCAACTGCTCCGATTATTTTATTATTATCAACAAGAAGTTCTGTTATACAGCACTGTTTTAAATAAATATTTTCATTGCTTTCAATGATATTTCGCATATAACGGCTGTATTCAGCTTTATCTGATTGTGCCCGAAGAGCTCTAACTGCAGGTCCTTTTGAAGAATTTAAAACTTTCATTTGAATATATGTAGCATCTGTTACTTCGCCCATAACTCCGCCAAGAGCATCAATTTCACGCACTAAAGTTGATTTTGCAGGACCTCCTATAGCAGGATTACAAGGCTGTAAAGCTATATTTTCAATATTAAGGGTACATAATAATACTTTTATTCCTAGCCGAGCACAAGCAATAGCAGCTTCACATCCGGCGTGTCCTGCTCCTACAATAATTATATCAAATGTGTTTTTTAAATAATTCATACTATTATTATAGTGCAAACATGAATATTTTTGCGCACAAAACTAACGCTTATTTAATAAACGTAGATACTACACTAAAAATTTCTTAAACTCTCTTACTTGGCAAAAACGAAAACGGATTTAACTTACAATAGATGCTATTATTTAATTAGCATATTTTTATGATTCCGTAGTTAGTTCTTCCCAGATGCTTGGTACAACAATTAATGCAGTGTAAACAATGAAACCGAATAGAATTAAATTAATAGCCATGATAACCTCCTTTGGTTACATGTATATTAATCCCATTTTTTGAAGTAAAATAACAATTAATAGTATAAATAGTTGAATTTTTTACAAAATTTAATATAAAATATTGATATGAAAAATTTTACTCAAAAAGATATAAAAACACTATTTTCAGGACTTTGCTGCTCTAGATGTAAAAATGAATTTTCTAAAAAATCTATAAAAATTTTAGAAAGGGATTGTGATATTTTGCTCTGTAGTTTATCATGCGAAAAATGCGGGAAAGATTTTGGTGAAATTGTGTTTAATTACAACAGAAAATCAGAAAAGCATTTACCGCTTGAAATTGTAGAGGGGCCGCCGCCGATCGATTATGATGATGTGATAGATGCTCACAGATTTATTAGAAAAAATTTGTAATAAAAAGCCGGATATTTAAATCCGGCTTTTTATATTATTTATTTTCCTAAATTCGCAGTGCTTTTGATGTGAAGTTCACGTAACTGTTGTATTGAAGCAACACCAGGAGCATCACTCATTAAACATTTTGCACCTGCGTTTTTAGGGAACGCAATAACGTCACGGATTGATTCTGTTCTTGCAAGTAATGCAACAAGTCTGTCTAAACCGATTGCAAGACCTGCATGAGGAGGTGTTCCGTATTGAAGTGCGTTAACCATAAATCCGAATTTTTCTTGAGCTTCTTCTTCTGTTAAACCTAAAGCTTTAAATACTGCTGATTGAACTTCAGAATTATGGATTCTAACAGAACCGCCGCCTAATTCTGTTCCGTTATAAACGATATCGTAAGCGATTGATTTAACGTTACCTAAGTCACCTGATTTTAATTTATCTAAATCTTCAATACAAGGTGAAGTGAATGGATGGTGCATAGCTTTAAATCTGCCTTCTTCATCTGACCATTCAAACATTGGGAAGTCGACAACCCAAAGAAGAGCATGTTTTGATTCATCAATTAGATTTAAAGATTTACCAAAGTGTAATCTTAATCTGCCCATAATATCATAAACTAATTTTGGTTTATCTGCTACAAAGAAAATAATATCACCAGCTTGAGCACCTGCTCTTTCTTGAATTGCTTTTGCTTGTTCTTCTGTCACGAATTTCAATACAGGAGATTTAGCAGTGCCATCTTCGTTATAAATAATATTTGCAAGAGCTTTTGCACCGAATGATACAGCAAGTTTTGTAATATCATCAATTTCTTTTCTTGAGTATTTAGCACCGCCCGGAATTCTTATACCACGAACAATGCCGCCGTTTTCTAATGTGTTTTTAACAATTTGAAATTCTGATTGTAAAATGATATCACCGATATCAAACAATTCTAAGCCGAATCTTGTATCAGGTTTATCTGAACCGAATCTATCCATAGCTTCCTGCCAAGGCATTTGAATGAATGGGGGTTTTACTTCAACTCCAGCCGCTTTAAATGCATCAACAATTAAACCTTCAACAACTTTGATAACGTCTTTTTGTTCAACAAATGACATTTCAATATCAACTTGTGTAAATTCAGGTTGTCTATCTGCACGTAAATCTTCATCACGGAAACATTTAGCAACTTGATAATATCTTTCAATACCGCCAACCATCAATAATTGTTTGAAAATTTGCGGAGATTGAGGAAGTGCGTAGAATTTACCTTCTTGAACACGTGATGGTACAAGATAATCTCTTGCGCCTTCCGGAGTTGTTTTACATAAGATAGGAGTTTCAACTTCCAAGAAATCAAGATTGTTCATATAATTTCTGATAGCTTTAACTATCTCATGGCGCATAACCATTTTTGAAAGCATTGGTTCACGTCTTAAATCTAAGTATCTGTATTTTAATCTGATATCTTCAGAAACATTGTCATCATCTAAAACGAAAGGTAAAACTTTTGATTCTGAAAGAACTTCTACAAATTCAGGATACATTTCAACTTGACCTGTAGGATATTTTTCGTTATAAGTTTCTTCAGGTCTTTTTGAAACTTTACCTGTAACTTTAATAACATATTCGGTTTTTACTTTTTCTAATATTTCATGTACTTGTGGATTGATTTGAGGATTTGCAACGATTTGGAAAAATCCGCTTCTATCTCTCAATTCGACAAATAATATTCCGCCTAAATCTCTTATTGTAGAAACCCAGCCTGATAGTGTAATTTGTTCATCAATATTTGCCAAGTTAAGCTGGCCGCAATTGTGGTCTTTGAAACTTGTTTTAATCATCTCTTATTTCCTTCTTTAGTCTATTTATATTGCAACTATAATATTAACAAAAACACAAAAAAAAGACTACAATATGTAACATTTGTAATCTTTTTATAAAATAATTAATTTTTTATTATTTGGCAAGAATGTACAATATCAAGATTTATATTGTAACATTGAACGTTTTCCGGTTGGTATTCAACACTTTCTCTGCTTGAAATAATACAATCATATAATTGAATAAATTTATTTCCGCAGTTTAGTGCATAAAATAATAAATTTTCATTTGTTGGATTTTTTACAACTGATGGAATTGGTAAGTATAATTTACCGGTTATTAAATAATCTTTTGTAGTAATTAATATTTTTACAAATTTTGAACTTTGTTCTAATGTTTCTGTTTCTTTTTTCATATTTTTACCTTCTTTCGGGTAATTATTATAGCATATTTTTTCTTGATAGACAATAGTAATATTTTTTAGTACACTCATTTTATGATTACTTTTGATTTATTGACACTTGAGTCATTTATTAAAGAACAGGGAAATTTTTTCGCAGGTGCAAGAATAAATAAAATTCAGCAGCCGACAAGACGTGAGTTTATTTTTACATTGCGCAATAATGGTGAAAACAGATTGTTTTATGTTAATATAAATCCACAGTTTTATCATTGTTGTTTTATGAGTAAAGATAATGCAAAAAAACGAGTGTTGGAGATTCCGCAAAAACCTCCAATGTTTTGTATGCTTTTGAGAAAATATCTTGAAAGTTCACGTATAGCAAGAGTAAATCAGCCGGAAAATGAGAGGATTTTAGAATTTTATATTGAAACTTATAATGAGGTAGGTGAAAAAATATATTTTTGTTTAGCTTTTGAGTTTATGGGAAAACATTCAAATGTTATTTTGTATAATTATGATACGAATTTAATTATTGGCTGTGCTCATAATGTAGGAGCTGAGAAAAGTAGAGAAAGAGAAATTTTTGGCGGACTACCTTATGTTTATCCTCCAAAAAATGTTAATAATACAAAAAGTTGGATAAGTTTGTTAGATTCTTTGCAAGAGCAAACCTCTGTTAATGATTTTATTGATTCTTATTATGCAGGTTTTATTGCTGAAAATAAATTTAAAACACTTGTTGCAAATTATAAGGCAATAATCTCTCAAAAATTAAAAAAAGTTGTAAAATCTTTAAAACAAATGGAATATAAATTGCAATCAGATTCTGATTCTGATAAGTATCGCCTTTATGGTGATTTATTGATGGCAAATTTATATCAGCTTAAAGATTATTCCAAAAAAGTTTCAGTTTACGATTATGAAAAAGACAATCAAATAGATATCAAGCTTGATGAGTTAAAGACAATTAAAGAGAATGCAAATAATTTTTATAGGCTTTATAATAAGGCAAAAACAGCAAGGGGTAAATTAGAAGTTTTAATTGGAGCATCAAAAGTAAAAAGAGATTATTTTGAACAAATTTTGTATTCTATTGAATCAGCTCAATCTATGGATGATTTACTTGATATTTCAGCAGAGGTTATTGGCGGTGAAAAAACTGTAAAATCTGAGAAAAAACAAATTGAAATTACAAAAATTGCGCTAGATGACGGTGGAAAAATTTACATTGGAAAAAATAATAAACAAAATGATTATATAATTTCAAAAATAGCATCAGATGATGATTTGTGGTTTCACGTTCATAACAATGCAGGTTCTCATGTCCTTTTAAAAGCTCAAAATATAACAGATGAGTTGATTTTAAAATGTGCACAGTTGGCAAAAGAAAATTCTCGATGTAAGGGTTCGGTTAAAGCTGGAGTAATATACACCAAGCGTAAATATATAAGAAAGCCGCCGGGGGCAGCTTTAGGATATGTAACTTATCGCAATGAAAAAGAAATTGTAATATAAATATACATTTATATGCATAATAATTATTATATGTAAGTTATTAATCATCTGTCTCTGCTATCTGAACTTCACTCGCTAATACTAATTGCTCGCTACGTTATGATGTCAATAAGCTCAATTGTTCACTACGCGGAGGGTGAGAGTTTCTTTGCTCCACGTTTCTTGTCGGTACAAGAAATGTGGAATCTATAGCTACCCATAATAATTATTATTATGTTATAATACCTTTATAGAAAGGGATATTATGCCACATTTTTTTATAGATTCAGTACTGGTAAATGGTAATATTATAGAAATATCTGATAAGGAAAATTATAATCATATAGCGCGCTCGCTGCGCTCGCGCGCTGGTGAAAAACTGCTTCTCATAGATGAAAAACAAATGCAATATGAAACGGTTATTACTGAAATTACCAGTTCAAAGATTCGGGCTGAAATTAAAGTATCATATCCTTCTAAACGATTTTTAGATTTTGAGCTTTATCTTGCCCAAAGCCCGCTGAGATCAGATGCCCAGAGCTTTATGATTGAAAAAGCAACAGAACTTGGTGTGAGTGGTATTTATCCTATAATGACTGATAATTGTGCGGTTTCTCCTCAAGTTGTAGAAAAAAAAGTTCCAAAATGGCAAAAAATTATGTGTGAATCTTCAAAACAGTGTGAGCGAGCATATGTTCCTGTATGTTATAATCCTTGTAGATTAGATGAACTTGTTGATAATAATAAATTTGATAAAATAATTGTTTTTTGTGAAAGAATTGCAGATAAAACTATTCGAGATTCTTTTAAAGCCAGATCAATAAAAAAGAGTGATAAGGTTCTAGTTGTTATAGGACCTGAAGGTGGCTTTTCGCAAAAAGAATTTGAGTATTTTAAGTCTAAAGAACTTGAGATGCTAACATTAGGTGATTTGATTTTGCGCGCTGAAACTGCCGTGACTGTTGGATTAGGAAATGTGATTTATGAATATTCAAACTATAACAGATAAAATTAAAAATGATGATATTCTGAATAATTTAGCAACTTTTTTCCAAAATAAAATTTATCTTGTTGGAGGTTCTGTCCGCGATGCTTTGCTTGGAAAGGATTTTTGCGATAGAGATTTAATTGTAGTAGATGAGGATGCTCGAGATTTTTCATTGAAAGTTGCAGAATTTTTTGATGGCGTTTTTATTCCGTTAGATGAAGAAAATAAGATTTATCGAATTGTTCTTCGTGATAAGGTTAATTATTTTGATATTACTAATCCGGTGGAAAAATCGCTGGAAAAAGATATATTACGTAGAGACTTAACAATAAATGCGATTGCTGTTGATATTCGAACAGGTGATATACCTGAGTTTTGTGAAGCTTATATTAATGATTTGAATTCAAAAATAATTAAGGGTGTGAGGGAAGAAAATTTTAAGGATGATCCTCTGCGTTTGCTGAGAATTTTTAGATTTTACTCTGTATTAGGTTTTGAAATAGAAGCTGAGCTTATTGAATTTGTAAAAAAACATGCAAATTTAATTGAAAAACCCGCAAAAGAACGAGTCGAATATGAGTTGATGAAACTTTTTGATGGTGGTTATGCCCATAATGCCCTTTTAAAGATGGATGAGTGCGGAATCTTAGAATTACTTTTTCCTTTTGTAAAAGAATTAAAACAAGTTCCTCCAAATCTGCATCATCATTTAGATTTATTTCATCATAGTGTTGAAACTGTCCGTCAGGTGGGGTTGATATATTCGGGTTCTAATGAAGAAGTAAAAGCGCATATGAATAAAATTGATTTTGGTGGTTTTTCAAGATTTGCACATTTGAAATTTGCCTGTTTTTTGCATGATATAGGGAAATTTAGCACTTGGACAATTGAAGAAGAAACCGGACGGCATAGATTTATAAAACACGAAGATGTCGGAGCCAAAATGTGTGTATCATTTTTAAAAAAACTTTGTTTTTCAAATAAACAAATTGATTATATTTCATATATTATAAAGAAACATATGTATCCTACAGCAGTTGTTTCATCGCATGATCTTAGCGAAAAAGTTATGATGAGATATGTTCGAAAATCTGAGGATAATGCTATAGATAATATTTTAATTGCTCAAGCTGACAGACTTTCTGCCAGAGGACCCGAAATTACTGATGAAATTGTTGAAGAAAATATTTCTGCGTTAAATAATCTTTTGGAATTTTACCTTGCTGCCCATGAAACATTGAAACCTTTACCTAAATTGCTCAATGGAAATGAGATTATGCAAATGTTTGAGATTAACCCTTCGCCAAAATTAGGACAGCTGATAGAAGCCTTATATGAAGCTCAAATTTCTGGTGATGTTGTAACAAAAGATGATGCCATAAAGTTTATTAAAACTATATTATAGGTTATTTTTATGTTAAAATAATTTAAAAATGTTGAGGTAAGGGTTATGAGTAATGATAAATTGAAAAATTTAGGGATTATAATAGGTTATGTAATTGGCGTGTTATATTTATTGTTTTTAATTTCTCCGCTTATTGTTTCTCCTATTATCAATTCATATTCTCAAAATTTTAAGGATTCTATAAAAACGGCATCTGGATTTGATGTTGTTTTAGATGATATTTCATTTGTCACTTCCTGGAATTTATCGGCAGGTGTAAAAGTAAAAAAACTTTCGCTAACTTTACCGGGTGGAAAATCTCCATTTATGAATGCTGAAAATGCAGGACTCAAAATAGCGTTACTGCCCTTTTTGATAAAAAAGATTCAATTGGATAGTATTTTTGCAAATAATATAAATGGAGAGTTTGCACTAAAGCAAGATGGTGCTTTTCTGGCTTTGGATTATTTACCTAAATCTGAAATTTCTGCAAGTGAATCTTTCGAAATGCCGTTTGGATTGAGATTCTCAAATCACTTACCTGATGTAAATATTAGAAATTATAAGTTCTCACTTAAAGACCTTAAATTTGATAAATATTATTATATTGAAGGTGAAGATTTTAAAGTAACTGATTTTATTTTGAATAAAAAGGTAAAATTTAAATCAAAAGGAAAAATTGTATTTGATGAAGATATTATTTCAAATTATGACTTGAAAATTTTTAATAAAATTATGCCTGATGTTGAGTTCCATGATTTAGTTTTTCCTAAAGATATAACAATAGAAGATGATAATAATAAAGTAAAATGTCATAGCGGTGATTTTAATATTATAGATAGTTTAAATGCTGTTAAAAATAATAAATTAAGAGCTGATATTTTTGCTGATATTAAAACAAGTGGAACAATCAAAAATCCTAACTTTAAGGGGCATTTTAAAGCAGATGCAATATCTGTTGCTGTAGATGGGCAAAATTTACCAGAAAGTTATTTAGATTTAAATTTTAAAGGAAATAAAACAGAGATTGATTCAATGTTTTTCTCATCTATTGAAAAGGATGAGGAAACTCAAGTTATCGGGAATATCAAAACAGGTAAAAATCCTGCAATAGATTTGACTTTGCGTTCTAATGCAAAATTTAATAGTATAATACATTTGATTAACAGTGTAGCAGAGTCTTTTGGAGTGAAAGACTTTGAAAGTTTATCAGCTACCGGTGGAATTGATGCGGATTTTAATATAAATTCTGATATGAAAAAAGTAAGTTCAACAGGCTATTTGAAAGTTCTGCCGTCTAGCATAAGATATGATCTTTATGATGTTTTAATTAATGATATAGCTGCAAACATTGATATGATGAATAATAATATCAATATTAAGACGGCTGGTTTTTCAATACTAAATCATCCGCTAAATCTTTCCGGTAAAATTTTAGCGGATTCAACAGTTGATTTAAAACTGACTGCTGATAAACTTCCTTTAAAAGGACTTCTTATGGCTTTTGGACAAGCTGCTTTATTAAAAGAAAATAATGTTAAAAATGGTACAATAACTTTAAATGCATTAATTAAAGGTAAATTAGCTCAAATAAACCCGGAAATTATAGCTGAAGCAAATGGTATTAATGTTGAGAATATTCCATTAGATACTAATATTCTTTTAGATAATGCGTTTTTTAAAATTCTTTATGATGGTAAAGTAGCATCTGGTAATGTAGATATTAATTCACTTATTTTTAATAATTCTTCTGCTATAATTTCTGTACCTAAATCTATAATTCTAATTGATAGTAAAGATATTAATATTAAAAATTCTTATCTAATGCTTAATAATTCACGCATTGATATCAAAGGTGCTGTTAAAAATTATATAAATGATAAAATGAATATAAATATTACTGCAATTGGAAATTTAAATAGTAGTGATATTATTTCATTACTTCCAGCAGATTTTAAAAATTTGGTTTCCTATCAGGGAAAATTGCCGTTTAAGCTTGAAGCTGTTGGAAATTCCAAAGCTCAAAATATTAAAATAAATCTTGATGCAGATAAAAATAATTATGTGTCACTAATTGATGCTGATGTTTTAAAAGGTCAAAATACAAAAATTCATTCAAATATTGAAATTATAGGTGATTCTTTGACCTTCTCAAATACCGGAATTTCAAATGATAAAACTACAGTTGCAAAACTTAGTGGAGATATAACAAAATTATACACATCTCCTAAATTAAATCTTAATATTGCTGTACCTAATGAACTGTCGTTTCCAATATGGGGAGTCCCGAATTCTAATATTGCCGGAAGTGGTTCAGTTTCAGTTGTTGGAGAAATAATGAATCCTAATATGCGAGGTACAGTTAATCTAATAGATATTTCTATGAAAGATATTGATTTCGCAATTAAAGACTTAGTTGCAGATTTGTCAGGCAAAATATTAAATGGAAACGCTCAAGCTCGAGAATTTAAGGCAGGTGGAATTTTTGCAACTGATTTATCAGGAAGTTTTTCATTGAACGATTATTCTAAATTTTACTTGACGGATTTGACAGCTAAGGCGTTTGATGGTGCGATTAAGGGTAAATTATCTTATGATATAAGTTCTTCAAAAATAGGTATGGAATTTAGTGGGAAAGGGTTAAACTCTACAAAGGCTGTTGAGGGTGCTGTCGGAATTAAAAATGCGTTAACTGGTGTGCTTGGGTTTAATGCCAAACTTGGGATGCAAGGTTTTACAGATAAGGAAATTATAGAATCAATGAAGGGGAATATTGATTTTAATATAGATGATGGTAATTTTTTGAGTATAGGACGATTGGAAAATTTTATTTTAGCTCAAAATGTTGCATCTAATTCAATATTAAAATCAGCTTTGTCAGCTATGTCAACTTTATCTGTTGTTAAAGAAGCAGATAAATTTAAATATATTCAAGGTCAGCTAACTTTAGTAAATGGAAATGCAAATCTTTCAAAAATTTTGGTATCCGGTCCATTGATGGCATACTATGTCAGCGGAACTTATAATATTTTACCTAATACTGCTAATATTGTAATTCTTGGCAGGTTAGAATCTAAAGTCGTATCAGTTCTTGGACCTTTGGGTGATTTAACTGCTGATAAGTTGTTATCGTATATCCCAAAATTCGGTGCGATGACATCTAATATTTTGAAACAGTTAACTTCTGATCCTGCAAATGAAAATGTAGCACTGATTCCTGAATTAAGCAGTGGAAGCAAGGTTTATAAAGATTTTAAAGTTTTATTTAACGGACCTGTTGAAAGTGCATCTTCAGTTAAAAGTTTTAAATGGCTTTCTATTTGTGATACTTCTGAAATGAATCTGAAAAAAGATTTGCAAAATGCTGCAGATTCTGTGAAGTCTAATATTACAGAACGTGTTGAAAGTGCAAAAACTAATGCAGAAAATGTAAAATCAAATGTTAATAAAATAATTGAAACTCAAAAAAATAAAGCAGAAACAGTAAAACAAGATTTAGAGCAGGTAAAAACGGATATTCATAATGCAAAAGAAAATTCAAGGCAGAATGCAGAAAACTTGAAAAATCTGTTTAAAAATGCTGTTCAAAATGCTAATCAAAAGGTTCAGCCTCAAACAACAGAACCGTCAGTTTCAGTTGAGTAAGTTTATAGTATACAGGCAAGAACCATTAATATAAGTGTTCCAATTTGAAAAGCTGTTGCCATGTTCTGACCAAATTTATTACTATCATATCGTTTTGCTGATTTTTGAGCATTGATAGCACTTGATATTCTGGCAATTCTTTCAGATTCACTATCGTTTGCAAAAACAGTTCCAAAAACACTGGATTCAATTCTGGAAAGTCTTGCTTGCATAGGTTCATTTTCAAATTTTGTTTTATATAATGTCTTTTCAATTGTTGAAATATTCAGCGGTTTAGATGGCTTAAACACATTTGAGGAACTGTTGAAGTCATCGTAATCTGCATAATCAGGATAACTCATTCCGTTTCTGCTGTTAAATGATTCATAGTCAAAGGTATTGCTTCCATATTGGTCAAGGTGATAATTCTGATCTAGTTTGCCTATATCTCCATCGTAAAAATTATTTTCCTGTTGCGCAATTTTATTTGCCATAAAATTTTTAGGTTTTATTTCTGCTTTTAAACGATCAACTCTTGTAGATAAGTCTTCATTATCGTAGCTTTTACCAAAAGTCTTGTTCTCAAGATTTGTTAACCGTGTTTTTATATTTTGATCTTTAAATTCTTTTTTGAATACCTGTTGCTCAAGTTCATTTATTACTGGGTAATCTATCTTAGAGCTTTCAACCGGTTCCTTTGCAAATATCCAGGAATCTTCATCTTGTTTAAATGTATCTTCTTTAGGTTCTATTTCTTGCCCCATAAGATCCGCAGCAAGGTCTTTCTTTAATTTTGCAACACGAGTTTGAGTTTGGGCATTTGATTTTTGCCCATATACATTTTCTTCTATACGGTTTAATCTTGTGCTTTCTGATTCGTTTGAATATGTAAATCCAAAAATTGAGTTTTCGATTTTATCAAGGATGGTGCTATTTGGACTGGCGATTGCTGATTGAGTATAAAGAATTAACGATAAGAAAATAATAAGTTTTTTCATATTTTAAACTCCTTAGGCTAAGGATAAAAGTTTTTAAAATTTAAACCAATTCATCAAATCAGGAGTTTTTTATATATGTATTTTAAATAATTTTTCGTAAGACAAAAGTACTATGTTCAAAAAACATAGTACTTTTATTTTAGTTAAGTTGTATGATTATAATTTATTTTCTGAGTTCTTTTAAGGCTTGAAGTTCTTTTTGATAAGGTGATATAGCTGTAACTCGTTCGATTATTGGAGGTAATTTTTCTATTACATAATCAATTTCATCTTCTGTTGTAAATCTGCTCAAGCTCCAACGAATACTTCCGTGAATAGCTGTAAATGGTACATTCATAGCTCTTAAAACGTGGCTTGGTTCAAGAGAACCGGATGTGCAGGCAGAGCCGGAGGATGCGCAAATTCCTAAATCAGACAAGTGAAGAAGAATTAATTCGCCTTCAATATACTCAAATCCAATGTTTGTTGTATTTGGGACTCTGTTTGTTATACTGGTGTTAAGCCTTGCGTTATAAATGTTATTTATAATATTTGATTCAAGTTTATCACGCAGACGTTTAATTTCAGTTGCTTCATATTGAAGTCCGTCAATTGCAAGTTCTGCTGCTTTTGCAAGGCCTGCAATATATGGTGTGTTCTCGGTACCTGCTCGTTTTCCTCGTTCTTGATGACCGCCAATAATCAATGGTGTAATCATTGTTTTGGAGTTTACATAAAGTGCACCAATACCTTTTGGAGCATGAAATTTATGACCTGAAATGCCTAATAAATCAATTCCATTTGCTTGAACATCAATAGGAATTTTACCAGCTGCTTGTACAGCATCGACAAAGAATTTTGTATTTTTGTTTTTTGTTTTTATGATTTCTGAAATTTTTCCAACAGGGTTAATAACACCATTTTCATTATTTGCCCACATTACAGAAACAAGTGCTGTATCATCTTTTATCGCCGCTTCAAGTTCTTCCAGATTTAACTCCCCGTTTGAATTTACACCTATGTAATCAACTGTGTAACCTTGTTTTTCAAGTGATTGGTATAAGTTTAAAACACAAGGGTGCTCAACTTTAGTTGTTATAATATGTTTTTTGTTTTTATCATAGTTTAATACTCCGCGAATAGCTGAGTTTGCACTTTCAGAGCCGCAAGATGTGAAAATTATCTCTTTTTCATCTTTTGCGTTAACGAAATTTTTTATTACTCCCCGAGCTTCTTTTATTGCATTTGAAGATTTCCTAGAAAAATTATACATACTAGAAGGGTTTGCATATTCTTCTTTGAAATATGGCATCATAGCTTCAAGTACACGTTCATCTACTTTTGTGGTTGCATTATTATCTAAATATATTAATTTATCTGCCATATTATTTAACCTCAATAACTGTGATATCAGTTCCAAGTGATTCTTGAAGTGTTTTTTGGGCAAAGTTTTTCAATGTTATTGTAGAATTTTTGCATCCTGAACATCTTCCTTTTAGTTTTACATAGATACTTTTATTTTTGATGTCAACAAGTTCAATATCTCCTCCGTCTTTTTGAAGTTCTGGAGAAATTTGAGTTTCTATTATGTTATTAACTTTCAAAATCCATTGTGTTGGTGTTAATGTTTCAATATCAGTATTTTTGTTTGTTGTAATATGTGTCAATTATATCTTGGATTACTGATTTACATTTACCGCAAGCTCCACCTGCTTTTGTATAATTTGTAACTTCTTCAACTGTTTTTAATCCGTTTTGTTTGATTGCATCCCATATCATATTTTCAGTAATTTGGAAGCAGGTACAAACTATTTTTTCTTTATTATCAACATTATAATGTTCGCCTAAAATCTCATCTAAATCAATATACCCATTAGCTGAATAATGTTTTAAGGCATCCTCTAAAGCTTCATAACCCATAACAGAACAGTGCATTTTTTCAGGCGGAAGTCCGCCAAGTTCATCTGCAATGTCTTTATTTGTAATTCTTCTTACTTCATCAACGGTTTTACCGATAATCATTTCTGTTAAAATGCTTGAACTTGCTACAGCAGAGCCACATCCAAAAGTTTGAAATTTTGCATCTGTTACTATATTATTTTCTATTTTTAAGTATATTTTTAATTGGTCGCCGCAGGTAAGAGAACCTGCAATCCCTACCGCATCAGCATTGTCAATTGAACCGACATTGCGCGGGTTCCTGTAGTGGTCCATAACCTTTTCTGAATAATCCCACATAAATTTCCCTTTCTTACCCTTTTTATTTATTTTAACTCAAAAATAAACTTTTGCTTATTTAGTTAATGATTATTTAATTATTTTAATTGTAAATAAATGTAACAATAGTAGTTAGTATTTTAAAGTTCTTTAAGAAAATTGCCGTCATAGAAAATATAGGAAACAACAAACGAAAGGGAACATAACAATG